>ENA-OSET01000027-OSET01000027.1-sediment-metagenome-genome-assembly--contig:-NODE-27-length-174346-cov-5.688286_pt1 | contig 174346 bp, 157 predicted proteins | sample MGYA00237882_ERZ534229 | MGnify/ENA primary metagenome ERZ534229 (study PRJEB26408, sample SAMN06266212) | sediment metagenome | isolation source: Hudson Canyon methane seep mesocosm | place... | reverse complement strand
GGCGTCGCACTCTACCCCTACGATAATGACACCTTAGCCGAATTATTAAGAAAAGCCGATACTGCGATGCATAGAGCCAAACTGCAAGGGCTTAATCAGCATGCATTTTTTCAATCGGAAATGGAAGAGTCTGCGCGCAAAAAGCTGAATATTGAAAACGCTTTGAGAAAGGCGATTACAAACCATCAATTGGATCTTTTTTTTCAGCCTCAGGTCAATATTAGCAATAATAAAATAATGGGACTAAATATAATTAACGTTAATAATGAAATAGTTAAATCAAAAACACGCTTTGTAAGTCTATGCAAACTGTAAAACAGACTATATTCAATATTTAAGAAAGATATGTCTCCAATATCTTCAATTGATGCCTTTCCTAATAATATTTCTTGCTGCCTAGGTATCATCCGATACGTTAATCGTAAATCTTTAGTTTGATTCATTAAATTTAAAATTTCTTTATCTTTTATTCTTTTTTTAATTCGAGAGCTTAATTCAGCGTGTTTAATTGAAGGATAAAAATTGGATACATCAAGTTTGATATAGGCAGTATATTTTTTAGAAGCAACCTCATGTTTAACTTCTTTAATAACTTGCTGGGGTAGCATAAAGTCAAGTGTAGATAAAAACCTACTTTGAAGGAAATTACAAAGTGCTTTTAAGGCTATTCTATCCCGGATAGTAGGTATTGAAATATCTCTAGGAATTTTTCCTCTGCCTTTACTTATAAGTTTCAGCTTATATTTTGTAAATCTATAGGTTCCGTCATACGCTTTCCTGCTAATGATAGCTATTTGCTCATCTATTATTTTCCAGAATAATTTATGAGACATGTTATCTATTCCAGTAGCAGTTGATAACACTATATTTTCTTCATATATCTTTTAATTTATACCTCTACGGTTTTCTAATTCAGTTCTAATTGCGTACATTTTTTTCTCAGATAAAGGATATTTGTAGATACAATAAAATGCAAAAAAAGCTCCAATAATTGGAATTATAGCAAGTAGTAAAATTATAGTTTCCATTGAACCTTCAGGTTGATTAATACCAAGAGTATTATCAACACCCAATCCGTCTATAATATATCCATTAATTAACAAGGCAATGGCCAGTGCAAGCTTTAAAACCCATGAAAATATTGCCCCAAACATTCCTTCTCTTCGAGTACCTGTTTTTAGTTCATCAAAATCAACAATATCTGCAATCATGGAAGGCACTAAAACAAAAAGACCGGCAATACCTGATGCCACTAAAAATCTTGGAATTAAAACTAAAAAAGGCTCATTTGGAACATAACAAATAAAATTAGCCAAAGACCCCAAAACAAGAAATATTGGAGCAAGTAAACAAACCATGCGCTTACCAAATTTTTTTGACAGCTGGGCAATTGGCCATAACATTAAAACTGTTGCAATGTGATGTGATGACTCTATCAATCCATTCCATTTACCAAATAATGTAGCATTATCCTCTAAAACATAATATCTTAATGGATAAATGTAAGCTGTAGCCACAGTGTTGTAAGCAAATAAAGCCATGAAAAATGCGACTACCAATAGTACAAAGGGTTTAGAAGAAAAAGTGAACTTCACGCTTTTTATTACACTCACTTTTTGTTGCTCTTTAACAAAAGATTTTGTAGTCTCTTTTATAGTTAATGCTGGTATTATCCCTAAAACAATCATTACTAATCCAAAAATTAATCCAACCATTCTAATCCCTTCACTTGGCCCAGACCAAAATTCGGAATGTATCAAAGCAAAAAACCAAGAAAACATAAAAATCCCATTCAATGAGTTTGCAAAAACACGAACATTCATCATATTAGTTCGCTCATGAATATCCGCTGACATTTCGTAACCTAATGCTAATAAAGGAACGGTAAAAACAGTATAAGAAGTGTAAAAAAGTAATGATAAAACAAGAAAAATGATAAAGAAAGATGTGTCCGTCATTCCCGAAGGAATAAACCAAATGGCTATAAAAAATATTCCCGAACACACTGCACCAATGCCAATAAAAGGCCTTCGTCTCCCAAATTTACTTCTGAAATTATCTGAGATAGAACCCATTAATGGATCTGTTATGGCATCCCAAAGTCTGGTAATTGCTAAAACTGACCCAACTAAAACTGCACTATAACCCAACTCCATATTAAAAATTGCAAGCGCAAATGCCACTAATGTCCACTGAAAAGTCATATCAGCAAAACTTCCACAACCGTATAAAATCTTTTTAGTTAGAGAAACCTTATCCTTTGAATCGATAATATGACTTGTACCGCTTATTTTACTCATATATTTGTTACAATTTGTTTTTAATATTTAATTCCAATTAACAACTACACCAAAATAATTTTCATCTTTATTTTTGAGTGCTTCATATGCAATTGGAGCTTCTTCAGGAGTTACCAAATGACTTAGCAATGGTTCCGTAATTAATTTTCCTTCGGAAAAGAAACGTAATAATTTTTCATTATTTCTCTCTATAGAAGTTTGACTATCTTGGGTTTGAAATTTATATCGAGGGAATTTCCATTCATGAGCTCCCTTTATTTGAATGTTTGTATTTGCTAAATGAATTTTTCGAAGTAAAGGCACAACATCTGTTTGATAACTTCCACGAGGAGTTCCTAGTAAAATACACTCTCCACCTGCAGAAATAGCATCAATAGATTCGACTATTACTTTTGAGACTCCTGTAGCATCAACAAAAGTATCAACACCATGACCATTTGTTAATTCCATTATTTGATTCGTTACATTTGATGAACCATCAATAACAACATCAATACCACATCTCTTTGCACTTTCTAATTTTGAGGAACTAACATCAATACCTATAACATTACAACCTGCCAATTTGAACATTTGGGCAGCAAGATTACCTACTAAACCTAAACCACAAACCGCTACATTATCTCCAATTTTAACATTTGAAACCATTACTGAAGTAATAGCAACTCCCCCCATTCTTGTAAAAACAGCTACTTTTGGATCTAATCCTTTTGGAATTTTTTGTGCATAATTTTTTGCCAAGGCGAATTTTTGGTGAGGACCATGAGTAAATATTTTATCTCCTACCTTTAAATCTTTTACATTATTACCCACTTCTAGTATTGTGCCAACGCTTCCATATCCTGGTGTATATGGTAGGGGAGCCCAAGATTCTAGGCCTGCCCAAATTGATAATTCTGTCCCTGTACTAATAATACTCGCATTAGTTTCAACTAAAATATCTTCTGGTGAAGATATTTTAATTTCGTCTGCAGATTTGCAGAGAACTGAATCTGTGTTTTGAAAAACAATTTTTTTATTCATTATTAAAATTCTTTCTGATATTAGTTTAAAAAATTACTTATATTTTTTTGAAATAAAGTTCTAGACAAATCTGCATCTTTTTAATACCTGATTGGTTTGAATTTTGTTTTATAAGGTTTGATAGTTGCTTTTTTAACTTAAAATAAGAACTTTGAAGAGCAGCATTTTATTTGTAAAATAGTCACTCTGATTAGCTTTTATCTTCTGACTTACAAATGAATTTTTAGAGTTATTTTCTTGCTTAGAGTGCTTTTACCATAATAAAGTATTAACTACAAAATTTAGATATAGGATTTATAAATAAAAGACTCTGTATTTATTTAGATAAGTATATTTTTCTTTTCACCCTTTTAATAAAAAGTAAATCTTTTAAAGAATATTGATCCCTTTTTTTGAATTATGAAACTATTCTGCCAAAGAGAATAATGCAAATAGCCTTTAGAATGGCATAAAATTTTTAATAAAATGTAATTAATCTTAGATTTCTAAAAATATGTTGACCTGTTTTTAATGTGAGTTTACTTTTGGTAAATATTTGGGTGTTAAAAGTAATTCAGGAATTTATCCATTATAAAATTTTTCAAATAAAAACTCTATAGAATTTTAGAAGCCGTAAAGAAGATTAATATCTTTATATTCACAATTGATAAAGAAAATATTATCAATTAATAAAAAGCCTATTTTATCAACTATTGCATAAAAAAGCTAGAAGAATACCTTAAAACAAAATTTTAATTAAATTATTTTTTAATAATTTTTTGAGTTATAGCTCCTTTTTCTGCTATTATTTTTAAAAAATATATTCCTTTACTAAATTTAGAGAAAACAATTTTTTGATCAGATGAAAAATCAGAAAAATTATTTGTTGATAAAAGTTCTCCATTTATTGAAAATACTTGAACTTTAGATGATTTAATTTTTGAATTATCAAAAGTTAATAAATTATCTACAGGGTTTGGAAATACCAAAAGTTCTTTACTAATAATTGTATTTTTGTTTGACAATAAGTTAGATAATAGATACTGTAGAGCATCATTTGCCATAAGCTGAGGGTTATGACCAACGTCTTCTAATTCATGTTTTTCCCAATTATATGTGGCTCCCATATTTACAGCAGTCGTCTGAGCTGTCTCAAAATAATATTGCCCTCTTACCAATCTGTTTGTTCCTTGCTGTTCATCTACCACAGGATTTCTCCTTAAACCGGCATTAGAGTTCGTGTCATTTTTACCCAAATGAATGATTAGCTTTCTTGAAAATGCTGCTGTTAAATCTTCCATTGGTAATTGTCCATTATCGATGCCATAAGGAAAACTCACTCCAGTTTCTGGTACTGTGTACCAGCCCGCATTAGAGCAAACTGCTGTAGCTAATTTACTACCTGGCAAATAAGTTACAAAACGATGCAAAAATTGAGCACCTCCAGAATGACCCCAACCGCTATATTGTTCTTGAGTTCCTGAAATAGCTTCTTTTACATATTCAAAAAGAGGGTCTAAAGTTGAGAAAGTCCATTCATTTTTATCATTAAAAGTTGCTGGAGTCGGATTATCTCCATCATCAAATATATTAGACATCAAATAGTTATCACCCAAACCAGGGTAATTAGAAGAAGAAAATTCTGGAGCTATTACCATAAATCCATTTGAATTTGCCATATCTATCCAAAAATCTCTGTGATTATCTCCATCTCTATCTGAACCATGAAAAGACATTAAAATAGGCATGGTTTTGATATCTCCACTTGGTATATGATAATATACTTTAAGAGGTGGTCTATTTAAAGGAGCTTGCGGTGTAAAATTAAATGAACCTGTTGAATTTTCTGTTAATGAAAAACCAGGGTCAGAACCATCTGATCCAGATCCATAAGCAAGTGGATATCCGTTACCTAAGCCTGCTAAATAAGATTCAATTCCAGCGCCGCCATTACAAGATGTTTCTCCATCCAATGTATTTTTACCACTGTAATTCCAATGGGATTCGTCCCAAGTTCCATTGTCTGCTATCTCTTGCTTTCTAGATACTACAGAATCATCATGTTCCCAAATAGTATCATCATCAGCATCTGTTTCTGTTTTACCAAACTGACTTACTATATTGTTATTTAAAACAATTTGATAGCCATCATTACCATTAGTTGATGTGCCAACAACAACAGTATTACTGGTGTCAAAAGTTGTTGACGGAAACTCTGCCTGCATTAAAGCAAGATTTCTAACAATGTATACAAAAGAATCTGTAATTACTCCTAAAGCAGAAATATCAATCTGTGTGTCTTCCCAAGGACTTCCATTTTGCATGTAATTTAAAATTACTTCAGAACCAAAGTCTACAGTTCCTGTAACCCGTAGTTCTACTGATTTAACAAATGGGTTTGAGCAATCTGATTCAATAATTTTAGTAATTGAAACATTTTTTTGAGAAAAAGCATTGAAAGACATCAATAGAAAAAGAAAATAAATCCGTTTCATAAAAATTATTTAAAATGTAATTTGCATTAGAATTTGAAAAGTTGAAACATCATTACCTGAAGCAGCGTTTATATTACTATATGATGTTTGTAATTTTAAAGCATTTCCTTTAAAGTATTTTGATAAACCAATTGTAAACGCACTTGTATCTTGTAAAATTGATGCTGTTTGATTTTCAAATTCTGGATTCATATTTTCATATCTCACATCAAAACTGTAACCACTTTCTGTTACATAACCGGTCTGTAAATTAAAACTATCTCCCAGAACCAAAAATTGACTAATTTGAGTTGGTGCTAATAACTGAGATGCATTAGCGTCTGTAAAAACTAAATCTAAATTACTTGCATTAGAATTTACATATTCGGCTAAGAATGAAAAACCCCTGTATTTCATCAAAATATCCATGTATAATTGATTATAATCTGGTAAATTACTTGCTCCGTCTGCATCGTACAATAAAAAATCACCATGACCTTCTCCACTTGCATTACTTGCACCTTTATTCATACTTCCTGCAAAACCAACTACCATTTTAAGAGCATCTTCTCTTCCTAAATCTGCACTTGTTAAATCATTTCCATCTTTAAAATAGCCTAAAGGGTATAAATCTATACGTCCACCAAATTTTAATCCACCTAAATCTGAATCTCTAGAATCTGTTCCAAAAGAGTTTCTGCCGTCACCAGAGGTTAAAGCAATCATTGGTACAATTCCAAATTTATCTCCAAACTTAGATTCTACAAAAACCCCAAATTCACGGCCTGTGTTGCTAAAATTTTGGCTTAAAAAACTACGATCATTAAACTGCAGTCTGTCTTCTCTAAAAGTCATTTCTCTGTTATTCACAAAAGTTTGTTTTTGACCAAAGCTTACCGTAATTTTTTCTGTTGGATGATAAGCGACCCAAGCATCCATTAAAGGATCTGAAGAACTGTAATCTAACTGAATAAAAAAGCTTACTTTCTCCTTTTTAGCGTTACCAGAAAACTGTAAAAATGTTCTTTTTGAATTGAAACTATTATCAGCATCTGTTCCTGACATTTTAGTGCTTTGATAATTGGGCTGAATAAAACCGCTCATATTAAAATGATAATTACCTTCATTGAAAGAAAAATCTAAACCGCTTCCTAAATTAAACGATGCTTTATTGCGTTCTTCATCTTCAAAATCGTCATCATCTTGTGCATTAGCAAAAAATGGAATACAAACACATAATAAGGTACAAAGTGTTTTTATGTAATTAAAGTCTTGAAATCGTTTCATATTCGATTGTATTTATATCTTTTATTTTAAAATTCTATATATAGGTAAAATGGACTCTTTGGCTGTTTTTAAAACTCCAAAACTTACAAAACTATTTGGTGCTTCTGGCTCTAAAACTTCTACAATTAAATTCGAATTTTTTTGATTTAAAGAAATCAAGAATGTTCCTTTTGGGAAACTTTTTTGTTGTTTCTGAATTTCTGTTTTCACCTTTTGTAAATTCATTTGTTCATATTTTTTTGAATTTCTCTTATAAGAAATTACTTTATAAGCCTCAATATCAATTACTTTATCTTCTTCTAAAACTGTAATTTTTGCTCCTAAAGTTTTTAATTTTTTTATAATATCTTTTTGAGCTGCATCAATTAAATATCCTTTTGGAGTTGCCCTGGTTGATGAAGCAGAAGACAACCAAGCATCTCTTTTGGTAACTTCTATTTCAATAATTTTTTCCGTGTCTAAATCGAGTACTTTAACTTTATCTTTATACACTTTCCTTTTACTTGTAAGTACAATCTCTTTTTGTGTATTAATCGCTTTTTTAATTTCCTCTTTTACTTGCTTTTTATTTGTTACGGCTGTTTTAAGATACGAAGTGGCTACTAAAAAAATGGATTGTATTCTTCTTTTAAAACTTGTTCTTCCTAAATTTACACCTCTAATTTCTATTAGCGATGCAACTGCATTTGTTAAGGCATAATTTGTAGCACTAGACCTTGCACTTATGGATCCTTGATTAAAATGAATATCTCCTTTGTATTTTGTTGTTGATATATAAGGGTGATGTGTTAAGTTGTTATCATTTAATACATCAGTAGCATTTTTTACAAATAATTTCTGAGTAAAATCTCTTAAGTTTTTAGGAACATTTAAATTGCCACTGTATAAAAACATCACATCAAATGCATTTGCAACTCCAAAATTCCCCAATTTTGAGAAATCTTTTCTGTAAGCTGTATATTCATGAAAATCAATGGCTACTTCTGGATTAAAGTTAGAAAATACTTGCTTTAAAATTACACTCTCTTTTGCCATTAATTTGGTTTGATCTCTATTTAAGTCTAAACCATTTGCAGCATATCTATCTTCTTTTAAATAACCATCTATATTTGCCATAGGAATTACAGCTAAATCTATTTCATCTAATAGATAAGTGTAGTTTTCATTATTTAAAAGTTGGTGCATTACATACAAAACACCTTCTGTACTTGCCAACTCATTGCCATGCAAACCTCCTTGTATAAATACTTTTATTTTTTCTTTTTGATTAGGATTGGTTAGTTTTACAAAAGGAATTTTTCTTCCTTTTTGGCTTTCACCTACAAAACTAATCTCAACTTTTTCTGGATGGTTTTTAGCCAAATCATTTAAAAAAGCATACAATTCTTTATCATTTGTAAAACCTTTTTTCTTTTTTAAAGCTGGTGTTACATTTTTTACCTCTTCAAAATCTGGAAAAAAAGTTTTTGTAATCTTTTTTGACTGTGGATTTAGTTGCCCAAAAATAGATGCCGAGATGAATAAAAAAAGGATGTGGCTAAATTTTATCATCTTAAAAAGAAACTGTTAACATTATTCTTAATAGGTTTTCATTACCTGTAATTGCGTTACCCTGCAAGTCATTTATTCCTAATTTACCATCAACATGTGTGTAAGAAGCTTGAATTTTTGCACCATAATTTCTAGATAAATATTTACTAACCCCAATTGTATAATAATTTGGTCTGTTGTAAAAAGTAGCATTATTTAAAAAAGAATTTTCATCTGCAACTAAATGTGTGTATCTACCATCAATAGAAATTCCGTTTCTAAATAAATATCCCATTTGAAAATTGTAAGCTTCACCCAACATCATTCTTCCTTTTACATAACTATCTACATCTTGCATTCCATTTACAGTAAAAGATGATGATGTTGATCCGTCATTTCTAACTCTTTGGGTAATATCTTCTGGAACCGAAGCTTTAGATTTTATGTATTCTCCTAAAGCAGAAAAACCTTTGTATTTAAAAAGAAAATCGGCACCATATTTTGTATAATCTGGTAATGACTCATTGTCATTTTCATCTAAATAAAGAATAGCTCCACTTTCTCTACCTCTTCTGCTACTCATTCCATTATTCTGACTAAAATGTGCTCCAATTACTAATTTAGGCGTTCTTTCTCTTACCACATCTGCTTGCCTAAACTGACCAAAATTGGTGAACAAACCAAAAGGCAAAAAATCCAATCGCCCACCAACTTTTAAACCTCCTTTGTCTCCAGAAAAAACATTAGCTCCGTCTCCATTTGTAAGCACAAAATAAGGTTTTAATTGAGAACCATTTCCTGTTTTAAAACGGCCTTCAAGAAATAAACCAAACTCTCTAATACTTGCAAAAGCAGAAGTTAATCTACTGCGTTCTATGAGTTGTAAAGAGTTAGAGTTCATAAACAATTCTCTATTGTCTGTTTGTGTTGATCTTTGACCAAAAGTGGCTTTAATTCGGTTGGTTATTGCGTAGGAAACAAAAGCATCTAAAAGATAATTATTACCCGCCAAATCTACTTCATTCGCACCCGCTAAATCTACCTGAAAACGATAACCAAAACGTTGATTTGAAGAATTCCCAGAAAGCCTTAAACGGAGTCTTCGCATTCTAAATCTGTTAGCGGTTTCTGTTGTTCCGTTTGAAAAACTTTTAGATTCAAAACTAGTTTGTATATAACCTTGTAATTTTAGCGTACTTCCATTTTCATTATCAAAATTAAAACCCTCTCCAAAACTATAACTATTAAGCTGTGTATCTTGAGATACAGCAGAAAAGCTTAAAAAAACTGATACTAAAAAAATAATTTTAAAAAATTTCATTTTGATATATTTCTTACTATGATTCAAAATTTCCTTTAACAATAACTTCTCCATCTTTCATCATTTGTTTACCTCTTGCAAAAACATCTACTAAATTTAAGTTATCATCAAAACAGCAAAAATCTGCATCATTATTTACTTTAATACTTCCTTTGTGCTTTAAACCTAGATTTTTAGCAGGGTTTGTGGTTACCAGTTTAAAAGCTTCTTCAATTGGAAGGTTTCCTTTTTGTACTAATAAAATTGTTTCTTCTAAATTTTTATTGATAACCGCACTTCTTGTGCCGATGTCTTTTCCATCACTATTAAACTTTGTTAGCCCTGCATGACCATCTGTGCTAAACGTAATTTTATCTATAGAAACTCCTTGCTGTAAAGCGTATAAAACAGCTTTATATGGAGCAATATATTGTGAAGCTGCTGTTGTAATATCTATCATTCCTCCTAATTTTGCAAACTCAATGGCTTGCTCAAAAAGTGCCTTTGTTCTGCCCACATGAGTTGGCGAAATATGTTCTATTGGAAATTGATATTTTTGAACCAATTCAAACAAAAGATCCATTTTTGTATCTAAATCGCCTAAATGAATGTGTAATATTCCTTTTTTACCACCAATAAAACCGCCATTTCTAACTTGATTTAATTTTCTTAACAATTCAGTTGCTGTTGGATAAGAAGATCTGATATCACTAATAGCAACTTTACAGCCAATAATTTTATCAATAAATATCATATCAGCCTGAATAGAATCTGTAATTGTAGGTGTATCCACTCCATAATAGCCACAAAACATAGAGGTTGAAATACCTTCTTGCTCTAACGCTTTTACTTTACCATACAGTGTTCTAACATCTCTAATAGTGCCATCTGTGCCTAATAAACTATTGATAGTTGTTGTACCACAAGCTATTAATTCTGATAATTGTACTTCTGGAGTCATAGAAGAAAAACTTTTTTTACCTCCTGCTCCAATTACGTGAATGTGCTGATCTATTAAGCCTGGTGTAACTATTTTTCCTTTGGCATCCCAAACAATAGTTTTATCGTTAATATAGGCATCTAAATTATCTTCAATTGCAATAATTTTTTCGCCAACCATAAGAATATCTTTATTACCCAAAAACTTTGGGCTATATAATTTTGTGTTTTTTAAGATTGTAAACATTTATATATAGTGATAAATTAACATTATTAATAAAGCAACTACTAAAGGAATGATATTCCTTTTTACTATTTGAAGGGTGGTAACTCCCGCTATTTCCGCTGTTGCAATTATTACACCTGCAACTGGAGAAACGGTTCTTCCCATTGATGCAGACAACTGCATTGGAAGTATAATTGAACTACTTTCTATTCCTAAAGATTTTGCTATTTTAGGAACTAAAGGCCCAAAAGCAAAAAAAGATGCATTTCCACTACCCATTAGCATAGAAGCTAAAAATATCATAAAAGTCATAATTACTCCAATACCAACAGCACCAAATCCAGCATTTTCGGCAACTGAAATTAGGCCATCAATAAAGCCTAAACTAATTAATCCTTTTGCAAAAATATCTGCAGTTATAATTAGCGTTACAACAGTTTTAAAAATATTGCCCATTCCATTCCAAAAAACCTTTAAAGAATCCATTACCAATTTGATGTTTTTGGTTCTAATTAACTCAAAAATAATAGCCACAAATAAACTTATAAACATAGCTGTTGTGGTGTCTAAAGTAATTGGATTTGGAAAAAAATTAAATATTTTGGAAAAAACAATCAATAAAATAATAGGTAAAATTGGAATGATTGCATAAATAATTGGCACATCATTTTTAACTTCAGTTTTATCTGTCTCTTGTTCGTTAAAAGCTTCTTTTTCAACCGTATTTGAACTCTCTTTTTTATCAAAATACTTATTTACAAAATAGTAGGTAATCATCATTGATAAACTCAAAGGAAGTACTAATGGAATTTGATAATCTAAAAAGAAAATAATAGTATCTATGCCTGTAATTTCTGTTGCACTTGCTGTAATTGCTGATGCAGGACCAATGCCAAATGCTGTTGCTGCTGTAATAACAGAAACTGCTGAAAGTTTTGTTACTCCTAAATTTACTAAAATAGGAAATAAAGAGGCCATTAATAACAGACCTAAACCTGCTGCTGATGGAATTGCCGTAAACAAAATTTGCCCAATAGGAATAACCATTGATGCTGCTATATAAGGATGTTTTTTAAACAATTTTAGTGGCTTCATTGCTACATGAACTAATGTTTTTGAAGCACCTATTTTATCAATATATGCAACAAAACCTCCTATAGACATAATCATTAAACCTACGCCAGCATTGGTTTTTGCAAATGATTCTTTAATGTATCTGAATAAATCAAAACCAGCAAAACCTGTTGCACTTTTTAATTGTGGTAAATTATAATTTAAAATTTGAGCAACAATAAGCATTAACAAACCTGCAATTAATAAAACTGCATGTGGATTGTATTTTTTAAGTAATAGTATTGCAACTATCACTATAAAAAGTAGTGATATTATAATGCCTAAATAACTTGTCAAACTATATTTTAAAAGATTAAAAAGAAGAACCGTCTAATTTGGTTCCTGGAGAAAACAATGCTCCATTTGCCTCTAGAATAGTTGAATGCTGAATAAACTCTCCTGTTAAATCAGGGTTTCTAGAATATGCCTCATCTGGATTATTAGATAATGGCTCTACATCAAAAGTTAAAACTACTGCGCCAGATGCATCTTTTAAGGTCATAAAATCACCTGAATTATTCATATTTAATAAACCTTCTGAAGCCGTTTGCACAATTGCACCTCCAAAACTTCCTGTTGGAGTTCCGCCCCCAAACAATACTAAAACATTATTAGGTTGTAAAATAGTTCCATCTGGAAACGTATGTCTTATTTGTGCTGCATCAGAAACGGTATAACCGCTTAAATCTAACTCTGGACCAGAGTTAAAAAACTCAATAAATTCATCATCTTGAGCACCTCTTGTACCATCACCATTTGCATCTCCAGCATTACCAGATGCAGGGTCGTAAAGAACTTCGTTAATTAAAAACCCTAACCAAGGACAACCATTATTATCTATTTCCCCTGCTTCATTTGGGCAATTATCATTAGCATCTAAAATGCCATCTCCGTCTGAATCTGAATCATCATCTTGCAAAGAAATGGTAACTTCATTCATTCCTAAAACTAAAAAACCAGCAGCATTTGCAATACTTATAACAATAGTTTCTTCACCTTCTATAGCCTGATCTTGGGTGCTTGAAACGGTTAAAGAACCTGTTTTACTTCCTTCAGAGATTAAAATATTTGGTGCAGAAGTGGTATAATCTGAACTTGACGCTGTGCCTGAAAATATTACTGGAATAGTAATGTTTTCTATAGCACTGCTATTTAATTCTGCCGTTAAAAGAACAGACTGTGAATTTTCTCCTAAATTGGTAGTGTCTAAAGTAAGTTCTACCGCAGGAAGTATGTCTTCTGTTTCACAAGAAATTAGAGTGAGTGTTGCTAGGGTTAATAATATTATTAACCTGAAAAAATCATTAGAGATGTTCATTTTGAAATGTATTCTAAAAAAGGAGTAATAAATAAAACTACTCCTTTTTTTGTTTTATAAACTATTGAATCACTATTCTTTTGGTAGTTTGTTTATTGTCTTGTGTTATCTTAACTAAATAAATACCTGTTTTTAAATTAGAAATATCCATTTGATTGTTAGAGATCGTTTGACTAACTATTTTTTTACCTAAAACATCAAAAATACTCACGTTCAATTTCTCTGATGAATTTGTTAAAATGTTCATATAACCACTCTCTTTTTTTATTGGGTTAGGATACAAACCAGTTAACTCTAAAGAATTATTTTCTGTCGACAAGGATTCCAAAAATGGGTAAACACAAGAGCTGTCAAATGTAGTTGTTGTTCCGTCTGTACAATTTACAGTTCCATAAGACCAACCTGTTGGCCAACTAGCGCCTGAAGTAGTTTTATAAGCCCAAGAATCCATATATTCCCAAGTTTCTCCACTACCATCTACGTTTATATCTCCAAAAGTTTCAACAACATTACCATTTTTAAACAACTCGATAGCATCATCACCATTCATATTTATATCACTATTTGCTGTGAGAACGTGGTCAAATAAAGCATATCCAGCAGTAGTCATATAACTTTCCATTGCGGATAGAGTTCTTGCAACAAGAATATGGTCACCTGAATTTACCGAAATTGCATCAAATGTGTATTCTTCACCATCAGTTCCACCTCCATTTCCGGCAGTTCCAATTCCGTAAACACTTAAGTCTGCAATATCTGCAGTAGCAACTACGTGAATCGCTTTTCCATCATTACCTGCTGATGGCACAGTAAAGTCAAGAATACCTTGTAACTCTAAATCTACAGTACCTGTAGGCTCGCAAACAGGACTTGCTACAAATCTTTCTAAACTACATAATCCACCACCTGCTGTATCGTCCATGGTAATTGTGATATCTGTTCCTTCTGGTATATTTGATATAACAATGTCTCCAGTAGCAGTATTTGTAGGGTTATCACCCCCAACATCACCTGCAGTACTTGTAACGACAAAAGTTGTGGTTCCAGCACCTGAAAATGCTAAAGTAACTGAATACGTATCTACCGCTGTTGTTCTAGCATCACACTCCGCTGATTGAGAGCCTAGTGAAGCCTCACAAACAGGTGCACAAACGTCATTTTCAGAACCTGGAGTACCTTTATCTCCATCTCCAAAGGTAGAAGTTGACAAACACCAATTATTAGCAACATTATTATCTCCTGCTAATTGGTTTGGATCTAAAGATATACTAAACCCTGGACCTCCGTCAGGAAAACCACCAACGCCATAGTTTACGCGGTCAATTTCTACATCATTTGGTGATAATACTATGATTTCATCTGCACTATTAGCTAATGTATAATTATCTCCATAGCTAAAATCTAAGTTAACTCCACCATTTTGAGTAGAATCTGCAGGGCCTCTTCCCATAACAATATAACTATTAGCAGGAACAACAACTGATGAAGAAAAAGTGTATAAATTTGAACCATCATCTTTCAAAGACCAACCGTTTAAATCAATATCACTTCCTGTACTATTATATATTTCAATCCATTCTCCTACTGTGTCACTAACAGCATCCGAGTCATTCATAAATTCAGTAACTACTATATCTCCAGGACTCTGCGCAAAACCAGAAAAAGTTATTAAAGTTAAAAGAAATAAAAAGTAAAGTTTTTTCATATTTAGTTGATTTAATGATTATTATAAGAGTCTAAAATTAACGTTTTATGAAACTTTAAAAAGAGACCAGTTCTTATAAATTATTAATACCAATTGTTTAATTCAATAATTTTATCATTTTTTTAACTTTTCTTTGAAGTTCTTTAGACCTTATAGAAGAATATCCTAAAATTAAGCCTTGTTGTTTTGTATGATCTATAAAACATTTACTTAACGAGTGCGCTGTAATATTAGCCGCTGCAAGTTTGTTAATTATTAATGATTCTTCTTTGCTTGAAATCTGCTTATTAAACTTTGCAACCAAATGTAAACTCTCAAAATTTTTATTTTGTATTGACATATTTTTACATTCTTCAAATTCTGCAATAAATAATTCTTGCCTTTCTTTAGCTACTTCAATTATATTTTTAATATGCATGTACAAATAATTTCTTTCTATAAACTGATTCATAACCACCTGAACAGAAGGCGCTACAAACCTATGAGAGTGCTCTTGCAAGGCCTCTACAGCATTTATTAAATACTTAGGCACAATCATATAAGCTAAACGAATTGAAGGGTGCAGCAATCTATTAAAAGTACCCATATAAATGGTTCTATCTTGCGAATCTAAGCTAAAAATACTAGGAGTGTTATTTAAATGATTTGCTACTTCATTTTCATAATCATTCTCAATAATTAATGCTTTATTATTACTGGCCCATTTTATCAATTCCTTTCTGCGGTTTAAAGTCATCTTAACGCCTAAAGGATAATGATTAGACGGTGTTACATGAACTAGCTTAGGATTTAAGTCACTATTTTCTTTAATCTTTTTAATAGCTATACCTTCATTATCTGCAGCTACTGTTACTATATTTGCCTGAGCACTTTTAAAAATAGAATGTACATTAGGAAAAGTGGGGTTTTCTAGAATAACATCATCATTTTTATCAATTAAAACACTGGTAATTAAATATAACGATTGCAAAGATCCAGATACTATTACAACCTGACTGTGATCGCACTTTATATTTCTACTCACATTTAAATAATTACAAATACTCTTTTTTAAAGGATCTATTCCTGTTGATCTGGCGTAAGAAAGCGTAGACGATTTTACATGACGCCAATATGTATTTAATAGATTTTTCCATTGATTTACAGGAAAAACATCTAAAGGAGGTAAACCCGGTCTAAAAGCTAAACTTGCTCCTGGAGTTCTGTTAATTAATGATATGTTATTTAAAAAAGATTCTCCTTTACTGGATAACTTTGGATAAGAATGCGAGTTATTTTGTGATTTAGCTGCTCTTTCATTAGTATTTATGCTGTTTTCAAAATTTACTTTATACCCAGAACCTTGTTTTGAAATAATTAATTTTTCTAATAAAAGCAACTCGTAAGATTTGATAATTGTAGTTCTCGAAAAACCTAATTCTTCTGCTAAATAACGCGTTGACGGCAAAACCCAATTATGTGGCAACTCTACATTTAAAATACATTTTTTTATCGCCTTATAAAGTTGAATGTATTTATTTGTTTTTACCTTAGAAGATTCGTCTTTTAATGATTTCCGAATTCTTTCAACAGTAAACTTATAATTGGTATTCATAAAATTAGAGAATTGGTATTTCAAATATAGAAGAATTAATGTTTTTTTTATGGTTAGCAATTATTTATTTCAAATGAAAATCAACTATTTAGTGATTATCCTGGTTTTACTCAATTCTTGTTCTAAAGAAGCAGATAAAATTGAAGAAATCATCAATAATGAAAATATTATAGGTACAGGTTTTTTTGAGTTTAACGGTTTATTAGACAAAAAAATAAACGTTTATTATCACAATCCTGCTAGTAGTAATTCAAATTCTCCTATTGTATTTGTTTTTCACGGAGGTGGCAGAAATGCAAAAGATTATAGAAATGCTATTATTGATAAATCAAATCAATATAACTTTATAGCTATTGTTCCAGAATTTTCTGTTGATAATTTTTCAGGAGGCGATGGTTACAACCTAGGCAACGTATATATTGATGGAGATAATCCTTCCTCATCAACCTTAAACCCAGAAGAAGAATGGGCGTTTTCTTATATAGAGCCTATTTTCGAATTTGTGAAAGAAAAAACAACAAACAACAATTCAAAATATAATATTATTGGCCATTCTGCCGGAAGCCAGTTTGCGCATCGTTTTACGATGTTTAAACAAAATGCAAATTCTGACGAAGTTGTTGCTTCCGCTGCTGGTTGGTATACGGTTCCTAATGAAAATGTAAGTTTTCCTTACGGATTTAATAATAGCCTTTTAGAAAATATTGATTACCCGAAACTCTTTTCTCAACATATTTTAATTCAAGTTGGTGAATTAGATAATAACCCAAATGAGGGTAGCTTAAGAAGAAATGAGTTTGCGGACGCACAAGGCATTAATCGTTATGCGAGAGCCTATTATTTCTTCAATCAATCTAAAGAAAAAGCAGCAGAACTAAACACCCTATTTAATTGGGAAATATATACAAACAGTGGTTTAGATCATAATTATATACCCGCATTAAACAAAGCCGCAGACTTATTATTTAACTAAAATTTGAACAATTTGAAACCCACAAAAAAAACAATCGGATTAATTTTAGGTCCTTTATTATTTACTTTTATAATGTTCTTTTTTAATGGGGATAATTTATCTGTAGAAGCAAAAGCTGTTTTAGCATCTGCAGCTTGGGTTGCCATTTGGTGGATTACAGAGGCCTTGCCAATTGCTGTTACTGCGTTGTTACCAATTATTCTTTTTCCACTCAGTGGAGGCTTGTCTTTAAAAGAAACAACAGCTTCTTATGGCCATAAGTATATATTTCTTTTTGTTGGTGGATTTATTTTAGCGATTGCCATTGAAAAATGGAATCTACATAAAAGAATTGCTTTAAATATTATTAAAATTGTAGGTACAAATGTTGTTCAAATTATTTTAGGTTTTATGGTTGCAACTGCATTTTTATCGATGTGGATTTCTAACACAGCTACAGCTGTAATGATGTTACCAATTGGAATGGCTATTATTGCTCAGCTTAAAGATAATCCAGACACTCTTAAAGACGAAAATTTAATTTTCGGAAAAGCCTTAATGCTTTCAATAGCCTATAGTGCTTCTATAGGAGGAATGGCTACACTTATTGGTACGCCTCCTAATTTAGTTTTGGCTGGTGTAGTGCAAGAAAGTTATAACGTAGAAATTACATTTTCTCAATGGTTTTCTTTTGGGTTCCCTATTAGCATCATATTTTTAGTACTTTGTTGGTTGTACCTTACTAAGGTTGCATTTAAATTCAAACAAAAGAAATTTCCAGGAGGCCAAGCAGAAATAAAGCGTCAACTTAAAGAACTAGGAAAAATAACTTTTGAAGAAAAAACAGTTCTAGTCATTTTTGGCTTAACTGCTTTTGCTTGGATTACAAGATCTTTCTTCTTGAAAAAATTTATACCCGCAATTGATGATACCATTATTGCGGTGATATTTGCGGTTATTTTATTCATTTTACCAAGTAGCAAAAAAGATAAAAAAATATTAACTTGGGATGATGCCGTAAAATTACCTTGGGGAATACTTTTACTTTTTGGTGGCGGAATGGCTTTGGCTTCAGGGTTTGACTCAAGTGGTTTGGCAAATTGGATTGGCTCTCAAATGACCTCATTTAACAGTATTCCGTTAATATTGTTGTTATTTATCCTAATAGCATCTATAAACTTTCTAACAGAAATTACATCAAATTTAGCCACTACAGCAATGTTGCTGCCCGTATTAGTTTCTTTAGCATCCGCAATTGGCGTGCATCCATATTTTCTTTTGGTTGGGGCAACAGTTGCAGCTTCTTGCGCATTTATGCTTCCTGTAGCAACTCCGCCAAATGCAGTTGTGTTTGGCTCTGGCTATTTAAAAGTAGAAGACATGGTTAAAAAAGGCATCTGGCTAAATATTGCGTCAATTATTCTACTAACACTGTTTGTTTACTTTGTGCTTCCATTAATTTGGAATTTAAGTTGATAAAGAAGCTTCTGATGCAATTTTAATAAATATAGTATATCTATTTTACGCTAAAAACCCTTGATTAAAAAATGAAGAAAGCATAAAATAAGTTATCCTTCGTAAATCATATAAAGGCTTTAAATATCACAATTGAAAAAATTATAGCGATATTTGATATTTACTGCTCAAATAAAAATAAAAATTGGATTCAAAAGAACGTATATTAAAGGATATTATTAATGGATATCGCGAGGTGTTATTTGAAAGATATCTGTATAAAAATATAAAAGAGAACTTTGATATTCCGGCAACCATAGATGAAAAAACGGTAACTGATTTTAGAACCTATTATCTATCTTATGTTTATCCTGAATATTCCAAAAGAATGGCACTAAATGATGCTTTTAACAGTTTAGATGATTACTCAAAAAATCCACAGAAATTACTAACAATTCTTTTAGATACCTCTCGATTAATTTTTAAGTATGGCATACATCTACCTAAAATAATAAAAACAGGCCTCAAAGCTCTAAAAACATTTAAAGCTGTTCAGACTTTTGAAACCACTTTTGTTAAAGAAGCAATAAGTAAAAAAATAGAAGCTCCTTTTGATGGTGAAAAATTTAATGTTTTACTAAAATCATTATCTAGAAAAGAAATCAATACTTTTATCAATACCTCACAAGCACTGTTCAATACATTGCACGACAGAAAACAGGTTCAAAAAATTAAAGAAATTATTCAGCACTTAATTAGTGTGATGAAAAATAAAAAAGAAGCTTACTCTGACAGCCAGATAAAAGGTTTAGAAATTGGTTACGAATTGTTAAATGAAGGTGATAAACTCTTTCATAAACTGTCTAAAAAGGATCAAAAAAAATTGATTTACTTAATTATAGACATTGAAAAAGATATGTTGAATAAACTTGACTAAAGAGTTATATATTACTATTCCATTAGGGAAATTGTAAAATTCATAACCGCTTGGGATATGCCAATAAGCAATGCTAATAAAACCTATGATAGCTTTGAATCCATTATAATGTTTAATAAATTTTTTAATCGTTTAATTTTACCAATTACTTTCTTCAATCAAAGAATTAATAGCGTTGTTTATAGATTGCTCAAGAAATTTATAATCACCCCTTGAAATGAAAAATTTTCTAAATGTTCCTTTGTTATTTATTACGATGTTTTCAACATCTTCTTCACGATCAATATCATAGGTTCTCTGTTTAATGTTTTTTACATAGAATCTTGTTCTTTCTCCCTTATGTTGCACAATTAAATCAGCACTATGAATATTTCTTAAGTAAGCCGCACTTTTACTTATGCTTTTCAAGGATATTGTCTGAGATTCAATTTCAATATTTTCACCAAGAATTTTTTCCCAAACTAATTCATTATTTGACGTTATTTTAAAGTAGCCTTGCCCATAACTAAAAGATAGGGTTAATAAAGCGGAAAGCAGAAGTAATTTTTTCATAATTTAAGTTTATCATATTAATGTATTCAAAAAAACAAAAATCATACCGTTTTTTTAATTAATTTATATGAGGTTTAGAAATAGCTGAATTGAGGTAAAAACATTTGCCATTAGTATAATTCGTATTTTATACAAGACTATTTCTAATAAGGTTTTAAACCTCTTTTATTTGTTATTTTTTTAAGTTTAAATTTTTATTTATTAATGGAGGTATAAATTTCCCAATAAAGAATTACTCTTCTATTGGATTAAAAATAAAAAAGACAGCCCTTAGTTTGTTAAAAAAATAGGTGAATTTGAGAAGTAAACTTTAAAAACATCAAGTGTTTTAAACAAAAAAAGCACCTACATTACTGTAAGTGCTTGAAATTATAAAGTGGTCCCACATGGACTCGAACCATGGACCACCTGATTATGAGTCAGGTGCTCTAACCAACTGAGCTATAGGACCTATAATTTTGGTTTGCAAATGTACTATTTATTTTAAATTATTTGCAAATAAAATCTAATAATAATTAAACTATTCTATTCATTAACCAAGTTCCAAAACTTCTCAGCTTATCTTTATTTTCTTTTGTGATATTCATTTTATCTAAATTATCAAAAGCTTTGTCTGTAAAAGTTCTAATTTCTTGAGAAATTAGCAAAGGAATGTCATTAATTTCAAATATTCGTTTTACCTCTTCTATTTTTGAATTGTTTTCAGAAAACTTATTTTGATAGAAAAATTTTAATTTTTGGGAAGTTTCCTCATCAGATAACTCTAAAGCTTTTAAATAAAGGTAGGTTTTTTTGTTTTCTATAATATCACCCCCTATTTGTTTACCAAAAGTTTCAGGGTCACCAAAAGCATCTAAATAATCATCTTGTAACTGAAAAGCCAAGCCTAAATTTAAACCAAAATCATAAATTAAATTGGCATTTTCTTCGCTAGTTTCTGAAACAATTGCACCCATTTTTAAAGCTGCAGCAACTAAAACTGATGTTTTTAATCGAATCATATTCATATATGCATCAATAGTAACATCATCTCGTGTTTCGAAATCCACGTCTAACTGCTGCCCATCACAAACCTCTAAAGCTGTTTTACTAAATAGTTTTGCTAACTTTTGAAAAACTATAGGTTCATAATCTTCAAAATATTTATATGCTAAAATTAGCATAGCATCACCAGAAAGAATACCCGTGTTCAAATCCCATTTTTCATGAACTGTAGCCTTACCTCTTCTTAAAGGTGCATCGTCCATAATATCGTCATGTACCAAAGTAAAATTATGAAAAACCTCAACAGCTAAAGCTGCTGGCAAAGCTTTTTGGTAGTCTTTAGAAAAAATATCAGCTGCCATTAAAGTTAAAACTGGACGAATTCTTTTGCCCCCCAATTGTAAAATGTAATCTACAGGTTCGTATAGATTTTTAGGTTCTTTTATCCAATTTTTTGATTCTAAATAACCTAAAAACTGTTGTTGATAGTGTAAAATATCCAAATCTTAAATTTTTTGTAAAAATACAGTAAAGAAATTGCTCTTTTTAAATGAAATGTTAAAAAAACATTAAAACTTTGGAAACTTTTTTTGTTTCTAAAGTTTCCTGTTGTATTTTTGCAAAATGTTAATGCGTGATAAAATTTTAGAGAAATCAAACGAACTTTTTTTAAACTTAGGTTTTAAAAGTGTTACTATGGATGAGATTGCAGGAGCCTTAGGGGTTTCTAAAAAAACAATTTATAAGTATTTTAAAAATAAAACTGAATTGGTGAATGCTGTAAGTAATCATACGTTTAACATCATTTCATCTGGCATTGATGATATTTGTGCTTTAAAAGAAAATCCTATTGATGAGTTGTTTAACATTAAACAATTTGTAATGTATCATTTAAAGGATGAAAAATCTTCACCTCAATATCAACTTCAAAAATATTATCCAAAAATTTACATGTCTTTAAAGCAAAAACAGTTTAATGTAATGCATGATTGTGTAAAAGAAAATCTTACATATGGCATTGAGCTAGGAGTTTACAGAGAAAATATAGATGTTGAATTTATCTCTAGAATTTATTTTACTGGAATTATTGGTATTAAAGACAAAGACCAATTTCCTTTGAATAATTATTCAATGAAAACCTTAATGAACTATTATTATGAATATCATTTAAGAGGAATTTGTACAGAAAAAGGCATTAAAAAATTAGAAAAACAATTAAAAAAGAATCAAATATAAATGAAGAAATACGTATACATCATTTCTTTTTTAGCTTTTACATCAATATTAAAAGCACAAGAAAAAACAATGGAACTTTCTTTAAAAGAAGCCATTGACTTTGCGTTAGTAAACAGCTATAATGCAAAAGCGGCTAGTAATGATATTAAAATTGCTAAAGAAACCGTTTGGGAAACGACCACTATAGGATTACCACAAATTAGCGGAGCTTTAGATTATCAAAATTTTTTAAAACAACCTATTAGCGTTGCTGATATAAACGGTGATGGTGTTAACGAAGAGTTTGTTTTTGGCACAAAACAAAATGCAAACGCCTCAGTAACCTTAACACAACTAATTTTTGATGGCTCTTACTTAGTGGGTTTACAAGCATCTAAAACATTTTTAAAAATCTCTGAACAAGCAAAAGAAAAAACAGAACTGCTAACAAGAGAAGCTGTAATTAACGCTTATGGAAATATTTTGATCGCAGAAAAAACCATCGAGATTCTCAAAAGAAACCAAGCTGTAAACGACAAAATTCTAAAAGAAACTACACTGGCTTATGATAATGGATTAACGGAACAAGAAAACGTTGAACAATTTGAAATAATTAAAGGAAATGTAGAAAACAATATCAAAGCCTCAGAGAGATTAAAAGGAATTGCCTACCAAATGTTAAATATTGCCATAGGTACTGCTATTGATACTCAAGTTGAGTTAACAGATACTTTAGAGTCTTTAGTTGTTGAAAGTACCGATTTAAATTTATTAGTAGAAGAATTTGATATCACAAATCACATAGATTTTAGAATTGCAGAAAACGACAGAGAAACAAAACGTTTAATGGTTCAATTAGAAAAAAGTAAAAATTTACCAAGTTTAAGTGCATTTGTAAATTATGGAACTCAGGCTTTTTCTAATAATTTCAACTTTTTTAAAAGTGAACAACGTTGGTTTCAATCCTCAACATTGGGCGTAAGTTTAAACGTTCCCATTTTTAGTAGTTTTGGTAGAAAAGCAAAAACAGCACAAGCAAAATTTGATTTAGAAACTGCTGATGTTCGTTTAGAGGAAACCAAACAGCAACTTAGTTTGGCCGCTCAAAGCGCAAAGAGCGATTATCAATTGAGTATTGATAATTATGAAACTGCACAAAAAAACTTAAACCTTGCAGAAAGAATTGAGAAAAAACAACAAATAAAATTTAACGAGGGTCTTACCACGAGTTTTGATTTACTACAAGCTCAAAATCAATTACATAGTCAGCAAGATTCTTATGTAAGAGCAATGCTAAACATAATTGCCAAAAAAGCTACTCTAGAAAACGCCTTAAACATTCCAATTAAATAAACAAATCAGAAATGAGAAAAATATATTCACTAGTACTCGCAATGTTCATTTTATCCTCTTGTGGAGGTGATAAAAAACAACAGTCTTTAGAAGCTGTTATTGCAAGCCAAAACTTAAAACAAATTCGTACTAAAAAATCTGAATTAGATAAAAAAATACAAGAAATTTCTAATGAAATCAAACAATTAAACAGAGCTATAGAAAAACTAGATACTTTAAAAAAAGTACCTTTAGTTACAGCAATTACTATTAAAACCGAAGTTTTTAATCATTATTTAGAATTACAAGGTGATGTGAAAACAAAACAAAACGTTTTAATTTATCCAGAAATGCCTGGAAGATTAGAAAGAGTTTATGTTAAAAAAGGGCAAAAAGTTAAAAAAGGGCAATCTCTAGCCAAAATTGATGATGGAGGAATGGCACAACAAGTAGCTCAATTGGAGGCTACAACTGCTTTAGCAAAAACAACTTATGAGCGTCAAAAAAGGTTGTGGGACGAAAAAATTGGATCAGAAATTCAATTTTTACAAGCAGAAACAAATTTTAAATCGCAAACAAACGCTTTAGCGCAACTGAAAAAACAGTTGGATAAAACAACAATTAGAGCACCTTTTTCAGGAATTATAGATGATGTTATCAAAGACCAAGGAACAGTTGTAGCTCCTGGACCTAGTTCAGAAGTTTTTAGAATAGTGAATTTAGCAAATATGTTTATTGAAGCAGATGTTCCTGAAACTTACATTTCTTCCATTACTCCAGGAAAAACAGTAGCAATTGAATTTCCTGTATTAGGAAAAAACTTAAACACCAAAGTGCGTCAAACAGGTAATTTTATCAACCCTGTAAATAGAACTTTTAAAGTAGAAGTTGGTGTACCAAATAAAGACAGAAGTATAAAACCAAACTTAACTGCTAGGTTACAAATTAACGATTACACTAACCCTGAAGCTATTTTAATTCCTCAAAGTATTATTTCAGAAAATGCAGAAGGCAAACAGTATGTTTACGTTATTAAAAATCTGAAAAACGATAAAGGAATTGCAAAACAAGTAGTTGTTAAAACAGGAAAATCTCAAGGAGATATTATTGAGATTTTAGAAGGTGTAAAGGTTGGAGATATTTTAATAAAAGCTGGCGCTAGAAGCGTTAAAGATGCACAAGAAATTAAAATTAGTCGTAAATAAATATATACGAAACTTTAAAATAAACCTGATTTTAAAACTTTGAATTCATGAATATTGAATTAAACATATCAAAAATGATATCAGGTTATAAAATTTTTTAAAACTAACAACTAATGGCTAAAAATAAAAAAACAGATAAAGAATTTAAGCTTTCATCGTGGGCAATTAATAATAAAACCACAATGTATGTTACTATTTTCTTAATTCTTGTTCTTGGAATCTCTGCATATTTCAGTATGCCTAGAGAAGATTTTCCAGAAATTAAAGAAACTAAAATTTACATCAGTACTTTATATCCAGGAAACACAGCTGAAGACATAGAAAAGTTAATTACTGACCCACTTGAAGATCAATTAAAAAGTTTAAGTGGTGTTGTAGAAATTACCTCAACGTCGCAAGAAGATTATTCTATGATTATTGTAGAGTTTGATGATGACATGGATGTTGAAGTTGCCAAACAACGTGTAAAAGACAAACTAGATACTGAAAAAGCAGGTGAAGACTGGCCTACATTTAATGGAGCAAAAGTAGATCCCAAGGCTTTTGATTTAAATTTATCTGAAGAAATTCCATTTTTAAATATCAATATTTCTGGAGATTATCCACTTCAAAAATTAAAATTCTTTGCAGAATATTTGCAAGATGATATAGAAGATTTAACAGAAGTAAAGAAAGCAGATATTAGAGGTGTACAAGACAAAGAAGTAGAAATAGCCGTTGATATCTACAAAATGATGGCAATGCAAGTAAGCTTCAATGATATTGTTGGGGCCATTCAAAACGGGAATGTTACTTCTTCTGCTGGTAACTTAATTGCAAGTGGACAAAGAAGAACAATTCGAATTTTAGGAGAAATTGAACATCCATCAGATCTCGAAGATTTTGTAATTAAATCAGAAAAAGGAAGCTCTATATATTTAAAGGATATTGCTACAATTCGTTTTAGAGAAAAAGACAAAACTACATTTGCTAGAAAAGACGGAAAACAAGTAGTAATGTTAGATGTTAAAAAACGTGCTGGTAAAAACATGGTAGCTGCCGCTGATCAAATTAAAATAATTGTTAACAAAGCTATTAAAGATTATTTTCCTGCGGATTTAGAAATAACAATCACCAACGATTTATCAGACAAAACTATTGGTCAAGTTGATGACTTAGTAAATAATATCATTTTTGGAATTATTTTAGTTGTTGTTGTCTTAATGTTTTTCTTAGGATTTAAAAACGCACTATTTGTTGGTTTTGCAATTCCTATGTCAATGTTTATGTCTCTTATGATATTAGCAGCATTAGGTTATACACTAAATACCATGATTCTTTTTGGGCTGATTATGGGACTTGGAATGCTTGTAGATAACGGAATTGTAGTAGTAGAAAACGTATATCGTTTAATGGATGAAGAAGGATTAAGCAGAGTTGAAGCCGCTAAAAAAGGTATTGGAGAAATTGCATATCCTATTATCATATCTACAGTAACAACAGTTGCAGCTTTTGTTCCTTTGGGTTTGTGGCCAGGACTTTTTGGTCAGTTTATGATTTATTTCCCTATAACACTTTCAGTAGTTTTAGGCTCGTCTTTAGTAGTTGCTATTTTCTTTAACTCAGTTTTAGTTTCTCAGTTTATGACTACTGAAGATAAAGAAATGCCATTAAAAAGAATCATCTCTCTTTCAGCTATTGTTGCTGGTATTGGAATATTAATTTTTGTTTTTGGTGGCGAATTCAGAGCTTTAGGTTCTGTAATGGTATTTACTGCAATTATGTTATGGGTGTATCGCTTAGTTTTAAGAAAAGCTGCAAATTACTTTCAAAGAAATACCTTAGTTTGGCTTGAAAATGTATATGAAAAATTACTAAGAGGTGCTTTAAAAGGATGGAAACCGGGTTTAATTACCATTGGAACGTTTATACTACTTTTTGCTGCTTTTGGTGGTTTTGGGGCATCAGTTGCATCACAAAGAACAAAAATTGAATTTTTCCCAGACAATAAACCAAACCAAGTTGTAGTGTATATTGAATATCCACAGGGAACAGATATTTATGAGACTAATAAAATCACCAAAGAAATAGAACAGCGTGTTTATGGCATTTTAAATGAAGAAATGTACATGGATGGAGAGCGAAATTTTATGGTAGAAAGTGCTGTTTCTCAAGTAGGTGAAGGTGCTGGAAACCCAAATACAGATGGTGGTTCTTCAGCAGAAATGCCACATAAAGGAAAAATAACGGCATCTATGCGTCAATACAAATACAGACGTGGTTTAGATAGCGAACAATTAAGACAAAAAGTGCAAGAAGCGCTTACTGGAATTTACCCAGGAGTTTTAATTTCTGTTGAAAAAGACGCAAATGGTCCTCCTACAGGAGCTCCAATTAATATTGAATTAGAGGGCGATGATTATGAAGAGTTAATTTCAACAGCAGAAAAAATGCGAGCGTATGTGAATACAAGAAACGTACCTGGTGTAGATGAGTTAAAGATTGATGTGAATAAAGACAAACCGTCAATGAAGGTTATTGTAGACCGAAAAAAGGCTGGTGAACTAGGAGTTGCAACTGGGCAAGTTGGACAACAGTTACGTAATGCTATTTTTGGAGCTAAAGCAGGAATCTATAAAGAAGATGGAGAAGATTATGACATCAACGTTCGTTTTAAAGAAGATATTAGATACAACAAAAGCGCTCTATTTAATCAAAAAATAACCTTTAGAGATAATACTGGTAGGGTAAAAGCTATTCCTATTTCTGCAGTAGCTAAACAAAGTAATAGCTCTGGTTTTAGTGCTATTAAACATAAAGATACTAAACGTGTGGTTACCATTTATTCTCAATTAGCTCCTGGTTATGTTGATGCTGCCGCTGTTGTAAACCAGATTAAAGAAGAAATGAAAAACTTTGCAGACAAACCTGCAAACATAAAAATTGATTATACAGGACAAATTGAAGAACAAAATAAGCAACAATCCTTTTTAGGCGGTGCTTTCTTTAAAGGTTTAGCCTTGATTTTCTTTATTTTAATTTTCCAATTCAATTCAGTTTCTAAACCAGGAATTATTATGATTGCCATTTTCTTAAGCTTCATTGGCGTTTTTGGTGGAATTGTAATCACTGGATCATCATTTGTAATTATGATGACAATGATGGGAATTATATCTCTCGCAGGAATTGTTGTAAATAACGGAGTTGTTCTCTTAGATTACACCCAGTTATTAATCGATAGAAAAAAGGAAACATTAAATTTAGGCGCTAAAGATTATTTACCGACTGAAGATCTCTTTGAAAGTGTAGTAAAAGCAGGTAAGGCTCGTTTACGCCCTGTATTACTAACGGCAATTACTACCATTTTAGGCTTAATTCCGTTAGCTATAGGATTAAACATCAACTTCTTTACATTGTTTAGTGACTTTGATGCAAACATTTATTTTGGAGGAGATAACGTAATTTTCTGGGGCCCTTTAGCTTGGACAGTAATTTATGGTTTATTTATAGCTACCTTTTTAACACTAATTGTTGTGCCTATTTTATTCTTTTTAATCATGAAATTCAAAATGTGGTTGAAAGGAAATAAAAGTGATAAACAGCTACAAATGGACAAACAAATTCAAGAAATTGGGTAATACTATCTTAAAATTTTTCAAATTTAAAAAGGATTGAAGCCATCGAGTTTCAATCCTTTTTGTATTTTCGAAAAGATGATTGAGAAAAAGAAATCTTTCACAGTTCATGAAATAAAACGTAAAATAGAACAATATTGCGTTTATCAAGATCGCTGTCATAAGGAAGTGGAACAAAAAATGAGGGAATACAACTTAATTCCTGAAGCTAAAGAAATGATTTTATTAAGCCTTATGCAAGATAATTTTCTTAATGAAGAACGTTTTGCAAAAAGCTTTGCAAGAGGCAAATTCAGAATAAAAAACTGGGGAAAGCAGCGTATTGTAAGAGAGCTAAAATTCAAAGATATTTCTGCTTACAATATTAAAACTGCATTAAAAGAAATTGACGAAACTGAATATATAGCAACAATATATAGAATTACAGCAAACAGAAATGCAGTAATTTCTGAATCGAATATTTACAAAAGAAAACAAAAACTTATCGGGTTTTTGTTACGAAAAGGTTTTGAAAATGAACTCGTTTATAAAGTGGTAAATGAAGAAGTTTCTTAATTAAACTTTTTCAAAAAGATAGAATCACTTTTTTTCTTTGCAGCAATAACCTTTTGCACATCATCGTTTGGTATGGAAACAGATAAAACATAATGTTTTATTTTCCATGTTTTACCTTTCTTTTCCAAAACACCTGAACCTCTGCATGTGCCCATCCAAGTATTTAATAACTCATCAAACCAAACAAAGTCTCCAGATGTATTTACATAAATGTTACGTTCTAATGTTTGAAAATCCCAAGCTTTTCCTTTGTCAAAATAAGGTTTACTAAAGTCTGAAAACTCCTTTTTTGTCCAATTTTCAGAAGCATCTGTACCAATAAAAACAGAAATAGTGTCCATTTTACCAAAATAAGCATCAAAATTGGCTTCGGCAGCTGCCAAATGCCAATTGTTTAAAACTAGATTAACATATGCTTTAATTGTGTTTTTGTCGTCAATTGAAATACTTTTTTTAGTACTTGAGCAAGATGTGATAAAAGGAAAGATTAAAAGAAAAAGAATTTTTTTTTTCATTACTGTTTTGTTTTTAAGTCCAATTGAGGCTTTAATTTTTTAGGCTTAGTTTTTTCATCAAGCATCGGTTCTAACTTAACCTTGCTATTTAAACTTTTTCTAGTTACACTATCCATTTTAGTAGAATCTAAACCAACAAAACTAATAGATACTCCTATTTCATCTTCAAAACGCTTTTTAGACAAGACTGTGTTTATTTTTGCATTTATTGCAGAAAAAGCATTAATAATTTTCTCTGTTTGTAAATGCACTTCCTCAGCTGATATGGCAGAAATAGAGGTCATATCCGCCAAGCGCAATGTTTCATTATTTAAGATATTAATTCTCGTTTTAAAAGCTGCATCATCAAAAAGGTTCGGTTTTACACTGTCTTTTAAACTTTTTATCAACCCTTTTAACTCAAGTGCATTGCTCAAAACCTCATTTGCAGAACCTTTTTTAAATCTATCTAAAAAATCAGCAATAGCGTTTAACTCTTCCCAATTTTCAACATCCTTTCTAAAAATAGGAGAAATTTGTTTTACAGAAGGATATTCTTTTACCACGCTCAAAAGGGGTTGAACATTATCTTTTGGGAGAGTCTGCTCTTTTTTATCCTTACAAGAAAAAAAAATAATTAAAATTAAAAACGATAAAGAGTATTTCAAAACATCAATTTAGTTTGTAAAAATAAACAATTTTTAAAGTTGATACTCCTATCAAAAACTTAAATTTAATCGAATTTCTATTTCACAATCAATAATAAACAAATGTTTTAAAGAAATATAATTACGAATAATAATATTAAGTACCTTTGTTTTTACCAAAATCATAATTTTAACTAATGAAACCCATTATTCTTGTTTTAGGTGCTAGTGGCCAAATAGGCACAGAGCTTACTCAAAAGTTACGTCTTATTTACGGAAATTCTAACATAATTGCCTCTGATATTAGAGAGGGAAATGAAGAAATGATGGCTTCTGGACCTTTTGAAATTATTGATGCAACTGATAAAGCAACTATTTTAAATATCATTAAAAAATACAACGTTACTCAAGTTTATTTATTAGCTGCAATGTTATCTGCAACAGCAGAGCAATACCCACAAAAAGCTTGGAATTTAAACATGAATTCACTTCTTGCAGTTTTAGATTTAGCAAAAGAAAAACATATTCAACAAATTTACTGGCCAAGTTCCATTGCTGTTTTTGGCCCTACTACACCAAAAGAAAATACACCACAAAAAACAGTCATGGAGCCTTCTACGGTTTACGGAATTAGCAAAGTTTCAGGTGAGTTTTGGTGCAGTTATTATCATGAAAAATATGGAGTAGATGTGCGTAGTTTAAGATATCCAGGAATTATTTCTTTAAAAACAAAACCTGGAGGGGGCACAACAGATTACGCTGTAGATATTTATTTTAAAGCTTTAGAAGAGCAAAAGTTCGAATGTTTCTTATCTGAAAATACTCGCTTACCAATGATGTATATGGATGATGCTGTAAATGCAACCATACAGCTAATGCAAGCAAAACCAGAGGATATTAAAATTAGAAATAGTTACAATTTGGCGGCGATGGATTTTACTCCAAAAGAGGTTGCAAAAGCCATTAAGAAATACATTCCTAATTTTAAAATTAGCTATAAATCAGATTTTAGGCAAGAAATTGCAGATAGTTGGCCTTCATCTATTGATGATTCTAAAGCAAGAAATGATTGGGGATGGCAGCATCAGTTCGATTTAGAATCGATGACCAAAGATATTTTCAAAAATTTAAAAAAGTAAGCACAATAAGTAGTGTAAGTTTAAAATAATTTTGCGTCTAAATGATAAAATTAAGTATTTAAACAATGAAAACTATTATAGAAAAAAGTTTACAAAACACATATACCTATCAAGAATACAGAGATTTAGTAAGCGATTTATTGGCAGAAGGAAAATCTACAGGTCCCAACCAATCTGAAGACTTAACCAACTACAGCATGCTGAACGATAGAAGAATGAAACGTTTAGATAAAACCATAAAAATTTCTGAAGAAACTAGACAAAAAGTCCAAGCCTTAAAAGAAACTCAAACTTGGTTGGTGCTTACTGAAGGATGGTGTGGTGATGCTGCGCAAAATTTACCTGTTCTTAACAAAATTGCAGAACTAAATGAAAACATTAATATGAAGTTTGTTTTACGTGACGAAAACCTTGAATTAATGGATTTGTTTTTGACAAATGGAGGAAGATCTATACCAAAACTAATAGCGCTAGATAAAAACAATAATGTGCTAAAAACTTGGGGACCGAGACCATCTTTTGCAAACAGAATGGTTGCTGAATACAAGGCCAAAAACGGAAATTTAGATGCCCAATTAAAACAAGATTTGCAAGTTTGGTATAACAAAGATAAAGGAAAAAGTACCCAAGAAGATTTTATATCCTTTGTAAAATCTTAGCCATTTAACTTTAGTAGTTTTAAAAGAGAAACTTCTTAAAACATATAATATATTTTGTAAAACCGTAAATTTCAAGTGAAGTTTGCGGTTTTTCTTTGCTTATCTTTGCAAAAATATATTTTCATTATGTTTATAGATTATGAATCCATTTCTAATGACGCTAAAGTTTGGATTTACCCTTCTAGCAGAAAATTCTATCCTTTAGAAATTGAAGAAGTTGATGAGAAAATAAGATCTTTTGTAGAAAATTGGAAATCTGATGATGAAAACTTTAAAGCTTCCTATCAATTTTTGTACAATAGGTTTATCGTTTTAATTGCAGATGATGAAAATACAACACTAACAAACGTAGATGTTGATGCATCTGTTTCCTTTATTTTAGAGCTTCAAAACACCTATAAATTGGAGCTTTTAGATAAAATGAACGTCTGCTTTAAACAAGGTAAATTTGTACAATACAAAGAACTTAAAGACTTTAAAAAGTTGTTGAAAAATAAGGCTCTGACTGGTAAAACTATCATTTTTGACAACCTAATTACAAACAACGAAGAATTTAAAAATTTTTGGGAAGTACCTATTGAAGAAAGTTGGTACAACCGCTTTTTATAAATTTTATGCTTACAGTAAACAATATCTCTTTTGAATACAACGATAAAAAGACGATTCTAGAAAACTTCAATTTTACTTTAAAAAAAGGAGAACACCTTTGTATTATGGGTGAAAGTGGTTGTGGAAAATCTACTCTTTTAAAAGTTATTTACGGTTTATTAGACTTAAAAAAAGGAGAAATTATTTGGGATGAAACTCAAATTTTAGGTCCTGCTTTTCATCTTGTACCAGGTTTTGAGAAATTCAAATACGTGGCTCAAGATTTTGATTTAATGCCTTACATCTCAGTAAGTGAAAATATTAAAAAATTTTTGTCTCGTTTTTATCCTAAAGAAAGTGAAAAACGTACACAAGAGTTGCTCGAAGTTATAGAAATGAAAGCTTTTGAAAAGGTAAAAGTTAAGAATTTAAGTGGAGGACAAAAACAGCGTGTGGCAATAGCAAGAGCTTTAGCAAAAGAACCTGAATTACTGTTATTAGATGAACCTTTTGGCCAAATTGACAATTTTAAAAAAAACTCATTAAGACGTAATTTATTTCAATATTTAAAGGATAAAAAAATTACTTGCATCATAGCCACTCATGACAAACACGATGCTCTTTCTTTTGCAGATCAATTAATTGTTATTAAAGAGCAAAAAATATTGGTAAAGGACAGCCCTAAAAATATATATCAAAATCCTAAAGAAAAATATATTGCCACGTTATTTGATGATGTGAATGTAATTATTATAAATTCAAAAAAAGAACTGCTATATCCTCACCAAATAAAAATTGCAGCTAAAAATAATGATATAGCTATAGTTAAAAACTCCTATTTTAAAGGATCTTACTGGTTGGTAGAAGTTGAATTTAATAATCAAAATATATTTTTAAATCATCATAATTGTCTTGAAAAAGGAGAACAAGTAGGTTTAATTTTCAATCCTAATTTTATCTAAAACTTAAAACAAATTACTCCAGTTTTAAAATAGTAATCTTTTTACCATTAAACGTAAAATCGTCGTTAACCTTTTTACCTAAAAGTTGTTTTCCTATGGGTGAAGAAACAGATATGGCAAAAAAAATAACATCATCAATAACAAGTTTACCTGCAGAAATTGATAAAAAGTAATTTGCCGACGTTGTATAAATTACGCTGCCTAAATGAGCTTTTTTGGTAGTTTTAGAAATATCAATTTTAGACAATATTGTTTTCATTACAACAATCCCAGCCAATTGTTGGCCTGCCTTTTCCATCTCTAATTGTAACATTGCTCTGCCAGTTTCATGCTTGTCTCCTGCAGAGCTTTTGGTCTCTGAACTTAAAGCTTTTTGATTTGATTTTATAATTTCTTCAACGGTTTGTAATCTCTTATTTACAAACCCTCTACACTGTTTTAAAAGTTCAATTTTTACATCCATTATAAATGAGAAAAAGCAAACGCACCATAATTTCCATGATGAGAAGTTGATATTGAAACAGGTAATTTTTTTCCTTTTTGATACAGAAACGGAACTCCTATTTGATTTTTTTTAAGCTGCACGTTTGTATCAAAGTTACAAAGCAGTTGTTTGTAAGTTTTTAACGTTTGATGCTCATTTTCACCAATAAAAAATGAGTTAGAAAAAAGTTTTTTCTCATCATCTGTAAAAGCTATGGTGTGAATGTAATTTTTGTTTAGTGAATATGTTATATGGAATTTTCTAGCATAAATTGTTACTGTATTTCTATCCTCTGAATCTATTGAACAAATAATTTTTTTAGGATTAAAAAATCGTTTTGGAAACTCTTGCGTGTAGCATTTATAAGCAGCTTCTTTCATAGACCAAAACAACCAAACTTGTAAAAATGAATTTGTTGAATTTAATATTATTTCTTGTTCTTGCTCTGTAAATTGTTTTTCTAAAAAACCTTTACGCTCCCAATTACTTTGGGTTTTCGCTAAGTTTAAATCAATAATATCATTACCCAACCTATGCATTTATTTTGGTCTGAATAATAGTTACCGTTTCTTTTATTGATAACATTTTTTCCATAGCATCATTATCTATATGAATATCAAACTCATCTTCTACGTCCAAAATAATATCTACAAGATTTGCTGAATTTATTTCTAAATCGTTTATAAAATCAGTGTTTTCGTTAAGGTTTTTAAAACCGTTTTCATTTTGAACATAAGGTTTTACAATGATTGTTAATTTACTTATAATTTCTTCTTTTGTCATTTATTCAGGATATTTTTTAAAGATAACACAAGCGTTTACATCACCAAAACCAAAACTTGCTTTTGCCAAAATATTTATCTCTTTTTTAATACGTTTTTGTGGAATTTTATCTTCTGATATCAACTCTAAAATTTCTGGATGTACATCTTCACAATTAATGTTAGGAAATACAAACTGGTGTTTAATTTGCAAAACTGACGCTACAGATTCAATAGCTCCTGAAGCTGCTAAGCAATGGCCCACTTGAGATTTTAAAGAATTTATATAAGGAAAACCGTTCTTCTTTCTTTGTAATGCCCTTGTCCAATTTTCAATTTCTAGAGCATCTTTTGATGTTGCTGTTAAGTGCCCATTGATAACATCAATTTTGTCTGCAGAAATATTTGCATTTACTAAAGCTTTTGAAATACATTTTTGAACAGCTTCTGCATTTGGAGCTGTTAGTGTTCCTCCATTTCTTTGTCCTCCAGAGTTCACATTTCCGCCTAAAACCTCAGCATAAATAGTCGCTTTTCTTGCTAAAGCACTTTCTAAAGATTCTAAAACTAAAGCTCCTCCCCCACTTCCTGGCACAAAACCTGAAGCGCTTGCACTCATCGGTCGAGAACCTTTTTCAGGACTTTTATTGTGTTTGTAAGTCATAACACGCATTGCATCAAAACCTCCCCAAGAATACAAACTGCTATCGCTAGAACTGCCAACTAACATTCTTTTTGCTTTTCCACTTTTAATTCGATCAAAACCTAATAAAATAGCTTCTGTTCCTGTTGTACATGCTGATGAATTTGTAGTTACTTGATTGCCAAAACCAAAAATACCTCCTAAATAAGCTGAAATTCCACTAGACATGGTTTGTACAACAGAAGTACTGCCTAAGCGTCTTACATTTTGATCATCAATTTTATAAATCGACTCCCTAAATTTTTCAATACCAGAGGTTCCTGTTCCAAAAATAATTCCAGAATCGTAATCTGATTTCGACTTTTCATCAACAGAAAAACCAGCATCTTTATAAGCATCTATTGCTGATATTATTCCGTATAAAATAGATGTACTATTAAAACCTCTTAGTTGAAGTGGAGTTAAATATTCTGCTATTTTATCTTCAGAAACCCTTGGTATTCCCCCAATACAGCAAGAAAAACCTATGTCTTTTAAATGTTGATGAAATTGTATTCCTGATGTTCCATTTTGAATGGCTTCATTAAATTCGGCTAAACCTACACCATTTGGCGCTACAACTCCCAGACCTGTTATGACTACTCTATTATTCAATATTATATTTTACTTAACCCAATTTATACGTTAGTATTCATCCTTCAAAATTACCCGAAACAACTTTCTTATATGTGTAACATTCCAGAAATTGTTCCTCTACAAACAAGCTCATTTTTAGAATTCAGCATTTTTACCTTACATTTTAACTTATTGAATCTAAAATACATCTTTTCTGAAATAATATATACTTTTTCATTAGGTAGAACTGGAAGAAAAAAATCAATTTCATTGGATGTTAGCGCGATTTGTGTTTTACTTTCTGATGAAATATTGTCTTTTAATAAATAAAGACCTAAACAAACCAAACCAATTTGTGCCATTGTTTCTGTTAGAATTACACCAGGAGTTATTGGATTGTCTTTAAAATGTCCTTTGTAAAAAAAAGATTCTTCCATAAAAGTGTAATTTCCATGAACCCCATTTTCTGATATTTTTGTAATTTCATCAACAAACAAAAATGGCTTGTTATAAGGCAATAAATTTATAATTTGTGCTGAATTCATTTTCTTTTTATCTATTCCATTTTTACCACTCTAATAAAATCCGTTGTGCCGAAAACCCAGGTCCAAAACTCAACATAATTCCTCGTTCTCCTTGTTGAGGGTTTCTGTCCATAAAACGCTCTAAAACGTACAACACCGTTGCGCTAGACATATTGCCATATAAACGCAATACTTCTTTAGTATCGTCAATATTTTTGCCCAAAGCACCAAATAAATCCTCTACTGTTTGAACTATTTTTTTTCCTCCTGGATGAAAAATCAAATGATGAATGTCTTCTATTTTTAAACTGTTTTTCTCTAAAAAAGGGTAAATAATTTCCGGGAAATGATTTGAAATTTTTTGCGGTACGCTTTTATCTAAAATCATTTGTAAGCCTGAATTTACCAAATTAAAACCCATCATATGAGTTGCATCGAAAAAATGATACATTTCTTCATCTACAATTGTAGGTCCGTTATCTTCCTGAAAAGAAGACAAAATCACAGCTGATGCCCCATCACCAAAAATAGCTGCACTTACAATGTTGGTCATCGAAAAATCATTTAATTGAAACGTGGCTGTTGGTGCTTCTACAGCAACTACCGCCGCTCTTTTGTTTGGATTTGATTTTAAAAAATTCTTTGCATAAATAATTCCAGAAACACCTGCTGCACAACCCATTTCTGTTACTGGCAAACGCACAATATTTTGATTCATTCCTAAAGAATTAATCAAATAAGCGTCTACAGAAGGAATCATAATACCAGTGCAACTCACGGTAATAATGTAATCTAAATCTGTTGGCTTTAATTTTGCTTTTTCGAGTGATTTTTTAAGTGATTTTTCTGCTAATTCCGTTACTTCCCTTTTGTAAATATTGTTTTTATCTTCAAAAGAAGTCGCTGTAAAAACTTCTTCAGGATCCATAATTGAATAACGTTTGTCCACTGCTGCCCCTTCAAAAAGTTTGATTACTTTTCTTTGAAAACGAGTTTCTTGACCTTGCATCCATAATTTTACAAATGGAATAATATCTTTAGTTTCTCTAGAATATTTTGGTAGTTGTTTAGCAACTGATGTTATTTTAACTGCCATTTATTTTTTGATTATCCATAAAAAACGGAATGCCCATTTCCATGAAATTTGTGTTTTTATTTTTAATTTGCTAGAAATTTTCTCCAAATCTTTTCGTTTAAAACCTCGCAAAACTGATGTTAAACCATCTTCAACAATCATTTTATTTTTAATGAAAGGAGAAAGCAACATAAACAAATAATAAGCTAGTTTATGCCTGTGTAAATCATTTACAACAACTCCTATTTTCGTTTTTTTTATGGTGTGTTCTAAAAAAGAAAGCAATTGTGGTTCTTTAAAATGATGTAAAAACAATGTGGATAAAACAATATCAAACTCTCTATTTTGAAATTCTTCTGAAAAAATATCTTCAGTTTTAAAACTCAACTTTTCATAATCTTTAGACAGTTCATTCGCGTATTCAATTGCTGTTGGGTTTGCGTCAACTCCTATTAAATTAAACTTATAACCATTATTTTTACCAAATTTAGCAACATCTCTTAAAATATCTCCGTGACCACAACCTATATCAACAATTGTTATTTCCTGTTCTTTTGAATGATTTTTTAAAATAAATTTTAATCCGTTAATAGTTGCTTTATTTCCACCTAACCACCTATTTATATTTTCTAACTTATCTAAAGTATCGCGCAATAAATCACCTCCAATAGAAAAATCATCCATTAATTCTTCTTTTTCTGTTCTTTGTTTTGTTTTGACCAAAAAATCCATTAAACCTTTATTGCTTTGCCATGTGTTTGTTTGATAATTAGAGGTAATAAAAATGGGGTTTTTTGTAAAATTTTTAGCAAAAGATTTGCAATTGTATCATTTCTAAATAATCTAGCAATAAAATGCCCTGTCTTTAAACGCCATTTAAATTCTTTATTCCATTGTGTAATATATAGCTTTTCCAGTTGAATTCTTGAAGGAATTTTATCATTTAAATAATTTAGAATAAGTTTAGAAGCAATTTGGGAAGATTGTATTGCCATACTCATACCGTTTCCACAAAGTGGATGAATCATTCCGGCAGAATCTCCACACATAATCATATGATTTTCAATAGGATTTTTAGTTTCAAAAGAAATTTGACTGATAGACAAAGACTTATCCCAAACTGGTTTAGAATTTTGAAAAACCGCTCTCAAAAATTTATTCTTAAAAACTACCTTTTCTTGAAATTCATTAATATTCTTATATTTTTTAAATGTTGTAAAATCAGATATATAGCACAAGTTAATTATATTTTTTTCTACTTTAGAAACCCCACAATAACCCCCTTTAAAATTATGAAGCGCCACTAAATCTTCTGAAAAATCAAAATCTTTTACATGTAATTTTACACCCAAATAAGGTGATTTTTTCTTGATAAAATCGCGATTCATTTTTTTATCTAGTGCAGAACGTTTCCCAAAAGCACCAATACATATTTTTGAAGTAAATCTTTTGTTTCCTTTGGTAGTAACTGAAAAATGATCATCTATAAATTGAACATCTATAACTGAATCTTGCAAAATAATTGCACCATTTTGAAGCGCCTTTTTTGATAATTCTAGATCAATTTGATAACGTGAAATTCCAAAACCACCTAGAGGTAATTTGGCATTAATAGTTTTATTATTCGTAGTTGATATTTGAAAATTCTCAATTTTTACAGCACCAAAATCAAATGGATTAAAATCTAAAAATTGTAAATAAGGTAAAACTTCATTAGAAATATATTCTCCACAAACTTTGTGTTTTGGGTAATTATTTTTCTCTATCAACAAAACATCTTTGCCATATTTTGATAAATGAATTGCATTGCAAAGTCCTGCTAAACCCCCACCAATAATGATGATATCAAAAAAACCATTTTCTTTCAAAGTGTTACAAGTTATGTTTGTATCTAAATTTTTAATTTACCAATTCTGCCAATTCTTTACCAACTATACTGCCAATTGCAACTCCCATTCCTCCTAAACGAACTCCACAATACACATTGTTTGACAATTGCTTTACAATTGCTTTTTTCTGGTTTCCAACACCCATAATTCCACTCCACCTTTGTTCAACCTCAAAATTAATATTCGGCAGAATTGTTTCTTTTAAAATTTCTTCCAATTTATTTTGAACAGTTTTTGTTTGCCCAAAAACTGTAGTTTCTTCAGTTTTAAAATCAAGATTTCTACCGCCTCCAAATAGAATTCTATTGTCAATATTTCTAAAATAATAATAACCTTTGTCTAAATGAAAAGTTCCTTTTACTTGTAAGTTTTTTATAGGCTTAGTTATAAGTATTTGTGCTCTTGCGGGTTTTACATTTTCATTTAGAAGTTGTTTTGAAAACCCGTTTGTTGTAACGATTAATTTATTTGTGTAAAAGTCTAATCTATTGGTTTTTATGCTTACATTAAAACTTCCTTCAGTAAAGCTATCTACATTTATATTGTTTATAATTTTAACACCTAATTGTTGTACTTTGTGAAGTAATTCATAGGCCATTTGACCTGTATCAATTTGTCCTTCAAAATTATTAACAATATAATTTTTGTGAATTTTTTGAAAATTAAAAACATTATCAGATGTAGAGAAAACATCCGTTTTAAAAATAGGTTTTAAAAGTTTATTAATTTTATCTTTTTTAGCAATACATTCTTCATAAAAAGAAATATTTTCACACAATTCGAAACCTTTATTTTGTTGAAAGTCGATGTTTTGATCCCCTAAATTTTGTCTTAATAATTTTAAACCTTTCCAACGTTTATCTACTAAATTAAAAACCTCTTCTTCTGAGTGTGATTTTAAATCATCAATTAGTTCTGATAAGCTGCCAAAACAAGCAAAACCTGCATTTTTTGTTGATGCTCCTTGAGGTAACATTCCTTTTTCTAAAATTATAATTTTTGCTTTTGGATATTTCCTTTTAAGCGTTAAAGCGCAATTTAAACCTACAATACCACTGCCAACAATTGTAAAATCTATGTTGGTAAACCATTCTTTTAATTCCCAATAACTATAGTTCATTTATAATACTTTTTCAAAACAAATACTATTTTCCATTTTCTGATATTGTTCATAATTTGGTATCACCTTGTATCCACATTTGTGATAAAATTCTACCGCTTCAAATTGCCTTTTACCTGTTTCTAATATACATTTTTGATATTCTAATTCTTTAGACCAAGTTTCCAATTCCGTCAAAATATTTTTTGCAAAACCTTTTCTCCTTTGATTTTTATCAATATACATCCTTTTTACTTCTACAGAAATATTATCGAACTTTTTAATTGCTCCGCAACCTATTGCTAAACTACCTTTATAAATCAAAACCACACCAAGCAAAACATCTGTTGAATTAAATTGATTGTAAAATTCGTGTTCATCTCCATCAGTGATTTTTAAATAGTCATCTAAACTCTTTACCAAGTTTACAAAATCTGGATTATGTGCGTTTGCTCTTTTAATTTCTATCATTAAAATTCAAATTTTAATTGCACCCAAAAAGGATCTTTTTTTTCGGTATCTAAATTACCAAAAGAAATCCCCAATAAACGAACAGAATTTTTTAATTTCTCTTGATATAACAACTTTTTTACTATTGGAAAAAACTCCGTTTTCTTTTGTATAAAATTAGCTTTTGTTTTACTTCTTGTTTGTTGTGTAAAATCTGAATACTTGATTTTTAAGGTAATTGTTTTTCCTTTAGTATTATTTTTTAACATTCTACTTTCCAATTCGTCAGCAATTTTATCTAATTTTTTAAGCAGAAATATTTCAGAAGAAATATTTTCAGTAAAAGTGCGCTCTGCACCAACAGATTTTTGAATCCTATTTGGTTTTACAGGACTGTTATGAATTCCTCTTACAATATTGTAATAGTGGTTGCCCGATTTGCCAAAAAGCGTTAAAAGTTCTTGTAAAGATTTTTGTTTTAAATCATTACCTACAAAAATACCTAAGTTGTACATTTTTGCCGCAGTTACTTTACCCACGCCGTAAAATTTATGTATTGGTAATGTTTCTAAAAAACTGATTACTTCATTTGGATGTACTGTTCTTTGTCCATTTGGTTTGTTAATATCAGAAGCTACTTTTGCAATAAATTTATTGATAGATATTCCCGCTGAAGCCCGTAAACCTGTTTCATCGAATATTTTTTTTCTTATTTCTCTAGCAATATCATTTGCAGATGGATTTCCTTTTTTATTTTCAGTTACATCTAAATATGCTTCATCCAAAGAAAGTGGCTCAACCAAATCTGTGTATTCAAAAAACACCTTTCTAATTTTGGAAGTAAGTTCTTTATAACGTGTAAAATCAGAATTGACAAAAACAATGTGAGGGCATTTTTGTTTTGCTAAAACATTACTCATTGCAGATTTTACTCCAAATTTTCGAGCTTCGTAACTAGCTGCAGAAACCACCCCTCTGTCTCCACCTCCACCAACAGCAACCGGCTTTCCTCTCAATTCAGGGTTATCCAGTTGTGCTACAGAAGCATAATATGCATCCATATCTACATGAATAATTTTTCTGAAAGGAGGTTTGAGTTCCATCTTTCGAAATTACAAAATGAGCTATAAAATCTACCAAATTCTTTAAAATTTGTTATTTTTCTTTATAAAGGAGGATATTCATCGCTTAAAAAAACTCAAACTAGTTGAAACCACTTCATCCATTTCTTTTGATAACGTTTCTTTATTCCAAGGATGCGAAACATTAAAAACATGATTTGCGCCTTTAATAATTTTGTAAACGCTATTTTGGTTCCATTTCTTTAGATTTTCAGCTTCATTAATTAAAACCGATGTATCCTTATCTCCATGGATTATTAAGTGTGGAATTTGTAAATTCTCTGTTGCTTTTTGAATATTTAAACGTTCTTGATTTTGAATAAAGTCTTCATAAAACTGAATATAATGCGGCATCTTCTGTTTGGTTCGTCCATTTACAACGTATTTTACGCCATTTCTTTTCCACGCTTGTAAGTCACCAATAGTTGATGATCTTTTACTAAAATCACAAACTCCAGCCAAAGTAATTACTCTTTTAATCCTTTTATCTTCGTTAGCCTTTAAAAGTACGATACCTCCTGCTCTGCTGTGACCTAATAACGAAATGTCATTTAAATTAACTTCCTTTTTAAATTCAGAATTGATGGAAATCCAATTTAGAACACTCTCTAAATCATCCAACTCTTTAGTATAATTGTTGTTTCCAAAGGCTTCTAAATCAGGAAAATCTATAGGTTGATCTGCCGTGCCTCCATTGTGAGAGAAATTAAATTTGATAAAGAAAAAATTTGCATTTGCAAAAGCCTCAGCCATTAAGTTCCATGCTCCCCAATCTTTAAACCCTTTATAACCATGGCAAAAAACAATTATTTTTTTAGATTGATGGCTCTCTTTGTAAAAAACATCTGTTACAATTGGTTTTTGGTATTTTCCAGGAACAATCGTATTTTTTAAAATTATCATTTGATCAATTTTTATTACAAATTTAAGAAAATCAAAAATCTATTAAAATCATTTTAAGATGAGACGGATTAAATATCAAAAAATGAGTTTTACCATTGAAAAAATAGCTGCAAAAGCAGTTAAAATAGCTAAAATTAAATTAATGTTCTTTGTGAGTTTTCCTGTTTTTTGTTGAATTTTTTTTGCAAATTTTCCATAAAGAAATAAAATATAATACGTTCCTAGAAAAGAACCTGCTGAAAAAAACAATACAGGAAAAACACGAAAATAAAATAGATTAAAAACATCTAATAATACAATAACTGCAGAAAAGAATGGAATGGCAAACATATTTAATAAAGACAATGTCACACCCACTAAAAAAGGCGTTTCTTTTTTTGATTTTGCCTCTTTAACATTAATTGTCTCGAGTTTAGATTCCCTATAAAAATAGAACGTCAAAAAAATAAAAATTACAATTCCTGCCTTCTCTAAAGTTTCTAAAATTTTAGGATTATCTGTAATATATTTAGTTAAAAAAGCAGCAATAATTATTTGAGGGATAACCAACAGAGAAACCCCTAAAGCATATGTATTTGAAGCCTTTCTTCCTTTTTCTAGACTTATTTTTAAGGCTGTCATATTCAACATGCTTGGAGTTATAGAGCCTGCAAAAGAGAAGAGAAATCCGAAGAAAAAAAGTAAGAAAATCATTATTAAGGATACTTTCTGTAAAGATTACTTTTTAAAATTTCATGTACAAAAAAACACATCAATTTCTTGATGTGTTTTATAATTAATAAGCTGTTAATTTATATAACCCCTTGTGCCAACATTGCATCTGCAACTTTTACAAAGCCTGCAATATTTGCTCCTCTTACATAATCAATTGAACCATCATCATTCTTACCATAAGCTACACAAGAATCGTGAATGTCTTCCATAATAACCTTTAATTTATCATCAACCTCTTTACGTGTCCAACTTAAACGCAAAGAATTCTGACTCATTTCTAAACCAGAAGTAGCTACACCACCAGCATTACTTGCTTTACCTGGAGCAAAGAAAATTCCTGATTTTTGAAAAGCATGCATAGCATCTGGTGTAGAGGGCATATTTGCCCCTTCAGACACACAAATACATCCATTTTCTATTAACGTTTTTGCTTCATCTCCATTCAATTCATTTTGAGTTGCGCATGGCAAAGCTATATCACATTTCACAGACCAAGGTCTATCGCCTTCTACAAATTTAGCAGAAGGGTATTGATCCACGTATTCGCTAATTCTACCTCTTCTGTTATTTTTTAAATCCATAACAAAAGCTAACTTTTCACTATCAATACCAGCTTCGTCATAAATATAACCTCCAGAATCTGATAAAGTAAGTACCTTAGCTCCTAATTCTATAGCTTTTTCAGCTGCAAATTGAGCAACATTTCCTGAACCAGAAATAACTACTGTCTTGCCATCAAAAGAATCGTTTTTAGTTTTTAGCATATTTTCTGCAAAATAAACTGTACCATATCCTGTAGCCTCTGGTCTAATTAAAGAACCTCCCCAAGATGCACCTTTACCAGTTAACACACCCGTAAAAGTGTTGTTCAATTTCTTATACATCCCAAACATAAAACCAATTTCTCTTGCCCCGACACCAATATCTCCAGCAGGAACATCTGTATTATGACCAATATGTCTGTAAAGTTCTGTCATAAAAGCGTGACAGAAACGCATAATTTCGTTATCAGATTTTCCTTTAGGATCAAAATCAGAACCTCCTTTACCACCACCCATTGGTAATGTTGTTAAAGAATTTTTGAATACTTGTTCAAAAGCTAAGAATTTTAAAATACTAGCATTTACTGATTTATGAAAACGTAAACCTCCTTTATATGGACCAATTGCAGAATTCATTTGAACTCTATACCCTCTATTTACTTGAATTTCTCCATTATCATCAACCCAAGAAACACGAAAAGAAATTAACCTTTCTGGTTCTACCATCCTTAAAAGAATGTTTTTTCCATGATATATATCATTTTCAATGATGTAAGGGATTACAGTTTCTGCCACTTCTTGAACAGCCTGTAAAAATTCTGGTTCATGACCATTTCTTTGTTTTACCAAGTCCATGAAGCCATCAATTTTTGATTTCATATTTTCCTCCATAATTTTTTATGAGATTAATAAAATTTTAACTCTGCAAATATAGTTAATTTTCAATATGATAAAATAAAATAAAAATCATAAATATTTCTGAAACCCCATATTTCAATCGATTTCGAAAGCGCTTGTTCATTTATTCTAAAATACGATATTAAACTCTTTAAAAAAGTTTAAATTTGCAGCCTAATTTTATTTTAAAATGTTAGACAAAGTAAAGGAGTTGATTGGTGAAGTTGATGCATTTAAAGCCACAACAAAAGAAGAAGTAGAAGTGTTTAGAATTAAATATTTAGGAAGTAAGGGTTTACTTAAAGACTTGTTTTCTGAATTTAAAAATGTAGATGCGGCATTGCGCAAAGATTTTGGCCAAGCATTAAACAAATTAAAAAAATCTGCCGAATATAAAGTATCTGAATTCAATGATGCTCTTGATAACTTGGTAGAAGAAAAAAGTGTTTATGGAGATCTAACTCGCCCTTCTGAACCAATTGAATTAGGTTCTCGTCATCCAATTTCATTGGTAAAAAATCAAATTATTGAAGTTTTTAATAGAATTGGTTTTACAGTTTCTGAGGGTCCAGAAATAGAAGATGATTGGCATAATTTTACAGCATTAAATTTACCCGAATATCATCCTGCTAGAGACATGCAAGATACTTTCTTTATTGAGCAAAATCCTGATATTTTATTGCGAACTCACACTTCTTCTGTACAAGTGCGTTATATGGAAGAAAATGAGCCACCAATAAGAACTATTTCTCCTGGCCGTGTTTTTAGAAACGAAGATATTTCTGCACGAGCACATTGTATTTTTCACCAAGTAGAAGGTTTGTATATTGATACCGATGTTTCTTTTGCAGATTTAAAACAAACCCTTTTATACTTTACTAAAGAGATGTTTGGAAAATCTAAAATTCGTTTGCGCCCTTCTTATTTTCCATTTACAGAACCTAGTGCGGAGGTAGATATTTATTGGGGATTAGAAACTGAAACGGATTACAGAATTACAAAAGGTACTGGTTGGTTAGAAATTATGGGTTGCGGAATGGTTGACCCTAATGTACTAAAAAACTGCAATATAGACCCAAATAAATACTCTGGATATGCGTTTGGTATGGGTATTGAGCGTATTGCAATGCTATTGTATCAAATACCAGATATTAGAATGTTTTACGAAAACGATAAGCGTTTCTTAGAGCAGTTTAAGTCTGTAATTTAATGAACTATTTTTCACAATTTTGGGATGAAAATAGAGATGATGAATACTCAAGCTGGGGAACCTCAACTTGGTATTTTGAAACTAATGATGCTGATGATGTTTTAAAACAAATTACCATTTATAAAAATGGTAAAATTGTAAAATATAGTGAAGAGAAACTTAAAGATGAATTCGGTATGTTGTGTGATCAAAAACTAACTATTGAGGATTGTGATGGCGATGAAATTACAAAAGAAGAATTCTATAAACTTTGGTCTTAACTTATAATTCTAACAAAAAATCCGGTATAAATGAGAAAAGACATCCAAATACCAGAAGTTACCAATATCAAAATGGCTGTTGTTTATGAATACAATGATGTTTATAAAACAGATGATTGGAATGTTTATATCATAAATAATAAAAATGTTGATTTAGAAATGATGGTAATTGTTTCTCAAGGTTTTTCAGAAACAAAGACTACATCGCTTCTTCGTAAAAAAATAGAAAAATTACCTGCCAATTCTTTTGCAAAAATCGAATTAATTCAACCTGAATTATTCAAACTAAATAATCGTTTTCAAGTTACTTTTTTTGAGGAGAATACACTGTTTGATAAAACATTTATTTTCAAGGAAAATTCTATTAAAGAAAGTGCTTTACGCATGATTCCTGAATTAAAGAAACGCGGTGTTCAAATACATTAGGTTTATAAATTTTAGCCGGTTTCGGTATTAAAATCATATCGCTATCATCTTTTAAAAAGAGGCATTATATGCTTACTACAGGCTTGATTATAGATAAAAACTAATAACTTAAAAAATGAAAGTTTATCATCACGTTTTTAGATGGGGTTATAAAATTAAATAGCAAAATGCCATCAGCCCAAAAAACCAATTATTAAATATAAAATAGTGGTTATTATTCCTCCAAATAAAGCATAAGGTAATTGTGTTTTTACATGGTCTATATGATCGCTAGCAGAGGCCATAGAAGAAATAATAGAAGTGTCTGAAATTGGCGAACAATGATCTCCAAAAATACCGCCTCCTAAAGTTGCGGCAATTACTATAGTAATATCTGCACCATGAATATTTGCCATAGGTAAAGAAATTGCCAACATAATTGCAAATGTTCCCCAAGAAGTTCCAGTAGAAAATGCAATAAAAGAACTAATGATAAATACAACTGCTGGCAACAATTCTGGAGACAACCAATCTTTAGTTGCGTTTGCAACATAAACTCCTGTTTCTAATTCTTCACAAGCATCACCAATTGCAAAAGCCAATAACATTAATAACGCTAAGGGCATTAGCTCACTTATCCCTTTTAAGGTTAAATTTACAGCTTCTTTTGGTTTTAAAATTCCTTGGATAAAATACATTGTTATTGCAACTAAAATAGAAATAATAACAGCATATAAAACAGAGGAAGAACCTGAGCCCTCTCCTATTGCTCGAGAAGCGTGATCAAAAAATGAAGAAAACTCTTTTACTGAGTCCCAACCTGTATACATCAAATTGATTGGCATCATAAAAACCATAACCAATAATGGTACAATCATATTATATGCCTTAGCTTCAATACCTTGTTTTGGAGGGAATGAAGTTACTTCATCAGAAACCATTGGTTTAGAACCTTCATTCATTAAGGCGCCTGTTTCCTTAGTTCTAGTTTCTGCTTTCTTCATCAAACCAAAATCTTTTTTCGATAAAATTATAATAAACAAAATCAGAATCGCTAAAAGCGGATAAAAATTATACTTTATAGATGCAATCATTACTGAAAAAGGTTTCTCAACACCATGTGTTAAAAGCAAACCCATAATAAATGCTCCCCAAGCATTAAAAGGAATAATTATAGAGGAAGGTGCAGAACTTGAGTCTGCAATGTAAGCTAGTTTTTCTCTAGGAATTTTTAATTTATCAAAAATAGGCCTATATAAAGTGCCAACAGTTAAAGAACTAATGCTTGTTTCTACAAATAATAATAAACCTGTAAAGGTTGCTAAAATCTGAACCATTACTCTACTATAACCAGATTTTTTGTTTTCTAGCTTTACCAATCTTTTATTAATAATATTGATAAAACCTTCTACTCCTTTAGAATATTGAATAAAAATTAGCAAGGCACCAACCAAAGCGCTAAACATAATTGTTCTTGTGTTTCCTTTAGATTGAAAAACATCAACCATTCCTTCTATCATTGCCAATGTTCCTTCTAATGGATTCCAACCCTTGATAATCAGCCAAGAAAACCAGATACCAAATAATAACGCAATATAAACTTGTTTGGTTCTTAGGGCTAAAATGATGGCAATAATTGGTGGTATTACCGATAAAAATCCATATTCCATGAAAGATGATTTATTTTGTATAAAGGTAATAATTTATATATACGATATTTTGTAAATTGGAAGTCTTATTTAAGATAAATGCCAAACAAATATATTTTAGCTTTAGACCAAGGAACAACAAGTTCACGTTCTGTAATTGTAAATGAAAAAGGAGAAATAGTTGCTATAGCCCAACAAGAATTTAAACAAATATTTCCAAAATCCGGTTGGGTAGAACACGATCCTTTAGAAATTCTAGAATCGCAATTAACAACTTTAAAAAAAGTAATTAAAAAAGCGAATGTTAAACCTAATGAAATTATTGGTTTAGGAATTACAAATCAACGAGAAACCACTGTTGTTTGGAATAAAAATACAGGAAAACCCATTTATAATGCCATTGTTTGGCAAGATACAAGAACCGCATCTATTTGCGAAAACTTAAAAGAAAAAGGGTTAGAAAAATATATAAGAAAAACTACTGGTTTAGTAGTTGATGCTTATTTTTCTGGCACAAAAATTAGTTGGGTTTTAGAAAATGTAAAAAATGCTAGAGAAGAAGCAGAAAAAGGAAATTTGCTTTTTGGAACAATAGATTCTTGGTTGGTGTGGAATTTAACCGATAAAAAGGTACACGTTACAGATTATAGCAACGCCTCTAGAACAATGCTTTTTGATATTAAAAATCTAAATTGGGACGCTACTTTACTTAAGGAATTAAAAATTCCTAAAAACATGTTGCCAGACGTAAAACCATCATCACATCATTTTGGTACTTTCAATTTAGATGGTTGTAAAATTCCTATTGCAGGAATTGCAGGAGACCAACAAGCTGCACTTTTTGGACAAACATGCTTTAAAAAAGGAGAAGCTAAAAATACTTATGGAACTGGTTGCTTTTTGTTAATGAACACGGGTACGGCCCTACAACATTCTAAAAACGGAATGCTAACAACAATTGCTTGGGGCATTGATAACAAAATATATTACGCTTTAGAAGGCAGTGTATTTATAGCAGGTGCTGCCATTCAATGGTTAAGAGATGGTTTAGAAATTATAAATTCTGCTGAGGAAAGTGAAATTTTTGCAAGTGAAGTCGCTGAGGAAAATCCTGTAATTGTTGTCCCAGCTTTTTCAGGTTTAGGTGCCCCCTATTGGGACATGTATGCTAGAGGTGCAATTTTTGGATTAACTAGAGATACAGGAAAAAACCACCTTATAAAAGCAACCTTGCAATCTTTAGCTTACCAAACGAAAGATCTTTTATTAGCAATGCAAAATGATGCAGAAACCCCCTTAACCTCCTTAAAAGTAGATGGAGGCGCATGTGAAAATAATTTATTAATGCAATTTCAATCTGATATTTTAGATACTATAATTGAACGACCAGAAGTAACAGAAACTACAGTTATGGGAGCTGTTTATTTAGCGGGTATTTGTGTTGGATTATGGAATCAAGAGGATATTTTATCTCATAGAAAAATAGAAAAAGAGTTTTCCCCTGAATTTACTCCAGAAAAAAGAAAGCGGTTATATTCGAAATGGAAAAAAGCTATTGAACGCTCTAAAAACTGGATAGATTAACTTTCTAAAACTATTTCATCGAGAAAAAAATAGTGTTTATCTAAATTACTTTTCAAAAAAATAGTTCTTTTCTTTATTTGAAGTAAATAATTTTAAATTTGATACTCATGAAAAACAGAAACAACCTTTTAATAGTAACCTGTATTCTTTTTTTAAGTTCTTGTGTTGTAAAATCATTAAATCCTTTTTACACAAAAAAATCAATTTCTTTTGACCAGCGATTTGTTGGAGAATGGACAGATTATAAAAAAGGCAATTGGACAGTAATTCCTTTTAAAGATGAATTTACAAAAGAGAATCCTATTGAAAAAATGAAAAATGAAGATATTCAATTGTACAATGAATACAAAAACAGTTATTATATTCAAAGAAATTACCAAGGCGAAGAAGCTTTATTTATAGCAACTCCGTTTAATGTAAACAATCAAACATTTTTAGACTTTTACCCATTAGAATATCAAGACGATATTAACAATCTTCTACAAAAACATTTAATATACACTCATAGTCTAGTGAAATATGATGTTACTGAAAGCGGAGAAATAGAGATAAAATGGTTAGACGAGAAAAAAGTTGAATCTCTTTTTAAAAACAAGAAAATAAAAATTGAACACAAAAGGATTGGTGTTTTAAAAGAAAATTTTTTACTGACTGCGTCTTCTAAAGAGTTAAATAAATTTATAGAAAAATACACAAAATCTAAAGATGAAAATAAATGGGATACCTCAACAAAATACACTTTAACGAAAACAAGTGATGCTGAATAAATCAAGCTTAAAAAGAACACATTCTCATAATAAAGTAGTTTTTAATACTATATTATGGGTTTGTTCTTTTATCATACTATTATTCTTGTTTTCTGGAAGAACAACTCCAGAAAAAATTGATTATATCTATACCATTTGCTTTGTAATTACTCTAGTAATTCCTGTTTCTATCAACCTCTATTTTTTAATTCCAACCTATCTTAAAAAAGAAAAAAACATTGCTTTCTCTGTATTTTTTATACTTAATCTAATCGTTTTTTCAGAATTAAATCCGTTATTTTTCAAATTAATAGTAAATACTTTTTTTAACGATTATTACTTTATCAGTTATCATAATAAAGTTGAAATTTATTTTATCTTTTTTATCTTTTTCACACTTTCTAGCTTATCAAAATTAGGAGAAGAATGGGTCTATTTAAACCAGTTTGAAAACAAGGCTTTGAAAGCCCAAAAACAAGAAATTGAAAATCAATTGTATTATTTAAAAGGACAAATAAATCCACATTTTTTATTCAACTCTTTGAATGTATTGTACTCTTTAGCCATCGATAAAAAAGAAGAAATTACCAATGCTATTTTACAATTATCAGATATTTTAAGATATGTTATTTATGATGTTGAAACCGACAAAATTCCTCTAAACAAGGAAATTGATTTGATTAAAAACTACATTGCTTTTGAAAAAAACAGACACATAAAAAACTCTAAAATCAGCTTTACACATAATGTAAATGAACAATTAGAAGTTTATCCAATGTTGTTGTTACCGATAATTGAAAACAGTTTTAAGCATGGTTTAAAAAGTGGTGTAAAAAACCCTTTTGTTAATATTGATTTACATGAAAACAATAATCGACTAACATTTAAATTATCAAATAATTTTAAGCAAAAGAATACTTTAGAAAACACGAACTACAATGGTATTGGCTTAAAAAATATTCAGGAGAATTTAACTTTAATATATCCTAATCAACACACATTTAAAACTGAGATTAATGATGATGTTTTTACTGTAAAACTAACTCTAGAATTAAAAAAATGAAAATAAGTTGTATCATAATTGATGATGAACCATCTTCTCAAAACGTCTTAATATCTTTTATCAATAAAATTGATTACCTAGAGTTAAAACATCTTTGTAATGATGCGTTAGAAGCCTTAGAATATTTAAAAAATAATACGATTGATTTGCTTTTTTTAGATATTAATATGCCTCAACTTTCAGGGATCTCTTTTTATAAGTCGTTACAAAATCCGCCTAAAGTAATTTTTACAACTGCCTATTCTGAATATGCACTAGAAGGTTTTGACTTAGATGCTTTAGATTATTTATTAAAACCTTTTTCTTTTGACAGATTTGTTAAAGCCGTGTCAAAAACTAAAGACCTAAAAGCTAATTTTAAAAAAAGTATTGTTATAAAATCAGATAAAAAATTACATCAGGTTAAAATTGAAGATATATTGTACTTAGAAAGTATTGGGGATTATATAAAAGTTCATTTAAATAATAGTTATTTAATAACCTATAAAACCTTAAAAGGTATGTTTGAAGAGCTTCCGAAATCTAATTTTGAACAAGTGCATAAGTCATTTATTATCAACAAGAAAAAATTAGATTATATTGAAGGAAATACTGTAATAATAAATTCAAATAAAATACCTTTAGGTCAGAAATTTAAAAAAGATTTTTTAGATAATTTCACTTCATAATTATGTCTAAATTTTATACTAAAATTACATCACGACTTCAAAAATTTATTGAGGCACAAAAAATTTTCTTTGTAGCAACAGCGCCTAATTCTGGTAGAATAAATTTATCTCCAAAAGGGATGGACTCTTTTAAGGTGATGAATGAAAACCGGGTTTTATGGTTAAATGTTACAGGAAGTGGAAACGAAACGGCTGCACATTTATTAGAAAACAAACGCATAACCATTATGTTTTGTTCTTTTGAAAAAGTGCCAAATATTTTACGTTTGTATGGAAAAGGAAAAGAAATCAAACCAACAGATACAACTTGGGATGCTATAATTTCTTTATTCCCAGAAACACCTGGAACACGTCAAATTTTTGATATTACTATAGATTCTGCACAAACTTCTTGCGGTATGTCAATTCCTTTTTATGAATATAAAGGAGAACGCAATGATTTAAATGATTGGGCCAAAAAACAAGGAAAAAAAGGTATAACAGAGTATTGGGAAAATAACAACCAAAAAAGTATTGATGGTTTACCAACTAATCTTTTAGAATAAAAAATAGCCCAATCAAAACGAAACAGGATGAACAGTTTTTCATACTTAAATAGACAAAATAATATCACCAATTTAAAAGAGTCTGAATTTGATTTGCTGATTATTGGAGGTGGAATTACAGGAGCAGGAATTGCTTTAGACGCAGCTTCAAGAGGCATGAAAGTAGCCTTAATAGAAAAAAATGATTTTGCTTCTGGTACTTCTAGTAAGTCAACCAAATTAATTCACGGAGGTTTACGGTATTTAAAACAATTTGATTTTTGGTTGGTAAAAGAAGTGGGCACAGAACGAGCAATTGTGCACAAATTAGCTCCTCACTTAGTTGTTCCTGAAAAAATGATATTACCTTTAATTGATGGCGGAACTTATGGCTCTTGGCTTACTTCAATTGGTTTAAAAGTTTACGATATTTTAGCTGCCGTAGAAGGTGAAGACCAACGTAAAATGTTAGACAAAAAAGAGGCTTTAGAGAAAGAACCACTTCTGCCTGAAAGCATTTTAAATGGTGCTGGTTATTACGCAGAATACAGAACTGACGATGCAAGATTAACTATTGAAATCTTAAAAACAGCTTTAAACTACAAGGCTAATATTTTAAATTATGTAGAGGCTAAAGAATTTATTTATGAAGAAGACAGAGTTGCTGGAGCAAAGGTAAAAGACAGTATTTCTGGGGATAACTTTTCAATAAAAGCAAAGTATGTAGTAAATTCTTGTGGGCCTTGGGTAGACGAATTGCGTCAAATTAATCACTCAAAAATTGGAAAAAGATTACATCTTACCAAAGGCGTACATTTAGTTATAGCTCATGAAAAATTACCAGTAAAACAGTCTGTATATTTTGATGTGCCAGATGGCAGAATGATGTTTGCAATTCCAAGAGGAAAAGTTACTTATTTTGGAACAACAGATACCAATTATCAAAAAGATAAAAATAACGTAAACACGAATTTAGTTGATGCAACTTATCTTATTTCGGCAGTAAATAATATGTTTCCAAACATTAGTATTTCTATAGATGATGTTAAATCTTCTTGGGCTGGTTTGCGTCCTTTAATTCATGAAGAAGGAAAATCTGCAAGTGAATTATCTAGAAAAGATGAAATTTTTGTGTCTGACACAGAGCTTATTTCTATTGCTGGAGGCAAATTAACAGGCTATCGTAAAATGGCAGAACGTATTGTAGATTTAGTTTGTAAAAAATACCTACGAAGATTTGATCAAGAATTTGATGAAATTAAAACCAAAAATATTGTTCTTTCTGGAGGAACTTTCCAAAATTATGATGAAGTTAAAAGTTATACAGATGCCATTCAAAATAGAATTGCTGAAGTAGATTTTGATAGAAAACACGCTGAATATTTGGTTCATAATTATGGCAAACAAACTGACATCATTTTACAAAAATTTGATGATTTAATGCATGATAATATGCAAGAAAAAATGATAAAAGCTGAAGTTTGGTTTGCTATAAATTATGAAATGGCAGGCAATCCTACAGATTTTTTTATGCGAAGAACAGGCAAACTTTTCTTTGATACGCAAAGCGTAATTTTAAATAAAAGTTTTGTATTAAAAGAATTTAAGAACACCTTCTCTTGGAGCGATGAAATTACAGAAAAATACAAAAATGATTTAGAAAAGCACTTAAAAACTGCTACTACTTTTAAGTAATAAAAGATTTAAACAGGAAACATAAATAAAGCTCCATAACCAACTGTATACAACCAAACTCCATACAAAGAATGTTCTAGTATAATTAGTAATGTTGACTTTGTTTGTAAATAGGTATTTGTAAATAATAAGCTTCCAATAAAAGTAAACAAAAGTACAATCCAACTTTGAAACCAAATGTGTGCAAAAGAGAACAATACAGAGTTTATCAAAATAAATAGTGTTTTGCTTTTAATCAACGTCTGATAACGTTTTACAAAAAAAGTTCTGTAAATAAATTCTTGGGGAATTACTGAAAACAGAATGTAAATTCCGCTAAACTTCAACCATAAACCCGGTTTTTTCAGCATCACATTAAACAACACATCTTTATCTTGAGAGTATAAAACTAATGTGGTTAAGAGCGCTATAATTAAAAAACGAAAACTTATCGTTTTTAAGAAATTTAGTTTTTGATTTTTATCAATCTTTACTCTTGAAAATTTTTCTATAAATATTGATATTAAAATAATATAAATTACACCCAATAAGAGATAAAGCACTTTAAAAAGTATGGGAAACGAAGCATATAAAACAAGAGGAGAAATAATAAACAGTAGTACTATTTCAACTAGTTTTATATTTGTATTTCTTTGAAATAATACCTTCATTACTGTTTATTATAATGCGCTATAATTATAGATATGCGGATTTTATTAACTTTCAGTATTGTTTGCTTCAATATCTTCAGTTAAATCTAAGTTTCTAATTGTAGGACTAACAATTGCTGTAGAAGTTACTGTTAAAATAGTCATTGTTCCACCAAAAACTACAGCGGCAACAGGCCCAACTAATTTTGCTGCCAAACCACTTTCAAAAGCACCAAGCTCATTAGAAGAACCAACAAACATTGAATTTACAGAGGATACTCTTCCTCGCATATCGTCTGGAGTTTTTAATTGTAAAATGGTTTGCCTTATTACCATGGATATTCCGTCTGCAGCTCCACTAACAAACAAAGCAAGTAAACTCACCCAAAAAATTGATGACAATCCAAAAGCTATAATACTCAATCCAAAAATAAACACAGAAATCAACATTTTCTTACCTGTATTTTTATTGATGGGAATGTAGGTAGTTAATAACATTGTTACAATACTACCAATAGAAATAGATGCATTTAGCAAACCAAAGCCTTCTGGTCCCACCTTTAAAATATCTTGCGCAAAAACAGATAAAATAGCCACGGTTCCTCCAAACAAAACAGCTATCATATCTAGTGTTAAAGCTCCTAATATTGCCTTATTTTGAAACACAAATTTTACTCCTGCTTTTAAACTCTCTGACACAGGTTCTCCTATTTTTTTATTTAAAATAGGTTTCTTTTTAATCAAAAAAGTAAAAATTAATGAAAAAATCACTAAAATAAAAACCAATAACAAAGTATTGTCAACATTTATCCAACTGATTAAGAAACCACCAAAAAGCGCACCAGAAACAGAAGCTGTTTTCCAAGTACTTGTGCTCCAAGTAGCAGCATTATGATATATTTTTTTTGGTACTAATAAGGCTACCAAAGAAAAAATTGTAGGTCCAAAAAAGGAACGTAAAAAACCACCAAAAAATACCAAAGCATAAATACAATACAAAATTGAATTCGTTTGCCAATTGTTAATAATAACATCTGTTGTTAAAAAATAGAGACCCAAGCTGATAAGTGAAAATGCTGCTGTACAGGTTGCAAGCAGGTTTCTTTTTTCTTTTTGATCTACAATATGACCTGCAAAAAGTGCCATTGAAAATGCTGGAATAATTTCCATTAATCCAATAATGCCTAGAGAAAGCGGATCCTTTGTAATAGAATATACCTGCCATTCAATTACTATAAATTGCATAGACCAACCAAAAACTAAAAGAAATCTAACAAATAAAAAAATATTGAATTCTTTTATTTTGAGTGCTGCGTAAGGATCATTTTTGGTCATCAATTAGCTTAATTTCATATCCATTAAAATAGCAAAAGTTTGGTTTATGTCATTCTCTTTAACAACAATTGTCATTTCATTTGTTGTAGAAATTATCTCCTGTAAAGGAATATCTGCCCAAGCTAACTGCTTTAAAATAAAATAGTAAATACCTGATTGTTCTAAATTTTCTTTTGGCAGTTTTATAGTAATTGAGGCCAAATCTAACATGCTATTTGTTAATGTTTCTTGCTCAAAAATTTCTTCAACAAAAGGTCTTAGATTTTTACTTGTAACAATATTCGTTTCAAAAATTCCTTGAGAAACTGTTAAGAAATAGTCTGAACTTTCTGAAGATTTGGTTAAAATCTTGGCTATTTCTCTTAATAAAGATGGCGTATTTTTAAACGTAAAATCACACAAATCTGAGCGTACAATAACATCACCTAAATCTAAAGCAAGTTTCTTTATATTTTTTCTAATACGCAATTCGCTTGCTGGTGAAAGTCTGTTAATAGCCATCATAACAGCACCTACTTTAACATCTTTCTTTAAGACTGTTGAAACTTCTGGTAAAATAACTCTAGCTAATGAAGATACATTAATTAGTTTTTCGTTTAAAGCCTCTTCTATAAAAGGTGTTTTTCTAATTGTACTTTCAACAACTTCTTGTATTGTTTTCATTATAAAAGTTTAAAAATATAAATAATTGTTCAAAAATAAACAATTTATAATTTCTAAACCCATTTTTTAAGTATTATGCGTTTTAATAAATGTATTTATAAAATGTAAAGTAGTTAATCCAATCTATCTGTTAGCTTTTTAAATTCTTTCTTAGGGTCTTTAGCTTTATATAAAATATCGTAAACTGTATTTATAATGGGTGTATTTGCGTTATTGTTTTCTTTAATTTTGTAAGCACTTTTTGTTGCATAGAATCCTTCTGCAACCATATTCATTTCATGTTGTGCAGATTTTACTGTGTAACCTTTACCAATCATATTACCAAACATTCTATTTCTGCTGAAAGCAGAATAGCCTGTAACTAACAAATCTCCTAAATAAGCTGAATTATTTATATTTCGTTTCATTTTATGTACTTTCTTTATAAAGCGCTTCATTTCACGAATAGCGTTACTCATCAGTACCGATTGAAAATTATCTCCATAACCCAAACCATGCGCAATTCCTGCAGCAACAGCATAAATATTTTTTAACATAGCTGCGTATTCTGTACCTATAATATCGTCAGAAATTTTTACTTTAATATATCTACTTTTTAAAGATTGTGCCATTTTATTGGCCTTTTTCTCATCAATACAAGCAATTGTTAAGTAAGATAAACGCTCCATTGCAACTTCTTCTGCATGACAAGGCCCTGTAATTACTCCAATATTTTCAAAAGAAGTATTATATTTTTCATTAAAATGTTCTCCAATAATTAAACCTGTTTCAGGTACAATTCCTTTAATAGCCGAGAATATAGTTTTTCCCTTTAAAGAAATATTTAACTTTGCCAACTCTGCTGTTAAAAAAGCAGAAGGAATTGCAAAAATTAGAATGTCATATTTTGCAACTATTATATTTATATCATCAGATAAATCAAATTTTTTAGAATCTAATTCAGCAGAACTTAAATATCTAGGGTTATGGTTGTTTTCAATAATGTGATGTATCGCTTGGTTGTTTCGCATATACCAACCTATTGTTTCTAAGTTCTCCGTTAACATTTTTACAATAGCAGTTGCCCAACTTCCTCCTCCTAAAACAGCAATTTTTTGATGGTGATCCATTTTTAAATGATTAAGCTTCAAAAGTAAGAAAACTATTATCTTTTGATGAAAACTTGTTTGATTTATTATATTTGTTTCATATCAATTTAAGAATGGAAGTACAAATCATAAATAAATCCAAACACGCAACTCCTAATTATGAAACGGAAGGAGCTGCAGGAATGGATTTGAAAGCAAATATTGAATCTGCAATTACACTAAAACCTTTACAACGAGCTATTGTAAAAACAGGTTTATTTATAGCTTTGTCTACTGGTTTTGAGGCTCAAGTAAGACCAAGAAGTGGTTTAGCTGCTAAAAAAGGAATTACAGTTTTAAACAGCCCTGGAACTGTGGATGCGGATTATCGTGGTGAAATTGGTGTAATTTTGGTTAATCTATCAAATGAGGATTTTATAATAAACGATGGTGAACGAATTGCACAATTAGTAATTGCAAAACATGAACGTGTAAATTGGAAAGAGGTAAGCGTCTTAACTGAAACCGAACGTGGCTCGGGTGGTTTTGGAAGCACTGGTATATAATTAAAAATAGACTTATGATTTTAGGAGTTTGTGAGTGGCTAAGTACTCGCGTAAATTTTACCGTTAAAGAGATTAGAATTTTCTTTGTTTTGTTAGCAATATTTGCAGGTTTTGGTATTGGCGCATATTTGATTCTTTGGTTGGTAAAAGTATTATCTAATTAAAGTTTTTTATAAACCTGACTCATTTTTCTCACTTCATCATGCATTAATTCGAAATTTAAGAATACATGTGATTGATATTGGTATCCTAAATTTTTATAAAATTCAAATGCTTGAAGTTTTGTATCCATGGTATCCAACCAAATGGCTTTATAATTTTTGTGTTTAGATTTTTCTTCTAACCAAGAAACTAATTGTTTGCCAATTCCTTTTCCATGTATTTTTTGATGTAAATAAAGTCTGTGTAATTTTACTTGTCGCTTAATTGATAAACCATCTAATTTTGCATCCCAAATTATCCTAAAATTTCCTATTATCTCGTTTTTATATATTACAAAATAGTAGTCTGTATTTTTTTGAGATAATTCTTTTAAAATATTTTTTTCTGAATATTGACTATTGAGATACCATGCTCCTTTATCTTCCCAAAAATGACTGTAAGCTAAAGGATATATTTCTTTCATCAACTGAAACAAAGTTTTAGTGTCTGAATTTAAAATTGGTTTTAATATTATGTTTTCTGATACTCTTATCATTATAATTCATAAAAAACTGCTATAGATTAATTACTTCTATAGCAGTTTTAAAAACAATTAGAACTTTTAATACTTAATCTTGATTTTCAATAGCATCTTTTATTTTTCCTTCTATCTCATCCATTAATTCTGGATTATCTTTAATCAGGCCTTTTACAGTGTCTCTTCCCTGCCCTAGCTTAGTTTCTCCATAACTAAACCAAGAACCACTTTTCTTAATAATTCCTAACTCAACACCAATATCTAAGACTTCTCCTACTTTAGATATTCCTTGTCCATACATAATATCAAATTCAGCAATCTGAAATGGTGGAGCTACTTTATTTTTAACAACTTTAACTTTAGTACTGTTTCCAATAACTCGGTCTCCGTCTTTAATTTGTGTTCTTCTTCTAATATCTAAACGCACAGACGCGTAGAATTTTAAAGCATTACCACCAGTTGTAGTTTCGGGGTTTCCAAACATTACACCAATTTTTTCTCTTAATTGGTTGATAAAAATAACTGTACAATTCGTTTTAGAAATAGTACCTGTTAATTTACGAAGCGCTTGACTCATTAAACGTGCATGAAGCCCCATTTTTGAATCTCCCATTTCACCTTCTATCTCAGACTTTGGCGTTAAAGCTGCAACAGAATCAATAACTACAATATCTATTGCTCCAGATCTAATTAAATTATCAGCAATTTCTAAAGCTTGCTCTCCGTGATCTGGTTGAGATATTATTAAATTATCAACATCTACACCTAAGTTCTCTGCATAAAACTTATCAAAAGCGTGTTCTGCATCAATAAAAGCAGCAATTCCTCCTGCTTTTTGTGCTTCTGCAATGGCATGAATAGTTAATGTTGTTTTACCAGAAGATTCTGGACCATATATTTCTATTACTCTACCTCTTGGGTAACCACCAACACCTAAAGCTAAATCTAAGCCTAAAGAACCTGATGAAATTGCATCTACATCTTCTTTAACTACATCCCCTAACTTCATTACAGCACCTTTTCCATAAGTTTTATCTAACTTATCTAAAGTAAGTTGTAATGCTTTTAATTTCGCTGCTTTTTCTTTGTCTACTGCCATAAATCTCTTCTAAATATCTTGTTTTAAATGGTTGCACAAGTTACAAAAAACAAAGAATAATTTCGTACTATTTTAGTTTCATTTTTATAGTATTTTTGTGATAAAAATATATCTATGAATACTAATTTTTTTCTAAAAAATTCAAAAAGTAAAGTAAATATTGATAAAGGTGAACTCATCTCATTTCAGTTTGATGATAAAGAATACATACATCAAAAAGGAAATAAAGGTTGGCGAAAATCAGATGATGAAATGTTTCCTGTAATTGGACCTTTAGATAAAAATAATTTTAGAATGCAAACCAAAAACGGAGAAGCTATTCAAGATCAACATGGATTATTGCGTGAATTAGATTATGAACTTGCTAGTTCTGATGACAACACCCTAAAATTCATCAAAAATTACAATAAAAATAGTTTGGTTAAAAATACTAAATTCCCAAAGAAATCTTCAGAAGAATTCTTGAATTGGCCTTACGATTTTACTTTTGAAAAAAATTATGAGTTAAAAAACAATATTTTAACTGTTGAATTTATCATTCATTCTGAAATAGGAATGCCTTTTATGTTAGGATATCATCCCGCTTTTATGCTTTCTAACACTGGTAATGAAACTTTAACTGCAAATAACAAAACCATAACTTTAGATGATGTTTATAAGGTAGGTCATAATGCTTTTCCTGTTTTAAATACAGATAAAATTATTTTAAAAAATATTGATAGAAATGATTTAGAAATCACTACTAAAAACTTCAATAATTTTATGTTATGGACAGAGGTTGACAATATGTTGTGTATTGAGCCAATTACACAATATACATCTTACACAAATCAAAAATTCTCTGAAAAAAACATGAGTTTATCCAAAGGGAAAAACACATTTTCTATACAATTAAAGGTTCTTTAATTTGGTTGAAAAACACAGACATTTTATTCTTCATAAACCTTGGGGTTACTTATCACAATTTATAAATAATCAAACCAAAAGAAAGAAAAAACTATTAGGAGAGCTGTATAATTTTCCAAAAGATACAATGGCAATTGGAAGATTAGATTATGCTTCTGAAGGTTTACTTTTATTAACCACAGATGGTAAAATTTCTGCAGAAATTAGAAGTAATAAAGTAGAAAAAGAATATTATGTACAAGTTGATGGAATCATTACACAAGAAGCTATATTTAATCTAAAAAATGGCGTAGAAATTGGTTTTGAAGGTAAAAAATATGCTACAAAACCTGGAAAAGCTAGTATAATTAATGATCCTAAATTTCCATTAAGAAGCCAGAAAATTCGTGATGATAGGCATGGCCCAACAAGTTGGATTTCTATGACTATAACAGAGGGTAAATTTAGACAAGTTCGCAAAATGACAGCAGCCGTAGGTTTTCCAACCTTGCGATTAATTCGTATTAGAATTGGAAATATTTTATTAGATGATTTAAAAGTTGGTAGTGTAAAAGAAATGAACAATTTTAATTAATTTTATTTTACAGCTGTAGTGCTTTTATAATTTAATTATAACAATCTTGATTGTTTTCTTTATGTTTCTGCCATTCTATTGATTAAACTTATAATTAAGTACTAATATTTACAAGGGTTACTAACTCCACTTTTTCTTGTTTCCCTCTAAGATTAGTGTTACCTATATATTTGATTTTTTTATTTAAAAAACTTAGATTAATTAGCTTAATTAAATCATTAGAAATTAATATTTCTGTATTCATTTCATTACAAAGTGATTGAATTCTAGACGCTGTATTTAAAACATCTCCTGAATAAACAATTTCCCTTTTTACGATTCCCATTTCTCCAGTAATTACGTTACCAAAATGCAGTCCAGCTTTAAACTGAGGTTGTATGCCATATTTTTTATCAAAAAAATCAAATTTGTCATTTAATAATGTTATCATTTTGTAATAACAGCTAATACAATTAGCTCTTTTGAGTCCGTTTTTTGTTATCCAGCTAATAACTATTTCATCTCCAACATATTGATAAATTTCTCCTTTAGTAGCTAATATTGCTGGGGTTGCTATACTAAATGTATCATTTAAAAAATTAAAATATCGTTCTTCCCCAAGTTGTTCAGCGATTGTAGTAGATGATTTTAAATCCATAAACATAAAAATGCGCTCTTCTCGTTTTGGCCTGAGATATTTACCTTTTAAAAAATTGACAAATGTAATAGGGCCAAATTTATCTCTAATTAATAAAAATAAAATAGTAAGAAAAGTAATAACAAGCCAATATATATAGTTGACTAATAATGTTAGGTTAAAGACCTCTTTAAGTTCTGGCGCAGCCATTGATTGATTTGATTTACTTACTTCCGTCAATACTTGTTCTAAAAAATAAAAAGTAAAAAAAACAAAGGAATAGAATAGTAAAATAAAAAACATCGCTTTGAGGTAAGCCATTTTTCTCAGCCATCGTTCCCATAGAAATACTAAACTAGCCCCAAGAATTAAACCTGCTGCTATGATAATTAAAATACCTGATAGCATCCCTTCACTAAATTCTGCAGAATCTATTTTGCTGGCATAAGTTTCAATAAATTTAAATGCCCGTATTAAAGTCCAGATAAAAGTAATCCATAAAATCGTAACAATTTTATCTTTAATGCCATGGTGCGAAAATCTTTGTTTTAAACTTAAGAATAAATTCATTAGTTTTTTTTGATTTAAAAATAGCGTAAAAATAACAATACCCGTAGCGTTTTTAAATATTTAAAATCTAAATATTGATAAATACCATCTTTCTCTAACACAAAACTTCTGAATGTAATTATACATTAACCTATAGTTTTTTTGTATAATTGCTCCTTAAAAAAAATTATGAAAAAAATATTTACAGTATTATTTTGTATTTCCACAATCTTATCCTTCTCTCAAGAAAATGAAGAAATATTATCTGAAGAAGCTCAAATTACCTACTTAAAAAGATTAGATAGTATAAATGAATCATTTAATTATGATTATGGGAAAATTTCTTTAGAAAATGGATTAGCTGAAATTGATATTCCTGAAAATTACAAGTTTTTAAATGCTGAACAAAGTAAATATGTTTTAACAGATTTATGGGGTAATCCTCCTTCTGAAGTTTTGGGATTGTTGTTTCCAAAAAACATAAATCCCATAGATGATAATTTTACTTATGCTGTAGAAGTTACCTATTCTAGTGACGGTTATATTGATGATGAAGATGCTAAAGATTTAGATTATGATAATCTATTAGAAGAAATGCAAGATGACACGAGTGCTGCAAATCCTGAGCGTAAAGAATTAGGGTATCCAGAAATGGAACTTATTGGTTGGGCTTCAAAACCTTTTTATGATGCAGATGAAAAGAAATTACATTGGGCAAAAGAACTAAGTTTTGAAGGTGAAGAAATTAATACTCTTAACTATAATATTAGAGTTTTGGGTAGAAAAGGATATTTAAATTTAAATGCAATTGGTACTATTGATATTTTACCAGAATTTAAAAAAGATGTAGATGAAATATTAAATAGTGTTCATTTTACGAATGGTAATAAATACGCAGATTTTAATCCTGAGATAGATGAAGTTGCTGCCTACGGAATTGGAGGTTTAATAGCTGGTAAACTTTTAGCTAAAGCTGGTTTCTTTGCATTAATTCTAAAGTTTTGGAAAATAATAGCTATTGCTATTGTTGGAGCATTTACTATCTTTAAAAAGAAAATATTTGGTACTAAAAAAGAAGAGGTTTAAAATAAAAAATGATGAAAAATAATTTCATCATTTTTTATTTTCTATCCATTCTAATATGCGGAATACCATCTTCTAAATACTCGTCTCCTATTTGATAAAAACCTAGAGAATTGTAAAATTTAGTTAAATAAACTTGAGCAGAAATTGTAACAACTTCTGTATTAAAATTATCTTTTATTGCTTTTAAAGATGCGTTCATTAAATCTACACCATAACCAAAGCTTCTTTTATTTTTAGAAACCACTACTCTTCCAATACTTGTATTTTTAAAATAATCTCCAGCTTTAAAAATTCTTGTATATGCTATAATTTTATTATTTAATAAACCAAGTACATGCAAGGCTTTTTGGTCTTTAAAATCTATATCTTGATACACACAATCTTGCTCTACGACAAAAACTTCAGAGCGTATTTGAAGAATCTGGTATAATTCTGTCGTATTTAATTCTTTGAAAGTTTTTGTGACAAAGTTCATATTTAAATCGATTTTTCGATGCAAATTTTCTCGAAATGAAAATTCTTGAATTATATTACAATTTTAGCATATAAAATTAAACTTAACAAGAAATTTTATCAACTCTATTTGCATGACGTCCACCTTCAAATTCTGTATTTAAAAATACATCTACAAAACCAATTGCTTGCTGTAAAGAAACAAAACGTGCAGGAATTGTAAGAATATTAGCATTATTATGTTGTCTTGTAAGCGCCACTAATTCATTATTCCAACATAATGCAGCTCTAATTCCTTGATGTTTGTTTGCGGTCATTTGTGCACCATTTCCAGAACCACATAATATAATTCCTAATTCAGCTTTTCCGCTTTCTACACAATCTGCAGTTGGATGAATAGCATCAGGATAATCCATAGAATCATTTGTATCTGTTCCAAAATTTAAAACTGTATAGCCTTTATTTTCTAAATGTTTTATAATTTCGAATTTATATTGAGTTCCTGCGTGATCATTACCAATGGCAATTGTCATAATTTATTGATTTTAATTAAGTTGAATATTACAAAAATATATAAAATAGCAGTTATGAACAGTTATAAACAATCAAAATTTATCAATATTTAATAACTACTTATTATTAAAGAGTTTATCTATTTTAAGTAAATGTTAAGAACTTATCATTAAAAACTCGAAACTTTTTTTGGTGATTTCTAAAATAATTACAATACAATGCATTCTATGATATATGCAAATTTTATTTTGAGTTTTTAATAAAAGTTTATCAACATAAAATTTACAATTTGTTTACATTAAAAATAAATAATTTATAAATAGAATTAAGTGAATAGCTGTTTATAACTTTTGTTAATAACTCTTAATTATAATTGATTTTAAAGCTTTTAAACTTTAATAAGTTGTGAATGCTTTTTAATAAGTGATATACAAAAAGAAAAAGAAAAAAATTTACTGCTGCTATTCACATACTATTATAAACATCATTGTTTTTTTAAATTTTATAAAAGAAAAATAATTATAATATAGAATGTTGATAACTGTAAAAAATAAATTTAAAATTATATACGTTGGCTACATAAACTTTGAAAAAGTTATGATTGAAATTTAAAAAGAAGCAGAATACTTTTTTTTCTTTTCTGCTTTTAAAAGGTATAAAGTATCTTTATGAATTTCAATAGTATTTTTAGTTGTATCTTTTTTATTTAAAGAGGTATTTATAGTAATTACAGTAACAGTAATTCCTGTAATGAATATAAAAGCAAATAAAATAATAATTTTACGTAGATTTTTCATCTTAAATAATAAGTCTTCTTAATATAAAGACGTAATACTTTAGAAAACGTTACAATTTTTTTAAGAAAACTTTAAGAAATTACAAACTGTATAGCTTTTTGTTTAATTGTGAAACTAACTTTTCCAGTTCCAATTAATTCACCGTCTGCTTGAATGTAAGGTTCTGAACTTAAAGGAGTAACTATTATTTTTTTTGTTTTATAGGTTGCTACTTTTTTATGATTTACAATTTTACCTGAGTATAATTTTGGTAAATTTAAAATCAAATCCCAAAAAGTGAGGTTTTTAGCAATGGTAATATCAAACAAACCATCTGAAGTATTTACATTTTTAGTAAACTGCATTCCACCACCAGAAAATTTACATATTCCAATTATTGCCATTAAACAGCTGGTTTCTATAATTTTATCATCAAATAAAATTTTAAAAATTGATTTTTTATAAAACAACAAGCCATATAAACCCGCTAGAGTGTAAGAAATTGATCCGAACTTTTTTAAATATTTAAGTTTATTTACAATATATCCATCATATCCTAAACCTGCTACATTATTAAAGTAAGAAGTTGTTTTATTTTCTGTTTTTAAAACACCAATATCTTGTAGAATTGTTTTTCTATTTTTGATGATTTCTATTGCTTTTTTTATAGAATTAGGTATGTTATAGGTTTTAATCCAATCGTTTCCAGTACCTAAAGGAATCACGCCAATTGTAATATCAGAAGTTTTTGTGTATGTTTGCATCATAATACCGTTAACTACATTGTGTAGTGTTCCATCTCCACCAACTGAAACAATATTTCTAAAACCTTGTTGGATTGCATTCTCTACTAGTTCAATTTCATGTTTAGAAAACTCGGTAAAAGCAAAAGAATACTCTATATTTTTAAGTTTTAGTAAGTGCTGAATTTCCTTCCATTGTTTAGAAAAATTAAGATTTCCAGATACAGGATTAGCAATAATAAACCAAGAATTAGACATAAATAAAACAGTAATAAAAAGCCAAAATACAATAATCAATTGATAACTATTTTTTAATAATATTCAAACTAAATAATTGTACTTTGGTATACTATAAATAGAAGAAAGAATAAATGACAAGAAAGAAAAAAAAGATATTTAAAAAGAAAGGAAAAGTTATTAAAGATTTAACTAGAAATATCTTTAAAATATTAAATGAAGACAGTTCAAAACATTTTAATTATAAACAAATTGCAGGAAAAATGGGAATTTCTGATACAGATGGAAAAACTCAAATTTTAAAGAAGTTAGCAGAACTTACAGCAACTAAAAAAATTAAAGAAATAGATAGAGGAAAATTTCAAATAAATGAAGATAGAAAGTATGCTTTAGGAACACTAGATATAACATCAAATGGAAACGGATATTTTATTTCTGATGATTATGAAAACGATATTTTTATTCCAAATATCAACTTAGGTAAAGGTTTACATGGTGATATTGTAAGAGCTTATGTTTATAAAAAAAGAAGATCAAATAAATTAGAAGCAGATGTAGTTGAGGTTTTAGAACGTGCAAAAACAGAATTTGTTGGTGTATTGCAAATGAATAAAAATTTTGGTTTTGTTATACCAGACAGTAACAAAATGTATGCAGATATTTTTATTTCTCAAAATAAAATTAATGGAGCAGTGCATGGAGATAAAGTACAAGCCACAATATCTGATTGGCCAGAAAACTCTAAGAATCCATTTGGTAAAATAACTAAGGTTTTAGGAAAACCTGGAGATCATAATACAGAAATGCATTCTATTTTATTAGAATACGATTTGCCTTACGAGTTTCCTTTAGAAGTTGAGAAAGAAGCAGAAAATTTACCTGTTGCAATTACAAATGAAGAAATTGCAAAACGTAGAGATATGAGAAGTGATTTAACTTTTACAATTGATCCAAAAGATGCTAAAGATTTTGATGATGCTTTATCATTTAAAAAATTAAAAAATGGAAATTTTGAAATAGGAATACATATTGCAGATGTTTCTCATTACTTACAAAAAGATACTATTTTAGATGCTGAAGCTTATGACAGAGCAACATCAGTTTACTTAGTAGATAGAGTAGTACCAATGTTACCAGAAATGCTAAGTAATGGAGTTTGTTCTTTAAGACCTAATGAAGAAAAATTGACATTTTCTGCAGTTTTTGAAATCAATGAAAAAGCGCAAATTATAAATGAATGGTTTGGTAGAACTGTAACCTATTCAGATCAACGTTTTGCATATGAAGAGGCACAATCTATTATTGAAAATTGCAAATTATCTGAAGCTATTCAACCTTATACAATGCCTTTAGAAATCTCTATTATTGATGAAGCTTATGAGGTAATTCCAGAAATTGTAGAAGCAACTCTAAAATTAGATGAATTGGCTAAAATTCTTCGTAAAAAAAGAATGAAACAAGGTGCAATTTCTTTTGATAGGGCAGAGGTTAAGTTTGATTTAGATGAGAAAGCAAATCCTGTTGGGGTTTTCTTTAAAACCTCTAAAGATGCTAATAAATTGATTGAAGAATTCATGTTATTAGCTAATAGAAAAGTAGCCGAATTTATTGGAAAAGCAAAAGGAGGGAAGCCATCAAACAAAACTTTTATTTATAGAGTACATGATGAGCCAGATGTTGAAAAATTAGCCTCTCTGCAAAATATTATTAGTAAATTTGGTTATAAAATTAACACAAACACTAAAGAAACTATTTCAGACTCTTTAAATCAATTATTAAGTGATGTTAACGGCAAAGCTGAATCTAATATGATTGAAACTTTAACCATAAGAACAATGTCTAAAGCCGTCTACACAACTCAAAATATTGGACATTATGGATTAGCTTTTGACTACTACAGTCACTTTACATCACCTATAAGGCGTTATCCTGATGTAATGACACATAGGTTACTCCAACATTATTTAGATGATGGAAATACTCCAAAACAACAAGTTTACGAAGAGAAGTGTAAACATTCGTCTAAACGTGAAGAATTAGCAAGTAAAGCAGAACGAGATTCCATAAAATACATGCAGGTTAAATACATGCAAGATCATAAAGATGAAATTTTTACTGGTGTAATTTCAGGAGTTACAGAATGGGGAATTTACGTAGAAATTACTAAAAATAAGTGCGAAGGTATGGTTAGAATTAGAGATATAAAAAATGATTATTATATTTTTGATGAGGATCAATATGCAATTATCGGACAATCTACCAAACATATGTATCAGTTAGGAGATGATGTTCAAGTACAAGTAAAAAAGACAGATTTAGAACGCAAGCATTTAGATTTTAATTTAATAGAAGATTAGGATGATTTTAACAACAACAAACAATATAGAAAATTTTAAAATTGTGGATTATTTAGGTATTGTAACAGGTACAGCTTACGATTCTAGTTATACTGCGAATGGTACAAAAATGTCTTTTAAAGATATGTTTAGTATGTCTAAATATTACGAAAAATATAGTTTGGCTTTAGAGTCAATTAAAGAAAAAGCTTTTCAAAATTTAAAGGATAATGCTAGTAAATTAGGAGCAAACGCTGTTGTTGGTATTCAATTAGATGTAGAACCATTAGCTAATTCAGCTACTTTACTCGTTTCTATAACAGGAACTGCAGTAAAAGTTGGTGAGATATAATATTGATTATTTTAATTTGTTTTTATAGTTGTCACAATAAAAAACAAAATAAGTCTTTATAATATTATACTTAGTAAAAAAATGCCATCAAACTTAAAAATAATGAAAAGAATAGTATTTATTTGTGTTTTATTAATGCAATTTTCAATAGCAGCACAATCACTAGTTACTAAAAATTTAGGAGATTTTTCAACCTTAAAAGTCTATAACGGAATAGAGTTAGAGTTAATACAGTCTAATGAACATAAACTAGAAATAAGAGGCGAAAAAGCAGATAAAGTTAAAGTTAAAAATGTAAATGGTACTTTAAAAATATCACTTCCGTTTTCTTTAAATCCAGAAAATAATGCTGCACAAGGTGAGGTTATAATTAAATTATTTTACAATAAAAATATTGATATCATTGATGCTAATGAAGGTGCAGTGATAACGGGTAAAGAAATTAAACAAAATAAATTAGAAGTAAGGTCTCAAGAAAGAGCTTTTGTTAATTTAGTAATTAAAGTAAAATATTTAGAGGTTAGAACCACATCTGGTGGGATTGTTAAATTATCAGGAACAACAAAAAATCAAAATATTGATGTAGATTTATATGGAATTTACAATGGTTTTAATTTAGATGCAGCTTCAAATACTTTTGTAAAGGCAGGTACAGGAGCAAAGGCAGAAATTAAAACAGGTGAAACTTTAGATGCAAAAGTAAGTTTTGGTGGTTCTATATTTTATAAAGGCAATCCAGACGTTTTAAAAGATAAAAAAGTAGTAGGAGGTATTATTCAAAAAATGAATTAGTAAAATCCTTTTTGTATCTTTGTACTTTTAAACATAACAAGAAATGAATACTTTAAATATAGTTTTATTAGGAATGCCAAGTGGTGGTTCATGGATTATTATAGCAATTGCTGTTTTATTACTGTTTGGTGGTAAAAAAATTCCTGAGTTGATGAAAGGTTTAGGAGGAGGTATAAAAGAGTTTAAAAAAGCCTCTAAAGAAGAGTCTGATGAAAAAATAGAAGAAAAAAAGTAAATAGTTAACGATATTTTATAATAAAGTAAGAACTCTGTTTGCATTGCAAACAGAGTTTTTTTATTTGAATTAAAATATCCCCCAACATTTTAATTTAATGGTTCAAATATAAATAATACTTTCTCATATAAAAGATATGTTGAGTTTAAATGAGATAAATGTTGCAAATGGGAAGTTTTGGGATAAATGGGAAGCTATTAATCTAAAAAACTCATTAAAGATTGCTTACTAAAACTTCTTGATACAGGAATATCAAAAGGAATAATAGTAGATTTTAACAAATAACCTCTTGCGTTTCCACTAATATCATCTATAAAGTTAGTATTTACAATATATGATTTATGACATCGAATAACTTTGGTATAATCCTCTAATTCACTTTCAATTTTAGATAAAGTAACTCTTAAAATTTTTTCTTTTAGACTGCCGTTATCTTTTTTAAGATAAAAACTTGCATAATTCCCTTGAGAGGTTATGTAGACTAAATTATCTATATCAAAGCAAATATTTTCCTTTTTATTATCAGAATGAATAAGTATCTTATTCTTTAAAATATTTTCTTTAGCTAGTTGTTTTTTAATTTTGAAGTTTTTTAATTCTGCTACCCTTTTAATTCTTTTAATTCTTAAATTTTTTTCATTTATGTATATTAAAAAAAATACGGGAATGGCACCAACTAAAAATGTATATAACATAAAAAGAGGAAAACTTATTTTTTTTAATGTTCTATTATCTTTATAAATACTACTACAATACCATAAAATAATACCAATAAAAAATATAGCAATAAAAATAAGCAGTATGTTTTTACCAACTGTCCATTTATCTTCATTAAAATAATTAGGAAATACTAAAGGAGGTATAAATAGCACTATAAAAGCACCCACAAAACTAAATAAACCGATACCAGATGTGTACTCTAATAAGTATTCACCAACAGAATCTAGGGAAAAAGGTTTAAAAACATATAAAAATATAAATACAAAGCTTCCTAAAATAAGACTTGTTTTTAGTTTAAAGAGTACAGATGGATTAAAGTAATAAGGTGTTTTTAGCCAAGCAATTATATTATTCATTCTATAAAAATAAATAAATTTACTTAGCTTATAACTGCTAATATTAATTTATTAAAATTAATATTAGCAGTAAAATTCTTTTCTATTTTAGGTTCTCTTTATTTTTAGAGTTTTTCATAGCCTCTCCAATTTGATTACTTGCTGTAAAACTAGCAACCATGTCATTTAACATTTGGCTTCCTGCTTGGGGTGAATTAGGTAATAAAATTAAGTTACTATTTGTTTCTTGACCAATGGATTGTAATGTATCATAATGCTGAGTTACCACTATTAAAGCTGATGCTTCTTGGCTGTTAATACCAACTTTATTTAAAACTTCTACAGATTCTTCTAAACCACGTGCAATTTCTCTTCTTTGATCTGCAATTCCCTGTCCTTGTAAGCGTTTACTTTCTGCTTCAGCTTTCGCACGTTCAACAATTAAAATACGTTGTGCATCTCCTTCATATTGTGCAGCAACCTTTTCACGTTCAGAAGCATTAATTCTGTTCATAGCTTCTTTTACTTGTGCATCAGGATCAATATCTGTTACCAACGTTTTAATAATGTCATAACCATAAGTCATCATAGCATCATTTAATTCAGACTTTACAGCAATTGCAATATCATCTTTTTTAACAAAAACATCATCTAATTTCATTTTTGGCACTTCTGCTCTAACAACATCAAAAACATAAGAAGTTATTTGATCATGCGGATAATCTAATTTATAAAAAGCATCATATACTTTATCCCTAATAACTTTATATTGCACAGATACCTTTAATTTAACAAAAACATCGTCTAAAGTTTTTGTTTCTATAATTACATCTAGTTGTTGAATTTTTAAACTCAATCTGCCAGCAACTCTATCTACTAAAGGAATTTTCATTTGTAAACCTGAGTGTCTTATGCTTTGGAATTTTCCAAAACGTTCAATAATTGCAGCAGTTTGTTGTTTTACCATAAAAAAGGCTGCAAAAAGAATAATTAAGGTAAAAACAATAATGATGGGAAATAATGCATTCATAGTTGATTTTTTTAAGTTAGTAATTAGTTTTTGTAAATATACTGAATTTCAATATTCTCATATAAGACGTGAAATTCTAAATTTGTTACATATTATAGTATAAAAAAACCCTAAAAACTTCAATTTTCAGGGTCTTTTTAGTTCTTTTTTAAATTTGTTATTTTTCCTCTTTAGGTAAAAACTTACCCTGTTTTCTGTTATATTTCAACCACTTTTTATATTGTTTGGGAGTTAAAATTTCTTTCAATTTTTTTGATAAATCTTCATCTTCAATTTTTAAAGTTTCAGAGATGGGTTTTAAATTATCAGCAAGCTTTTTTTGAACTTTAACTTGGTCTGTTAAATCTCCAGTTTTTGCTACTTTCTTTTGATAATTTTCAACCATTTCCTTAGTACTTCTTAAAGTAAAACTATTTATTCTACGAATATCTTTTACTTCTTTATTGTATTTAGTTAAGAGTCCCGAAAACTTTTTTCCTTTATCTGAAGACAATTTTACACCAGTTTTTTTCGCTGCTTTTTCAATATCATAAATAATAATTCCAATATATTTTTCAACTTTAAAATCTGGCTCTGGTGCTTGTTGTGGAGTTTGAGGCATTTGTCTTTGACGTTGGTTTCGCATGCCACCAAACTGACTGTAAGTTATAAAACTTGTAAAAATTAAAAGTAAAAAGATGTGTTTTTTCATAATTTATAATTTTTTGATTGCGTTTTCTAATCTCTTAATTGTTTTTTCTTTACCAATCATCGCAATAATATCAAATAAGTGAGGTCCAGCTAATTTACCAACTAAACTTAGGCGTAGTGGTTGCATAACTTTACCAAAACCAATTTCTTTACTAGAAATCCATTCTTTAATAACCTTTTCTATATTTTCTGATGAAAAATCTTCAATTAATGAAATTACTTTAATTAGTTCCTGCATTAAATCAGGAGTTCCTTCTTTCCAGTTTTTCTTAACATTTTTTGCATTATATTCACTTGGAGTAACAAAAAAGAATGAGGACAAAGCCCAGAAATCGTTAACAAATACTGCTCTTTCTTTTATGGATGCAATTACTTTTTGAATATAATTTTTATCGATAGAGATTCCTTTTTCTTCCAGAATAGGAATAAATAAATCAGTCAATTCAACATCAGACTTGGTTTGCATATATTGTTGCTGAAACCATTTTGTTTTATCAGGATTAAATTTTGCTCCAGATTTAGAAACTCTTTTTAAATCAAATTCCTGCACTAATTCTTCCAAAGAAAATAGTTCTCTTTCTGTTCCAGGATTCCAACCTAAAAAAGCTAACATATTAATAAAGGCATCGTTAAAATAACCATCTTCTTTATATCCGCGTGAAACATCTCCAGAAACTTCATTTTTATAAGCTAAAGGAAATACAGGAAAACCTAATTTATCACCGTCTCTTTTGCTTAATTTTCCTTTTCCAACAGGCTTTAAAATTAAAGGTAAATGTGCAAATTTTGGAGCAGACCAACCGAAAGCTTTATATAATAATGTGTGAAGTGGGAGAGAAGGTAGCCATTCTTCACCACGAATTACATGAGAAATTTCCATAAGATGATCATCAACAATATTTGCTAAATGATACGTTGGCATTCCATCACTTTTAAATAAAATTTTATCATCTAAAGTGTTTGTATCAATTTTAATTGTTCCACGAATTTCATCTTCTAAAATTAAAACTTCATCTTGTGGTGTTTTAAAACGGATTACATATTTATCTCCAGAATTAATTCTTTTTTGCACTTCATCTTCAGATAAAATTAAAGAGTTTACCAAGCGGCCTTTTTGGCGATTATGCCAATTATAAATAAAGGTTTTCCCTTTTTCTTCGTGACCTTTTCTTTCTGTATCTAACTGTTCAGAAGTGTCAAAAGCATAATAAGCCCATCCTTTTTCTAAAAGAATATTAGCGTATTTTTTGTATAAATCTTTACGTTCAGATTGTCTGTAAGGACCAAATTTTTCATTTTTTTGAGGTCCTTCATCAAAAGGAATATTACACCATTTTAAGGCATCAACAATATACTTTTCAGCATTTGCAACATATCGTGTTTGGTCTGTATCTTCTATTCTTAAAATAAAAGTTCCGTTGTGTTTTTTTGCAAATAAATAGTTGTATAAAGCTGTTCTAACACCTCCAATATGTAAAGGTCCTGTAGGACTTGGTGCAAAACGAACACGAACATTAGATTCCATTTTTTTGTTTTTTAGAGCTGCAAAGATACTTTACTCTAATCATAAAAAAAAGCCTTTAAAAAGGCCTTTCAATTATTGTTAAAATTATCTGATAATTAAAATTTGTGGTATACTCCAAAAGTTATAGCTGCTTGTTTTGCAACATTGTTACCAAAAAAGGCGCCGCCAAAACCAGCTGTAACCCCAAATTTTTCTGTAAATTCTCCAATGCCCTTGAAACCGAATGAACCATATTCTTGATTATTTACATAAAGAGCGGTTTGTATATTTTCTGTTGGTAAATTAATAGTACCATTATTTAAAGATTTTGAAATATCTAGAAAACCAATTAACCATATTTTTTTACTGATTTTTCTACCGATTTCTCCACCAATTTTAAAGTTAGAACTATATCCATTTGTTCTAATGTCTGCTCCAGTAAATGCTTGTATATAGGTTTTTCCAAAGCTTTTACCAGCCAAAAATAATGGTGTAAAAGACCAAGCATCATAACCGGTTCTAATTCCAGAAACGGAATCATAAGAACCTGTATTTGCTTCTACAGAAAACTGTCCCGAAAGCAACCATTTTTGTTTGTAAAAGTTATGTTTTATGCCAAAAGCAATATTTCCTAAAGAATTGTTACTGTAATTTTCATCACAATTTTCATCACAATTTACTGTAGGATCTTTAAAATCGTTTACGGAGATTAGTTTAAATGGCAGATTTATAACTAAAGAAGTTTGATCAGACAAACCATATTCTCCAAAAAACTGAATAGTATTGTCAGAATAGGTGCCAAATAATTTTTGATCTGAATTGCTAAAAATAGCATCATAATTTGGTATTGTTGTAAATGAAACTTGAGTATAAAGTCCATTTTTTGGTTGTGTCCAAGGACTTTGTGAATAGGCTGAAATTGATATCAATACTATTATAAATTGGATGCTATTTTTCATTTTTTAGGTTTTTATAAAATATTAGTTGTTGAAAATGTAAAATACTTACAAATCGTTTTAACAGTTATTTTATGGAGGATAGTATCAAAAGATGTATTTTTATTAGTTAATTATGAGCGAGTTTACAGACATAGAGAAAAAATTACATCAGTTTTATAAAAAATATTACACAAATGAATTGATAAAAGGCGCTATTTTATTCCTATCATTAGGTTTATTGTATTTCTTTTTCACTTTGTTTTTGGAATACTTTTTGTGGTTAAAACCAACAGCAAGAACCTTTTTGTTTTGGATTTTTATTACTGTTGAGCTATTTCTTTTGATGAAATTTATCGCTATTCCAATTTTTAAGTTGATTGGTTTCAGAAAAGGAATTTCTTTAGAAGCATCATCAAAAATCATTGGGAATCATTTTCCTGAAGTAAAGGATAAATTATTAAACGTTTTACAACTTAAAGAAAATGTGCATCAGTCTGATTTGATTTTAGCAAGTATTAGACAAAAATCATCAGAATTACAACCTATCCCTTTTGCAAAAGCAATTGATTTTAAACAGAATAAAAAGTATTTAAAATATGCTGTTTTACCTATTATAGTTTATGTAATTAGTTTGTTTACAACGACTAATGGTTTTATTAATGATAGTTTAGAACGTGTTGTAAATTATAGAACAGCCTATAATCCGCCAGCTCCTTTTGCTTTTATTGTAGAAAACAACAGTCTAAAGGTTATTCAAGGTGAACCAATTACTCTTGCTATAAAAACTGCTGGAAATGTAGTACCTAATGAAGCAAATATTATTTTTGATAATCAAAATTATTATTTACAAAGTAATGGTAAGGCTTCTTTTAGTTACACATTTTCTGATGTTCAAAAACCGATTACTTTTTATTTAGAATCAAATGGAGTTCAATCTCAAAACTATCAAATAGAGGTAATTAAAACTCCTACTATTAATAATATTTATTTAGAGCTCAATTATCCAAGATATCTCAATAGAAGAAACGAAAAGATTCAAAATTCAGGGAATTTAATAGTTCCTGAAGGTACTAATATTACATGGAAGGTAAAGACTTCACAAGCAGATCAAATTACTTTTATAAGTAAAAACAAAAGAGCATTATTTAAAAATATAGATGATGATAATTTTGAATATGAGCAGAAAATTAGTAAAGTACTGAATTATCAAATCTCTTCATCAAACAAATATTTAAAAGATTATGAGAACTTGCAGTTTTCTGTAGATGTTATAAAAGACGAATTTCCCTTAATTAGTGTAAGTTCAAATATTGATAGTATTTCACGTGGAACAGCACAATTTGCAGGGCAAATTTCTGATGACTACGGATTAAGAAAATTAAGATTGGTGTATTATAATGAAGATAAACCAGAACAAAAACAAAATTTTGATCTTCAAATTAGTAAACAAAACATCCAGACATTTTTCTATCAATTTCCTGATGGATTGAATTTAGAGAAAGGAGTGAATTACGAGCTATTTTTTCAGGTATTTGACAATGATGGTATAAATGGAAGTAAACAAGCAAAAAGTAAAATTTTCACCTACAGACAAAAGACAGATGATGAGGTAGAAGAAGAACTATTACAGGAGCAAAGAAATACAATTAATGATCTTGAGAATTCCATTCAAAAACAAAAAAAGCAACAAGAACAATTAGAAAATATTCAGCAAGATTTACAAAACAAAAAGAATATTAACTGGAATGATAAAAAAAAGGTTGAAAGTTTCATTAAACGTCAAGAGCAATACAAAAAGATGATGCAAAGGCAAACGGATAAATTGCAAGAAAATCTAGATGAAAAAGTGGAAAAAGATGAATCATTACAAGAAAAAAAAGAGGATTTAAAAGAACGTATTAAGGAACTTAAAAAATTAGAAAAACAACAAAAGTTGCTTGATGAAATTCAAAAAATGGCAGACAAACTAAATAAAGAAGATTTAGTTAAAAAAGCAAAAGAATTGGCTCAACAGAATAAACAACAACAGCGTAGTTTAGAAAAAACTTTAGAAATGGTAAAGCGATTTTACGTTGAGCAAAAAACAATGCAAATTGCCAATAAAATTGAAGAATTATCAGGTAAACAAAAGGACTTAGAAAAGAGTGAAAAGAATAACTTGGAAGCTCAAAAAGGCATTAAAAAGGAGTTTGAAGACATCAAAAAAGAATTGGAAGAATTAGATAAGGATAATGAGAAATTAAAAGAACCAATAGAATTGCCAGATGTAGAAGATGAAAAGGAAGATATTGATAAAGAATTGAATATATCTGAAGAAAATTTAAACAATCAAAAGCAGCAAGAGGCTAAAAAGAATCAAAAGCAATCATCTAAAAAGATGAAAGAAATGGCTACCAAAATGCAAAAAGGTATGATGGAAATGCAGGGAGATGCTATGGAAGAAAACATGGACGATTTGCGTAAAATACTTGAAAACTTAGTCATTTTTTCTTTTAAACAAGAACAATTAATGGATAAGTTTAGCGAGACTTCAACATCTCATCCAGATTTTGGTAAAGACCTGAAAAAACAAAATCAAATTAAAACTTATTTTGAGCATATTGATGATAGCTTGTATGTTTTGGCAATGCGTGTTCCAAAAATATCTACTAAAATTCAAGACGACCTTTCTTTAGCGCATTATAATTTAGATCAATCTTTGTATAATTTCTCTGAAAATAGATTTAGTAACGGCATTTCTAATCAGCGTTATGTAATGACAGCTACCAATAATTTGGCTGACTATTTGAGTAATATGTTAAATAGCATGCAAAATAGCATGTCTATGAAAATGGGAAAAGGAAAGAAAGGGAAAGGACAGGGTTTTAGCTTACCAGATTTGATAAAGAAACAGGAAGGTTTATCTAAAAAGATGAAAGATGGAATGCAGAAAGGTGATAAAAAGGGACAGGGTAAAGATGGAAACAAAACGGATTCACAAGGTAAACCAGGTAAACCAGGGGAAAAAGGTAACAAAGGTAAAGGAGGAAAAGAAGGAGATAGAAAGGGAAAAGGTGGGGATGTTAACGATGATTTGGACGGTGAATTATATGAGATTTTTAAACAGCAGTCTCAATTAAGGCAGGAGTTACAAAACGCTATTAAAGAGAGTGAAAACGGAAAGTCAGGAGGAAATGGAAATGCCAAGAAAGCTCTAAAGTCGATGGAAGAGTTAGAGAACGAGATTTTAGAAAAAGGATTTAATTCCGGAACTCTTCAAAAAATGCAAAACTTAAATTACGAGCTGTTGAAACTTGAAAAGGCTGCTTTAGAACAAGGCAAAGATAAAAAAAGAAAATCTACAGCGAACAAAACGGAAAACCAACGGAATAAGGTAAAAGCCATACAGTTCAAAAAGCAGTTTTACAATCAAATAGAGATTTTAAATAGACAATCATTACCTTTGCAGCAAAATTATAAAAAGAAAGTCAGAGCGTATTTTTCTGATGGCAATTAGGTTTAGTATGATTCTATTTAATTACGAAACAGATTTTATTCTTAAAGAAGAGCAAATTCTTAAAGATTGGATAATGAATGTCGTTCAGGAAAATGGTTTTGAGGTAGGAGAGATCAATTATGTTTTTTGTGATGATGAATATCTTCATAAACTAAATATAGAGTTTCTAAAACATGACACCTTAACAGATATCATTAGTTTCGATAACACTTTGGGGAAATTATTGAATGGAGATATTTTTATTTCTATAGATAGGATAAACGATAACGCTAAAGATTATAAGGTTACGTTTGAGGAAGAACTACACAGAGTAATGATTCATGGGGTTTTACATTATATGGGTTTTAAAGATAAATCTGATGATGATAAAAAGGAAATGAGAAATAAAGAAAACCAAGCTTTATTTTGTTTAAATAATTGATTTTTAAATAATTAACATAAAAGTTTCACGTGGAACTAAAAGAATTATGAGTTTATTTTCAACAACATATGATGTTATTGTAGTTGGTGGTGGTCATGCAGGAAGTGAGGCTGCTGCGGCTGCTGCAAACATGGGCGCGCACACTTTGTTAATTACAATGAATTTGCAGAATATTGCTCAAATGAGCTGTAATCCAGCAATGGGTGGTATTGCAAAAGGGCAGATTATTAGAGAAATTGACGCGCTTGGTGGTTATAGCGGAATTGTAACTGATAAAACAGCAATTCAGTTTAAAATGCTTAATAAATCAAAAGGGCCGGCAATGTGGAGTCCAAGAGCTCAGTCAGACAGAATGCAGTTTGCAGAATGTTGGAGAACTATTTTAGAGCAAACACAGAATTTAGATTTTTATCAGGACGCTGTTAATGGTCTGTTATTTGCTGATGATAAAATTATAGGTGTTAAAACAGCTCTTGGTTTAGAAATTAAGGCAAAAACAGTTGTAATTACGGCTGGTACTTTTTTAAACGGGTTGATTCATATAGGTGACAAAAGTTTTGGTGGAGGAAGAGTTGGTGAAGGGGCTTCTAAGGGTATTACAGAAGATTTAGTAGCAAGAGGTTTTGAATCGGGTAGAATGAAGACAGGAACACCGCCAAGGGTAGATGGTAGATCTCTAGATTATACAAAAATGACAGAGCAACCTGGTGATGAACACACAGAAAAATTTTCATATTTACCGATAACAAAAAACCTAGCCAAACAACGTTCTTGTTGGTTGACTTATACAAATCCAAAAGTACATGATTTATTAAAGGAAGGTTTTGAAAGGTCTCCAATGTTTAACGGAAGAATTAAGTCAACTGGCCCAAGATATTGTCCTTCTGTGGAAGATAAAGTAGATCGTTTTGCGACCAAAGAAAGGCATCAAATTTTTGTAGAGCCTGAAGGTTGGACAACATGTGAAATGTATGTAAATGGATTTTCAACATCATTACCAGAAGACATTCAAGATAAAGCAATCAGAGCCATTGAAGGTTTTGAAAACGTAAAGTTTTTTCGATACGGATATGCAATTGAATATGATTATTTTCCACCAACTCAATTAAAACATTCTTTAGAAACAAAGTTGATTGAAAATTTATTTTTCGCAGGTCAAATTAATGGAACAACGGGTTATGAGGAGGCAGGTGCTCAAGGGTTAATGGCAGGTGTTAATGCAGCTTTAAAAGTTCAGGAAAAGAAACCTTTTATTCTAAAAAGGAACGAAGCTTATATAGGAGTTTTAATCGATGATTTAATTACGAAAGGGACAGAAGAGCCATACAGGATGTTTACTTCAAGAGCGGAATATAGAACATTATTGAGGCAAGATAATGCCGATTTGCGTTTAACTAAAAAAGGTTTTGAGATTGGTCTTGCTTCTGAAGACCGAATGAAAAGAGTTTTAGAAAAACAGGAAAAAACAGACCTATTGATTAAATTTTTGGAAAAGACTAGCGTCCGAAAAGAGGAGATTAATCCTATTCTAGAATCTAAGAATTTAGCGTTAGTTAATCAATCTATGAAATTGTTTAAAATAGCCGCAAGGCCGCAATTATCTTTTGCTGATTTTGAAGGACTAGAGAAATTAAACTCGTTTTTAGAAGATAATCACATAGGTAAGGAAGTTATTGAACAGGCAGAAATTCACCTTAAGTATTCTGGATACATTGCCAAAGAAAAAAGTAATGCAGATAAATTAAATAGATTAGAAAATGTAAAAATTCCTTCGCTTTTTAATTATCAAAAAGTAAAATCTTTATCGTACGAAGCTCGAGAGAAACTTACTAAAATTCAGCCAACTTCAATTTCTCAAGCTAGTAGAATAAGTGGGGTTTCGCCAAGTGATATTTCTGTATTATTGGTTTATATGGGTAGATAATTAATTTAAAAAAATTCAAATGTTCCTCGTGGAACAGTCCAGCTTACATGATTAAAAAAACAGCTTTTTACAGTAATCTAAAGCCTTATTTAAAGTGCAAAGATTATACTGTTTCTGATGAAAATTATGAGTTAATGTTTAACAAGGAATATGAAATGTTAGTTACAACTCCTGTTCCTGAAGACCTCTCTAAATATTATAAAAGTGAGGATTATATTTCTCATACAGATTCGAAAAGAACATTTTTTGATAAAATATATCAAGCAGTAAAAAATATTACCCTAAAAAGAAAATTGAGATTAATCAATGAATGTTTACTCGATCAAAACAGTATTTCTAGACCAGAAAGAAACATATTAGATGTTGGTGCAGGAACGGGTGATTTTCTAAAATTTTGTAAGGTAAATTCTTGGAATGTTTTTGGAACAGAACCTGATACGGGTGCAAGAAGTATTGCTGCTAAGAAAGGAGTTTTACTTCATAAAGATTTATCACAATTCACCAATCAAAAGTTTGAAATAATTACACTTTGGCATGTATTAGAGCATGTAGAAAATTTAGAGGAATATATTTCAATATTAGAAAAATTAATTACTAAAAATGGAAAATTAATTATTGCTGTACCAAATTATAAAAGCTATGATGCTAAATATTATAATAAATTTTGGGCTGCTTTTGATGTTCCTAGACATTTATGGCATTTTTCAGAAACTTCAATTTCAAAATTATTTGCTACGGTTAATTTAAAGGTTGAAAAAACACTTCCTATGAAGTTTGATGCGTATTATGTTTCTTTGTTAAGTGAGAAATATAAATACGGACGGATGAAACCCATTTCAGCTTTTTATAGAGGATTTGTATCAAACATCAAGGCAACTAAGTCAAAACAATATTCTTCTTTGATTTACGTGCTTAAAAAAAGTTAAAAAACCTTTTTAAACGCATATTAGCTCTTTTTAATTTGTAAATTATATAACTGTAAGCCGAAAAAAGATAGCTCTTTAGAAAGGATATTTTGAATCGCTTCGTTATAGTTTATGGTTATTAATATTTTAAAAGTAATAGTTTTTAATTATTTAATAAGTAAACACCAATAACTGATATTACAAAATAGACTGCTAAGCTCATTGCTCCCGCATAATCTTTGGCTAACCGTTGCCCTATCAGTAAAAAAATTAAAGTAATAGCAGAGAGCTCTATTCCAATTAAAGAAATTTCTTTTACTTCTGATGTATATAATTGATACACTCCAAAAATCATTGAAAGACTTGCAACGATTTCCATTATTGTGATTACCGCTAATAAAATTGGCACACTATTTTTGAGAGGAGAATTTTTAAAATGGTCAGTAATAAAACCAACATTTCCCTTCCAATCTAATAATTTATCAATTCCTGATTGTAAAAAAGTTACAATTAGAAAAAAAAGTATTAACACTTCTGTTGGATGATTGGATAGTAGTTTCATTATGTTGTTTTTTAAGATTTTTATAAATTCTATTTTAAATATCGTATTTGTGTGATGGATTACTGTGTAAAAATAGCAAAAAGAAATATAAAGTATGAGTCTTTTACATTAGGGCGGTTTGATTAAGTAAAGTAAGCAATAAACTATGTATGTTGTTGCCTATAGTTTTTTTCTTTGTTTTATAAAATCGTTCGAAATCAATACCAAAAATATTCCGCTTACGATTAAAGGTAACATTATTATTAACCATTCATCTGGTTCCTCAAAATATAGAACCCATTTCCAAAAATTATTCATCCCGCTATAATTCACAAAAATTACAAATCCAATTAAACCGAGTGTAAGAAATATCGATTTCTGTATATGTTTTGTTTTATGTAATCCTTTTAAGGTCGTTATTAATCCAATGTATCCGCAAATTCCGCATAGAAAACAAAAAATCATAATTATTTCACTGAACCCTATATTTCTGTCGGTTATAAACAAATATAAAAACAATAGAGTTATGCTAAATAAATAAGTTGCGGGGACAATTCCGACTATCAGTAATATATATAGAATAGAATTATTTTTCATCAAATTTTAGGCAACTAATTGTAAACTTATGTGTTCTAAATTTAAGATTAATTGTATAAAAATTAACTAAATATATCTTTAATCTTATCAACGATAGTTTGTGCTAACTTTTTTTTACTTTCAATTGTCCATCCAGCAACGTGAGGAGATAAAATAACATTATCAGCATTAATTAAGTATTTAAAAGCTTCAGGCATTTTATTATTAGAAAATAAGTTTTCAAAAGAAGATTTTTCGTATTCTAAAACATCAAGGCCAGCTCCTAAAACTTTACCAGATTTTAAAGATTTAACTAAGTCTTTGGTTACTACAGACGTTCCACGCGCTGTGTTTATCAACCAAAATTCTTTACTAAATCTATTGATAAAATTAGCATTTACCATCTGTTTTGTATCTTCAGTTTGCGGAGTATGAAGACTTAAAATATCGGTGTTTTGCTGCAAAGTTTGAAGAGAAACTTGTTTACAATTTTCATCACCTACATTCGGTTTTTTATCATAACAGAGAACTTTAACATCAAAACCTCTAAGTTTTTTTGCAAAAGCTTTCCCCATATTTCCATATCCAATTAAACCGATTGTTTTCCCATCGAGTTCAATTCCTCTGTTGTCTTCACGCATCCATTTTCCTTTTCTTACCTCTTTGTCAGCTTTATTTAATTTATTAAAAAGTGATAACAATAAGCCCAAGGAATGTTCTCCAACCGCATTTCTATTACCTTCTGGAGCTGAAATTAATTTAATATTTTTAGATTTAGCACAGTCGCAATCAATATTTTCTAAACCAGCGCCAACTCTACCAATAAATTTCAGATTTGTTGCTTTGTCTAAAAACGTTTTATCAATTTTAAAACGACTTCTGATTATAAAACCATCATATAAATGAATTTTAGCTGCTATTTTTTCTTTTGATGAAGTGTAATCCTCATCATTTGTAAAACCTAAATCATTTAATTGGTTGATTAATAATTCGTGATTTTTATCTAAGTGTAATATTTTCAAAAATTAGGATTTTGGAATGAAAAAATGAAACTAATATTGTTCCTTATCGCTGGGAAAATCGCCAGACTTAACATCATTTACATAATTTTTAAAAGCACCAGTCATATCAGCATATAAATCTAAATATCTGCGTAAAAATCTTGGATTAAATTCATGCGTCATACCCACCATGTCGTGAGTAACTAAAACCTGCCCGTCAACACCATTTCCTGCACCAATTCCTATTACAGGTATGGTTAACGCTTTTGCTACTTTTTGTGCTAACTTTGCGGGTACTTTTTCTAAAACAATTGCAAAACAACCTATTCTTTCTAACATTAAAGCGTCTTGCATTAATTTTTCAGCTTCTTCTTCTTCTTTTGCCCTAACTGTGTAAGTGCCAAACTTATAGATAGATTGAGGAGTCAGTCCTAAATGGCCCATTACAGGAATACCGGCGTTTAAAATACGTTTAATAGACTCTTTAACCTCTTTACCACCTTCTAATTTTATAGAATGTCCTCCGCTTTCTTTCATAATTCTTATGGCAGAGCGTAAAGCTTCTTTTGGATCTGATTGGTAACTTCCAAAAGGTAAATCTACCACAACCAAACAACGATGAATAGCTCTTACTACTGAGCTTGCATGATAAATCATTTGATCTAATGTAATTGGTAAAGTAGTTTCATGGCCAGCCATTACATTACTTGCAGAATCACCTACTAAAAGTACATCTACACCTGCACTATCTAAAATTTTAGCCATAGTGTAATCATAAGCGGTTAACATGGATATTTTTTCTCCATTTGCTTTCATTTCAACCAAAGATTTCACAGTAATTCTTTTGTATTGTTTTTTTGCTACTGACATATTTTAGATTTTTAACTTTGGTAAAAGTAACAAATTAATAAAGATTTTTAGCGAAGTAAATAATTGGATATTATTGTACGATTTGTCATAAAATAAAAAGCTTATTTATTACTGAAGAGTTTTGTAAGAGTAGAGCAAATATTTCTTCGTGCCTTAAGGTCTTAGTCGTTAGAAATCTTTTGTATAGTTGATGTTTTTTGACTATAAATTGGTGAATTAATAAAATAAAAATATACTATATTTGATTAATTAAAAGTTACAATGTCTCAAAAAGAAATTCTTTTAGAACCTAATACCTGGATAGATAAATACGCAGATTATCTTTATAATTATGCTGTTGTTCGTGTTAACGATAACGATATTGCTAAAGATTTAGTACAGGAAACGTTTTTTGCAGGTCTTAAATCTGCTAAAAATTTTCAAGGGAAATCAACGGAAAGAACTTGGTTAATTTCTATTTTAAAAAGAAAAGTTATAGATCATTATAGAAAAATAAATTCTAAAAAAGGACAAGCAGAAGTTAGAATGAATTTTTATAATGATGGTGAAAATGAAGGAAATTGGTTAGAAGAACGGGTGCCACAAAGTTGGGACAATGCTTCAGAAAAAGACATTGAAACTGAAGAATTAAGAAGCCAAATAGAAGATTGTATAGATAATTTACCTCATAAATATGGAATGGTTTTTAGAATGAAAACCATTCAAGAATTTGAAACTGAAGAAATTTGTAAGGAGTTAGATATTACATCGTCAAATTTATGGGTTATCGTTCATAGAGCTAGAACACAATTAAGAAAATGTATGGAAGATAACTGGTTTAATAATTAATAGATGTTTAAAAACTTTGTAATTACCTGCGATGAAGCGACTACCATTTGTGATAAAAACCAATATGGAGAAGCTACATTGTTAGAAAAAATTAAATTAAATATTCATTTTATTCGATGTAAAATCTGCAGGAAATATACAAAACAGAATGTTAGATTAACTAAAATTTTTAGAGTTCATTCAAAAAGTTGTAATAGTATTAAGCATTGTATGAATGAAGAAGATAAAGCAGCTTTAAAAAAGCAAATGGAAATCCTAAATAATTAAAATGTATTTTTATTTTTTTATTACGAAACGGAAGCTATAGAAATATAAGTTCCGTTTCTTATATTATAGTCTGTTTCTGAGAGTTTTTAAAATGCTTTGTGGAATTAATTTAAATGATATGAACTTCTTACCAGATAAAATAGACGATTATGTTGTAAGCCATTCACAACAAGAGCCAAAATTGTTAAAAGAATTAAGCAGAGAAACTTGGCAAAAAGTCTTAAATCCCAGAATGCTAAGTGGCGCTTTTCAAGGAAGATTGTTGTCTATGATATCCAAATTAGTAAACCCTAAAAACATCTTGGAAATAGGCACTTATACAGGTTATTCTGCTTTATGCTTAGCAGAAGGTTTACAAGAAAAAGGAAATCTTATTACTATTGATAAAAACGAAGAATTAGAAACACTACAAAACAAGTATTTCGAAAAATCAGGATACAGAAATCAACTCCAACAATTTGTAGGAGACGCTACCAAGATAATTCCAAATATTGATAAAAAATTTGACTTGGTTTTTATTGACGCTGATAAATCTAATTATATTAATTATTTTCATTTGATTATTCAGAAAATGAATGTTGGAGGTATAATTTTGTCAGACAATGTACTTTGGAGTGGAAAAGTTATAGAGCCTTTGAATCCAAAAGATAACGACACTAGAATACTTTTAGAATACAATAAGTTATTAAGCACAGATAATCGCATAGAAACCGTTTTGTTACCTATTAGAGACGGATTAACAGTGAGCAGAGTAAAATAAATTTACACAAAATATTCAACTCCTAAAAGCTGATATAATGGAGTAAATGCAACTACAAAAATGATAATGAAAATAAAAGCCTTGGCCAAAATAGAGTTTGTTTTGTCAGGTAGTAAAAGGTAGACATCTTCAGGTTTGGTTTGTAATAAAAGATCTTTTGATTGATAAATTGGAGATTGTAATTTATCTTTTGGAGTGTTGCTTTTTGGGATTCTATTGTAGTAAAAAAGTAAGACCAAGATCATTACCAAAGAGCCAAAAGCAAATACTAATAGAGCGCTCAAATCTAAACCATACTCATAAGGCTTAAAATGAATTGTATTTAAAGCAACCATAATTTTAGCTTATATAAAATTTTTTTTCTTTATTCACACTAAATTTACTCAATCTTTTTAATGACCGCTTTTGGTGCTTCTTTTTTAGTTCCATCAAAACCCTCTACACCGCCAACAGTGGTATATTTCATAACATATTTTTTATCTGGATAAATACGTTTGTAAGCACTTTGGCACATTAAAGTTGCTTCATGGAAACCACATAAAATTAACTTTAATTTTCCTGGATACGTGTTAACATCTCCTATTGCATAGATTCCTGGTATATTAGTTTGATAATCTAAGGCATTGTTTACTTTTATAGCATTTTTTTCTATCTCTAATCCCCAATTTGAAATGGGTCCTAATTTAGGTGATAATCCAAAAAGTGGAATAAAATGATCTGTTTCAATAACAACAGGATCTTCTCCTTTTTTAACTATCGAGACTCCTTCTACTTTTTCAGTTCCCACAATTCCTTTAACTTCTGCAGGCGTAATCAAGGTTATTTTACCTTCATTTTTTAGTTCTTGTACTTTGTCAACAGAATCTAAAGCACCTCTAAATTCATTTCTTCTGTGGATTAAGGTAACTGAAGAAGCAATGTTTGTTAAGAAAATAGACCAATCTAAAGCAGAATCTCCACCACCCGAAATAACAACTTTTTTATTTAGATAAAACTCAGGATCTCGAATTATGTATTCCACTCCATTATCTTCAAAATTGGAGATATTAGGGATAGGTGGTTTCCTTGGCTCAAAAGAACCTAAACCACCAGCAATAGCAACAATTTTAGCATGATGTTTTGTGCCTTTATTAGTTGTAACTATAAAAGAACCATCGTCTTGTTTATTAATAGTATCCGCTCTTTCTCCTAACGTAAAACCCGGTTCAAATTGTTTAATTTGTTCCATAAGTTTATCTGTTAAATCTCCAGCTAAAATTTCTGGATATGCAGGAATATCATAAATAGGTTTTTTAGGATAAATTTCTGAACACTGTCCTCCTGCTTGTGGTAAAGCATCTATTAAATGACAACGCAGTTTTAATAAACCTGCTTCAAAAACGGTGAATAAACCTGTTGGTCCTGCACCAATAATTAAGATATCTGTTTTTATCATTTTGATAAAATTTTCAAGATTGGAATGTGCGTTAAGGATTGAAGCATTTGTGTGAGCTCTTTTTAACTTGAAAAGTTAAAAAAGCGAGTGCTGAAAGCCTGACTTTAATGCAGCTTGTTTGCTGCATAAAGTAACGCCCAAATTATTTTAAATTAAGCTACATTTATAACCTCTTCAATTTGTGGTGCGTATTTTTTTATAGTTGCTTCTACACCATTTTTTAAGGTCATTTGGTTTACAGAACATCCTGTACAAGCGCCTTCTAATTGCACTTTTACAGTAGTGTCTTCTACAGAAAGTAACTTTATATTACCTCCATCGCTTATTAAAAAAGGACGAATTTCGTCTAATGCTTTCTCTATATTAATATGTGTTTCTTCTGCTGTCATAATTTAATTTTTTACTGCACTGCAACCGCTCATTGTTGTAATTCTAACAACTTCTGTTGGCGGTAAATTTTCATTTCTTCTTAATAATTGAGATACCATTTCTTTAGTAATATCTTCAAATGCTTTTTCTAAAGCAGTACCATTTTGTAAGGCTACCGGATGCCCAACATCTCCAGCTTCACGAATACTTTGTACTAAAGGAATTTCACCTAAAAATTTAGTATTGATGTCTTGCGCTAAATTTTTAGCACCATCTTGCCCGAAGATATAATATTTGTTGTTTGGCAATTCTTCTGGCGAAAAGTACGACATATTTTCTACGATTCCTAAAACAGGAACTTTTATACTGTCTTGCTGAAACATTGCAACTCCTTTTTTAGCATCTGCTAGCGCAATATTTTGCGGAGTTGAAACAACCACAGCGCCATTAATTGGTAAAGCTTGTACTATAGATAAGTGCACATCTCCAGTTCCTGGAGGTAAATCTATTAATAGGAAATCTAACTCTCCCCAAGCACCATCAAATATCAATTGTTTTAAAGCTTTAGAAGCCATTGGACCTCGCCAAATTACAGCTTGATCTGGACTTGTAAAAAAACCTAATGATAATAATTTTACACCATAATTTTCTATAGGTTTCATTTTAGATCTGCCATCTATATTTACAGAAATCGGCTTTTCTTTTTCAACATCAAACATGATATGTTGTGAAGGACCATAAATATCTGCATCTAAAACACCAACACTAAACCCCATTTTTGATAATGAAACTGCAAGATTAGAGGTTACAGTAGATTTACCCACTCCTCCTTTTCCAGAAGCTACAGCAATAATGTTTTTAATATTCGGAATTTCTTTACCGCGTATTAAATTTGGATCTTCTTTCGGTGCTGCTTTTTCTACTTTTAAATTGATTTTTACTTCAATTTCTTTATCAACCTTAGTTTTAATAGCCTTGGTAATTTCAGCTTCAACTTTCTTTTTCGCTTGTAAGGTAGGATTACTGATGGTAACATCTACATTAACTTCATTGCCAAAAATAACTACATTTTTAACATTGTTATTTTCTACTAAACTTTTACCTTCTCCAGGAGCAGTAATTGTTTCTAGCGCTTTGTATATATCTTGTTTTTTAAAACTCATATTTAGCTTTTAGACTCTAAAAATTATATTTTAGGTAAATAACTGTAAGACTTTTTTGTCCTTTAATTGTACTGCAAAGATAAGGCTTAGATGTCATAAAATAAAGCTAACAAATTGTGTTTACTTATGTGTGAATAGTTGAAGATTATGGTGTTTTTTGAATTCTAATTTGTGTAATTATTAGAATAATAATGCAAGAGAATTCTAGTACAATTCTTTTGATGGGTTCCAAAAAACTTGTTCTAAATCTTGAATTTGATTGTCAACTACTCTTATACCTTCATTTTCTAAAAGTTGTTGCATTAAATTTGTGCCCTTAAAGTGATGTTTACCTGTTAGTAATCCTTTTTTATTAACCACTCTGTGTGCAGGAACTTCCTCTTTTTGAGTATGCGAGTTATTCATGGCCCAGCCAACCATTCTTGCAGATCTTGCAGCACCTAAATAGGTGGCAATGGCTCCATAACTGGTTACTCTGCCAAAAGGAATTTTACGAGCAACAACGTAAACTTTATCAAAAAAATTGTCAGACTCTGCCATTACATATAAAATAATGCACAAACGTTAGTTTGCTTTAAATTGAAAAATAGATTAGAATAATTAAATATGTTTTAGGACTGCCTTTAAAATAATAGTTAAGATGGAATTTTATTTTGCACCTTGAACAACAATAACTATTTCACCTTTGGCGGGTTTATTGGTGTAATATTCTAAAACTTCTTTGGCAGTTCCTCTTTTGGTTTCTTCAAAAAGTTTTGTCAATTCTCTAGAAACAGAAATTTTTCTACTAGCTCCAAAATATTCCACAAAATTTCCTAATGTTTTTAAAAGTTTATGGGGAGATTCATAAAAAATCATAGTTCTGGTTTCCTCTGCTAGAATTTTTAAGCGTGTTTGTCTTCCCTTTTTTACAGGTAAAAAACCTTCAAAAACAAATTTATCATTAGGTAAACCAGAATTTACCAAAGCAGGTACAAAAGCAGTTGCGCCAGGTAAACACTCCACATCAATATTATTATCTACACAAGCTCTTGTCAATAAAAATCCAGGATCAGAAATTGCAGGTGTACCTGCATCAGAAATAACTGCGCAAGTTTCTCCACTTTTTATTCTATTTAAAATTCCTTCTACAGATTTGTGTTCATTGTGCATATGATGACTATGCATATGCGTATTAATTTCAAAATGTTTCAGCAGTTTTCCACTTGTACGCGTGTCTTCTGCTAAAATAAAATCGACTTCTTTTAGAACTCGGATTGCTCTAAAAGTCATATCTTCTAAGTTACCGATAGGTGTGGGCACTAAATACAGTTTACTCATTTTTTATCTTATTGATAACGTTTCAAAATTAGTAATTTCTACCTCATTAATCGTAGCTTTATTTTCTATTATAAGAGAAAAATCTTTTGATTTAAAAAAATGTAAAGGAGTTTTGCTAGCAAAAGCAGTTCATTCTAAATAGATTCGTAGGTTTCCACAGTAATATCTGCAACAACGTTTCCAGTATGTTTTATAGAAAGCGGTTCAAACAATAATATATGCACTTCCTCTTTAGCAACAGGTTTGTGCTCTATTCCTTTTTGTACAATATAAAATTCACCTTCATTTATAGTGATAATTTCATCACGCAGATGCATTTCTAAAACCCCCTTTTTTACTAAAAATAACTCATCTTCATTTTCATGTTTATGAAAAATGAATTCTCCTTTTATTTTTGCCAATAAAATTTGCTGTCCATTTAATTCTCCAATTTTCTTTGGCGACCAGTGATCTTGAAATAAGTTAAATTTTTTTTGAATATTAATTACGCTCATAATATCAAATTTACAAATAAATTACTGTTATAAATCAACTTATAAAACTATTCGGATTTCTTTTAAATTTGATTAATTTTGTCCCCTAAATTTTAGATGAAATGTACAGAAGTCATTCTTGTGGTCAATTAAGAGCATCACACATTAATTCAGAAGTAACATTGTCTGGTTGGGTTCAAAAAAGTCGTGATAAAGGCTTTATGATTTGGGTTGATTTAAGAGACCGATATGGAATTACGCAATTAATTTTTGATGAAGAGCGCACTCCAAAAGAAATGATGGAAAAAGCAAAATCTCTAGGTAGAGAATTTGTGATTCAAGTTAAAGGAACTGTGATTGAGCGAGAATCTAAAAACAAAAATATTCCTACTGGAGAAATTGAAGTTTTAGTGTCTGAAATGACAATTTTAAATGAAGCCAAATTACCACCTTTTACTATTGAAGATGAAACTGATGGTGGAGAAGATATCCGAATGAAATATAGATATTTGGACATTAGAAGAAATCCAGTAAAAGATAGTTTGATTTTTCGTCATAAAGTAGCAATGGAAGTTCGTAAATACTTGTCTGATCAAGAATTTATAGAAGTAGAAACTCCATATTTAATAAAATCTACGCCAGAAGGCGCAAGAGATTTTGTAGTTCCTTCTAGAATGAATGAAGGGCAGTTTTATGCATTACCACAAAGTCCACAAACCTTCAAACAACTATTAATGGTTGGTGGAATGGATAAATATTTCCAAATTGTAAAATGTTTTAGAGACGAAGATTTACGTGCTGACAGACAACCAGAATTTACACAAATTGACTGTGAAATGGCGTTTGTTGAGCAAGAAGATATCTTAAATATTTTTGAAGGATTAACACGTCACTTATTAAAAGAAATTAATAATGTAGAGGTCGATAAATTCCCAAGAATGTTGTTTGATGATGCTATGCGTTTGTATGGAAATGATAAACCAGATATTCGTTTTGGAATGGAATTTGGCGACTTAAATGCAGTAACTCAACATAAAGATTTTGGAGTTTTCAACAACGCAGAATTGGTAATTGGTATTGCTGTTCCTGGAGGCAATAAGTATACTAGAAAAGAAATTGACAACCTAATTAAATGGGTTAAAAGACCACAAGTAGGTGCCTTAGGGATGATTTATTGCAGAGTTAATGAAGACGGTACTTTTAAAAGTTCTGTTGATAAATTTTACAATCAAGAAGATTTAGCAAAATGGGCTGAGGTTACAGGGGCAAAACCTGGTGATTTAGTTTGTGTTTTATCTGGTGAAACTAATAAAGTAAGAGCACAAATGTCTGCATTACGTATGGAATTGGCAGAGCGATTAGGGTTAAGAGACCCAAAAGTGTTTGCTCCACTTTGGGTAATTGATTTCCCATTGTTAGAGTTAGATGAAGAAACGGGTCATTATCATGCAATGCACCATCCATTTACATCACCAAAACCTGGTCAGTTAGAATTATTAGATTCTAAACCTGGAGAAGTAAAAGCAAATGCGTATGATTTGGTTTTAAATGGAAATGAAATTGGAGGAGGTTCTATTAGAATTCATGATAAACAAATTCAAGCAACCATGTTAAAACATTTAGGTTTTTCTGAAGAAGAAGCAAAAGCTCAATTTGGTTTCTTAATGGATGCTTTTGAGTATGGAGCACCTCCTCATGGAGGTTTGGCTTTTGGTTTAGATAGGTTGGTTGCTATTTTAGGAGGACAAGAAACTATTCGAGATTTTATTGCATTTCCTAAAAATAACTCGGGTAGAGATGTTATGATTGATGCACCTGCATTTATTGATGACGATCAGCTAAAAGAATTAAGTTTGAAACTAGATATTCAAGAATAAATTTTAAAATCCTGCGAAAGCAGGATTTTTTTTTACCTTTAATGTATGAAAAATCTAACCACACTTTTATTGCTTTTTTCATCAATTATTTCATTTTCACAAGAAATCACTGGTAAAGAATTATTAGATAAAGCAATTCAATTTCATGATCCAAATAACAATTGGGCAACTTTTCAAGGAGAATTACTAGTAACGATGGAAACTCCAAAAAATGCTCTGAGAAAAAGTGAAATCAAGATTAATTTACCTAAAGAATATTTTTCTGTCACTGCTAAAAGAGATACAATAATTACAAACTTTACGCTCTCAAAAAATGAGTTTAAAACCAGTTTTAATGGTGATGAAAATCCACCAGAGGAAATAAAAAAGAAATATAATTTAAATAAAGAAAGAGCAAATCTTTACAAAAATTACTATACGTATTTATATGGTTTACCCATGAAGTTGAAAGATGACGGCACAATTATTCATCAAAAAGTGGAAAAAGGAAATTTTAAAGGGAAGGAGTATCTTATTTTGAAAGTAACTTATAACAAAGAAATAGGGAAAGATACTTGGTATTTTTATTTCAACCCAAAAACCTATGCTATGGAGGTGTATCAATTTTTTAAAGAAGCCAAAGATAGTGGAGAGTATATTTTATTATCAGGTTTAGAAATTATTAATGGTGTAAAAATGCCAAAAAAGAGAGTTTGGTATTACAATAAAGATGATAAATATTTAGGTACTGATATTTTATCAACAAAATAGAAAATCATCTTTACTAAGAAGAATTAAGAAGTAATCTATATTTAGAATTAATAGAATGCAGCACCAAGTGAAAGGCTTGAATTGCAATAATAATCTTAAAAAATGCCAACAAAAAACAAATATTTAAAACGCATTTTACTCTGGAGATATAAAAATATCTCTGAGCGTCAGTTTGTTTATGTATTAAGTATTTTAGTGGGTTTTTTAGCAGGAATAGGAACAGTTTTACTTAAAAATTTCACACACTATATTCAATTACTTTTATCCATCGATTTTTTTAAAAAATTTCAAAACTCTTTATATTTTATTTTTCCTATTATTGGCTTGTTTGTTGTAACAATAATCAAAAAAAAATGGTTAAAAAAACATATTGGTCACGGTATTTCAACAACACTTTATGCCATTTCTAAACGAAAAGGAATCATACCAAAATATAATATTTTTGCTTCTTTAATTACAGCACCAATTACAGTCGGTTTTGGAGGTTCTGTTGGGTTGCAGGGGCCAGCAGTAAGTGCAGGAACAGCTTTGGCTTCTTACACTTCTCAGTTATTCCACATGAATACCAAAACCAGAATGCTATTAATTGGTTGCGCAACTGCAGGAGCAATGTCCTCTATGTTTAAAGCGCCAATTGCAGGGATTGTTTTTGCTTTAGAAGTATTTAGTTTAGATATTGCATTTGTGTCACTCGTGCCGCTTTTATTGGCTTCTGTGGCAGCTATAATAACTTCTTATCTTTTTTTAGGTACAGATGTACTATTGGGTTTTGAATTGAACGATAAATTTCAAATAAATGACATTGGTTTTTATGTTATATTTGGAGTTTTTACAGGAATAGTCTCTGTATATTTTTCATTCATTTACTTTTCTATTCGTAAGTTTTTTCATCGCTTTGAAAAGCGTTTTACGCGTTTAATAATTGGCAGTCTTGTTATTGGTTTTATTTTATTTTTGATGCCTTCTTTATATGGTGAAGGTTATGGATTAATAAATAATTTGCTAAAAGGAAATCATATTGAAGCTATTGGAAACACACCGTTTTCTTTTAATGAAACCAATATTTGGATTGTAATTATGCTGCTATTATTAATTACTTTTTTTAAGGCAATAGCCATGAGTACAACTTTTGCTGCTGGAGGTGTTGGAGGAATTTTTATTCCTACTTTGGTTATGGGAAGTGCGTTAGGAAATGCCTTTGCTAAAATCATTAATAACTTGGGTTTGGGTTTTCAAGTTTCTGAGGCTAATTTTACGTTAATTGGCATGACAGGTTTAATGGCCGGTGTTTTACACGCACCTTTAACAGCCATTTTTTTAATTGCAGAAATTACCGGAGGTTATGATTTATTTGTGCCATTAATGTTAGTGGCAGCCATTTCTTTTGCTTTTACCAAGTACTTTATTTCAAATTCAATTTATACCTATAAACTAGCTCAAAGAGGAGAATTAATTACACATAATAAGGATAAAAATGTGTTAATGATGATGCAAATTAGTCAATTAATTGAAACTAATTTTAAAGTAGTACATCCAGATATGTTATTGGGTGATATGCTAAAAAAAGCAGTAGCAAAATCTACAAGAAATATTTTTCCTGTGATAGATGAAAAACATCATTTTTTGGGTATTGTTTTGTTAGACGACATTCGACCAATAATGTTTGATTCAGAAATGTATCAAAGTGTTCGTGTAGAAACCGTTATGAAAGTAGCTCCAGAAACGATTCAATATGATGATTCTGTAACTAAAGTAATGCGAAAATTTAAAGAAAGTGGCGCTTGGAATTTACCAGTTATTAAAGGGAATATTTACATAGGTTTTATTTCAAAATCAAAATTATTAACCGCTTACAGAAATAAATTAATTGAAGTTACTGCTTAACAGATAGCTTTCTTGACCTAAAAAAATTATTTTTCCATAGATAATAGCACCATACGCAATTCCATAAAAGTAAAAGATTTATCTACTTTTTCTTTCAACTCTGTGAGGTTTTTAAATTCTACAGCTTCAATTTGGTTAATAATTTTTTTATAACGTTTTAGTGCTATCAATTCTAAAATATCCACATCACCAATTGGTATAAATGTCATTAAATGGCTTTGAATAGTATTTAATGTTAAACTGCGTTCTTTAGCGATTTCTTTAGGAGATAATCCTGTTTTGAATAATTCTAATGTAATTTGTTTGGTCGATTTTTTATCTTCTTTCTTTTGTTTGTTAAATTTATCAATACCGTTTGCTTTGCAATAAATTTCTAGAATTTCTAGAATTTCACTTCCATATTTTTTTACACGTATTTTACCCATCCCATTTACTTTTAAGAGCTCTTTTTCAGATCGTGGCAAAGCATCACAAATAGCATACAGTGTTTCTTGAGTAAATATTTGAAAAGCAGGGATATTTTCAGAAATTCTTATTTCATCTCGTAATTCTCTTAATTTTAAAGCCAATAAAGGATCTTTTCTGGTGGATAATTTTTCCTTTTTTTTAGGTGCTGTTTTTTGTAAAACAGCATTAGCTCTTACTTGTAAATATTCTTGCGCTTTAAAACTTTCTGTCATTTTTTTTAGCACAAAAACTTTTTCTGATAGTTTTTCCTGTAAATTGTCAAATTGTTTTGTAAAGTCTTTTTTTACGGCTTTATTATCTGAAAAAAATGAAACTTTAGATAGTGGTTGTGTAATATTAGTAATGGTTTTTGATAAGAAATAATCTACTCCTTTTATAAAACGATCTTGAACTAACGTACTATTTTCAGGAAGTATGTTATCTTCTGAAATTGCACTTAACTGAATTTTAAACCCGTTAGAAACTTTCATTAAAGCTACAATTCCATCATCCTTTATGGTTTGTAAATGGTCAATTATATCTCCTTTTATAGAGCTTTTATTTTTGTAGAATATATCAATTAAACGTGTTGCGGGGTATAATAAATGGCTATAATTAAATACTTCTGAAATTAAATTGAGTTGGAATTCTTTTTCGGATGTATTTAATACACTTTCATCAGGATGATTTTCTTCAACACCTTCTGTAAACTCAGTTACAGTTGTATCATTTATTATAGCGCTGCTGGTAATTGGTGTTTTTAAAACTAAACCATCCAAAGACGTGCACCTGCTTAACGCTACATAGGTTTGTCCGTGCGCAAAAGAAGCTTCTGCATCAATAATAGCTTTATTAAAAGTTAATCCTTGACTTTTGTGAATGGTAATTGCCCAAGCCAATCTTAAAGGAATTTGTTTAAATGAACCAATGATATCCTCTTTTATTTCTTTGGTTTCTTCATTAATAGAATAATTTACATTGTCCCACATTTCTCTCTCTGTAACAATTTCTTCTACCTCATTTGGGCATTTAACGGTTACATTTTCTTTCGTAATATCTGTTACAATTCCTATTTTTCCGTTAAAATATCTTTTTTCTGGTGACGAATCATTTTTAATAAACATGACTTGCGCTCCAATCTTTAAAGCTAATCTTTCATCATTGGGGTAAGAATTTTCACTGAACTTTCCTGTAACTTTTGCATCAAAAAAGAAGTTTTTATTATGGAGTTTATTGAGTTCAGATTGGTTGATAGTGTTTGCTCTTCTGTTATGAGTGGTTAAAGTGATATAGCCATCATCATTTTTTGGAGAAAAGCTTGGATTATATCTTTTATTTAAAATCTTAGTTGATGCTTCTGATAATTTATCACTTCTAATTTCATTTAAAATTGTGATAAAATCTTTATTTTTTTGTCTATAGATATGTTTTAATTCAATAGAAACAACATTGGCCTCTAGAAAGGCTTTAGAGCTAAAAAAATAGACAGTTTCGTAATAATTTCTGAGTAAACTCCATTCATTTGGTTTTACCACTGGAGCTAATTGTTGTAAATCGCCAATCATTAATATTTGCGCACCACCAAAAACTTTATTTCTATCCTTATATCTTCTCAACACTTGATCTATACCATCTAACAAATCTGCACGAACCATAGAAATTTCATCAATAATTACCAAATCTAAAGATTTGATAATATCAATTTTTGTTTTAGAATAACGGCGTTGTTGTTGACCATTATGAGTTTGATTGGGTAAAATTGGACCGAAAGGCATTTGAAAAAAGGAATGAATTGTTACTCCTTTTGCATTAATTGCAGCAACTCCTGTAGGAGCTACAATAACCATTCTTTTTAGAGATTCATTTTTAACTTTATGTAAAAAAGTTGTTTTTCCTGTTCCAGCTTTTCCAGTAATAAAAAGGTTTCTATTTGTTTTTTCAATAAATTGGACAGCAAGTTCTAACTCAGGATTTTTAGGCATTGTAGCTTTTTGACGCAATATAAACAATCAAAAAAAATCTTAATTAAAAATCTAAAACTATTTAATTTTGTTTACACTAATATGGCACCGAGAAGAATCTAAAATAGGTTTCTGATTATAGAAAAATAAGCTGAAAAGATTTTTAAATGGATCTTTTTAAGTTTAATAGTTTGTTTGTGGCATTTATGTAACTGTAATAAACAGCGTCATATTTAATAAGATTGTTAAATTCACAAGGGGCATTTTCTGAACCTCCCAAGATTAGATCACCATTTGGTAATTTAGAAGTTTTGTAATTAGTGTTGTTTTCTTTGGATATAATTGATCCTTCGAACTTCTTAACTTGCAAATTTTCTTGAGAAACTAATTTTTTGTCTCCAGTAGCTATTTCAATAACAAATACTTTTACATTGATGTTGTAAGCACCTCTAATCCTTTTAGTAATATCTGTTTCAACCTCTAGTTGAAAAGATCTAGAAGGCTTGCATGGAAAATCTATAAATTTATGAATAGTTTCAATATTGCTAACTAGTAAGTCTAAATCGTTTTTATTTTCTTTTTTATTAAAAGAAAGTGCCAACAATAAAATGAGAGCAAGAGATGCAATTTTCTTTAAAGGGGTCATATTGAGGGGTTTTAGGGACTTACAAGATACAATTATTTTAGTTAAGATGCTATTTCAAAATGTAAATTTTTATGCATATCAATTAATTATTAGGAGTTTACCATGGTAATTTGAGTTTTGTTATAAAAAAATACACTTAAATATCTATTAGCAATTATTTTTTATTTTTTATTTAATAGGGTTCTACAATTACTATTATCTTTGTTCACTATTATGAGTACATTATATTTATTTATTGGAGCTCCAGAAATCTTTGTAATTATGTTAATTGTGATTATGGTTTTTGGTGCAGACAAAATTCCAGACATAGCTAGAGGATTAGGTAAAGGCATGAGACAAGTCAAAGACGCCACTAATGATATCAAGAAAGAGATTAATGATACCTCCAAAGAGCACAACATAGATAATAGTATTGTAAAAGATATTAATAGCGAAATTAATGGTGTTAAAGAAGGTATTGATGAATTTACTGGTCCTATAAAAAGAAATAGATAGTAGAATCTTGAAAAGATCTTTGTTTTATATTTATTTATTCTAAATAAATAATTACTTTTGCATTGTGAGTATATTTGCAGATATAAAATTCAATATTCAACTTGAAAAAATTTCATTTTGTAATTATCGTTTAACAATTGATGATAAAAAAATGAAACTTACATTTCCTCAGTTATTACAATTGAGAAATAAAGTTAACGAATTAACGACAGAGGACAAACTCGAGAGCCTTATCAATAACGAAAATTTTGTCTTATTATTTATCTCGGATAGAAAACATCTTGTCTTTCTTGAAATCCCTAAACTTTTAGATTTAAAAGAGGAAATTAACTATTGTTTTTCTAGTTTTTAATCGTTCTAAATTACTCATTTACTTTTATTTAGACTGTATTTAAATTTTGGAGACACTCCTCGACCATGTTGATTTTGTTGTATTTTTGTATGGTAAATTTTAAATTATGAAAACAGCAATAAGAAAACAAATGTCAATTCATCCAAAGGTGATGGATATGCTAAATAATCAAATTGCATTAGAAATGCATGCATCCGCATCTTATTTGGCAATGGCATCGTGGTGCGACCAGAGAGAACTATTAAATAGTAAAGCTTTTTTCTATAAACAAGCAGAAGAAGAGAGAGAGCATGGAATGAAGATTTTTAATTTTGTGAATGATGCTGGAGGTGCTGCAATTTCGCCATCTATACCACTTGTTAACAATGATTTTGAAAGTTTACGCGAAGTTTACGAAAAAACATTAGATCAAGAAATACATGTAACTCATTCAATTCATAAATGTTTTAGCCTGGCTAGAAGTTTAAATGATTTTGCTTCGGAAGTATTTTTACAGTGGTTTGTTTCTGAGCAAGTTGAAGAAGAAGATGTCGTAAGAGGAATTTTAGACACCTTCGATTTAATGGGAGATATGCCATTAAAAATGATTGATGAAAGATTACCAAAAGAATAACTATAATCTCAATTATAAAAAAAACCGAAACAAATTTGTTTCGGTTTTTTTATACCAGCCAATCAAGTTTATAATTCTACTTCTCTTTTTGTATCTTTGTGAAAATAACGAAATCGATTGATATGTTTTTAGAATTGCTTTCACATCTTAAATTCCTTTTAAAGCGCAATCCAGAATGATTTTCTGTTGATAGTAATTTCGAACGAAAAGCGAAATTTATAATTAAAATTATCAGATACATCAACAATTAAATATCTAATATGCCTTTTTATCATAAATTAGGAGACATTCCTCCTAAAAGACATACTCAATTCCGAAAAAAAGACGGAAGCCTATATTACGAGCAATTGTTTGGTACAATTGGTTTCGATGGCATGTCCACCAATTCATATCATGAACATAGGCCAACTATGGTCAAAAAAATAGGGAAACAATACTCCATTAAACCCAAAATATCTAAAACAAATAATATTCAGTCTTATCGTTTTAGAGGGTTTCAAGTAAAACCAGAAAAAGATTACTTAGAAAGTAGAAAAGTAGTTTTAACTAATACGGATTGTAATATTATTTTATCCGCACCTAAAGACTCTACTAAAGATTACTTTTATAAAAATACAGACGCAGATGAAGTTATTTTCATCCACAAAGGAAAGGGTAAATTAAGAACACATTTAGGAAATATAGATTTTAAATATGGAGATTATTTAGTAATTCCACGCGGAATTATTTATAAGTTAGATTTTGAAGATGAAAACAACAGACTTTTTATAGTAGAATCTTACAGCCCTGTTTACACACCAAAACGATACAGAAACTGGTTTGGCCAATTACTAGAGCATTCTCCTTTTTGTGAACGAGATTTAAGAAGACCACAAGAATTAGAAACACATAATGAACTAGGAGATTTTCTAATCAAAACTAAAAAGCAAGGTGAAATTATAGAAATGACATACGCCTCTCATCCTTTTGATGTTGTGGGTTACGATGGCTATAATTTTCCATACGCATTTTCAATTCATGATTTTGAACCAATAACAGGAAGAATTCATCAACCACCACCTGTTCATCAAACTTTTGAAACAAATGCCTTTGTAATTTGTAGTTTTGTACCACGTTTGTATGATTATCACCCAAATTCAATTCCTGCACCTTACAATCATAGTAATATAGATTCAGATGAGGTTTTGTACTACGTAGATGGAGATTTTATGAGCAGAAATGATATAGACCAAGGCCACATTTCCTTGCATCCAGCAGGCATTCCTCATGGTCCACACCCAGGCGCAACAGAAAGAAGCATTGGGCATACAGAAACAGAAGAATTGGCAGTTATGGTAGATACTTTTAAACCTCTTCAGGTTACAGAAGAAGCCATGAAAATTGCAGACGAAGATTATTACAAATCTTGGTTAGAGTAACACATTTATAAGAAGCTATTTCCTGCTTTACATTATATCTTTTTTATGAAAAATAAAAAAGGATGCCATTTCAATCAGGGCTAAACTTGTTTGCAAGCAAATAGTAAAATCAAAAAACTAAAATCATCAAAAAGATGGCAAAAGAAATAAAATCAGTAAACTACGGTTTAGAAAAAATATTTAAAGGAGCACAAGACTTTCTTCCTTTATTAGGTACAGATTATGTAGAATTTTATGTGGGTAACGCAAAACAAGCAGCACATTTCTACAAAACTGCATTCGGATTTCAATCGCACGCATACCGCGGATTAGAAACTGGTTCAACCGATTCTGTCAGTTATGTATTAACACAAGACAAAATTAAGTTAATGTTAACCACACCACTAAACAGCAAATCACCAATTAATGATCACATTGTAAAACATGGCGATGGTGTAAAAGTTGTAGCGCTTTGGGTAGAAGATGCTAGAAGAGCTTACAAAGAAACTGTTTCTAGAGGCGCAAAATCATATTTAACTCCAACTGTAGAAAAAGATGAATATGGTGAAGTTGTAAAATCAGGAATTTACACTTATGGAGAAACTGTGCACATGTTTGTAGAGCGTAAAAATTATAAAGGTGCATTTTTACCTGGCTTTCAAAAATGGGATTCAGATTATAATCCACCAGCAGCAGGTTTAAAATACATAGATCATATGGTTGGTAACGTTGGTTGGAATCAAATGAACGTTTGGGTAAAATGGTATGAAAAAGTAATGGGTTTTGAAAACTTTTTGTCTTTTGATGACAAGCAAATTCATACAGAATATTCCGCATTAATGAGCAAGGTAATGTCTAACGGAAATGGCCGAATTAAATTTCCAATAAACGAACCAGCAAAAGGAAATAAGCGTTCTCAAATTGAAGAATATTTAGATTTTTATGAAGGAGCAGGTGTGCAGCATGTTGCTATGGCAACAGACGATATTATAAAAACAGTTTCTCAATTGAAGGCAAACGGAATTGAATTTTTATCAACACCACCAGAAGAATATTACAGAGCAGTTCCAGGACGTTTAGAAGAACACAGTCATGAATTAAGAGAAGATATCGAAAAGCTAAAAGGTTTAGGAATTATGATAGACGCTGATGAGGAAGGCTATTTACTGCAAATTTTCACAAAACCAGTGGAAGACAGACCAACACTATTTTTTGAAATCATTCAAAGAATGGGAGCAAAAGGATTTGGAGCTGGAAACTTTAAAGCACTTTTCGAATCTATAGAAAGAGAACAACAAAAAAGAGGAACATTGTAAAATTTATAAAGCAAGATTTAATTATCTTGCTTTTTTATTTCAACCAAAATGAATAGAGACGAAATTTTAAAAGCGATAGAAAACAAATATGATACGTTAGGAGTTCCTGTAGATTCTATGCTAGAAGGTTTGTTGTGGAGCACACCAATTACTTATTGGGATTATATACAAACAGACGCTCTTTTGGGTTTACAAATACCAAGAACAACACAGCCAGATGAAATGGTTTTTATCATGTATCATCAAGTAAACGAATTGTTGTTTAAAATGATTTTATGGGAAATAGATCAAGTAGCAAAACCTGTTGAAGTTTCTGCTGAAAAATTTACCATGCATTTAAATAGAATTAGTAGATATTTTGACATGTTGTGTAGTTCATTTTCTGTTATGGCAGACGGAATGGAAAAAGAGCAATATTTAAAATTCAGAAACACGTTAACACCTGCAAGTGGTTTTCAATCTGCACAATATCGAAAAATAGAATTTGCCTCTACAGAATTGATTAATTTAATTGATGCGCGTTATAGAGAAACTATAGATCGTCACTCATCATTTAAAAACGCATACAATCATTTATATTGGCAAGCTGCGGGAAAAAATTATACAACGGGTCAAAAATCAACTTTATTAAGTCTTTTTGAAAAAAAATATATGGGAGACTTTATAGATTTTATGCAAGATTATAATGACATCAATCTTTCCTTAAAGTTCAAACAATTACCAAAAGAAGATCAAGAAAACGAAGATTTAATAAAGGCCATGCGTCATTATGATTATACTGTAAATGTAAAATGGGTGATGGCTCATTACAATGCTGCAGCAAAATATATAGGAGGTGATGATTCCGATTTAAAAGCAACAGGAGGTAGTAATTGGCGTAAATACATGCATCCAAAATACCAAAGGAGAATTTTTTATCCTTATTTATGGTCTGAAGAAGAGTTAAAGAATTGGGGAACCTTCTAACAGTTTCGTTCTAAAGAAACGTTAAAACAGCAGTAATTCCGCATTTACAAATCACTTTTTTTAATTTTGGAACAGTATTTGTCATTACTTTTGTATAAGTTTGGTTTTTATGAGAAAGTACATCTTTTTATTTTTCACATTATTTTTTACACTACTTGCGCAAGGGCAACAAAAAAAAGTTGCTTTTAAAGATGGAGAACGACTCCGATACAAAATGAGTTATTCTGGTTTTTTAAGAGCAGGTTCAGCTGTTTTAGAAGTTGAAGAAAGAGAACTTAATGGCAAAAAAGTTTTCTATACAAAAGGCACTGGTTGGACTTCTGGCATGATAAAATGGTTTTTTGAAGTTGATGATATTTATGAATCCTATTTTGATATGGATACCATAAAACCTTATTTATTCAAAAGAAAAATAAATGAAGGAGGTTACAAAAAACACAGAATAACTTCTTTTAATTATGATTCAAATAGAGCTTACGTTCAAGATTTCACCAATCAAAAGGACAGTTCCATTGCATTTACAAATGTGCAAGACATGTTATCATCTTTCTATTATTTAAGAAATATAGAAACTGATAGCTTAAAAAAGGGTGATGAAATTGAACTAGATATGTTTTTAGATAGTAAGGTGTATCCCTTTAAACTCCGTTTTTTAGGTAGAGAGGTATTGAAAACAAAATTTGGGAAGATAAAATCAATGATTTTTAGACCATTAGTAGAGTCTGGTAGAATTTTTAAAGAACAAGAAAGCGTTACTATTTGGATTACCGATGATGATAATAGAATTCCTATAAAAATGAAAGCTTCTTTGGCTGTTGGCTCTTTAAGAGCTGAATTGGAACGTTATGAAGGTTTGGCAAATAACTTCACTAAACTTTAGGTTTTTTTCAACGAAACCGTTTGATGAACTTCTGTGATAACTTTTAGAATAAATCAATTTTATTTGTACTTTTGAAATTGATTTAAAATAGTAGAATTTCCTTGAAAAAAGTACTTATTCTTTTAGCATTTGTTATCTCTTTTTCCTCTTGTAAAAAAGATAAACCTGAAACTATAATTGTTAAAAAAGATAAACCCAAACCAGAAATACGTTTTGGTTATAAAATAGACGATTACAAAGTAATTCAAGATACTATAGAAAGTGGAGAGAGTTTTGGCATTATTTTAGACAGACATCATGTTATGTATCCTAAAATAAATAAAATTGCAGCAGTTGCTAAAGATACTTTTGATGTAAGAAGAGTTAGAGCGGGTAAGCCTTATACTATTTTAGCAAGCAAAGATTCCACAGAAAAAGCACAGGTTTTTATTTACAAACACGATAAGATAAACGCAACTATTTTAGACTTCAAAGACTCTACGATTACTGCATTAAATTATAAAAAACCTATAAAAATCATAGAAAAAGAAGCAAATGGTATTATCAATGCCAATTTTACATTTTCAATGGATAGCCTGGGTTTAAGGCCCAATTTAACCTATAAAGTTGCAGATATTTATGCGTGGACATTAGATTTTTTAAAGCTTCAGAAAGGAGATAAATTCAAAATAGTTTATGAAGAAAAGTTTATTGACGACTCCACTTTTGCAGGCTATGGAAAAGTAAAGTCTGCAGTATTTAATCACAAAGGAAAAGATTTATATGCTTTTCGTTTTTTAGCAGATTCTATTTTAAATATTCATGAATATTATGATGAAAATGCAAAAATGTTAAGGAGTCAATTTTTAAAAGCGCCTATAAAATTCCAATATCGTATTTCATCAAGATACAACTTAAGAAGAAGAATTCCTCATTATGGCAATAGAATTAAACCTCATAAAGGAACCGATTTTGCTGCAAAAATAGGTACGCCAATTATAGCTACAGCAAACGGAACTGTTATAGAATCTACACGAAGAGGAGGTAATGGGAAATTTGTAAAAATCAAACACAATAGCACCTATTCAACGCAATATTTACACATGAGAAATCAAGCAGTAAAAAAAGGAGAATACGTAAAACAAGGCGATGTAATTGGTTATGTTGGCATGACAGGTAGTACTGCTGGACCGCATGTTTGTTATCGTTTTTGGAAATACGGGAAACAAGTAGATCCGTTAAAAGAAAAATTACCATCGGCAAAACCTATGAAAAAAGAGGTAAAACCTATCTTTTTTGAATACATCAAAGCATTAAAATATCAATTAGATTACGAAAGAGTTCCAGTAAAAGAACCTAATGTAGTGAAAGAAATTATAGCACAAAATTAAAAAAATGGCTTTACCAAACAACAATCCAACTAAAACTGCTTCTTGGCAAAAACTAACAGATCATTTTAATGATATTAACAATATCACTATTAAAGATTTATATAAAGATGAAAATAGAGCTTCAGATTTTTCTTTAGAGTTTGACGATTTATTAGTTGATTTTTCTAAAAACAGAATTACCAAAGAAACGTTAGATTTATTGGTAGAATTGGCAAAAGAAGTAGAACTTAAAAAAGCGATTGAAAGTCAATTTTCTGGAGAGGTTATTAATGTTACGGAAGGCAGAGCAGTATTGCATACAGCTTTAAGAAGTACTTCTGAAGAACCTGTTTTGGTTGATGGAAAAAACATAAAACCACAAATACAAACCGCTTTAAGAAAAATAAAGAGTTTCTCTAATAAAGTAATTTCAGGGAAATGGAAGGGGTATACAGGAAAGTCAATTACAGATGTTGTAAATATCGGAATTGGAGGATCAGACCTTGGGCCAGACATGATTGTGGAGTCACTAAAATTCTATAAAAATAAATTAAACACTCATTTTGTTTCTAACGTAGATGGTGATCATGTTTCTGAAATTATAAAAAACTTAAACCCAGAAACAACACTTTTTGTAATTGTTTCTAAAACGTTTACTACACAAGAAACTATTTCAAACGCAGAAACCATTAAAAACTGGTTTTTAAAGTCGGCTACCATTTTTGATATTCCAAAACATTTTGTGGCAGTGTCAACAAATTTGGAAGCTGTAGATAATTTCGGGATTGATAAAAAGAATGTTTTCCCAATGTGGAACTGGGTTGGAGGTCGTTTTTCATTATGGTCTGCAGTAGGTTTATCAATTTCACTATCCGTAGGTTTTGACAATTATAGAGAATTATTAGACGGTGCAGAAGAAATGGATATTCATTTTAGAAATGAAGATTTTGATAATAATATTCCGGTTATTCTAGCATTGTTAAGTATATGGTATAATAATTTTTATTTAGCAGAAACGGAAGCTGTTTTGCCTTATTCGCAATATTTAAAGAAACTTCCAGATTATTTACAACAAGCCATTATGGAAAGTAATGGAAAAGGTGTAGATAGAAATGGAGATAAAATTGATTATCAAACAGGAACCATTGTTTGGGGCAGTACGGGTACAAACATGCAGCATGCATTTATGCAATTGGTGCATCAAGGAACAAAATTAATTCCAGCAGATTTTATTGGTTATAAAGAGTCACTTTACGGTTTATCAGACCACCATAAAAAGCTAATGGCCAACTATTATGGTCAAATGGAAGCTTTGGCTTTTGGCAAAACAAAAGAAGAAGTGCATTTAGAGCTGCAATTTTCTGGTGATGAAGATAAAATTAACGCACTACTACCATTTAAAGTTTTTGAAGGCAACAGACCGAGCAATGCAATTCTTTTCGATAAACTCACACCTAAGTCTTTAGGTAAGTTAGTTGCGCTTTATGAGCATAAAATATTTGCTCAAGGAGTGTTGTGGAATATTTACAGTTATGACCAATTTGGTGTGGAATTAGGCAAAGAATTAGCTAATAAACTTCTAAATAAACAGTAAAAACACATTTGTATCATTAGGTTTAATGTTTGTTAACAAAAAGGCTAGCTTTTGTTAACAAACTTGTTAATATTTAAACTTTTGATTTTCAATAATAAAACCAATTTCTTCATACTTTTAAACTCTTAATTTCTTGTTAAAACTTAACATTAAATTAACAGATTGCTCCTTTAAAAGCAGGATTTTTGCAAAACATTCAATAAACAAATTAAACAATGAAAAAATTTAAAAACTTATTGCTTGTTGCTATACTTTTGGTATCAGCTTCAGTTTTAGGGCAAACTAAAATTTCGGGTGTAATTGTTGATGATACAAATCAACCATTGCCTGGAGCTAGTATCCTTGAGAAAGGAACTAAAAACGGAGTATCAACTGATTTTGACGGTAAATTTGTATTAGATACGGAGTCAAATTCGGGTACTTTAGTAATTTCCTTTATTGGTTTTAAAACAAAACAAGTAAGCTTTTCTGCTGAAAAATCTAATTTGGGTAATATTCTTTTAGAAGAAGACGCTGTTTTAGATGAAATTATAGTGACAGCAACATCTTTTGCTATAGATAGGAAAACTCCTGTTGCAGTGTCTACTATTAAAGCTGCTGACATCGAGAGAAAATTAGGTTCTCAAGAATTTCCAGAAGTTTTAAAATCAACACCAGGTGTGTATGCTACGAAGTCAGGTGGTGGTTTTGGAGATGGTCGTATCAATCTGCGTGGATTTAACTCTGAAAACGTTGCTGTGATGATTAATGGAGTTCCCGTTAATGACATGGAAAATGGTCGTGTATATTGGTCTAATTGGGCTGGATTATCCGATGTTACATCTGCAATGCAAGTGCAAAGAGGTTTAGGAGCAGCTAAAGTAGCTGTACCTTCTATTGGTGGTACTATTAATATATTATCTAAAACTTCTGACGTAAAAAAAGGCGGAAATATTATCGCATCCACAGGAAATGACGGATACCAAAAATACGGTTTCACTTTATCTACTGGTTTAATGGATAATGGATTTGCGGCTACAGTGTCTTTTGCAAAAGTTTCTGGAGAAGGTTATGTAGATGGTACTCAGTTTGATGGCTACAATTACTTTGTAAACTTAACAAAAGAATTTAACGATAATCATAAATTATCTTTTACAACTTTTGGAGCACCTCAAAGACATGGGCAAAGACAAAATAGAAGTACAATTTCTACAATTAGAAACGCACAATCTGGAATTCGTTTTAACCCAGATTGGGGTTATAAAAACGGACAAGTTGTTAATATAGAAGACAACTTTTATCACAAATCACAATCATCTTTAAACCACTATTGGACAATTAACGATGAAACAAGTTTATCAACTGCCCTTTACGTTTCTTTTGGAAACGGTGGTGGTGGCGGTACTGCTGGAACTAATACAGATTTATTTAGAAATAGAATTGGTGGAGATGATCAGCCAGTAGATTTAGACAATATTGTAGAAGTAAATTCGGCTAATGGTGCTTTAGGTGCAGAAGCTATTTTAAGAGCTTCTAGGAATAATCACAAATGGTATGGTGTTTTATCTACTTTTAAAACTGAATTAGCAGAAGGACTAGATTTTGTTGCTGGTTTAGATTGGAGGTCATATGTAGGTTCGCATTACAGAGAAATTACAGATTTATTAGGCGGTGAGTACTATTTAGATGATAACGATGTAAACAATCCTAATGCTGCACTTCAAGTAGGAGATAAATTTTCTTATCATGATGATGGTAAAGTAGGTTGGTTAGGTGCTTTTGCTCAGGTAGAATATACAAGGGAAAGTTTAACTGCTTTCTTATCTACTTCAGCTCAAAGAACTACTTATCAGCGAGTTGATTACTTTAATTATACGCAGGATAGCGCAGATAGAGAATCAGATAAATTTGGCTTTAACGGTTACAGCATTAAAGGTGGAGCTAATTATAGGTTAGATGATGTTCACAATATTTTTGCAAATATTGGATATTTTGAAAGGCCAGCTAATTTTGATGCTGTATTCGAAAATTTTAATAATGTAGATGTGAATCCAGATGCGGAAAATCAAAAGATTTTCAGTGTTGAATTAGGTTATGGCTTAAGAAGTGAGAAATTTGCAGCCAATGTAAATGCTTATTACACAGAATGGAACGACAGAACTTTTACAAGAAGAATTCAAAATAGAAATCCTGGGCAAGACGATTTTACAGCAAATATTTTAGGTGTAAATGCAACGCATCAAGGGGTAGAATTTGATTTTACTTATAGACCAACAGATAAACTAAACTTTACAGGAATGTTATCTTTAGGAAATTGGGAATATGCAAATAATTTAGTTGATGTTCGTATTTTTGACCAAGATCAAAACTTAGTAGAAGTTGTAGATTTACCAATTAAAGGTTTAAAAGTATCTGACGCTGCTCAAACTACTGCAGCTTTAGGAATGCTTTATAAATTTTGGGATAAAACATCTATAACAGTAGATTATAATTATTTTGCAGATATTTATGCTCAATTTGATGTATTAGATAGAGCTGTATTTAAAGGAGACGATCCAGATCCAAATGCGCCACCTACAGAAAGTAAAGGAGATACTTGGAAAGCCCCAAATTACCACACTTTTGACGCAAGTTTACGTCATGGTTTTAAAATTGGTGATTTTGATACAACAGTTACTGTAAGAGTAAACAATATTTTTGATACAGAATATATTGCAGATGCATTAGATGCTGATGATCCTTTAGTTTGGTTTGGTTTTGGCAGAACCTATAACTTGGGGATGAAAATTTTATTTTAATTAACAATATAAAAAACAATAAAATGAAAAAATTAATTTATCTATTTGTTTCTTTATGTATAGTATTTACATCTTGTGATCCATTAGAGGACATAGACAATGCATTAGAAGAAGCTACAAAAAGAGATGATATCGTTGGGGATGTAACATATACAATGATACCTGATGATTATACAGAAGACATTGATGATGGCGGTTTCTTTGGTTTTAGCAATGAGTATTTTAAATCTATTGATGATGTAGAGTCTAAAATGCCAGCTTTTATTTCTGACAAATTTCCAGCTTTAGGGGTAAAATACAACGCTGATGGTTCTATTGACACCAAATCTTTAGCCGTTATAACTTATAATCTAAAAGATTCAATAGAAATAGAAATATACACAGCTACAGAAGCAGATTATGATGAAATTGGCTTAACTAGTTTAAATACTAAAGAAGACTATAATAAAATGTTAGCTGCAAAATTTCCAGGATCTGCTGCAGGCACAATTGTGGAGTTAACTTATAAAACTGATCCAGAAATTACGGATTACACACTTACTGATGACGATTATGATTCAGTTGGTAATGGTCGTTTTGATAACTTTAATACTAATGAAACAGAGGAAGACAGAAGATTAAAAATTCAAACGATTTTATTAAATAATTTCCCAGATTCAGAAATAGGTGACAAATACAAGGTTTTTTATGAATGGTTTAACGGTTCAGGTACTGAAAACTTAGATATGGAGGTTGTTTTAACTGATAACGCCCCAGACCCAAATAGTATTATAGATTATACATTAACAGAAGATGATTTTGCCCTTGTTGGTAACGGTCAGTTCAATAATTTTGATATCAGACCAGGAAGAGCAGAAGAAACTATAGAGGCAAGAAGAGTTAAAATAGAAACTATTTTACTAAATAACTTTCCAGCAGCAGTAGATGGTGATCTTTATAATGTAACATATGCCGTATGGGTTCCTGGTGACGAAGTAAGAACAATGTTATTAATTAAAAATGGAGCAGGTTATGATATTTATAGCGCTTTAACTTATGAGTTTTATACTTTTACTTTAGAGGACGCTACTTCAAGATTTGCATTTAATGATGAATGGGACGCGCCGCAAACGTTTACTGCGGAAGATTATACAGCAATGGGTCAACGTTTCCCTAACTTTAGTGACAGGGAAACAGCTGAGTATAATACAGCTATTTATTTGAAAACATTATATCCATATGCAACGCCAGAAATGTTTTTACCTGTCGAGTTAGACATTTTTAGACAAGGTAAAGTAAACATCAATTTTATTTTTGATGGCTCTAATTGGAATGCGGTTCAAGAAATTTTTGAAACAACAGCTCAGTTTTCTCATAATGGAACAACTTGGAAGTTTGACAATACCATAAAATATACGCTAACTGCAGCAGATTATGAATTGGTTGGAAATGGTAGATTTGGTAATTTTGATGTAAGAGATGGTAGAGATGAAGAAACTATTGAAGCACGTTTGGCAAAAATTAATACGATTTTAACAAACAACTTCCCTGGGGCAAAACAACTTCAAAAATATTCGGTTTCTTACAACGTTTGGAAACCAGGAGACGATGTATTTGTGATGAATGTCATTTTAGAAGGAGATTCTTACAGACTTCAAACTGACGAGGATTAGATTCTAGTTATTGTAATATATTAAAAACCACCTCAACAGAGGTGGTTTTTTTGTGTATAAAATTGTAACTTCGCATCTTAATTTTTTAGCAGAATAATGAAAAACATTCATTTATACTCGTTTAATTTAGTATTTACTTCTTTTAGAACCCCTTTTAATGCTCGAGTTAATTCATGAAAATTTTAAGTTATATATTGTCACCAATTTTTGCAATAACGTTTATACTGTTGTTAGTTGTTTTTCATCCTTTTCAATGGCTCAGTTTTAATTTATTTGGTAGTAAATCACATGAAAAAGTAGTTGCACTTTTAAATTTTTTCCTGGTAAAATCAATGTTAATTTTAGGTGTTCCTATTTATGTTAAGAATGAACAAGAACTTCCTAATAACGTTCCGTTAATATTTGTATCAAATCACCAAAGTACTTTTGATATCCCGCCAATTGGCTGGTTTTTTAGAAAACACCATCCAAAGTTTGTTGCTAAAATAGAATTGGCAAAAGGATTTCCAAGTGTATCTTATAACCTAAGAAAAGGAGGAGCCGCGCTCATCAATAGAAAAGATCCAAAACAGTCCATAAGTGAACTCATTAATTTTTCAAAACGAATTAATAAAAATAAATGGGGAGCAGTAATTTTTCCAGAAGGCACCAGAAGTAGAAATGGTAAACCTAAAAGGTTTGCCACAAGTGGTTTAAAAGTAATTACAAAATTTAATAAAGATGGCTATATCGTTCCATTAACAATCAATAATTCCTGGAAGATTTTCAGATACGGAAAATTTCCATTAGGAGTTGGAAGCCCAATTACCATTACCACACACAAACCTATAAAAATAGATTCAATGTCTTTTGATGAATTAATAGAAAAGACAGAGTCAGTTATTAAAGAACACATTATATAAAATTATGTCTATAAAAAACATTAGAAAAGAAGTAATGCTAACTTTAGAAAAGAAGATGCAAAGCTTTATGGATACCTATTTAATTCCAGCAGAAAAAATATGGCAACCAACAGATTTTTTGCCTAACTCTCAAAAAGATTCTTTTATTTCAGAAGTAGAAGAAATTAGAGAGATTTCTAAAGAACTACACGATGATTTTTGGGTAGTTTTAGTTGGAGATACCATTACAGAAGAAGCTTTGCCCACTTACGAATCTTGGTTATTAGATTTAGACGGCGTTACTCAAGAGCCAGATAATGGTTGGGCAAAATGGGTAAGAACTTGGACAGCCGAAGAAAACAGACATGGAGATGTTTTAAATAAATACTTGTATTTATCTGGGCGTGTAAATATGCGTGAGGTAGAAATTTCTACCCAACATTTAATCGCAGATGGTTTTGATATCGGAACCTCTACAGATCCATATAAAAACTTTATTTATACTACTTTTCAAGAATTAGCAACTTATATTTCGCACAATAATGTTGCCAAAATAGCACGTAAAAAAGGGCACAAAGCGTTGGCTAAAATGTCTAAAATTATAGCGGGAGATGAAATGCGTCATCACCAAGCATACGCTCATTTTGTAAAAGAAATTTTTAAGATAGATGCTAGTGAAATGATGTTGGCTTTTCAACACATGATGAAACATAAAATTGTAATGCCAGCAATGCATTTAAGAGAATCTTTTCAAGAAAAAGGAAGCTTGTTTGATGATTTCTCTACAGTAGCACAAAGAATAGGAGTTTACACAGGTTTTGATTATGTAGATATTTTACAGAAATTAAATAACATGTGGGAAATTGATAAAATTACCAACTTAACACCCGAAGCCGAAAAAGCTAGAGATTATTTAATGAAGCTTCCACAAAGAATGTACAGAATAACCGAAAGAATTAAAGTACCAGATACAGAATTCAATTTTAAGTGGATGTTACAACCTAGTTAGTGTTAGAAGCTATTTCCAGCTTTCAGCACTCGCTTTTTTTACCTGAAAAAGGTAAAAAAGAGCTCAAACAAATGCTTCAATCTGGGCTAAACTAGTTTGCCAGTTTTTCGTAAACTTCCGTTTTTATGAAGTATAAAACATAAAAACCTTCAAGACTTTATAGCCTGAAGGTTTTTTTGTTAAGCAGTTACGTTCCGTGCAAATCTATTTCAAATAAACAAACAGGGTTACCATGATAATGATCTGGTAAACCGCTTGTATTTTGCATATCAAATAAACCTAAAAAATCAAAACCAGCATTTTTATAATACTCAATTAATCTAATATTTTCGCCTAAAGTATCTAATCTAATAAATTGAATATTTTTTTGAATTGCATATTCTTTAGCCCATTTTACAATTTCTAAGACAAAATTATTACCTCTGTAATTAGGATTTATGGCAATTCTGTGAATATAAATGGCGCTGTCTTTGTTTCTTTTTTCCCAAATTTGAGCATCACTAAAAGTAATGGCCCAAATACAAACAATCTCTCCATCAATTAGCATTTTAAATTGCCTGTTTTCCTTAATTTCTGTTTCAATTAAACTCCTTTTAAAATCTGGCCAAACAACAACCGTTTTTTTGGCTTTTTGATAATTAGATGCTATTTTATAAAGTCTAAATACTTCATTAATATCCGAATAAATAATATTTTCAATATCCATATTTTATTGTCTTAAAAATCAATATGAAAAGTATCTTTATCATTTAAAAACCCTAATTTCTTTCTAACTTTTTCTTGATTGTTTTTTAGTAAAGTTGTCTTTATGATGCCAATCTCGCTTTTAGGCAAATCAGAAATAATTTCTCCTAAATAATCTACAATTAAAGAGTTTCCAGAATATTCATATGCATTAGCATCTTTTCCAACTCTATTTACACCAATTGTGTAACACATATTTTCTATAGAACGCGCTTTTAAAAGCATTTCCCAAGCTTTTATTCTCTTTATAGGCCAATTAGCTACATAAATTAAAAGATCATAATTTTCCGTATTTCTAGCCCATGCAGGAAAACGTAAATCATAACAAATTAGAGGACAAATTCTCCAATTTTTATAATGTACAATTTGTTTTTCTGAACCATAAGCATACACTTGGTCTTCTCCTGCCAAAGTAAATAAATGTCTTTTATCATAAGTTTCTATTTTTCCTGAAGGATGCACAAAAACAAGCCGATTGTAATAGGTATTATTTTCCTTTATAACAATACTACCAGTGATTGCTAATTGATGTTTATTCGCCATTTTTTGCATCCATAGAATAGATTTTCCATTCATGGTTTCAGCAACTTTTTCTGGTGTCATGGTAAAACCAGTTGTAAACATTTCAGGTAAAATAACAAGATCTGTTTCAGGAGATAATTTTTTAATTTTATTTTCAAAAAACATCAGATTTTCCTGTGGATTTTCCCAGATTAAATCGGCTTGAATACCAACAACATTCAACTCATTATGCATTAAAAATATATTAAAGATTAAACAAGTATAAAAGTAAGTTTTTGTAATTTAGAAAACCAAAAAAATGCAATGCAATCTTTTATCTCAGAAACTTTAGACGATATTTTAAAAACAACAAATTCTTTTGAAGAGGTTATTTTAATACTGCCATCACAAAGAGCAAAAGTATTTGTAAAACAAGCCATTAAAGATAAAATTTCTGTGGGGTTTCTACCAGAAATTTTAAATATAGAACAGTTTATAAATCGAGTTTCTGGAATTGAAAAAGCAGATAATATTCAACTATTATTTCACTTTTATACCATTTATAAAAGTATAGAAAAAGATCCCGTTAATTTTGATGTATTTACATCTTGGGCAATAACGGTTTTGCAAGATTTTAATGAAATAGACCAACACTTGGTTGATACTAAAGATATTTTTATTTATTTAAGAGATATTCAAAGGTTAAAAAAATGGTCTGTTAAAGGCGAGTTTAAGGAAACAGAATTAATGAAAGATCATTACTCTTTTCTAGAAAAATTAAACAATTTCTACACACCATTTTATAATTTTTTAAAAGATAAAAATATAGGATATCAAGGATTAATCTATAAAGAATCCTGTCAAAAAATTGATAAATATGTAGCTGAAAACAGCCATAAAAAGTTCTTTTTTATCGGTTTTAACGCTTTAAATAAAGCTGAGGAAATCCTTTTTCAAAAAGTATTACAAGCAGGAAATTCTGATATTTATTGGGATATTGATACCGCTTTTTATAACGGAAATCACCAAGCAGGCAAATTCATCAGAAAATACCAGTCGGAATGGAAATATTATGAAAATAACGATTTAAAAATATTAGGAAATAGCTTTTTACAACCTAAGAAAATTGAAGTAATTGGTGCTCCTAAAAACACAACGCAAGTAAAGTATGCAGGAGAAATTTTAGAAAATTTTAGTGATTTTAAGAATACTGCTTTAGTTTTAGCCGATGAAACTTTATTGCCAATTACATTAAGTTCTTTACCTAAAAACATAAATGCTATTAATATTACAATGGGCTACCCTTTAAAAGATGTGCCCACTACCAGTTTAATTTTTGCCATATTTCAACTTTTTATATCACAAGAAAAATTGCAAAAAACAATTGTAAATGAGTTCTATTATAAAGATGTAAATCGATTTTTGAAGCACCAATATATTTATAAAATACTACCAAATATTGATCTACTTTTCATAGAAATAGCCAAACAAAATCAAACTTTTATCCGTAAAGAATATGTAGCTTCATTTTTAACAGGTTTAGACGATTTTTTACAAGGTGTAATCCTTTCAATTTTTGATCCTTTTGTTTCGGTAAATGAATTTATAAACAGAGTTTTAGGCCTAATTGACTTTTTAAAAGAGGATGTTAGTGAGTTAGAAAAAGAATATTTATTTAGGTTTTATACCGCTTTTCAACAATTAAAAACCTTGCAAAGTGAATATGAATATTTTTCTGATTTAAAAACCTTATCACAATTCTTCAAACAACTAATTTCGTCAGAAAGTTTATCTTTTCAAGGAGAGCCCTTAAGAGGTTTACAACTTATGGGAATGTTAGAAACACGTGTTTTAGATTTTGAAAACGTAATTTTAATATCCACAAATGAAGGTGTTTTACCAGCTAACGCACAGCAAAATTCTTTTATTCCTTTTGATGTGAAATTGGCCTTTGGTTTACCCACTTACAGAGAAAAAGATGCAATTTTTTCGTATCATTTTTTTAGATTATTACAAAGAGCTAAAAATGTATTTATAATTTATAATACAGAACATGATGTTTTTGGGAGTGGAGAAAAAAGCCGATTTGTGACACAACTAGAAATGATGAGATCTGATATTATTCATAAAATTGTGTCGCCAAGAGTAGTTTCTCAAAATGTAGCGTTGAAAAAAATTAAAAAAGAAGCAACAACTTTAAAGCAACTAAAACTATTGGCACAAAAAGGTATTTCACCATCCGCATTAACCAATTATTTATACAATCCCATATCGTTTTACAAACAGAAAGTACTTAAAATAAAGGAATTTGATAATGTCGAAGAAACTGTTGCATATAATACTTTAGGAACTGTGGTTCATAATACTTTAGATGAATTATACACGCCTTTTGTAAATCATTTTTTATCAGTCGCTATTATTGATAAAATGAAAAACCAATCTAAAGATCTGGTCCTAAAATATTTTAAAGATGAATTTAAAAATGGAGATATTTCTAAAGGTAGAAACCGTTTAATTTTTGAGGTTGCGAATCGATTTGTAATAAATTTCTTAAATCAAGAAAAAAAATTATTACAAGATACATCCAATCGTCTAAAAATTTTAGCCACAGAAGAAAATTTAGCCACAGAAATTAAGATTGATGGTTTAGATTTTTCTATAAAAATTCACGGTCAAGTAGATAGAGTTGATGAGTTGAATGGGGTTTTAAGAATTATTGATTACAAAACAGGTATGGTTAGCAATTCTAATTTGAAAGTTCCAAATTTTGAGAGTTTGCGAGATGAAAAACATCACAAAGCTATTCAAGTTTTGTTGTATGCATATTTATATACAAAAAGTAAAAACCATAATTTTGAACAACCTATAGAAGCAGGTATATATTCTTTTAAAAATCTGAATAGTGGGTTTTTACCAGTAAATTTCTCATCAAATTACAAAAAACTAGATTTAGAAATTACATCAGAAAGGCTAGAAGATTTTATCAACGAGATCAAAACTTATATCACTGAAATCTATGATTTGGAGGCTGATTTTATTGAGCCTGCCGATTTAAAATATTAGATTAATTCTTGGGTGATGATTAAAGGTGAGTAAATCAGTATAACTTACTGCTTGAAAAAAAGACTTTAAACAGCAGTACATGAACTAGTTTTAAAAGAAAATAGTGCTATTAAAAAATAACATTAATGGATATTGTAACAAGATTTCTGATTTACTTACCTCTTAAAATCAATAAGGGTTTTGTAGTGTAAAATTCTTCTTTTAAAATAGTATTCTTTTCCCAAAGTTTTTGAAAGAAACCTCTTTTACGTCTAAAAACACAAAGCATATCTGGATTAAATGTATTTAAATGCTCTAAAACACCTTGAAAAGTTGTCCCATTTTCTGTTGTAGTTAAGGTGGTTTGTAATGCCTCTAAATCAATATTTATATTTAAATCTTCTTGTTTATAATTCGGAGTTTTAACTAAAAGTAAATTCACGTCAAAACCGAATTTGTTTGCCATAAACTGTAGCGGTTTTAAGGCTGTTTTACTTTTTACAACTCCAGATTTAAAAGCCATTAAAACACTTTTTATAGGAGCATATTTATAGCCATTTGGAACAGCTAAAACTGTCAATTCAGCGTGTTTTACCAAGTTTCCTGCTGTTCTACCTAAAAAAAGTTCTTCTTTTATAGAGTTACTTTTTGCACCTACAATAATTAAATCAATACCTAATTCATCATCAATAGCGGCAACACTATCTAAAGTAGAACCTTTGGCAGAAATTAATTTTACATCAACATTTTTGGTATCTACACCTTTTACCATTGTACGTAAATATAAATTAGTTTCACGTTCAATAATGCTGTCAATGTTAATAATAGTACCAGCTTTTGATTGCACGCTATAAGCTCTAAATACAAAAACTTTAGCATTAATATCTGATGCAAAATCAATTGCATATTGCAATGTATTTTCTGCGTCTTCGGTAAATCCTATAGGTACTAAAATGTGCTGCATAACTACTGTTTTTAGACTACAAAGTTACTCATTTTTGAGAAAGTAAAAGCCAATCTTTTTTTTAAGAGGCGTACCTTTGTAAAAAAAGAACATATTGAAAACCGATATAAGTTTTAAACATATAAATAAATTAGCTATTCCTGCTTTAATTGCAGGTATTGCTGAGCCTTTATTGTCTATAACTGATACCGCTATTATTGGGAATATAAATGTTGATGCCACAGAATGTTTGGCAGCAGTGGGTATTGTGGGTGCTTACATTTCTATGTTAATTTGGGTTTTTGGGCAAATAAGAAGTGCAATTTCATCTATAATTTCTCAATATGTTGGTGCCAATAAACGTGACGAAATAGGTGCTTTACCTGCGCAAGCGATGGCTATTGTAATATTAGGAAGTTTATTTGTTGTTGCAATATCATACCCTTTTGCAAAACAAATTTTTGAGTTTTATAACGCTTCAGGAGAGGTTTTATCTTATTGCATTACCTACTTTAAAATCAGAATTTTTGGGTTTCCTTTTTCCTTGTTCGTTTTTGCTGTTTTTGGAGTTTTTAGAGGTTTACAAAATACGTTTTATCCAATGATAATTGCTATAATTGGAGCGCTATTAAATATTGTGTTAGATTTTATCTTAGTTTACGGAATTAAAGATATTATACCTGCAATGTATATTGAAGGAGCGGCTTATGCTAGTGTAATTGCGCAAGTTACAATGGCAATAATTGCTTTTATTTTATTGATAAAAAAAACAAATATTTCATTAAAAATTCAACTGCCTTTTCATCCAGAAATTCCAAAATTATTGGGAATGATTGGCAATTTATTTATTAGAACTATTGCTTTAAATACTGCCTTATATTTTGCCACTTCATTTGCCACAAATTACGGTGCATCTTACATTGCAGCCTATACAATTGGCATAAATATTTGGTTACTAGGAGCATTTATGATTGATGGATATTCAAGTGCAGGAAATATTTTGTCAGGGAAATTATTAGGTGCAAAAAACTATAAAAGCTTAATAGAATTGAGTAATAAATTATTTAAATACGGAGTTTTAATAGGAAGTGTAATCGCTTTAATAGGTTTTATTTTTTACAATTATATTGGGCAGATTTTCACCAAGGAAACATCTGTTTTAGAACAATTTAACCATGTATTTTGGATCGTATTATTGTCACAGCCTTTAAGTGCTATTACTTTTATTTTTGATGGAATGTTTAAAGGTATGGGTTTTATGAAATATTTACGAAATGTTTTAATATTATCTACAGCTTTTGTTTTTATGCCAACTTTATTATTTTTTGATTGGTTAGATTATAAGTTGGTTGCAATTTGGATTGCTTTCACATGTTGGATTTTAGCCAGAGGAATTCCATTAATAATTAAATTTAGAAACACTTTTTTACCTCTTGTTAAATGTTGACTTCTGTTTTGTGAGCACTTTGTAAATTACTTATCTTGTAAAATGTAATTTATTTGTATAATCAAATGAAAACGTATTTTTAATTCTATTCTTTGGTATGCTTATTGGTAGAAAAATAAAAGTGTAAATTTCGAATGATTAACTTAAGAAACGCTGATCTATTGTAATTTTATATGGATAAGTCTTAATATTTTTAATAACTAAAAAGAATAAAATAGAATTGGTCAATTTTAAAAATATCTCTTTAAGAATACGCATTTTTTTATCTATGATTTTATTGGTGCTATTGGCTTCAATTCTAATTTTAGGTGTAACTGTATATCAATATGATGAACAAACAAAAGATTATAACATACAACGTTTTGAGCGAAAAGAAGCTACAACAAATAAAACCATAGAAATAGAGCTTAGCAACAAAACTACATATCCTGTTAATACGGAGAATTTATCAAAAATTTTTCAGAATCGTATTTACGAAATATCCTCAATTAATAAACTGAATATTTCTATTTTTGATTTGCATGGTAACCTCTTGGTTTCTTCTAAAACCAATGCTTTTGAACCCAACGAAATAGAACCATTGTCCTACAAAATTTTAAATGAATTAGTACAAAGTTCAAATCATAGAATCCTAATACCTTTAGAAAAAGATGGTATTGGTTATCAAACTTCTTTCAGCTACATAAATGATTCTAAATCGAAACGAATTGGAATCATTGAGTTGGAATTTACCCAAGATAATTCAGAAATCGAGAAAGAATTAAAGGAATTTATTAGCAGGCTAAGTTTGGTATATGTATTAATGTTTGTTGTTGCAATCGCGCTAGCTTACTTTTTATCAAGTTATATTACAAGATCTATAAAATCTATTTCAGATAAAATGGAGCACACGCGTTTAAATGAGCGTAATGAAAAAATCACATTAAATTCGGCAAGCTCGGAAATTAAAACCTTGGTTGAGGCGTATAATAACATGATTGATCAATTAGAAGAAAGTGCAGTAAAACTTGCAAGAAGTGAGCGTGAGCAGGCTTGGAGAGAAATGGCAAAACAGGTTGCTCATGAAATTAAAAATCCATTAACGCCAATGCGTTTATCTGTGCAGAGTTTTGAACGAAAATTTAATCCTGAAGATGAAAATATTAGAGAAAAACTATCTGAATATAGCAAAACTTTAATTCAACAGATAGACGTTATGAGTTCTATTGCTTCTGCTTTTTCAGATTTTGCAAAAATGCCAACACAAAAAAGAGAGCGCATAAACGTGATAAGCGTTGTAAAATTGGCATTAGATATTTTTAATGAAGGCTTTATAACCTATATTACTGAAGAAACAGAATTATTTGCCAATTTAGATAAAACTCAATTAATTAGAATTGTAACAAATCTGATTAAGAATGCGATGCAAGCATCAGAAAAAGAGGAAAATCCTTTTATAGAAGTAAAAGTGGTTTCAGAAATGAATAATGTAAAAATTATAGTTTCTGATAATGGAAAAGGAATATCAGAGGAATTAAAAAGTCTAATTTTTGAACCTAAGTTTACTACAAAATCAAGTGGTATGGGCTTGGGTTTACCAATGGTGAAAAATATTATAGAAGCTTACGATGGTAATATTTCTTTTACTTCACAAGAAGGTGTGGGAACTATTTTTACAGTAATTTTGCCTAAATCATAACTTTCAATCCTAACTATATCATATGAAATACAATAATATTCTACTAGAAAAAAATAATGCGCTGGCAAAAATAATTATTAATAGGCCAAAAAAATTAAATGCATTAAATAAACAAACAATTACGGAGTTAAGCCACGCTTTTAAAGTTTTAGAAGAAGATTCAGTTATTAAAGTCATCATTTTAACGGGTTCTGGAGAAAAAGCATTTGTTGCAGGTGCAGATATTTCTGAGTTTGCCCATTTTTCTGTAAATGAGGGAGGCTCTTTAGCAAGAAAAGGGCAAGAAATGTTGTTTGATTTTGTTGAAAATTTGTCTACTCCTGTAATTGCTGCTATAAACGGTTTTGCTTTAGGCGGAGGATTAGAATTGGCAATGTCTTGCCATTTTAGAATCGCATCAAATAATGCAAAAATGGGGTTACCAGAAGTTTCTTTAGGCGTAATTCCTGGTTATGGAGGTACACAGCGTTTGCCACAATTGGTTGGTAAAGGAAAAGCAATGGAATTAATTATGACGGCTGCTATGATTTCTGCTGATGAAGCTAAAAATTGTGGTTTAGTAAATCACACAACAACATTGGAAGAATTATTGCCTTTAGCAGAAAAATTGGCGAGTAAAATAATGAGAAATTCCTCTGTTGCTATTTCTGGAGCTATCAAGGCAGTAAATGCAAACTTTAAAGATGGTATTAATGGCTTTGACACAGAAATTTCGGAATTTGGTGCATGTTTTGGTACAGCAGATTTTAAAGAGGGCACTACTGCATTTTTAGAAAAAAGAAAGCCTAGTTTCTCTGGCAATTAAATAAATTATTACAAAAAACGAGCTTTAACGAGCTCGTTTTTTGTAATAATATGCTACAGATAAATTAGAAATATTGCTTAAAGTTTAAATATTTCGTTGTAGGTTCCTCCATTATTTTCGATAACGATCTCATAATCTCCTTTTTCGTTTAAATCTAATTTATAAATTCCATTTACTATTGGACCGCCCTTTATAGTTTCTGAATAAATAATTTCACCTTTAAAAAATAAGGCGATTTCTAATTGTTTTTTATCAAATATAATTTTTTGATATCATTAATTTATCAGATTCAAGTCTAATAACAGGTTTAAAAATTATATTTTCAGCTTTTTCAATGACAACTTTATTCCTTTCAACTTTTATCGATTTTACAATAATTTCAAAATCTTTTTCTAATTCTAAAGTATAATTTCCGTCTTTCAGATTATTAAAATTGAATGATTTGGTGATATTACCTTTCCTTTTTATTTCTTCAGAATAAGGTACCTCTCCATTCTGATCTTTTACCTTTAGTTGATGTCCTTTTTTTGTTCCTTTAAACACAAATGTTATATTATCACTGTTTTTTGCGTTATAAAAATTGTTTTTGTTTGCATAGTTTGCCAGTGTTGCTAACATAAAAATGACAATCAATATTACTTTTTTAAATACTTTCATTTTTATATGCTTTTTTTATTGTTGATACCATTTATTAATATTCGTCCAATTACAATCAATTGAACCAAGTATAAAACCGAGAAAAAAACAATTACACTTGTAAATAAAATTCCTTCTTTGTTTACCATAATTTAAATATTTTATAGAACAAAATTAAGTTTGATATGTGTTTTGTCAAACAACAAAATTGGTATATTTATGTGTTATATTAACAAAATATTTTTTTTTTAAAACCTTATTGGTTAATATAGAGTATAAAAATGTTAATTTTATAAAGTTGAGAATTTTGTAATATCGTATTTTTGTATTATGATTCAGAGAAAACCAACTCTAGAGAAAATTACTCCAAATTTTGGAAGCTCATTTTTATTAAAGAAGCACGTAGAGTTTTTAAAAACCAACAAGCCCTTTTGGCATTTTCATCCAGAAATAGAATTGGTATATGTAAATAAAGGAAAAGGGAAAAGACATATTGGTAATCATATAAGTTATTTTAACAATAGCCAGTTGGTATTAATAGGTTCTAATTTACCACATATTGGATATTTAGATAGATTAACAACAAATGGATCTGAAACATTAATACAATTTTTACCCGATTTTTTAGGAAATGATTTTTTTAAAAGACCTGAAATGATTGCCATTGATGCATTATTTGAACGAGCTAAAAAAGGAATTCGCTTTAATCTTGAAATAAAACAAAGAATTGGGGCAAAAATTGAATACTTAACAGAATTAAATGGAGTCCATAGAATTACTTCATTTATAGAAATTTTAAATGATTTAGCCACAACAGACGACTTTACATTGCTAAATGCTAATGGCTTTGCTTTTGAAAGTACACATCAAGACAGTAATAAAATAGAGGTGATTTATAAACATATTAATGAAAATTTTAAAGAACATATTAGTTTAGATGAAGCTTCAGGTTTGGTAAGTATGACAGTTCCTGCATTTTGCCGATATTTTAAAAAATCAACTGGAAAAACATTTACAAAATTAGTAAATGAGTATAGGGTTGTACATGCTACAAAATTGCTTGCCGAAAGTAACATGAGTATAACAGATATAAGTTTTGAGTGCGGCTTCAACAATTTTTCTCATTTTAATAAGTTATTTAAAGAGTTCTCTGGTAAAAGTGCTTCTGTTTACAGAAGTGAATTAAAAAATCTAATACAGTAGTTATGAGTGTAATGGTTAAAACAAAAGTAGATAAAGCAATAGATTATTATAGCTTTAAAAGCAGACAAATTCGAGATTTTGTGAACTCTAGTAAAGATTTAACAATAGAGCAGATTATTGAATTTGGTGAGGAATTAGCAGTTTTAGAATATAAGATTACAGCTTTAGAAGTGGCAAAAGAAAGTTAATTTATAATTTTCCATTCCATTCATCATAAAATTGGCTTAAATAATTAACCATGAATTGATGTCTATTTTCTGCGATCTTTTTTCCAGAGGTTGTGTTCATTTTATCTTTTAAAAGTAACAATTTTTCATAAAAATGATTTATTGTTGGTGCTTTAGAGTTTTTATATTCCTCTTTTGTAAGATTTAAATTTGGTGAAATTTCAGGATTGTATAAAGCCCTATTTTTAAATCCACCATAATTAAAACACCGAGCAATTCCAATTGCACCAATTGCATCTAATCTATCTGCATCTTGCACCACTTTTAACTCTATTGATGAAAATTTATTCTCGTTTTTACCAAACGAATTTTTAAAAGACATATTTTTAATAATTTCTACAACATGTGTGATTATTTCTTGTGGTACATTTTCATCAATTAAAAATCTCTCAGCAATTTTTGGACCTATTTCTTCATTACCATTATGAAATTTAGAATCAGCAATATCGTGCAAAAGTGCAGCCAAAGAAACTACAGTTAGATTTACTTTTTCTTCTTTAGCAATAAGTAATGTGTTTTTAAAAACACGTTCAACATGAAACCAATCGTGACCTCCTTCTGCTTGCGCTAATTCCTTTTTAACAAAATGTATGGTTTTTTTAATTATTTTACTTTCAATCATTTTATTTTCTACTTTGTAATTCTTCTTTTATTTTTTTTATCTCAAAAATCATAACAAAGAGCATTGGCGCAAAAAATAGAGGTAGAAATGTTTGAAAAGAAATTCCTTTTTCGAAAGTGGAGAAAATTGCAAACAAAACCATCAGTAATAACAATATAGTTTGAACAATTGCCAAAATTTTTTGTTTTTTCAACTTTTTAATAAGTTCTTTTTTGGTATAAGATGCAAATTGCGATGCCATATTTTAAAATATTAGTTATAAAAAAATCCACTAATTAGTGGATTTTAAATGATTGCCTTAATAAGGATTAAATATAAATTCTAACAATGCTCATCGTAAGCAGCAGCCAAATTTTGTGCAATCATTTGTGCAGATCTACCTTCAATATGATGACGTTCTAACATATGTACTAAATTACCATCTTTAAATAAAGCCATTGCCGGAGATGAAGGAGGAAAAGGAATCATAAATTCACGAGCTTTTTGCGTAGATTCTTTTTCTACACCTGCAAAAACAGTAGTTAAGTTGTCAGGAATTTTATCGGCTCCTAAAGAAGCAATTGCTCCTGGTCTTGCAGTACCTGCAGCACAACCGCAAACAGAATTTACAACTACTAAAGTTGTACCTTTCTTTGCCATTGCAGCTTCTACATCTTCACCTGTATATAATGCTTCGAAACCAGCATCAATTAACTGATTACGCATTGGTTTTACTAATTCTTCTGGATACATAATTCTAACTATTTAGTTTTTTAACTCTGCAAATCTAATTAAATTAGAGCTAATTAAAAATAACAAACCAATAACAATTTAGATAGCACTATAAATAATAATAATCTTATGTAAAAGATGCTAAATTAAAAACTTTCACATCTTTCATAATTCTACACTAATTAGATTCAATGGTTCTTCAGTTTATAAAAAAGGTTTTGTATTTATTGGAGGTAAGTACTAAGCCTAAATTTTTAAATTAAAAAATAAACACACATTAATCATTTCTTATATTTGAAATTAAAAAAACATTTATCATGGGAAGTTTCACAAAATGGTTGGGAGCTGGTTTAGGATTTACATTAGGAGGTCCAATAGGAGCGGCAATTGGTTTTGCAATTGGTAGTTTTGTAGACAAGTTTGAAATTGATGATTTTAAACAAGAACAAATAGACTACAATAGAGAAAGGCCAAGAAGTTCTAATAGAACAAAAGCCAATACACAATCTGGAGATTTTGAAATGAGTTTATTGGTTTTGGCATCAATTGTTATAAAAGCAGATGGAAAAATAGATCAGCGTGAATTGAATTTTGTGAGGTCTCAATTTTTAAGCATGTATGGCAAAGAGCGAGCAAACAATGCTTTTAAATTATTTAAAGGTATTGTAAAAAAGGATGTTTCTGCACGCCAAGTTTGTATTCAGGTTAGAGAACACATGTCTCATGCATCTCGTTTACAGTTAATCCATTTTTTATTCGGTATTGCCAAAGCAGATGAGTTTGTGTCAAAGACTGAAATTGAAGAAATTAAAAAAATTGCTGGTTATTTATATATCAATAATAATGATTATGAATCTATAAAGGCAATGTTTTACGATGCTTCAGGTAATGCTTTTAAAATTCTAGAAATAGAGAAGTCTGCTTCTAATGAAGAGGTAAAAACGGCTTACAGAAAATTAGTTAAAAAGTATCATCCTGATAAACTAAGAGATTTGGGTGAAGAGCATTTAAAAGGAGCAAAAGAAAAATTCCAGAGCATACAAGATGCTTATGAAAAAATTAAAAATGAAAGAGATTTTTAAAAAAAACCCAGTTAAATTTTATTTTTTCTAAAAGTTATTCTATATTTATTAAAAATATAATAAATTATGACGGCCCCCGATACAAATCATAATTCGAAACTAGTTTTCGTTTTACTCCTTAAAGATTCTTACAAAATCTAATTTTTTTAAAATTTACTCCACAAAAAAAATTCCCCACTTATCATTTTGTAAAAAATAAAAACTGAAGAAAGTACAAATAGATTTTTTATCTGCTTCACTTTATTTCAAGACCTGTCTTATTATTTGTTTTATAGTTTTGACAAAAGTTTATTATGATTCGATTGTAACAAACTTTCTAAAATAGAAAAATATGTACTTAAATCGTAAACAATTTAAAAAGATAGCACTCACTTTTTTAATCTTAGGGTATTTCCATTTGATACTAGCAAATGGGAAAGCCGTAACAATTGATAATAAAAGCTCTTCTAGAATGTTTGCAACTTTAGTAGCTAATAATGATGACTTTTCTTCAACATCAGTAAATGGTATTGTCGGTGGTGTTGCAGGAAATGTTTTTATAAACGATACTTCAGATGGGGCAACCGCAACTAACGCCACGGTAGTACCCTCTATTCTTTCAGATGGTACTTTAGCAGGAGTTACAATCTCCCAAAACGGAAATATCAATGTTCCTGCTGGCACACCTTCAAGAATATTTACAGTAATTTATCAAATTTGTGAAAGAGGTGCAAGTACAAACTGTGCGAGTGCTTCAGTAATTATAAAGGTTGATGCAGATAGTGATGGAGACGGAATTTTAGACTCCGTAGATTTATGTGCTAATTTTGATGATAATTTAGACAATGATTTAGATGGAATTCCTGATAATTGTGATGATGATGATGATAACGATGGGATTCTTGATATCAATGAAGGGTGCACAGCAAACATCAAAAACACGTATCAAAAAATTTATTTTGCAGATGGTATAATTGATACTTCTGGCGACACAGATGTAAATTTGGTGTACTCTACGATTATAAATTATGTTTCTTTAATTGGTGGTGATCCTGCTCCAGACAATTTAATGTTTTTAACAGGTTTTGACCCTATTGGAGGTCAAGCAAAAATGGTTTTAGATATCACGGATCCTTACGTTTTAAATGTTCATAAATTTATTACATTTAAAGCTTACTTATTTGATAACAGAAGAGATTTTTCAGGTGATTATAATTTACCAATTAAGGCTACAATTGGCACAGTTTCTTCAGGTGCTTTCTCTGTAGATCAGTTGCTAACAGTTGAACAAACAACAAAGTTAGATGCAGGAAATTGGATTCAAATAGAATATAAAATTCCTGTTTCAGGTTCTGAACCAAGAGAGATTTTAATCGATAACATAACTTTAGAAATTGAAGTAAATTCAGAAGGTGTAAAAGCCACATTTGATCCTGCAGATTCAGAGGTTTTTGGGGTAATTCCTATAGATTTGATTTCAGATATTGAAGGTGAAGATTGTTCTGGAAGTCCTGATTGTGATTCAAATAATGTACCTAACTATCAAGATAGTTCTGCGTGTGATATAATTATTAATCCTAATCCTTTTTCAGATGTTATTCCAAATACCTTTACCCCCAATGGAGATGGTATTAATGACACATTTGAAATTCCGGCACTCTTACAATACCTCGAATTTAAGTTAGAAATATATAACAGATGGGGTAATAAGGTTTATGAATATAGTAATAATGGCAATGTAAGTCCAGATTGGTGGGATGGTTATTCTGATGGAAGACTTACCTTTAATAATAATAAACCTTTGCCAATTGCAACATATTTTTATGTGATTGATTTTAACGACGGATTAACAGCTCCCAAAAAGGGTTGGGTATATTTAAATAGGTAATTACTAAGGCAATACAAATGAAAAATTACATACTAATTATTGCATTTATATTCTTTACAATTTGTGTAAAATCGCAACAAAATCCGCAATACACGCAATACGTGTATAATATGAATATTATAAATCCAGCATATGCAGGATCTCAAGAAGCTTTAAGTCTCAATTTTTTGGCAAGAACTCAATGGGTTGGTTTTGAAGGAGCCCCAAAAACGTTAACTTTTGGAGCACATGCACCAATAGTAAAAAATTTAGGTTTGGGTTTGTCTGTTATTGTTGATAAAATTGGACCTGTTCAAGAACAGAATATTTATGCGGATATTTCTTACACTTTAAATTTAAATAATGATTCAAAATTGGCTTTTGGTTTAAAAGCAGGAATTACAGCTTTTAATTTATGTTTAGAATGCTTAAACTCTGTAGATCCTGAATCATTAGATTTTTTAGAAAGGGCAGCAAATAAAACTTTGCCCAATATTGGAGCGGGTTTATTTTATTATACTAATAAATTCTACTTAGGCTTTGCAATGCCTAATCTTTTAGAAACGTTTCACTTCGAAAAAACAGAGAATCAAATCACTAATGGTTCAGAAAAAACACATTTCTTTTTAAATTCAGGGTATGTATTTGATCTTTCTAGAGAGGTAAAACTAAAACCTTCTATAATGGCAAAAGCAACTCAGGGAGCGCCTTTATCAATTGATTTTTCTGGGAATATTTTAGTTTATGAGAAATTGGAGTTTGGCTTGTCTTACAGACTAACCGAATCTATTTCTGCATTAATTAATTTGCGAGTTAAAAAGAATTTTAGAATAGGCTACGCCTATGATTACACACTAACAAATTTAGGGGATTTTAATTCTGGTAGCCACGAAATTTTCTTATTATTTAACTTTGAGTCTGAAATAAATAAAATACGATCACCTAGGTTTTTCTAGTTAAATAACCTACTATTATGAAAAAAACACTTTATATATCCCTTTTTTTACTCACTATTTTTTTTCAAAATTTTGGGCAAACTCCAGCAACAAAATTGGCAGACACTTATTATGAAAACTTGTCATATGTAAAGGCTATAAAAGAGTATAAAATGTTAGCAGATATAGACCCTACCTCATATGTTTTAAAAAGATTGGGAGATTCATATTATGCTAGCTTAAGAATGAAAGAGGCAGCAGTAACTTATGCTAAACTTTTTACAATTTATAATTTAAAAGAGGAAGACTATATTTTTAAATATGCTCAATCTTTAAAAAGTATCGGTAGGTTTGAAGAAGCATTATATTGGATGGAAAAATATCAAAAGTTAGAAAAACCGAATACTGAGGTAAATAATTTTCCTACTAATGAGCTTGTTTCAACTCGTAAAGAAAAACCCAGATATAACCAGGAGCAAAAAGAAAATAATTTTAATGAAACGTTAAAAGAAAAGTTCATTTTAGAAAATTTATATCAATTAAACACACCGTTTTCAGATTTTGGAGTTACAGAATATCAGAGTACAATTTTATTTTCATCACCAAGAAAATTAAGAGAAATTTCCACAGAGGTTAATGAAGGCAATGGAGGGAATTATCTTGATATTTATCAGGTAAACAAGGAAGAGGTAGATTTAAAAGACAGAAAAAGACAATTTTCTAAAAAGGTTAACGCAAAGTTTCATGAATCTTCTATTTCTTTTTCTCCAAATGCTGATGTAATGTATTTTACCAGAAATAATTTCAATTATGGAGATTATAAAGTTGATGGAAAAGGATATATAAATCTTAAAATTTACAAAGCAGATTATATAAATGGTAGTTGGCAAAACATAACGGAATTACCGTTTTGTAGTGACAATTATTCTGTTGGACATCCAACTTTGAGCAAAGATGGTAAGCTTTTGTATTTTGTTTCAGATATGCCAGGAAGCTTTGGTGCAACAGATCTTTTTGTTGTAGATATTAAGTTTGATGGTACTTTTGGAACTCCTAGAAATCTTGGAAATACAGTAAATACAAAAGGAAGAGAAATGTTTCCTTTTATTGCAGATGATAATACACTTTATTTTTCTTCCGATGGTCATACAGGAATGGGTAATTTGGATATTTTTGAGAGTAAAATGATTAACCAACAATTTCAATTGCCAATTAAATTAAAGGCACCATTCAATTCTGAATCAGATGATTTTGCATTTTCTATTAACGCTAAAAAGAATATGGGTTACTTGTCATCTAACAGAAAAGGGGGCAAAGGAGATGACGATATTTATCGCTTTAAAAAAGAGTTTGAAGAACCAGAAGTGTGTAATCAAGTCGTTTCTGGTACTGTAAGAAATTTAAAGTTTCAAAAATATTTACCATATTCAAAATTGGTTGTGAAAGGTGTAAACAATAAAATTATTAAGGAAACAACTGCAGATGAATTTGGAAGGTATTCTTTTCAGTTTCCTTGCAATCAAACCTATGTGATTACAGCGTCTAAAGAATATTATATACCAGAAACTAAAACTTTTAAAACGGACAAGTCATTAACTATAGATTTAGATTTAGATATTATTGATGATTTTGTTTTTAATAATGCTAAAGAAATTATTATAAAAATAAATGATATATATTTTGACTACGATCAATGGGATATTAGGCCAGATGCTGCTAGAGAGTTAGACCATATTATTAAAGTGATGAATAAATATCCATTAATGAAAATTACATCAACATCGCACACAGATGCTAGAGGTACTGATTTTTATAATGAATCTCTATCACAAAAAAGAGCAGACGCAACTGTAGATTATATTATTTATAGAGGAATTAGGCCAGATAGAATTACAGGAAAAGGCTATGGAGAATCACGCTTAACTAATAAATGTGTAGATAACGATTGGCATACAAACAGAGTTTATTGTTCAGAAAAAGAGCATCAAGCCAATAGAAGAACTGCTTTTGTAATAACAAATTTAGATGAAATAAAATCTGCTGCTAAAAATTAAAACATTTTGTTTTTTGAATTTTTTTAAGGACCAAAATTAAGAATTTTCTTAATTTCACATTCTTAAAAAAATAAAGATACTTCTAAAATGCAAGAATTTGATGTTGTAGTTATTGGAGCAGGACCTGCTGGTGGTCAAACAGCAAGGAGTTTGGCTAAAAAGGGAGTAAAAGTACTTTTGGTTGAAAAATACAAAGATTTTTCTCTAAATAATTTTTCAAGTGCAGGAATGACTCTTGAACCCCTAAAGGAGTTTAATATCCCTGAAAGTGTTGTTGCTGCTTATTGGAATGACATTGTTATTCAGTGTACAAAAAAAAGTTATGCTTGGTCTTCCAATTCTAAAAAAGGAGTAGTATTAGATTTTAAAAAATTACGTGAATTTTTAGCTCAGGAAACCAAAAAATATGGCAGCAAAGTTATGATGGGCTGCAAGTATGAAAGTAAAAGTATTTTAAATAATCATGTATTAGTTACAATATTAGATACAATAAGTTCTAAAAGAATAGAAATTAAAGCAAAATTATTAGTTGATGCAACAGGGCCACTTAGAAAAGTGATGTATGATAAGGATGAATTGCAACCAGAAATGGTTTTAGGAAGCGGAACTGAATATGAAATTGAAGTAGAACAAGAAGTATACGATAAATTTAAGAATAAACTTCTATTTTTTCTAGGACACAAATGGGCGATAAAAGGATATTCTTGGATTTTTCCAATGCAAAATAGAATTTTAAAAGTGGGAGCAGGAAAAACACATATACAATCTGTAGATCAAGAAAACACGAACAAAACAACAAGAATAATAACTGAAAAAATTATATCCGAATACATAAAAACCAAAGAGTATAAAATTATTGATAAACATGGAGGTATTTTAAGATATAGCATTGGTTTAAAAGATAAATTTTATCACAATAAAGTTGTTGGTGTTGGTGATGCGGTTTCGGCAATTAACCCAAGAGGAGGTGAAGGTATTAGATATGCAATGCAAACTGGAGAATTGGCTTCAAAATATATTGAAGAATATCTAAAAACAGGGGTGAATAATTTTGATAAATATCGAAAAAATTGGAGAAATAAAAAACTCATTAAATGGAAACTAAGTGAGTATTCTGCAAGGAGAATGTATAGCAGATACACAGATAATCAAGTTGAAAATAGAGTGAATTTTTTAAACAAAAACTTTACAATTAATGATATTATAGATAGTCTTTTTAATTTTAAATATAACAAACCCTTTACGAGACTTTTTCAATACACGTTTTTAAAGGTGCAGTTTCTTTTTAAAAAACAAAAATTTTAAAAAACAAACTTTATTATCATTTCTGATTTAAAAGTTTTTAGTATTTGAAATTTCAGGAAAATATGTATTTTCGCAATCTTATCAGAAAAGATATAAAATGAAAGCGAAATTTCCTGAATATAAAGGACTTGACTTGCCAAAAGTAGCGGAAGAAATTCTAAATTATTGGCAAGAAAACAACATCTTTGAAAAGAGTGTAACTTCAAGAGAAAATGCAAAACCTTTTGTGTTTTTTGAAGGCCCACCTTCTGCAAATGGTTTGCCAGGTGTACATCACGTTTTGGCAAGAGCTATTAAAGATATTTTTCCTCGTTATAAAACAATGAAAGGATATCAAGTAAAAAGAAAAGCAGGTTGGGATACACACGGACTGCCAATAGAATTAGGTGTTGAAAAAGAATTAGGAATAACCAAAGAAGATATTGGTAAGAAAATTTCTGTAGAAGAATATAACGCCGCTTGCAGGAAAGCAGTAATGCGTTATACAGATATTTGGAATGATTTAACCGAAAAAATGGGATATTGGGTAGATATGGATGATCCATATATTACCTACGAATCAAAATATATGGAGTCTGTTTGGTGGCTACTAAAACAGATTTATGACAAGCAATTAATTTATAAAGGTTATACAATTCAGCCATATTCTCCTAAAGCGGGTACAGGATTAAGTTCTCACGAATTAAATCAACCCGGAACTTACCAAGATGTAACAGACACAACAGTTGTTGCCCAGTTTAAAGCTATTGAGGATTCTTTGCCTGATTTCTTAAAAAAATATAATAATCTTAATTTCATAGCTTGGACAACAACACCTTGGACGCTGCCAAGCAATACAGCCCTTACTGTTGGTCCAAAAATAGATTATGTAGTTGTTGCCTCCTACAACCAATATACTTTTGAGCCTTTTCATGTTATTTTAGCAAAGAATTTAGTAGGTAAACAATTCTCAGGAAAGTATGCAAAAACAGATGATGCAAAGGTTTTAAAGTCTTATAATAAAAGCGATAAAAAAATTCCATTTTTAATTTGTGATGAATGTAAAGGAACTGATTTAGTTGGCATAAAATATGAACAATTAATGGATTATGCATTGCCAAATGATAATCCACAAGATGCATTTAGAGTAATTTCTGGAGATTTTGTAACTACAGAAGACGGAACAGGAATTGTGCATACAGCACCTACTTTTGGAGCAGACGATGCATTGGTAGCTAAACAAGCAACACCAGAAATTCCACCCCTATTAGTTAAAGACAAAAATGATAATTTAGTTCCTTTAGTAGATTTACAAGGTAAATTTAGAGCAGAAGTAAATGATCCAATTTATGGATTTGCAGGAGAGTATGTAAAATCAGAATATTTATCAGAAAAAGAATTCGAAGAAGAACTTAAAAATCAGCAACAAAAATTAACGGCAGTTTTAAAAAATCAGCAACAATATTTATCTGTTGACGAAAGATTAGGACTAAAATTAAAGAACGAAAATAAAGCCTTTAAGGTTGAAAAATATAAGCACAGTTATCCTAATTGTTGGAGAACCGATAAACCAATTTTATATTATCCATTAGACTCTTGGTTTATAAAAGTAACTGATGTAAAAGACAGAATGCATGAGTTAAATAAAACCATTAATTGGAAACCAAAATCAACTGGAGAAGGTCGTTTTGGAAATTGGTTGGCAAATGCAAATGATTGGAATTTATCACGATCTCGCTATTGGGGAATTCCATTACCAATTTGGAGAACAGAAGACGGTAATGAGCAAATTTGTATTGGTTCTATTGAAGAATTGAAAAACGAAATGGCAAAAGCTGTTAATGCTGGAGTCTTAAAAGCAGATATTTTTGCTGATTTTGAAGTAGGAAATAATTCTGATGAAAACTATGCAAAAATTGATCTTCACAAAAATATTGTTGATGAAATTGTTTTAGTTTCAGATTCTGGACAACCAATGAAACGTGAGTCAGATTTAATTGATGTTTGGTTTGATTCTGGTTCAATGCCTTATGCTCAGTGGCATTATCCTTTTGAGAATAAACAGAAAATAGACGAAAATAAATCATTTCCGGCAGATTTCATTGCAGAAGGTGTAGACCAAACAAGAGGTTGGTTTTACACATTGCATGCAATTGGTACAATGGTTTTTGATTCCGTTGCCTATAAAAATGTAGTTTCAAACGGATTGGTTTTAGACAAAAACGGACATAAAATGTCTAAACGTTTAGGAAATGCAGCAGATCCTTTTGAAACTTTAGGAAAATATGGCGCAGATGCTACAAGATGGTATATGATTTCTAACGCAAATCCATGGGATAATTTGAAGTTTGATTTAGAGGGAATTGAAGAGGTTAGACGTAAGTTTTTTGGAACTTTATACAACACATATTCATTCTTTTCTTTATACACAAATATTGATGGTTTTGCTTATAAAGAAGCTGATGTACCTTTAAATGAAAGACCAGAATTAGACAGATGGATTTTATCAGAATTACATACTTTAATTCATAAAGTTGATAAGTTTTATGCTGATTATGAGCCAACAAGAGCTGCAAGAGCAATATCAGATTTTACACAAGATTATTTGAGTAACTGGTATGTGCGCTTAAGTAGAAGACGTTTTTGGAAAGGTACCTATGAAACAGATAAAATTTCTGCATACCAAACGTTATATACATGTATGACAACTATTGCAAAATTAGCATCGCCAATTGCACCATTTTTTATGGATAGATTGTACCAAGATTTAAACTCAGTTTCTAAGAAGGAAACATCAGAAAGTATTCATTTATCTGATTTTCCAGTTTATGATGAAAGTTTTGTAGATAAGTCTTTAGAACGTAAAATGGAAAGTGCACAGACAATTTCTTCATTGGTGTTATCATTAAGAGCTAAAGAAAAAATTAAAGTACGTCAGCCACTGCAAAAAATTATGATTCCTGTGGACAGTAATCAACAAAAGGAAGAAATTTTAGCAGTATCTAATTTGATAAAACACGAGGTAAATATCAAACAAATTCAAATTTTAGATGATGCTTCAGATATTTTAATCAAACAAATTAAACCTAACTTTAAAGCTTTGGGACCTAAGTTTGGAAAGGATATGCGTTTTATTGCATCAGAAGTAGGTAAATTTACGCAAGAAGATATCAACAAAATTGAAAAAACTGGAAACATTTCATTTGAAATTAATGGGAAAAATATTATTTTAGGCGCAGAAGATGTAGAAATATCATCAAAAGATATCGAAGGTTGGTTGGTTGCAAATGAAGGTGGATTAACAGTGGCTTTAGATGTTACTTTAACTGATGATTTACGTAAAGAAGGAGTTGCAAGAGAATTGATAAACAGAGTTCAAAATACCCGTAAAGACAGCGGTCTAGAAGTAACAGATAAAATTAAATTAACAGTTTTAAAGTTTAATAACTTGCAGCAAGCTATCACTGATAACAAAGAATATATTATGAGTGAAACATTAACAAGTGAAATGGTTTTTGTTGATGAGTTAAATGATGGAACAGACATCGAATTTGATGCCATCAAAAGTAAAATATTAATAGAAAAAATTTAGGAATATGCCAGATATAAAAGCAAAGTTCTCAGAAAAAGATTTACAGGAGTTTAAAGAAATCATTGATACTAAAATAAAAAGAGCAGAAGAAGATTTAGCCTTATTAAGAGCAGCTTATAAAAATGATGCAAATAACGGTACAGATGATACTTTATCTTCATTTAAATCTTTTGACGAAGGTTCAGAAGTAATGAATAAAGAGAAAAATGTTCAGTTAGCTATTCGTCAGGAAAAATTTATCCGAGATTTAAACAACGCTCTTTTGCGTATAGAAAATGGCACTTATGGTGTTTGTAGGGTAACAGGTAAGTTAATTCAAAAGGAAAGATTGAGATTAGTACCTCATGCCACTTTAAGTATTGAGGCAAAGCGAAAGCAATAATATAATTATAAATTTAAATCTAAAACCTTGTTTTTTAATACGTTAAAAAACAAGGTTTTTATTTTTAAAATACTCTCTAATTTTTAAAAAAGCTAAATTTTATTATTTTTGTTATATGAAAAAGAGATTATTATTGTTATTATATTTTCTAACTCTTGGTGTTTTTTTAACAACCAATTTATTAGAAAGCTCAAGTAATTTACAAGCTAAATATATAAAGGATATTTCTAAGCATCCATTTCAAGAGACGCTCAAATTATCAAAGAAGGAAAGAATAGAAAGAGGTTTACCGCCAAATAAATATCTCGAAGAATTATATTTATTAAAAATTAACCCCAAAACAGGTAGAACTTATCCAGAAAATATTTATAAAGTTCAGCAAGACTTAAAACAGAAACGATTATTGCAACAAAGAAGTCCAGGAGACGCTGTAGATAATCAATGGCAAGAACGTGGACCAAACAATGTTGGGGGTAGAACAAGAATGGTTATGTATGATCCTAATGATATCAATCACAAACGTGTTTTTGCAGGTGGAGTTAGTGGAGGCCTTTGGGTAAATGATGATATTACAGATGAAAATTCTTCTTGGACTCAAGTAGGTATTTCAGATAATTTGGCGGTAACATGCATGGCTGTAGATCCTAATAATTCACAAACTATGTATTTAGGTACAGGAGAATTGTATAACCCGCAACAAGCTTTGGGTAATGGAATATGGAAATCTATAGATGGCGGAGTAACTTGGGCAAATGTTTATCAAATTAGAGGAACAACTGCTACGTCTTCAATCATAAATGTTCCTGGAACCTATTTTATGACAGATATTATTGTTAGAGATAAAGATGGGAATCCTGAAACTAAAGATGATTCTGAGGTGTTTGCCTCAATTGGTGGAAGCTTCTATAGTTCGAACCCTGTAAGCTCTTTTATTGGATTAAATGATTATGGAATTTTTAAATCTACTGACGAAGGTGATAGCTGGTCACAAATTACATTAGAGGTTGATGGTAAGCCAATTGCTTCAAATGATTTTGAAATTGGAGTAAACAATACTCTTTGGATGTCTACAACAAGAAATGCTTATCAAAAAGGGGGTGGCAGAATATATAAGAGTACTGATGGAACATCATTTACATTAAAACATACAATACCAAATGGAAGAAGGACAGAAATTGCAGTTTCAAAAATAAATGCAAATACAGTATATATTTTGGCAGAGGTATATACAGAGAATGCAAACGAACAAGAAGTAGCACCTTTTATTTCTATTTTAAAAACAACAGATGCTTTTGAGACAGCACCATCAACACTTTCACTTCCTAATGATGCAACAAGTAGTATTTCTGCTGATGATTTTACAAGAAGCCAGGCATGGTATAATTTAGTAATTGAAGTAGACCCAACTAATGACGCAACTATTTATGCAGGAGGCATAAATTTATTTAGAACTATAGATAGTGGTAATACTTGGAGTCAAATCTCCAAAAACTCTCCTACAAATAATTTATCAGGTATAACAGTTCCATATGCACATGCAGATCAGCACAGTTGGGCTTTTCACCCAGCTAACTCAGATAAAGCAATCATTGGAAACGATGGAGGTGTTTTTTATGCCAATTCATTACCTACAGCATCTTCAAGTTCCACTGCTATTGAAGAAAGAACAAAAGATTATAATACCACACAGTTTTATGATGCGGCCATTGGCCAAAGCATTGAATCTGAATATATAATTGGTGGTACCCAAGACAATGGAAATTTGTTTTTTAATAAAGCTACAACAGGAGTAAATTCAGCCACAAAAGTAAATAGAGGAGATGGTACGCGTTGTTTTATAGATAAAGATGGAGATTATATGATAGTTTCTAATTTGTACAATAATATTTATCGTTATGAATTACCTTACACAGGAGAAAGAAATACCATATCTTCTGATTCTAATACGGGGTTCTTTCTTAATGCAATGGACTTAGATGATAATTTAGATATTTTATATTCTAATGGTAATAATCATTTAGCAAAATTTGTAAATATTACTTCAGATAATCCAATAAGAACTAATATTGAGAATCCTTTATTACAAAATATTTTCGCGTTAAAAGTCTCACCTTTTACTAAAACATCATCAACAGTTTTTGCAGGAACAACTTCTGGAAAAGTGATTAAAATAGAAAATGCAAATTCAGATTCACCAAATATAACTGATATTTCTTCACCTGACTTTTTAGGAAATATTTCCTCTATTGAATTTGGGATAAATGAAGATGAAATTATGGTAACTTTTTACAATTTTGGAGTAGAAAGCGTTTGGTTTACCGATGACGGTGGTGCAATTTGGGAAAATAAAGAAGGAAATTTCCCAGATATAAATGTGAGATGTATTTTAATGAATCCACTAAATAATGATGAAGTAATTATTGGAACAGAACTTGGCGTTTGGAATACTTCTAACTTTAGAGATACTTCTCCAATATGGAATCAGTCTTACAATGGAATGTCTAACGTGGTTGTTACATCTTTCAGCCTAAGAACGGCAGATAATACGATATTAGCAAGCACTTATGGCAGAGGGTTGTATACAGGTAAATTTAAAGGAAATGCATTAACAACTTGGACTGGAAATATAGACTCAGATTGGACAAATTCAAACAATTGGAACAATGGTGTACCAACGAACAATGTAGATGTTAATATACCAGAAACCTTAAATAATCCTTTCATAAATTCAACTGTTTCAGTGGCAAATATTGTTATTCAAGAAAATGCTACTTTAACTTTAAATGCAGCGGCAGCTTTAACAATTGAAGAAAATATTACCAATTCAGGTAATTTTACTATAAACTCTACATTAGCTAATTCTGGGAGTTTAATTGTAAAAAGAACATCTACAGGAAATATAATTTACAATAGATATGTGTCTAATAATTGGCACCTAGTAAGTCCACCAGTATTGGGTCAAGATTATAATGATACTTGGGTTTCAGAAAATGCAATTGCATCTGGAGAAGAGAATCCTAATTTAAGAGGAATTGCTACTTATAACAATGATAATGATGCGTGGCAATATTTTTTGGCAGGCCAATCAAAAACATTTGATGAGGGTATAGGATATTCCATTCTTAGAAGTTCATCTGGAAATATCTCTTTTTTGGGTTCTATTTTAACAGAAAATACAACTACCCCAATACGCAAAGGTTCATATAATTCATATAATTTAATTGGTAATCCATTTTTATCTCATTTATCGTTAAACGAATCGATTGATTCAAATAATAATTTTTTAACACTAAATTCGGCAGTTTTAAGAGAAATGACCGCCTATATTTGGGATGGAGCTTCATTTGTACCTAAGAATCAAGCAACGTCTGCCTTTTATTTGGCTCCCGGGCAAGCTTTTTTTGTAACCTCTAAACCAGAAGGAGGTACAGTTAATTTTACAGAAGCTCTGCAAACACATCAAACAACATCTTTTTTAAAACAAGAAGTAAGACCAGAGTTGAGGTTATTTGCAACCAAAGGCAAAGAAGAAAAATATACAGACATTTTTTATATAGACACAAAAACAAAAGGTTTTGATAATGGTTATGATAGTTCGCTATTTGCAGGAACGTCTAGTAGTTTTGAAATTTTTACAAATCTGGTAAACCAAGAACAAGACATAAGCTTATCTATACAATCTATACCTAAAGATTTCTCTATTGTAATTCCTGTAGGAATTATGGCATCTAAAAATGAGGAAATACAAATTAGTGTTGCTGCTAAAAATATAGAAAAAACTGTTTATTTAGAGGATAAAGAAACAGGTGTTTTTACTTTGATGAATAATAATAGTATTTATAATTTTACAAGCAAAGAGGATTTAAATGGTTCTGGAAGGTTTTATATTCATACATCATCAGAAGCATTATTAACTCACAGTATTGATTTGTCTAATATAAAATATGTTGTGAATGATGCTAAAATTCAATTTTTTAACCTTTCTTCAGATCATAATTCAATCAAAATATACAACATTTTAGGTAAGTTAGTTTTGAATGATAATTTAAATAGCAATCATGTTATTTCATTAAAGAACCTAGCAAAGGCTCCTTACATTTTTCATTTAGAAACCGAAAATGGAATATTAAAAAAGAAAATTATAATCGATTAATGAAAAGCTATATTGTAATTTTTTTAATGGTTTCCACAACATTTTTTTCACAAAAGAAAATTAGCAAACAGTTTGAAACCGATACTAATGAAATTAATATTTATACTGCAGGACTAGACAATATTACTATAGAGAACTCTGAATCAGGATTTGTTGAGGTCTATTTGTATGCAGAAGATTACGACGAACAATTAATTAAAATTAATCACAAAAACACATCTGTAAATATTAATTTTGAGTTTAAAGGAACGCAAAGTAGAGAGGTGGTTTTTAGAAAATTTATTACTAAAAGGTTGCAAAGAGCACATGTTATTGTAAAAGTTCCAAAAAATAAAGAAGTATATGTTTTTGGGGAAAATGTAGATATTGAATCTAAAGATTTTAAAAATAATTTAGCAATTTACATAGAAAACGGAATTGTAAAATTGAATACAATTAAAGCAAATATAATTTTGAAACTCTATTCAGGAAATGTGTTTGCAAATACCAAGAATGCAATAGTTAATGTAAAAAATGGTCATGGAAAAATTGAAGTAAATGGCATTTTAAAGGAAAAAACATATCAAAAAACACCCAAAATTTCTGATGTTGAAGTAACAATTACTACTGTAAAAGCAAACGTGTTTTTAACTTCTAAATAGAATAATTGTTAACATGAAATTGAAGTAATTTTTAAGCGGAGCTTTTAATAGTAATTCAATGAATAGCAATAAATAGTTCAATAATTAGGCTTCAACAAATCATAGTTTATATTCCTTTTAGTTTTCTTATTTTTGTGGCTTCAAAATAAAAAATATGTCTAAAAAGACGCTAGCAATACTTACTATACTTATCGCAATTATTTTAGATCAAGTTATAAAAATCTACGTGAAAACCAATTTTGTTTTAGGTGAAGAGGTGAAGGTTTTTGATTGGTTTATTCTCCATTTTACAGAAAATAATGGAATGGCAATGGGCATTGAATTTGGAGGAAAAGCAGGAAAACTTTTTTTAACACTATTTAGAATTGTTGCGGTTGGAGCCATTATTTATTGGCTTTCTGGCACAATAAAAAGAAAAGTACATAATGCTGTAATTGTTGGTATCTCGTTAATTTTTTCAGGCGCAGTTGGTAATATTATCGACTCTATTTTTTATGGTGTTATTTTTGACCATCCAACTCATACTGTGGCTCAACTGTTTCCAGAAACTACAGATGGTAAATTATTTTACGGTAAAGTTGTAGATATGTTTTACTTTCCAATTTGGAAAGGAGATCTACCAGAGTGGCTGCCTTTTGTTGGTGGTGAGCCGTTTACTTTTTTTCAGTATATCTTTAATCCTGCAGATGCTTTTATTACTGTAGGTGTTGTTTTGTTATTTATTTATAGCAAACAGGCATTCCCAAAAGAAGAAACATAAGAACTTTCTAGCTAATTAACTTACTGCCAATTAATTAATATACCCTAACAACCTTGAAATTATTGAAGTTATTTTCAAACAAATAAAAGTTATGCTTAATTAGCATCATAAAGTCCTTTCAAAAAAGCATAATATGCACCTTTTTTTGAGTAGTCTTTGTTAAGCATCCATGCTTTTTGATTTTTTCTCCAATTTCCATAAGGAATATCATCTCTAAAACCCCAATCGCTGATTAAAGAAACACCTGCCTCTTTGGCATTTTTAACAAGATTGTAATACACTTCATTTTGTTTCAGAAAGAAATTGTCCCAATCTGCTTGAGTTTTTAAAATATCAGTTACATCTTTCATTTTACCACCTTTTACCCAAAGATTTAAGCCAACATCTAACTCGGTTATATAAACCTCTACTTCAGCATCAATAAATCTTTTAATATTGTTTTGTAAGTCTTTATAATTGTATTTTTTGAATGCGTTTAAATGACATTGAAAGCCTACTGCGTCAATTTTAACACCAGAGTTTTTTAAATGCTTTACTAGTTGAAATAAAGCATCTGCTTTTTTACCTCCAAAGGCAATATTAAAATCTCTAATTTCTAGTTTTGCATTAGTTAAAGCAGCTGCGGTTTCAAATACCTTTTTAACAAAAATTGGATGTTTCGTATTTACTTTTGATTTACCTTTTAAATCAGATTTATCTTCTTCAAAACCCATTTTCATCCATTTACAATCTTCTTTATTTTCTCCATCTGAACGATAATATCCAGATTTATCCATCGCAAAAATTTCATTAATCACATTAAAAACGGCAATTTTATTTTTATTATCATTTGAGTTCAGAACATCACTTGTAAATTTTATGAGAAGAGTATTTAGCTCTTTTTTTGTGTAATGAGTATTCCAGAACCATTTTGGAAAATATTTGTTTGGAAAGAATAAACAATGATGAATAATATGAAAATTATTCTCTTTACCCCAATTAACAATTTCATTTAAATGTTTTGTATTAAAGTTAATTTTATTGATGTTTCTTGGTTGTTTTTTTGGCCAAAACCCACCACCAAACGCTGGGTAAACAGAAGGTTGTATTCCATTGTAATTTGCTAATACAAAAGCTTTGTTTTTTGGTGCTTCTGTTCCTCTTAAAATCCCTTTATTTCTCTCAGCTCTTACTTGAGTGGTAATAATTGTGGTGCCACCATAATCTTTCAAAGCTTTTTTTGTATTATAACCTTGACCGTAAAACGAAAGGCTAAAACATAAAATGACATATGTATAAATTATTTTTTTCACGCTTTTTAATTTTTTACTGAAAATTTATAAGATGTTTCTGATGTGTAGGTTTCATTTGGATGTAAAATTACAGATGGGAAATTTGGTTGATTTGGCGAATCAGGAAAATGTTGTGTTTCTAAACAAAAACCAGTTCTTTCTTTGAAATCGCCATTAAGAGAATTGCCAGAATAAAACTGAACTCCAGGCTCATTCGAAAAAACTTCCAGTATTCTTCCGCTTTCCTTATGTTGTACAGTAGCTATTAATGTTTTTGCTTTTTTAGTATCTAGAACCCAACAATGATCATAGCCAGAACCATATTTTAATTGTTTATGATTAACATTAATATCCTTCCCAATAACTTTAAATGATGTAAAGTCAAATGGAGAACCATTTACATTTCTGTACTCGCTTGTAGGAATTTGATTGATATTCACAGGTAAAAATTGTTTAGCATTTATTTGCAACTCATGATTTAAAATATCCTTGCTAAAATTACCTGATAAATTAAAATAGGCATGATTTGTTAAGTTTACAACAGTTTTTTTATCTGTTTTGGCTTTGTAAAAAATAGTTAATAAATTATCTGAAGTTAAATTGTATGTTACAATTGTTTTTAAGTTTCCTGGAAAACCTTCTTCCATATCTTTACTGTCATATTCTAATTTTAAAGAAATAGAGGTTTCATGAATCTCTGTAGATGCTTTCCAAATTACTTTATCAAAACCTTTATTTCCACCATGTAAATTATTCGGGGCATTATTTTTTGCTAAGTTGTATTCTTGCCCATCTAAATTAAATTTCCCATTTGCAATTCTATTTCCAAAACGACCAATTATGGCGCCTAAATATGAATTATCACTTAAGTATTTATTAAAATATTGATGCCCTAATACAATATTTTCTAAACAATTATTTTTATTAGGAGCTTTTATTGAAGTTATGGTTCCACCATAATTAAGTATTTCCACTTCAATACCATTTGTATTTGTTAAAATATACTTGTTTACTTCTTGATTAGCAAAAAATCCAAAAACCTCCGTTTTAATATTCATGAATACAATTTAAAAACGCATAAAGAAAGCCCATATATCATCAAATAAATTTGGATTTCCCCAATGTAAATTGTGTTCTCCTTCTTCTACTCTTAAATATCTAACTTCTTTGTTATTATTACAATCTTTATAAATATACATTGTGTCATCTCCCAACATTTCTATTTCTGGAGGTTGATTACAATTAAATTTATTTGCCCATAATTTTGCGCTTTCTAGAGCATCTAAAAATACATGCCCTAATTTTGGGCCTCCTTCAATAGGAATAGTTGTATCGGATGCACCATTTACTTGATAAATGGATATTGGATTTGTACTGGATAATAATGGAGTGCTTTCCATTAATTGAGATACAATTGGGGCAATGGCTTTAAAATAATTGGTTTTTATAGCGAGTGTATTTACCATTCCAGAACCATTTGATGTGCCAATTGCATACATTTGATCAAAATTTAAATTGCTGTATTTTTTTAATTCTTCTACAATTAAATTCACAAAAGCAACGTCATCGGCTTTAGAGGGTTCCGTACCTAAATTCCATGATTTTAAAAAGCCTTGAGGATAAATACCAATAAATTCTCCGCTGTTTGTAAATTTACTTAATTTGTTTACCCAGCTACTGTTGGTTCCTCCCCTTCCATGAAACGCAAAAACAACAGGATAATCTTTGTTTACATCCACTGTATTTGGAGTTTGAATAATTACTGAACGCAATTGCTCAACGCCCTCAATTACCTGAGAAATAGTAATGTTTTTGGTTGCTAAAGGTATTGAAGTTTCTGTTTCTATTATTTCTTCCGCAGCTTCTTCTTTGTTACAAGCAAAAACAAAAAATACGGTTAAAAAAATTTTTATAAAACCTTTTAAATGAATCATCTTTTATTTCATTTTAATTTCCTCTTTGGTCATCTTCTAAAAACTTAGCTAAACCACCGTCAGTTAAAGGGTATTTTTTAAGACAATGGTCCAGTCATAACATCAGAACCTAATTTTGCAATATTCCAATAATTGGATACTTTTTTTCCTCCTCTAAGCGAGGCTTTTGTAAAATTTACTCAATTGAAAGCTTATTATATGTATTGATTTATAATATTTTCAAATAACTCTTGTTTACCACTCTGAAGTTTTAGCTCTCCATTTTCTTGCGCAATATTATATAAGTCTGTCAGTTCTAATTTCCCTATTTCAAAATCTTTTCCTTTTCCTGTATCAAAAGAACTATATCTTTTTTCTCTTAAAGAATTGTAAGCAGAAGATGTCATTATTTTATCAGCTGTAATTAATGCTCTTGCAAAAGTATCTGCACCGCCAATGTGCGCATGAAAAACATCTTCCATATCTGTTGAGTTTCTTCTAATTTTTGCGTCAAAATTAACACCACCACCTTGTAAACCTCCAGCTGCTAAAAACACTAACATTGCTTCTGTAGTTTCTTGAATGTTGTTTGGAAATTGATCTGTATCCCAGCCATTTTGGTAATCTCCTCTATTGGCATCAATGCTTCCTAGCATTCCTGCTTTTGCTGCAACTGCTAATTCGTGTTGCATGGTGTGTTGTGCAAGAGTTGCATGATTTACTTCAATATTCATTTTAAAATCTTTCTCTAAACCATAGGTTTTTAAGAAACCAATAGCCGTAGCAGAATCAAAATCATATTGATGTTTCATTGGTTCCATAGGTTTTGGCTCAATGAAGAAAGTTCCTTTAAAACCCTGAGATCTTGCATAATCTCTTGCCATTGTTAAAAATTGTGCCATATGATCTAATTCACGTCCCATATCTGTATTTAATAAAGACATGTAGCCTTCTCTACCTCCCCAAAAAACGTAGTTTTCACCATCTAACTTAATAGTTGCATCTAAAGCTAATTTTACTTGTGCACCTGCTCTTGCAACAACATTAAAATCAGGATTTGTAGAAGCGCCATTCATGTAACGAGGGTTAGAAAAACAGTTTGCTGTTCCCCATAATAACTTTACATTATTTTCTGCTTGTTTTCCTTTAATATAATCTGTAATTGTGTTTAATCTTGTTTCAGATTCTGCAAAAGTTGGTGCTTCTTGAATTAAATCAAAATCATGAAAACAGAAATAATCAAAGCCCATTTTATTAATAAATTCAAAAGCTGCATCTGCTTTATCTTTAGCAGCTTGAATTGGATCTGAAGCTTTATCCCACTCAAAATTTTGAGTTCCTGGACCAAAAGGATCTGATCCTTGCCCGCAGAATGTATGCCAATAGGCAATAGAAAATTTAAACCATTCTTTCATTGTTTTTCCAGCAACAATTTGTTCTGGATTATAGTATTTAAAGGCTAGTGGATTGTTGGACTCCTTTCCTTCAAATTGAATTTTATTAATTCCTTTAAAATATTCTTTATTTGCCATTTTAGTAATGTTTAATTGTTTAACAGTGTAATTGTTTTTAGTACTGCTTTTGCGTTAGGGATTGCAGTGGAAATCCTTTTTGTGAGGAACGAAAAAAAAGATTAAAACGTAAAGCCCGACCTTTTTAGGTAACGCCCAAACATTATTTACTATTTAAAATTAATTCAAGTTCTTTTTTCCAGTTATTGTAAGCATCTTGATATGGTTTTTGGTCTTTAAAAGGCATAAAAGTCATTACATGATCATTGTCCATGATGGCTTTGCCAAAAGATTCAAAATTTCCAGTATGAAGATTTGCCGCTCTTGCAGCACCAATTGCTCCTGTAGTATTATAGATCTCTATTTCTTGCTGAATTAATGTAGCTACAGTATTTGCAAAAATTTCTGAACGAAATAAATTATCATTCCCAGCTCTTATAACTTTGGCTTTTATGCCATCAGATTTTAAAATTTCCATTCCATAAACAAAAGAAAAAGCAATGCCCTCTAGAGATGCTCTGCACATATGCCCTTTATGATGATTATTGAGGTTCATATTTACAATTCGGGTACCAATTTCTTTATTATTAAGCATGCGTTCTGCACCATTGCCAAAAGGGATTAAGCAAACTCCATCTGAACCAATTGGAATTTGAGAAGCTAATTTGTTCATTTCTTCATAAGAGCTTACTGCTAAATTATGTAATAACCATCGATATTGAATTCCAGCTCCATTAATACATAACAATTTACCTATTCTTTTAGCCGCTCCTATTTTATAATTAACATGAGCAAAATTGTTTACTCTTGAACTTTCTTTAGTAGACAAATTATCTGTAACAGCATAAAAAACACCAGAAGTACCACCAGTTGCCGCTACTTCTCCAGGGTTAAAAACATTAAGAGATAAAGCATTGTTTGGTTGATCTCCTGCTCTATAATAAATTGGAGTTCCAGCAGCAATTTCACTTTCTTTTTCTCCTTTTTCATCAACTAAAGATTGTATGCCAAAAGTGTCAACAATTTCAGGGATAAGTGTTTTGTCTATATCGTAATTTTCAAGTAAAAAATCTGCAATTGTATCCTTTTTAAAATCCCAAAAAATTCCTTCTGATAAACCAGAAATAGTGGTGTTTATTTTGTTTGAAAACCTGTAAGCAATATAATCTCCAGGCAACATAAACTTGTATGCTTGATTGTAAATGTCAGGTTCATTTTCTTTTACCCATTTTAGTTTTGAAGCAGTAAAATTTGCTGGCGAGTTTAAAATTTGCGAAGTACATTTTTCCTCACCAATATTAGTGAAAGCTTTGTTACCAATTTCTACAGCTCTACTATCGCACCAAATTATACTTTTTCTTAACGGATTTCCTTTTTTATCAACCAAAACTAAACCATGCATTTGATAAGAAATTCCTATTCCTTTAATTTGAGTTCTGCTTATGTTGTATTGTTTTTTTAAGCGCTTTATAGCATTGCAACTATACAACCACCAATCATTTGGTTTTTGTTCTGCCCAGCCATTTTTTTGAGCAAACATACACATCTCTTGTTTTGGTTCTTGTACTACACCTAAACTTTTACCTGTAGAAATTTCTACTAAAGCTGCTTTAATTGAAGAGCTACCAATATCTAATCCTAAGTAATAATTCATTTATTGTTTAGTTTGAATTTTAAGTACAATCAAATGTATTTTAAAATCTAAAAAAACAATATTAAAAATGAGTCAATTAATAGTAAACTTGAAGCATCATTTAAGATATGAAATCTAACTTACTGAATGATTTATTTAAGATTGATACATCATCTACATGTAGCCATTTGTCTAAAATTGTAGCGTAAATTGATCTAAAATCTACAGAGTGAACTAAGTCTCTATTTTGGTCTAATTTTAAAAGATTTGGAGCTTCGTTATAAAAACCTTGAGTTTTTAAATTTTCGCCAATAATAAAAACATTATTGGCTGCACCATGATCAGTACCTCCAGCTGCATTTTGTTGAACGCGTCTTCCAAATTCAGAAAAAGTAACAATTAATGTATCTTTAAACGTGTTATTTTGTTTTAAATCATCTACAAAAACTTCTATAGATTTGCTATAGGTTTTTAATAAAGTACTTTGTCTGTTTTTTTGGTTTGCATGTGTATCATAACCTCCCATAGAAACGTAATAAACTTTACTTTTTAAATTTGAATTTATAAATTCTGCGGTTGTTTTTAACTGCTTACCAAAAGGGTTTTTAGGATAATTAAGCTTGCTTTTAAAAGTTTTTGAAGTTTCATAAATATACTTTGCAGACGATTTTGCATCAATCATAGTTTTGTATAAATACCCTAAATTGTGTTCACTTAAATGAGCATCACTTTGATGGTTTAAAACTTTTTTAAAATACGGGGTTTGTGCATTGCCAAATAAAATTCTTGGATTTTTTGTTGCAATTCCGTTCATAGTTTTTCCTTTCATTATTAAAGATAAACTATCATCTAATTCAATTCCGGAATAAGGCATTTTACAATGTTTTTCTATATATCTTCCTAGCCATCCTGTATTTAGGTATTCTGAAGCATTACTTGCCGTTTGCCAAATATCTGTTGATCTAAAATGAGATCTATTGGGGTTTGGATAGCCTACATTATTTATGATTGATAAATATCCTTGATCATATAAGTTTTTTAATGGTTTTAAACTGGAATGAAAGCCAAGTTCATCTGTAGCCTTTATCAAATTATTTTTTTTGATAGAAAGATTCGGTCTTTTTTGATAATAGATATCATTGGTGTACGGAATAATACTGTTTAAACCGTCATTACCACCAGATAATTGAACAATTACTAATCTTTTATATCCAAGTGAGTTCTTAGCAATATTTTCGAATGCTTTCACAAAATTTGGAACAAAAAATAAGCTACTCGCTAATGTACTTTGTTTTAAAAAATCTCTCCTTTTCATTGTATTAAATTTAACAAAGTTGATATTCAGGAATAGACATTAATTGGATGCAATAATCTCTATTCGACTTAATTTTCAATTGGTTTAACATTATTTCTGTATCCTCATCTAATTTGGACACTATGAGTAATTCTTTTAGTTTTTGTGGATCTAAATCGCCATATTGTTTGGCAAATGCTTCCCAATTTTTGGTGGTTTTTATATAGCTATTTTTCTTTTTTGTATTCTTATAATACTTTTCAAAAGAATCTTCAAACGCTCCTTTTTCCTCTAAATTAATCACTGCGTTGTTTAAAATTAATGAGGCTAATTTTAATCTAAACATCAAGGTATTTGAGTCTATCCAGTTTTTATTACCTTTCCAGCCTGAAACATTTTCAGGATAAAGCAATACTTGCCCCATCATTTTCTGTAAATAGTTTAGTTGATTTTTTTTATCAAAAGTTACAGGAACAATTTTTTGAATGCCAACGAGCAACTCAATAGGTGACTTAATTTTTACTCCTATATTCTCTTCATTATAAAACCATTTAGAGCTAAAAATAGTTGTCATTAAATTTTTAATATCGTAATTTTTATAAAATTGTGTTGTAAGTTCTTCTACCCTTTTATCATCTACAACAGGATTCACAAAATATTTATAAATTTTTGTACAAATAAATTTTGCACATTGTCTTTGTTCTAAAATGATATCTATAATATCATCTCCATTAAAATTACCGGTTTTTCCAAAGAAAGTTTTCTCATTATAATCGTGTTGCTTTTTTCTTAAAAAATAACTTCCATCATTTTTAAAGGCCCAGCCTGTAAAGGCTCTAGCGGATTCTTTGATATCATTTTCTGTGTAATTTCCAATACCTAACGTAAAAAGTTCCATAATTTCTCTTGCAAAATTTTCGTTAGGACTTTTTTTGCGATTCTGATTGTTATTTAAATACTTACTCATAGATGCTTCTCGGGCAATTGCTTTAACAAAAGCTCTAAAATTACCTAAAGCATTTTTCCGTAAAGTATTATTGTATTGTTGAATGTGAAATATATTATTATCTCTGCATACAAATACATTCGCCCAAAATAGCGTCATTTTTTCTCTTAAAACACTTTCTGATTCAGTTAACCTATCTATCCAAGTATGATTTAAATATCTTACTTTTTGTTGACTTTTTTGTCTTAATTTTTGAAAAGCAGCTTCACCCATTTCTTTTTTAAGAAGTTTAGGTGTTTTGTTTTTAATTTCTAAAAATTCTGACAGATCTAATTGTATAGGGTTTATTTTTTCCGAGTTAGTAAATAAGTTCGAAACAATCTTAGATTTTGAATTAGATTTTATATCATCTAGTTCATGCGAACTAATGCCAAATCCTGCTCGCCAATATAAATGTTGAATATGCCTTATTTTCATTTTAATTAATACTTTGTTTTTGGACTATATTTTCTTTTAAAGGTTTAATTTTTGCGTCCTAAGAAATTTAATAATTAAATATAACTTTATTGAATTTAAAGTTGAGATTAAAAAACAGGTATCCTCAAAATTTATAGGTTTATCCTCAAAAATTTTAAAAAAACTATTTTCTGAAAGATAACTTTGTTAAATAGTTTAAACATATAAATTTTTTTATTTGTGCAGACAATTTCTAATTAAATAAATGCATAATAATTGTTTGAGGCTTTAATTACGATGATTTTTAACTGCGACTCATCACAATACTAATAAAAAAATGACCGCTATTATTAAATGCTAATTTTCAAAAAAAAGCGTCCACTGATTATTTAGAAGGATTAAATTAAATAATAAATCAATGAAGAAATTAATACTCTTGCCCTTTTTACTTTTATATTTTGTGAATTTAAGTGCTCAAGAAAATCAAAAACCAAATATATTATTTATTGCTGTAGACGATTTAAAACCAACTCTTGGTGCTTATAATGACAATTTTGCAAACACACCGAATATTGATGCTATTGCAGATAAAGGCACTACATTTTTAAACAACCATGTACAGCAAGCCATTTGTGGACCTTCTCGCGCAAGTGTTTTAACTGGGAAAAGACCTGATTACACGCAAGTATGGGATTTAAAAACAAAAATGAGAGATGTGAATCCTGATATACTTACAATTCCTCAACATTTTAAAAATGAAGGATATACTACGATTGGTTTGGGTAAAATTTTTGATCCACGATGTGTAGATAACCAAAAAGACCAACCTTCTTGGAGTGTTCCTTTCATAAAAGAAAGTAGCTTTTCGTATCCTGAAGGGTTTTCACAACCAGCCTTAGGTTTTTATCAAAGTGAAGAAATAAAAAATAAAATTTATGAATTAAGAAAAAAAGGACAAAAAAAAGGTGTTAAAAACCTAAATAAATATATTAGAGATCAATATAAACCTCCTTACGAAAATGTAGATGTACCAGATGGTGCTTACGTAGATGGTGCAATTGCAAACAGAAGTATTGAAATTATAGAAAACATAGATAATTCAAAACCTTTCTTTTTAGCAGTGGGGTTTAAACGCCCTCATTTACCATTTGTAGCCCCAAAAAAATATTGGGATTTATATGATGAAAATAAAATTGAATTGGCTCCCTACCAAAAAAAATCTAAAAACCCTGTAGACATTGCCTATCATAAAGCGGGTGAAATGCAAAGTTATAAAGATCCCAGTATCAATTATAAATTAAACAGTTCGGGCTTATTAGATTTAGATAAAAACCTACAAAAAAAGCTTATTCATGGTTATTATGCAGCAACAAGTTATATAGATGCACAAATTGGGAAAATTATTGAAAAATTAAAGAATAAAGGATTAGATAAAAATACAATTATTGTGCTTTGGGGAGATCATGGTTGGCACCTTGGAGATCATAGTTTATGGAATAAACATTCAAACTTTGAACAAGCTACGCGATCTCCTTTAATTATTTCAGATCCTAGAATAAATGAAAAGAATAAAGTTTCTTCCCCAACTGAATTTGTTGACTTATTTCCAACATTATGCGATTTGACTGAAATCAAAGTTCCTGAAAATTTAGATGGCATCAGTTTAAAATCGCATTTAAAAGGAGAGGCAAATACTTCCAAAATATTTGCTGTAAGTCAATATCCTAGAGGAAAAAGGATGGGTTATAGTTTTAGAACAAATCAGTTACGTTATACGGTATGGATTAACAATAAAAAAAGTACAGAGCCTATATATAAAGAGGATATTTTTGGTGAAGAATTGTATGATTATAAAAATGATCCTTATGAAACCGAAAATAAAATAGATTACAAGGAATATCAAAAAACAAAAGCAACATTTCAAACATTAGCTGCACGTTATTTTAAATCTCAAATTAATCAAAAGAAAATCATTAAAAAAGAAGTGGTTGAGAATTCTGAACCAAAAAATAAGTATGCTCAAAAAAGAGCAAATACAATTACAGAATTTATAGCATCTCAAATGACATTTCCTGAACAAAAAGTTATTTTTTTAAATAAAACGTTATATCAAAAATATGCTTCTAACGCAAAAAAGACAAGAGGTAAAAATCTAACTCAAGATGAAAAGAAAGTTATTTATAAAGCAACATTTTCAGCTACAAGAAAAAAGCTTCTAGAAGAATTTACAAATATACAGGTTACAGAAATTAGTAAATTGGAAAGAACCAAACAGAGAGAACTAAACCAAAAATAGAGAATTAGAAATGCTATCAATAAAGGGAAAAGTTTTAAAAAGTTCTTTGATAATTGTTCTTTTAACAAGTCAATTTTTAATAATGGCTCAAAACAAAAGCGAAGTAGTTGATGATAAAAAATTGATTATTGGTGCTACTTTAAATTATCGCGAGTTGGGTACAATAAAAGAAGAATTATTTTTAAAAGATTTTAAGTATTTAACCCCAGCAAATGCTGCGAAACAAAGTCGAATTCACCCTAAACCTAATGTTTGGAAATGGAATCAAATAAACGACTTTATAAATTTTGCAAATAAACATAATTTAATCCTTCGTTTGCATGGTCCAATTAGTCCGCAAGCTTCAAAGTGGGCAAAAGAGGATTTCAGAAAACCTGAAGAATTACTTGAAAATATGGTGGAATTTACGACTGCTTTTGCAAAAAAAATCAATAACGTAAAAAGTGTAAAATGGATGGATGTTGTTAATGAAACTATTTTACCTTACGGGAAATGGTTTGGCCCTAAACCAGGAACTGATAAATGGGAAAACCCTTGGTTAAAAATTGGTTTAGATGAAAATGATTATCCTAAATACATTCTTAAAGCTTTTGAAATTGCAAATAAACATGCTCCTAATATAAAACTTGTATACAATCAAAATGGAGGAATGCAAGATAAAATGTGGGATAAGCTTAAAAAAACCATACTTTATATTCGCTCTAAAGGTTTAAGAGTTGACGCTATTGGGTGGCAAGCACATATTCTTCTCAGTAAAACAACCGAAGCATTTGTAACCGACACCAAAAATCAAATTAAGAAATTAGCAAAATTAATTGATTGGGCTCATGAAAATGAACTCGAATTCCATATCACAGAGCTAGATTATTTTATTGAAGATGAGAGCAAACTAAATGAAGCTTCTAAAAAACAAGCAGAAGTCTATCAAAAAATTATTGATGTTTTAGAGGAAAAGTCAAAATCAGGAGTGGTTACTCTAAATTTATGGGATTTATCAGTAAGAAGTAAAAGGGGCAAATTAGGTGCATTCCACTCAATTTATGATAAAGATTTCAAACCAAATCCAGCTTATAAAGTAATTTATAGTGCTCTAAAAAAATAGAATTATAAATGAACACCAAAATTTCAAAAATCATTTTCGCTTTATTAATTCTCATTTCATCTTGTAGTGAAAAAAAGGACAGTTTAATTTATTTAGACGCCAAAGAACCTATTGAAAAAAGAATCAAAGATTTAATGAATAGGATGTCATTAGAGGAGAAAGTTTCTCAAATGAATCAGTTTGTAGGTTTAGATCATATGCGAGCTGGTAATCCAAATGATGATAAAGCCAATAATGACGCCCAAGGGTTTTACAAGGATTTATCCATTAATGATGTAACAAAATTAACTATTGAAGGAAAAATAGGTTCATTTCTGCATGTTTTAACCGCAAAAGAAGCTAATTATTTGCAAGAATTAGCATTGCAATCTCCGCTAAAAATACCCCTATTAATTGGTATAGACGCCATACATGGTAATGCATTAGTTTCAGGAACAACTGTATATCCATCTCCAATAAGTTTAGCCTCAACCTGGCAAAATAGTTTCTTATATGATGTTGCTAAACAAACAGCAAAAGAAATGAGGGCAACAGGATCTCACTGGACTTTCACACCAAATATTGATGTTTTAAGAGATCCAAGATGGGGAAGAGTTGGTGAAACTTTTGGAGAAGATCCTTTTTTAGTAGGCAATTTAGGAAAAGCGATGATTGAAGGTTTTCAACAAAATGATTTTACAGGAACTGAAAAAGTAATTGCTTGCGCTAAACATATGATTGCTGGTGGTGAATCTATAAATGGATTAAATGCTGCGCCTGCTGATATTTCTCAAAGAACGTTAAGAGAAGTTCATCTGCCTCCATACCAAAAAGCAATAGAAGCTGGAGTTTTTTCAATTATGGCAGCACATAATGAACTAAACGGAATTCCATGTCATATGAACAAATGGTTAATGACTGATGTTTTAAGAAATGAAATGAGTTTTAATGGTTTTTATGTAAGTGATTGGCTTGATATAGAGCGTATTGAAACATTGCATCATGTTGCAAAAGATATGAATGAAGCTTCTTTTTTATCTGTGGATGCTGGTATGGATATGCATATGCATGGGCCAAAATTTGTACAGGCTATTATTAAGGCGGTTAACGATGGAAAAATTTCTGAAAAACGTATTGATCAATCGTGTAGAAAAATATTAACTGCAAAATTTAAATTAGGATTATTTGAAAATCGTTTTGTTGATTTAGAAAAAATAAATGAAAAGATTAATACAAAAGAACACCAAAAAACAGCATTAGAAACGGCTCAAAAAGGAATCGTTTTACTTAAAAATAATGGAATTTTACCCCTAAAAACTAATCCATCAAAAAAGAAGCTATTTATAACGGGCCCTAATGCAAATAACCAAACAACTTTGGGAGATTGGCACGCCAAACAACCCGAAGAAAATGTAAACACAATTTTTGAAGGAATTAGAGACTTATCAGAAACAAAAGGATATGAAGTAGATTTCTTTGATTCTGGAGAAAATATAAGAAATATAAAAGATTCAGCTATTCAAAAAGCTGCTCAAAAAGCAAAAATTGCTGATTATGCTGTTGTTGTTGTTGGAGATAATTCTATGCGTTACAAATGGAAAGATAAAACCGCAGGAGAAAACAAAGGGCGTGCAAATCTTAATCTAGCAGGTAAACAATTACAACTTGTTAAAGCTATTCACAATACGGGTACACCAGTAATTGTGGTTTTGGTTAACGGAAAACCAATTTCAGAACCTTGGTTACAAGAAAATGTTGCAGCAATTTTAGAAACATGGGAACCCGGTAATTTAGGTGGCACAGCTCTAGCTCAAATTTTATTTGGTGATGTAAATCCAAGTGGAAAATTACCATTAACGGTGGCAAGAAGTGTGGGGCAATTAAGAATGATTTATAATCACAAACCTTCTATAAATTTCCATAGATATTTAGATGAAAAAAATAAGCCTTTATATCCATTTGGTTATGGATTAAGTTATACAAAATTCAAATATGGAGAACCTAAGTTATCAAAAGATACATTAGTAACAAACAATACAATAAAGGTTTCTGTAGATGTTACCAATGTTGGTAAATTAGATGGAGAAGAGGTTGTACAGCTATATATAAGAGATAAGGTAAGCTCTGCAACAAGACCCGTAAAAGAGCTAAAAGGATACAAAAGAGTTCTTTTAAAAGTTGGTGAAACTAAAACTATTGATTTTTCTATAGATAGTAAAAGCTTGGCTTTTTATGATATACAAATGAACTATTGTGTAGAACCTGGAGAATTTATAATCATGACAGGAAGTTCTTCAGCAAATAAAGATTTGCAAACCAAAATATTAACCGTTAAAAATAGAATTGATCTTTAAATGAATTATTACAAGCTCTTGTTTTCTGGATTTATGATGTTCTTAATCGGTTGTAAATCAACCAAAGAAAAAGTGATGTTAAATCCATCAATAAAAAAGAATGTTCTTTTTATAATGGTGGATGATTTACGGCCACAACTAAGTATTTATGGGCAACAACAGATTGTAAATCCTAATATTGAGATGTTGGCAAAATCAGGTGTTGTTTTTAACAAAGCATATTGCAATGTTCCTGTTTGCGGAGCTTCTAGAGCGAGTTTATTAACTGGTTTAAGACCTACTAAAAATCAATTTTTAAGATACAATGCTAGCATTAAAAAAGAAACCCCTGAAACCTTAACACTTGTTGAGCATTTAAAAAATAACGGTTACACTACTATAAGTAATAATAAAATAACCCATTTAAAATATGATATTGAGGAGTGGGATGAAGAATGGTATCCATATAAAAAAGGATGGAGAAACTATCTGTCTGAAGAAAATATCTCATTAGAAAAAAATGGAGTACATGGCTATGCTTATGAAAATATTGATGTAGCTGATGACGCATATAATGATGGTAAAACTGCAAAAAAATCAATTGAAGATTTAAAAAAGTTAAAAGAAAATGGCAAGCCATTTTTTCTTGCTGTGGGTTTTGTAAAACCACACTTGCCTTTTAATGCGCCAAAAAAATATTGGGATTTATACAATAGAGAAGATATTAAGCTTCCTGAAAATAATACATTCCCAGAATCTGCTCCGAATTGGGCAAAACACAATTGGGGGGAGTTACGTTATTACAAAGATATTCCTAAAAAAGGACAGGTTTCCCATGAAATGGCAAAAACACTAATTCATGGTTATTATGCCTCTGTGAGTTACGTAGACGCTCAAATAGGCAAATTATTAAAAAGCTTAGAAGATTTAAAACTTAAAAATAACACCGTCGTTATTTTAGTGGGTGACCATGGTTGGAGTTTAATGGAACACAGTTTATGGGCAAAACATAGTAATTTTAATGTTGCACTTAATGTACCTTTAATTATAAGTGCTCCAAATAATAAAATTAATAAAAAAACCAATTCAATTGCAGAGCTAGTTGATTTGTATCCTACAATTTGTGATTTAACAAACATCAGCAAACCTTCACATTTAGAAGGAAACTCTTTAGTGAATGCTTTAAACAATCCTTCAAAATCTTTTAAAAATAATGCTTTTGCTAGATATCAAAAAGGAGAAACTTTAATTACCGAAAAATATGCATACACAGAATGGCAAAAGAAATCTAAAACACTTGCCAGAATGTTGTATGATCATCATTTAGACCCTAATGAGAACAACAATTTAGCGGAAAAAGCAGCCTACAAAAAAACTGTAGATAGTTTGAGTATACTTTTAAACCAAAAAATTAATAATAAGTAATTATTATGAGGACACTTACAAAAATAGCATGCACAAGTATACTTTCTATACTTTGTCTATCATCTTGCAAAACAGAGAAACAGAAAGAAGTATTAGAGAAGCCTAATATCATATATATTATGGCAGATGATTTAACCACGCAAGCAATTAGTGCTTATGGAGGAATTTACAAGGATTTAGCGCCTACACCTAATATTGATAAAGTTGCCAAAGAAGGCATGTTGTTTCAAGATGTTTTGGTAACAAACTCCATTTGTGGTCCAAGCAGAGCTGCTATTTTAACTGGTAACTACAGCAATATAAATGGTTATTATAAAAATGAAAGCGGAGGTAAATTTGATGCTTCACAATGGACATTCCCACAAGAATTTCAAAAAAATGGATACAAAACAGGTTTGTTTGGTAAATGGCATTTAGGAACAGAACCTGTTGGTTTTGATAGCTTTAAATATCACAATTCAGCTGGGCAACAGGGGCATTACTGGAATCCTGTATACAATGATAATGGGAATGATGTAAAAGAAACAGGTTACGCTACCAACCTAAGTACCAATTTCGCATTGTCTTGGCTAGATACGGCAAAAGAGACTAAATCTCCTTTTATGTTAGTCTTACAATACAAAGCTCCTCATAGACCTTGGCAACCAGATCAGAAATATGAAACGCTCTGGGAAGATATAGAAATGCCTTATCCATCAACTTTTAATGACAATTACAAAGGAAGAGAAAAAACTGCTGGAGATACAGAAATGACAATGGAATATTTTAGCAGAAGAGATATGAAGCTGGAAAGACCTAAAAGTATTAAAAAGGGCAGAGAAACCATTAAGTGGGACTTTTATGGTGCTAAAGAAGGAGAAATTGTACAGCCAGAAAATATGAGTGATGAAGAAGGCAAAAAATGGAGATATCAAAATTATATCAAAGATTATTTGGCTTGTGTAAAATCTGTTGATGATAATATTGGTAGAGTTTTAAAATATTTAAAAGAAAATAATTTAGAAGAAAATACGGTTATTGTAATTACTTCAGATCAAGGTTTTTATTTAGGAGATCATGGTTTTTTTGATAAAAGATTTATTTACGAAGAATCCTTAAGAATGCCATTTATGGTAAAATATCCTAAGAAAATTAAGCCTGGAAGTGTAAATGAAGATATTATAACTAATATTGATTTTGCACCAACATTATTAGAGCTTGCAGGCATAAAAACAAATCAAAAAATGCAAGGCAATAGTTTTGTGAAAATTTTAGAAGGCAATACTCCAAAAGATTGGCAAGAAGCTATGTATTACCATTACTACGAATTTCCTTTTTGGCATCACGTACAGCCTCATTATGGGATAAGAACACAAAAATTTACACTTGCTCATTTTTATTATAATATAGATGTTTGGGAATTGTATGATTTAGAAAAAGATCCACAACAAATGCATAATATTATAAATGATGCGTCTTATCAACCTATAATTATAGATTTAAAATCACAATTAAAACAGTTGATGGTTACATACGAAAATGATAAAAGTTTGGCAGATTTTAGAAAAATTACAGATACTGATTTTGGGAGAATTGTAGACAATATTAAAGATGAAGAATCTGTACAGCAAATTCTAAGTAAAAAACAAGAATAATGACAGTCCAATTCTTAAAGCAACTTTTATTTAAACTAATTATTTTATGCTTACTTTTTACAAATAGGGGTTTTAGTCAAAATAAAAGGATTTTAATTTCTCCTGAAAAGATAGTTTATAAAATAATTGACACGACAGAATTAAAATTATACCTATACAAGCCATTAAATTTTAGCACAAAAAAAATATACAATTGTATCGTTTTTTTTCATGGAGGAGGATGGAATAAAGGAAACCCTGACATGTTTAAAAGACAAGCCATGTATTTTGCTTCTAGAGGTTTAATAGCAATTTCTGCGGAATATAGAATTAAAAACAAACACAATACCACCCCTTTTGAAGCAGTAGAAGATGCAAAATCTGCCATACGATATGTAAGAGAAAATGCAATTAAATTAAACATCAATCCAAATAAAATTGCTGCAGGAGGTGGTTCTGCAGGAGGCCACTTGGCAGCTGCTTGTGGTAATATTATTGGGTTAGATAATCCAGACGAAAATTTAGAAATAAGCAGTATTCCTAATGCATTAGCTCTGCTAAACCCGGTTATAGATAATGGTCCTGGTTCTTTTGGTTATAACAGATTTAAAGAAAGATATAAAGAGATATCCCCCATAGACAATATTACAAAAGGAGCACCACCAACCATTATTCTAATAGGTACAAAAGATAAACTAATACCTGTAAGCACGGTAGAAAACTATAAATCTAAAATGGAGGCTGTTGGCAGTAATTGCGATTTAAAATTATACCCAGATGTTGGGCATGCATTTTTTGCAAAACCTCCTAAAAAGTATTTTATAGAAACTACTTATGAAATAGATTTGTTTTTGAGTCTATTAGATTTTTTAACAGGTACACCTACCATAAAAAAACAATACAATTACTAGAGATTTATACTGGAAAAGGAGCAATTAATTAAATCGAATTATAGATTATATTTTTTTCATTAAAAAGTCATTATATTTAAATTAAAAGTATTTTAAACGACGAATTAATATGGTTTGACCAATTTTTTATAGGTTTTTGTCGATATATTATATCCCAACGATATGTTGAGTTGTAAATTTGAACTTATTCAGCTTATATTGAATAAAACTTTTGATATTTATTTTAAAATCTAATTATTATGAAAAAAATTTACTTTTTAGTAATTTCTTTGTTGTTTTTTTTAAACCCCCATTTAGCTCAAACTATAAGTTATTCTTTTGATTCAGATGTTGAGGGATGGGATAACATTGCTTCCGGAGAGGGTACAGATGTCTCTGTTAGCTCTGGCGAGCTAGTATTAGGGTCTAATGTAAACGCATATGGAGGTATAGTTTCTCCTGTTTTATCGATAAATAGAACTGAATTTCATTACGTTGAATTTACTATGACAAACAATTCTTCAATTACTTCTTTTCAATTACTTACCTACTTGGGAACAGAGACAGTTGGAAGTACTGCAGGTAAAACCAATTTTACTGCCTCAATCGGAACAGACACTTATAAAGTATTAATACCTGTGAGTCCAAATTCAAATCAAAAAATTACTAGAATTGGAATTAGATTAAATGATAGTACAAACCCTCCTGATGGACAAACACTAGTTTTTGATTCAATATCTATAAAATCATCTATTAGTGGTTTTGTTGTTGATCCGAGTTTTGAACATTTTAATGAATTAGACTCTTGGTATTTAAATAATACTACTGGTGTTTCAATAACATCAAATACAGATGCTAGTCATGTTACCGAGGGGACAAAATCAATAAAGGTTGCATATTCTGGAACATCAGCCCAGAAAGTTCTTTTTACGAATTTTATATATACAGCTAGAGATTTTTTGCCTGGTGGTATTCAAGTTAGTTTAACATATGATGCTAAGTGCGTAGGCTGCACAGATGGGGATGATGAAAATATTGCTCCAAGATGGAAAGTTGTTGATGAGAGTAATGTCACAACTACAAAATTTACGGGAACAAATGCTATTTCAGGTACATTTAGTAACTTGTCAAAATCAAGTATTATTCAAACAGCAGGTACCAATTACAAATCAATTCAATTGGGTTTTGCATTCAATAATTTGGATGATGGTGAAGAAATTTATATAGATAACATTGTAGCTACAATTTCTACAAATTGGACCGGTAATTCTAGTACAAATTGGACCGATTTAGGTAACTGGAGTAATTCTACATTACCTTCTGGTGATGTTGACATCAATCTATACAACGACAAGTCAAATTATCCAACTATTCTAGATACTGAAAACATATCTATCAGAAATTTACATATTGCGGCAAACGCAAGCCTAACATTAAATAGCGGTAGCTCTTTAATTGTAAATGGAGATTATTCAGGTTCTGGAAGTGTAACATATAACAGAAACTTAGGTACTGCAAATTGGTATTTAGTTTCATGTCCTGTTGCTGGTGAAGACATGACTGATATGAGAACAAATAATTCTTTTGCGAATGGTACTGGAGGTAGTAGTAGAATAGGTTTTGCTAAATACGAAAGTGATTCTTGGAGTTATTTCACTTCATCTTCATCTGATGTTTTGGTGAGTGGAACAGGGTATTCAACTAAGTTAGCTTCTACAGGAGATATTTCTTTTACAGGAACGTTAAATACTACTGATGTTGAAACCCCTTCTTTAACTACAGGGTTTAATTTAATTGGAAATCCATTCACTTCATATATCAACAGTGCTACTTTTTTGGGAGCAGCTACTAGTAGCAATTTAGATCAAACGCAAATTTGGTTATGGAATCAAGGTTCTAATGGTGGTTCTGGTATGTACGAGGTAAAGACGGCGGCAGGAGCAGAACCTTGGATCTTACCTCCTGGTCAAGGTTTTTTCGTAAAAGCTATATCAGATGGTACAGTTACTTTCGCAGAATCTAATCAACTAAATACAGGCAGTACTTTTCAAAAAACATCTAAAACAGATTTAAAATTATTGATGAATGATGGCACAAATTATCGTTTTTTCAAAATTTATTATAGAGATAATGCATCTAAAGGTTTTGACTATGGTTTTGAAGGAGAAACATTTGGAGGAATTCCAAATTCGTTATCAGTTTTTACACATTTGTTAGAAGACAACCAAGGTAAAAATTACCAAGTGCAATCCTTACCAAATAAAGATTATGAAACTATGGTAATACCTGTAGGTGTTATTGCAGCAGCTGACAAAGAACTTACTTTTACAGCAGAAGCTATGAATTTACCTGCAGATTTAAAAGTCTTTTTAGAAGACAGAGAAAATGGAGTTATCACAAGATTAGATGAGCAAAATAACAACTATAAAGTAGCTTTAAGTGAGGACTTAAATGGTACAGGGCGTTTTTATTTACACACAAGTAATTCTGCATTAAGCGCAGAAGATATTGCATTAACTGGAGTTCGTGTTTTTGCTCCTAATAAAAGTACATTAAGAGTTTCAGGTATAAATAGCGCTAATGCGTCTGTTAAAATTTTTAGTATTTTGGGTAAAAAAGTATTGGAAAAATCTTTTTCTTCAAAAGGAGTCTCAGATATTAATTTACCAAACTTAAATACGGGAGTTTACATTATACAACTCAACACAGAAGCAGGTAAATTAAATAAAAAAATAATTTTAGAATAATTAATTAGAACCTATAATAGAATATCATGAAAAAACAGTCAAAAAATACGCAAGGTAGCACACAAGATATTTCTCGTAAAGATGCTCTAAAAAAAATTGGTAATTTTGGTAAATACACAGCCTTAACGGCATTGGGTACATATATGATTCTAAACCCTCAAAAAGCACAAGCTAGCTCTGTGCCATCTGATCCTGGGTCTGGGTTTTAATATAGAGTATAAAATAGATTGTTCCATAACAAAATTATAAAGCTGTCTTTTAAAAACCAAACAGGTACTATTTTATTATAAATTATCTCATAAATAACGCAGCATAGTATTCAAAAAATCATAGTTTTTAAAAAGGATGTTCATTTAAATTCAGGGCGAAACGTCTAAAACACATTCCATAAAGATGTGCTTCAAACAAAGGTTAATAAAGTAAATATATAATCTAAAGAGATAAACTTAATAAAATTTAAATCTCCTTAAATTGCGAGCAATTAAGACCCACTAACCTTGGTAAAGGATTCTTTTAAAACTTTAGAGATTTTCATACAACTTAAAAAGTACTCGTTTAAAAATTGAGTGCTTTTTTTTAAATAAAACATGTACTACTAATTTTACGTTATCTAAATATCCAGAATCATGAAACATAGTATCTTTTTGTTTTTTGTCTTAATTACATCATCATTTATGCTGCATTCTCAGACATCTCCTCATGACATGGTTAAACAAATGGGTAGAGGTATTAATCTTGGAAATGTTTTTAGTGCCCCAGTAGAAGGCAACTGGTCTCCTGAGGTACAAGAACAATATTTTACAGACGTAGCAGCAGCAGGATTTACAAACGTTAGAATTCCGATTGATTTTTTTGGGTATCGAACAACAGGTAATACCTCTAGTTATTCTAAAGCGGCAGGAACTGCCGCGAACTATTCTGGAACCTCAGCTGATTATGTGGTGAGTTCAACATATCTAGATAGAATTGAAACAGTTATTGGATGGGGAATAGAAAAAGGTCTGGTTGTAACACTAGACTTTCACGGATCAGATTTAAAATCTGAGTTCATTTATACTTTTGATTCTGCAGAAACAGCATATACTCACCCTACTTCAGCAAAAAGAGCTGCTGACAATGAAAAATTTAGAGCTATTTGGACACAAGTGGCAGAACGTTTGAAAAATCATTCTGAAAATCTATTATTTGAAGTTATTAATGAGCCCTATTTTCACATGACTGCTCAAGATATGAATACTTTAAATTCAGATATTATTTCAATAATTAGAGCAACAGGATTTAATAACACAACTCGAAATATTATCATTACTGGAGGAACAGCAACTTCACATGAAGCGCCTCTTCAAATTGAATCTTCAATTATTACAAATGATGCTTATTTAATTGCAACATTTCATTATTACCAACCATTTAATTTTACAAGTTCAAGCGCAGATTCTAGAGATGATGAAAATTGGGGTACAAATACAGATAAAAACACCTTAACTGCAAGGTTTGATGAGGTTTCAAATTGGGCAACAGCTAATAATATTCCTGTTTTTGTTGGTGAATTTGGCGCAGACAATACAGGAGGTTATAATTATAGTTCAGGAGATCTAAATACAATTGTAGGCAATAGTACAGGTTTTGCAGATGGTGGTCCAGAGAATGCATCACGCATAGAATACCACAGATATGTCGCAGAACAAGCAATTAACAGAGGGTTTTCTTTTGCTGCTTGGGATTCAGGTCCTAAATCGAATAAAACGATACATATGAGATTAGACAACCTTTCTACTGTGAATTATGCGATTGCTAATTTTTCAGTAAATACTTATAATCCAAAAAACACAAACATAAGTACGCTCATTGATACTTCTACTTGGGTGGAGGACGTAAAAGATGCCTTATTAGAATCTGGAACATGGCCAACTTGTTATGGACCAACAAATAGTGTTGTTTTAAATTCTAGTTTTGATTGTGGGACATACGATACCAATTGGAGTTTTAGAGTTTTGGGAAATGCTGTGGCAACTTTTAGTGATGCTACTACAAATTCAAAAACTGGAGAGTCAGGAGCAAAAATCGTGGTCTCCTCGGCAGATGTCTATAACAAGGTTATCTTGAGCAATACAACATACACACAAGACCTCACAAACAAAAAAATAACTTTTAAAGTGTATGCAAAATCATTAAATGCAAATGGACAAGCATTTAAGTTGAGGGTAAAAGCGGTTGTAAATGGTGTTGACTCTTTTGTTCCCTCACCTGCATTTAATTTAACAAACACCTATACTGAAACCCCTTTTGAATTTGAATATTTTGTTTCTAACCAAACTTCATCAATACAGCTTCAAGCATTAGTTGGCGAATTTGAAGGAACCTACTTTTTTGATGATTTTGAAACAATTATTGAAGACACTAAAACTACATGGTTAGGAGCAACAGATACAAATTGGGAGACGAATAGCAATTGGGATTCGGGTATTCCTATAAATACGTCACATGTATTTATTCCTTCAAGCTCAAATAATTATCCAGTTATTAGCGAAACAACAGCAGCTGTTGTTAATAATTTAACTGTAGAAGCTGCTGCCGCTTTATCCATTAATCATGGAGGATCTTTAATTGTAAACGGAACTTCAATAGGAAATATCTCATACAACAGAACAATCACATACGTAGCTGACGATTCTAGAGGTTGGTACTTGGTTGCTTCACCTACTGCAGGAGAAACCTATGATGATGCATGGATTGAAGCAAATGATATTGTTTCAGGGACTGCGAGTAATAGAGGCATTGCAACCTATGATACCCAAATAGATGATTGGATTTATTATCAAGCAGGAACAGATTCAAGTCCTTTTACTTCAGGGATTGGTTATGCTATAAAAAGAGGTACTACTTCCGGAAGTGTTATGTTTACTGGATCTATAAATACAACAGATATATCTGCTGCGGTAATTTCTATTAACAATGGATATAATCTTATAGGAAATCCATACCCAGCATACGTAAATAGCAGTTCTTTTTTAACCGACAACACAAATTTTTTGGTCTCAGAAACGATTTGGTTATGGAACTCATCGTCAAATAATTATGATGCTAAAGTAACTATTGATGATTTTAAAGTTTCCCCAGGTCAAGGATTTTTTACTAGAGTAAATAGTGATACTGATTTAAATTTTTCACATGCAAATCAATTAAATAGTACAGATACTTTTCAAAAATCAACAAAAACGGAACTGAAATTACAAGTATCGGATGGAATCAATAATAGATTTGCAAAAATTTATTATGTAAACAATGCGACAACAGGTTTTGACAATGGCTACGATGGAGAAGCGTTTGGAGGTATTCCGAATAAGTTTTGTGTATACACTCACCTACTTTCTAATAATGAAGGTAAAAATTACCAAGTACAATCCTTACCAAATAAAGATTATGAAAGTATGGTAATTCCAGTAGGTATTATTATAGAAACTGATAAAGAAATTACATTTACCGCAGAAGCGATGAATTTACCTGCAGATTTAAAGGTCTTTTTAGAAGATAGACAAAATGGAATTATGACAAGATTAGATGAGCCGAATACGAACTATAAAGTAACTTTAAACGGTACTTTAAATGGCACAGGACGTTTTTATTTACACACGAGTAATTCTGCATTAAGCATAGATGATATTGTATTAACTGGAGTTCGTATTTTTACTCCTAATAAAAATACTTTAAGAGTTTTAGGGATAAATAGCGCCAATGCTTCTGTTAAAATTTTTAGTGTTTTGGGTAAAAAAGTATTAGAAAAATCTTTCGCTTCAAAAGGAGTTTCAGATATTCATTTACCAAATTTATATACTGGAATTTACATTGTACAGTTAAATACAGAAGCAGGTGAACTAAACAAAAAAATAATTTTAGAATAACTTTACTTAAACACTTTATGGTTTAGTGCCTGGTAGCAGTTTTTACTCCATTATATCCTTTTTTAGGTCTAAAATATCAGTTAGTTTTTGCATTTCTTTATGCACTCCTTTTCGTATTATAAGAAATAGAATTATTGCGATAATTATATACGAAACATCCATTAAAACTAAATTCCAAAATTTAATGTATAAACTGAACTCAGGTGTAATTATATAAAAACCAATGGTATATAAAACAATAATTATTGGAGCTATTATTTGATGTATCGTTTTTCTAAACGCATGAAAATTGAAGCTGTTTTCGGTCGTTTTTAAAATATTATCAATATTGTTAATTTGTTTTGCTTTATAGATGCTGATCATTTCAATAATTATTCGAAACATCAATCCTGAAATCATTAATGCCACACCAATTCTACTTAACGTTTCTTTTACTGGAGCCAAATAATAAAAAAATAAAGAAATTACGATAAGTGTTGTTAATAAAATTGCAATTGTGCCATAATAGAAAAAATAATTCTCTTTTTCTTTTTCTCTTATTTTAAGGTACATCATATCTAACCCATCGTTAGAAAGATTCATTTCTTTTTTATTGCTTTCCCATCCGCTTTGAAGCTTATTAAATTCGCTATTCATCATCATTACTACTTTTTAAAATTGTTTCTAAACGCTTTTTAATTCTATGAATTTTTACTCTTACATTAATGGGAGAGATACCCATAATTTCTGAAATACTATCATAATCTTGATTTTCCAAAACCATCATAATTATCAATCGGTCTATTTTTTTTAGTTGACCAATCGCTTTGTACAATCTTTGAATATTTGGATTTGTTGTCTTTTCGCTAGTATCTTCAGAATTTTGTTGTTCTATTTCTGAAATGGCATAAGTCTTTACTTTTTGCTCTTTTTTGATATACTGTAAGCAAGTGTTTACAGTTATTCTATAAATCCAAGTTTTATAGGTAGATGCACCTCTGAAACGCTCTAAATTTTTCCAAACACTAATAAAAACTTCCTGCAATAAGTCATTAGCAATGTGCTTGTCTCCTTTAACAAAACCCAAGCACATTTGTAAAACCATAGGTTTGTGCTTGTGATATATGTTCTCAAAAAGTTCGGTTTTATTTTTTTTCATCGATTAAAAAATCATTTATAGTTTTATAAAACCATTCTGGTTGATCAAACATTACAAAATGTTTACTATTTGAAGCCATAACAATTGTTTTATTTTTAAGGGTTGTATACTGGTTTTCATAATGTTTCTTTGCGATGTTAACATCAGGAAAAGAGGCGCCTATAATTAAAGTTTTACACTTTATTTTATTTAATGTACTTCTTAAATCTAGTTTTAATAAATCTGTATAGCCGTACACCCAAGTTTTTCGATCAGCCTCTAATATCCAATTTGTTAATGTTTCAAATTTCTCTTTATTTAGTGTCATGTTTGATGCCATCATAGAGGCCATGCCTTTAAATTGTGTTTCATTCATTTCAAGCATTTGTTTGTTGTATGGACTTTCATAAAATAAACTTTCTGCGGGTACATTTGGCATCATAACTTCACGCATGCAAGGTAATGCATCAACAATTATAATTTTTGAAATTTTATTTGGGAGTTCATATGCCAGATCAACAGCTAAATTTCCGCCCATACTATGCCCAACTACTGTTATTTTGTTAAGATTATTTTCTTTGATATATTTAATAATAGCTTTCTTAATACTACTGTACCATGGCATTTCTATTGGCTTATTTCCATTAAAACCTGCGTATGAAATATAATAAGACTTACCATTTAGATTTGTTTTCTCAGTAGTTTCTTTCCATATTGAACCAGCAACCGTAAAACCTGGAAGATAAAAAATAGGGTTTCCCTCTCCAATCATTTCTACTACAATTGGTTCTGGTTGTTGTGTTTTATCTACAGTTGTTTTCTTTTGTGCAAAAGAAAAATTTGTTGTTGCAAAGGCAATAAATAATGTTAGAATAATTTTAATAATTTTTGACATAATACTTTCGTTTTTTAAATAATTACATCCCTTTGATTAAAAAAAATAGTATTTGTTACACTTTGGTATTTTCTTTTCTATTTTTTTATTGATTTAAATGTTTTTTATACACACTTGAATCTTATATATCATTATATAAAATAAAGAATTCTTATTCTTGATTTACCAACATTATTTTTTATTGCTACTTACCCAACTTTTATCGCGTACGTACCGAAGTCACATCCGATACGTATGCGATAAAAGTTCCGTACGTACGCAATTTCAATAACTGTAATATGTTGATTATCAGCGCCTTTATTTTGGTTGTTTTTTGAAGCTAAACGAATGTTTTTTTAAGCTTTTTGTAATTATATTTTACCTTAAAAAAGCGACTAATGTAAATGCTATTCGTTTTAATAATTGGTTTAATGTGTTCTATTAAAATTATAGGAGATGGTGCTATTTTTTCGTTAAGACGATTTTGTGGTTTAGAGATCTATCAGCCTATTTTATGAATCATAAATACGTACTACACGTATTCCTATTCCAAATTTTATTGTAACTTTATATTTTAATAATAAATACAATACAATGAGATTTAAATATGTATGCATAGTTGCTCTTTTAGCACTTTTTAGTAGTTGTTCTAGTATAGAAATTTTGAATTCGTGGAAAAGCGAAAGTATGTCTGACATGAAAAGTAAAAACATACTAGCTATTGCAAGAACAAATGATAATGCAGCAAGAAGAACTTTTGAAAACGAGCTAGTAGAAGCTTTACAAAGTGAGGGTTTTAAGGCCTCTTCAAGTTACAAAATGTTTTCTATACTAGATCCAAAACAAAAGATTTCGCCAGAAAAAGCAGATTCTTTAAAAGTAATGTTTAGAGAAAAAGGCTACGATGCTATTGTACTTACTGTAGTTAAAGAGGTGCAAGAATTCACCAAATCTGTGGTAAGTAATGATAATGATTTCTATGCTGGAGCATATTATTACCCAAGATACTATAGAGGTTTTTATGGCTATTATAATCATCCATCTTCTTATATTCCTTACAATTACAATAGCACTAATAAAGAAATTACTACATATACTTCTGCAAATTATGTTTTAGAAACTGTGGTTTACGATTTAGAAAAAAGTAAAGAAGAACAGTTAGTAGGTATTGTTACTTCTAAAATTAAAGAACCAGATAATATTGAAAAAACTTCAAAGAGTTACGTGAAGAAAATTATAAGTAGATTAAAATAATTTTCTTTCTTTTCAAACTAAAAAAAGCGTTGATTATGTCAACGCTTTTTTTTGTTTTATAGTAGACTCTTTCTAAAGGTTTGGTAGTTCATCAAAACCCATATTAAATAACGTAAACCCAAAAATGTCTGCATATTGCTCAATTGTTTTAGATACAGGAGTTCCTGCTCCATGACCAGCATTGGTTTCAATTCTTATTAAAGTTGGATTATTCCCCACTTGTTTGTCTTGCAATTCTGCAGCAAATTTAAAACTATGTGCAGGCACAACTCTATCATCATGATC
>ENA-OSET01000026-OSET01000026.1-sediment-metagenome-genome-assembly--contig:-NODE-26-length-174825-cov-8.909927_pt1 | contig 174825 bp, 166 predicted proteins | sample MGYA00237882_ERZ534229 | MGnify/ENA primary metagenome ERZ534229 (study PRJEB26408, sample SAMN06266212) | sediment metagenome | isolation source: Hudson Canyon methane seep mesocosm | place... | reverse complement strand
TGTTTTGCCGTGGTCAACGTGGCCAATTGTACCAACGTTAACGTGCGGCTTATTTCGTTCAAACTTTTCTTTTGCCATCCGAACATCTCCTCAAGAATCGCTCAATTGGTGACTTTGCCCCAACGAGCGCAGACCACGCAAAACTAATAGTATACTGGAGCTCATAACCGGAATTGAACCGGTGACCTCTACCTTACCAAGGTAGTGCTCTACCGACTGAGCTATATGAGCAACATTAAATAATTTACTGGAGCGGGTGGCGGGAATCGAACCCGCGTCATCAGCTTGGAAGGCTGAGGTAATAGCCACTATACGACACCCGCCACAAAATACTTTGGTGGAGGGGGGTGGATTCGAACCACCGAAGCTTGCGCGTCAGATTTACAGTCTGATCCCTTTGGCCACTCGGGAACCCCTCCAAGCGAGAACCGCTTTAACGACCCTCAAACTCTCAAAAAAAAATGGAGCTGGTGGACGGAATCGAACCCCCGACCTACGCATTACAAGTGCGTTGCTCTACCGACTGAGCTACACCAGCCCTGCACCCTCGTTTTGAGAGGGCGCTATAGTAAGTGAAACATTTTTTAGATGCAACCGTCATTTGCAAAAAACTTTACGGGCATCAAATTGCTTTTTTTCTTGCTCTAAAAAGACCTCGAACTCCCCCTTCAACTCAGGCTTTTCAGGCACTCTGAGGGAGACCCAATACTCTTTATCATACTTCGGTATTTCGGCCATTTTCACCTGATAGCCCTTTCTCATCATTATCGCCGTCATCCGCCTAGCAGAATCAATGTTATTAAAGACCCCCAAAGAGATTGACCCCTTTAACCGCGGCTCTCCAATTATGAAGCTATCAATCCCTTTGGACTTAAACTCCTTAAGCTGAACCAAAGAGTCGTCGTAACTAGCCAATGGACCAAAATACACCCAGTAACCAGGCGCCTTTTGAATATCGCTGCTAACTAATTCAGCAAAATAGTCAACCCGAGCGACATCATTACGTACCGCCACAGCTTGAGACTCGCTAGGCATTGGCCCGAGCAGCCAGCATTCTTGACGCGCAACATCCGTGCTCCCGCCTGCCAGTAGCTCAATGTGATCGACGCCGGCAACTTTTGAAAACTCAGGCAACACTTTTACTTTTCGATACTCAAGCCACTGCCCCAGAGCGAGAGCGAGATTAAGAAGCAGCAACACATACATCAGCAACTTCACAGAACTTTCTCCGAGACACCCATTAACGACAAACCATCCAGCACCAAGTCTTGGCGATAATGAAATTCAACATCGACCAACCCCGCCACCCAATCTGCGTCACCACCAGTAATTACAATACAATTAACCCCAACAGAGTCCGAATATTCCAATAAGGACAAAAGCGTCGAACGAACCATTAAACTTATCGCCCTATCCACACATGACTTGGTAGATGATCCAGGCAAAAGCTCTAAACCTTGCGCCTGATCGGTAGGCACACATGCCGTCCCTACTTGCAAGCCCTGCTTTAAAAGCCGCAACCCTGGAAAAATATATCCCCCAAGATGCCCACCACTCGCATCGACAAAATCGGCAGTCATAGCACTGCCGCAATCTAGAACTAATGCACCAGATTTAAACTCCGCATAAGACGCGACCATCGCCAAGCAGCGATCCACCCCCAAAGTCGAACTATCAGCATATGCAAAGCGAACACCGCCCATTTCTTGAGCCGAATAGACACGCTCGACCTCAACGCAAGGGAAACAATCACCTAGAGCCGCCAATAACGAATTTGTTTTGTCCTCACCCGCAACACTTGCCAACACAACTCTACCAAAATCCAATGACTGCAAATCATTAAATGCTCCGGCTGAAGATAACTCAGACCACCGGACAATGCCGCGAACCATTAAGGAGGAGGACTCTACGATCCTCCACTTTATACTACTGTTACCCGCATCAACCTCAAGCACTACGAGCTCGGACACTTACCTCTCCCGCATTTACTGTTTGTTTTCCTGACGCAGCATCAATTACTAGATTGCCTTTGGCATCTACACCCAAAGAGCGCCCAATAATAGCCTGACCAACAACACCAATCTCCTTACCCGCAAAGAAATCCAAATCATTCCACTCTTCACGAAACCTAGAAAAGCCGCTCAGGCGAAATTGATCAAGGTCAACGACCAGCTGCTGAATCATCTCCGCGATCAGCTCGTTTCTGCCAACAGAAGAGAAATCTCGTAAAGACGCCCATGGCTGATCAATACCATTTTCGCCATCTTCCTTCATGTCATAATTTAAACCGACACCAAGAACCACCGACCAGGCAGTCGTGGCCTCCCCCTTCAACTCCACCAGAACACCAGCGAGCTTTCTCCCATCGATCATCACATCGTTCGGCCACTTTAACTTTAACGCCTTATTGGCATGCCGACTCAACACCTTCGATAACGACAGGCCAACCACCAAACTCAACCCAGCCAATACCTCGGGCCCTCCGGGAAGACCGAACGCCATACTTAGATAAACATTCTTACCAAAAGGGCTCACCCACTCTCGCCCCCTTCGACCACGGCCGCTGGTCTGCATCTCAGCCAACAGCACAGAAAACTCATCCTCACCCTCCCCCAATCTCATCAATTCTGAATTGGTAGAGTCCACAACCGGAAGCAATGTAAAGGAAAGACGATTTCGAATAGGGGACTCAATACCGTGCAGAATGACACCCTGATCTAGCAATTGAACAGGGCAGGATAAGCGATACCCCTTACCTTTCACCGTCTCTAACTCTAAACCGTATTCAGGTAAAACGGCCAACGCCTTCCAAACAGCGGTGCGACTGACACCTAACGCCGAACCAAGAGCGGAACCCGAATGAAATTGACCATCAGCCAACAAAGAAATCAACGACATGGAATCCACAGCGCGGTCCACCAGTAAAGAGAATCAGAAGGAAAGTATAGCGACTAACAATTCGTTATCGCAATGAGAAAACAAAAAAGGGAAGTGCTGAAAAACTAGTTCAAAGGCGTTGTTGTTATATCGGTAGTGACATCAAAGTTTTGTAATTTTAGACCGTAGAGCAGAGTTGACTCGCCGCCAACAGGGTGGCCCAACCTCACACTCTCAAAGTCTAGCTCCTTAAAATGGGTGCGACTTCTTGTCGCAATACCTACCGGCAAACTACTAAGATCGGCGGGCGTCAAAGACGAAGGAGCCTCATACCGATAAGAGCCGTCGCCATTCATTACTTTAACATCGCCCTTATTACCGGTCACACCATTGCTATCAGCACCATCAGTCTTTTTGACGACATAGGCTTGTGCAATATCTATATTATAGTCAGTCCTAAAACCATAATCGTCCGTGATACCATCTCCATCATTCGTTGTGAAGTTATCAAAAACCAGTTGCAAACCCGTGCCATTCTCTGGCGTAGCCGTGCCTTCTAAGTTTCGCCCGGTTTCCCACGTAAAGCGATTACGCTTGCCTTCAGCCTCTATACTCTGTTTGAAGTGGCGTTCACTAGAAATCGTCAAGCCTTGATCGCCCCGATCCTCCCAACGACCTCCATCTGCACCACAAGCAGCTTGGTCAGCACCAGTACCGCCAACACAAACCTGACCAGCGCCGCCCGCAGAAATAGTCCTCACAGAACCAACCTCATACGTCTCAAACATCAAGCGGCCAAAACTCGCACCCGATACTCGATCACCAATACGAAAGTCCGTTACATCCATTTTGCTCCAGCTCTCACTTTCATAGATCCGAAGCCCCTGATCCGTAACATCCAGCATCATATCGCGCAAATGAACATCATAATTCAAACCACTCAACCACATACCCCTAAACGAGCCATCACCCTCCAAGTATGTAGCCATCTCTCCCTGAGTTAGAGAAATATCCGAATTCACCGTAATGCCTTCCTGCCCGACATTGCCACCAGGCCCGAGCGTGATATGCCCATTGAGGATACCTTCCAAGGAGGGCTGACCAGCCAAACCAAACAAACCACCACCAAAACCAGGAATAGACCGCGCCGCCTGAGACTCTCTAGACTTCAAATCATCAATATCCCCCGTATCCGCCCCCGTCTTAAAACCTCCAAACCGGTAACCGAATGCGAAGTCTTCAAAACCAACCCTTAGCCCGTCATAGAACTCTGTGCCCAATAAAACACCCTGGGCAGTAATATCCAGGGTCAAATCACCATCAGCATACGCCTGAAACTCACTCATCATCAGCGCGTTTCCATTATCGACATAAACAAAGTTCGACTCATTCCCCGCTCCCACTACGCTCATCTGAGTATCAAGTCTCAATCCTTGATATCCTGCCGCAGCATTGCCTCCCGACTGCAAATAAAAGCTATTCGTATAAGAACGACCATCGTACAAAGCGTCCGCAAAGAACAAGTTAACACCGACAGAGCCAATAGACGAAACAGAGCCCGCACCAGACAAGTAGGAATCAATATCAAGCTTGGTATCACCCAAGACCAAATCCTGAGCATAAAGACCTACACGAACAGATTCGAAGGCAAGCGCCAATCCAACCCCATAATCTTTAGCAGGATCAGTAAGCGCATCCGGATCCTCCAAAACATCCACAGTCAAAGACGTAACATCAATCTGCCCAGTCACACCCAACACACCAGCCCAATAACCAATAGCCCCCCAATCAGTATCGTCCCCCCAGGCCAGGTCAAGGGAATTGATTGTAGTTTGCGAATTAATAGTTAAACCCTGAGTACCAACTCGACCCGCAGCAAGCGCTCGCCAAGAAGTGGTCAAATCGAGCGAGGCCCACAAACTGCCATAACTAGGAAGCTCTGAACCCGTATCAACATCATTCGAAACCCCGTGATTATTAGGGTTATCACTGAAACGAATAGCATCCACACTCAACTCAGCCAAAAAGTTAGGCAAATCCACCGCTAACTCGCCCGCTGCTGTAGCGCCTACAACAGAGCCGTAAGATCTCACCGCCAAACTCATTCCGTCCAAAAAGAACTCATTTCCATTTGTTCGATAGCCTAGACGCCCCTGTGTTATCAAAAAATCGATATCATAAATCCCACCCACTACCGAAGAAGGACCTATCAGACCATTACCCGTATTACGTATCTGAGCACTACCGCCGATATCAAAATCAAAAAACAACCCGCCAATGCTAGGCGCTTCGCTAAGAGGGCTAATACCGGGCGTATCAACGAATCGAATTTCCTCTATTTCAAAGCGCGCCACGTTGCCTGATTTATAGTCAATTACTAGACTACCATCTGCCAAGATATCAAAAAGCATTCTAAACTCAGCATAACCATCTGGGTCGATACTCGAAGCAAGCCTCACGCCCTGAAGAGCAATACCATTGCCATCTTCAAAGTAGGCCGCTTCCTCAATTCCAACATTGGCCTCTAAATCCAGAGTAATCCCTGCCTGCCCACTTACACCGGACAGCGCCTCATCCTCCATTGCTCGAAGCTCTGCATTTGCAGCCGAACAAAGCACTGCGATCAAAGCGGCGGCAAGACACCTAAGCTGAATTGCAAATACCATAGTATTTCTCATCATGGCGTCGGGAACACTAGCAGATTACCTTCAAGAGTCACTTCTCCACCGATTTCAACAGTCATAAAATCAACCTGCTTGAAAGTAGACGCAGCACCTGCTGGTCGCTCACTATTACTCGTTGCTACCGTGTATTGAAACTCATCAAACTTCAACGTTTCTGGCAAACCAATTTCTATAACGTCCCTATTAAACAAAAGCCCATCACCACCAAATCCGGAGTTAATAGCTCTCAATTGAAATGTCAGCCCCTCAAAAGCAATCGAGCCTTGAATGTTATCAAGCACGAACCACCCACCATCTTGCTGAGTCTGTAATGCAATTCGAGCACCACACACTTTGGTCACATCAATGCAAGAGCCAAAATAATCATCGTTAAGGGGGCCACCCTCTTCGTTAATGCTAATTTCACCCGTTAGGTAAACTCCGCTCTGACCTGTCACCTCAGAAAGAGCTGCATCATCAATACTCGCCATTTCAGCAAACACCGATGAGCACCCTAAAAAGAGGACGCCAAATACCCGCACCAAATACAACATCATGGCTCCAAGTCCCTGAATTTCACATCCAAATGCTGAATAAGCAAACCTTCAACTTTAGCCGAGCCCAAACTAACACCGCCAATTTCCATCTCCGTCATGGCAACATTACTGCGATAATCTGCGTTGCTATAATAGTCATTGAAAAATGCATAAGCTGCGTCACCTTCTGCGCTGCCATCAGACAACCCCGTTGCCGGTACTAGATTCGCCATATACTCGTGCGTAAGTTGCGCCAACTGCAACGTTAACCCACCAGTAATAGCATCAGCACCGACATAAAGCGGCTGAAAACTATTTCCAAGCGCAAGCTCAAATGCAAAACCCTTCATTTTTACGGCAGAACCACACGCCTCATTTAATTTAGTACAAGTCGAAATCTCTAACTCTGGCGTATAAAAATTTACCCGGAACTCTGCAGCCATTTTACCCGCTGCATCATCTCCCCAAAGACGCACATATGAACCATCAAAAACCGCACTTTCAGCATGAAAATTTAAATGCCTCGGCGTCTCAACCCCCACATTAACCTGCAACTCCAAACCCAAATCGGCCCGCTCACCATTCTCCCAACCCGCCTCAGAAGGCCGACTCGAGCACGTACCACTACCCAACACAGCAGCAGCATCTAGACAGTCATAGCCGTCTGCAACATCGACTTTAGTCGGCGCAGCTAACTGCAGCACAGCTTTGCCCGCAAGACCCACGCTATCGCCATTCAACAAATCAATTTCAAAAGGGTTATTAAGGCGCCCAAGATTAACCGGATCTAGAACCGATCCGTAATTACTCCCAGCCCGAGCAATGTATAGCTGCTCAACGTTAAGTGTCACAGGCGCGCCACTTTGATCTGTCAGGCCAGAAATACGAAACGTCTTATCATTTGCCGTGTCATGGCCATGGCTAAACACAAAGTCATCCATCACCAAACCAATACCCGCTCCGTCAACTTCCGAGAGCGCTTGGTCGGACATTGACTTCATTTCAGCCGTAACGCTAGACAACGGCAGAAAAATAGAAAGCGACAACGCCATGAGAGAAACGTATTTGAACAAAAGCCACACCTAGTTAGGAGTATTCGAATGGTTCGATTAATTAGGACAGTATAATAAGGCGGAAATTAAAACATGTGAACGAACCGAAAACTTTACAGTCGTTCACAAATTACACAGAAAATCGAGACCTGTCGCATTCTATGCGCCAAATCCAGCAGGAAACCAGCTAACCTTGCGCTAGTAGGTTTCTCAAATCAATAATCGCAGCACTTGCTCTCGATATATAAGAAGACATGGTCAAAGAGTGATTTGCGAGCATCCCAAAGCCTCCTCCGTTCAACACCATTGGACTCCAAAGCGAATCCTGCGTCGCTTCCAACTCCAGTCTAATTTGCTGCAAACTTACCAATGCGTTTTTATCCTTCAACACGGTCGCAAAATCGATCTCCACTGCTCTTAATATATGCACTAGAGCCCAAGCAGAACCGCGCGCCTCATAGAATACATTATCAACCTTCAACCAAGGCGTTTTCCGCTCCTGAGGCCCCTCACCCGAAGTAGACTGCACTGCAGTCGCATCCCCAGCCAAGCCCATATCCAGTTGCGGCCGGCCAACACTTTCGCTTAAACGCCTCGACAGTCCCCCCAGACGACTCTCAACTTCGGAAAGCCAACTGCGTAAATTATCTGCTCTCGCGTAAAACTGAGCATCAGGCTGTTGCTCATCTGACAAGCGATAAAGATATCGATACATCGCTTTAATACCTCGGCGATACTCACTCTCTGTCGCAGGAATAGCCCAGCTACTATTGTCAAAATGGAACTGAGGGTCAGCCTTAATAAGATCCCGATCCTCATTGGACTGACTTTGAGATCGACTCAAGTCCTTCCTAAAGATTCGCGCAAGGTCTCTCAACTGCACCAAAACGCCCATTTCCCAGCTAGTAATATTGTCCAACCAAACACCCGGAGGAAAAAGGTCATTCGTCACGTACCCTCCAGGCTTTTCAAGCAGCGTTTCGGCCACCGCAATCAATGTGGACGTTGTTGCGACGCCGACAGCCTCCTGGTTAGAGTTTTCCTTCGCAATACTAGCCGCCCGATCTGCCACATTGAACAAGTCAGGCTCACTACTCCACCAAATGCCAAGAAACACAGCAAAAATCAAATAGACCGCCACAACACCACTAATCATTTTTGGCAAAACTCCGCCCCCTAAATAGTCTTGAAAATCTTCTTTTCGATGTCTAAAAAAATCCGCAATATTTCCCATAAGCTCTGCACCCTATAGCAAGGGCTCTGGCCTCCCTAATAAATAACCCATTACAGCGCTCACACCCAATTCCTTCAATACCGATAGCTCTCGTTCCGATTCGACACCGACAGCGATCACAGCCACGTTCTGACTCTGAGCCAATTGAATCACGGATCGTAAAAAAAACTGATTTTCTATATTTTCATGCACATCTCTAACGAAACTATGATCAACCTTAATTGCTTCGATTTTTAGTCGCTGCAAATAGGAAAACGGCACTGAAGAAATACCAAAACGCTCAATAACTACTTTTACATTCAAGCGATTAAGCATTTCACAAAGAGCGACCGCTCCTTTTTCATTGTGGCAAATCGCATACTCCGGCAACTGAACATAGAGCGAAGCGCATAAACTAACGTGCTGCGACAACCGCGCTTCAAACCATGCCAAAAAACCTTCGCTTGCGATAGAAGCTTCTGAAACTGAAACACTTAATATCTGACCGGTCTCGCGCATCAACCTAAGCGCTCGACCGATAACCAGTCTGTCCAATTCAACCATCAGATTAAACCGTCGAGCCATCGGGATAAAGTGCCCCGCCTCGACTAACCCGCCATCGACCTCAATCCTCGCCAACGTTTGCTGGAACAAAACATCGCCAGTCGATGGAAGATAAACACCTTGGCGATAAAGAAGAATATCCTCGCGCTCAATCGCATCTCGCAAAATCTGGTGCCAGAGATTGGCCTCTTTTACATCATCAACCAATTCACCATCAGCACCATCCATATAACGCATCCAGCCAGACACGCCTCGCTCCTGAGCAGACCGCAATGCCATATCAGCTTTCGATAGCAGCCTTCCAACATTGTCGAGGGGTTTGACCGCCGCCAACCCTAGGTGCAGAAGATCGTCTCTCAGCATTTGTTTTACCCAGCCTAGCGACGAAAGCCGCGCCATCAATGCGACCGCCTCGCTCTCAACCTCGTCACCAACCAAATCTGGCAAAAAAAGACTAAAATCTGCACCACTGCGCCGCGCTGCAAAACCATCTACGCGCGCCACTGCTTCCTGACCAATCACGCCAGCGACAGCCTTAAGGATATCATCACCACGCTCCCTGCCAAGCGACAGATTTATCGCCTCAAAATCTGCGACTTTCAAGATAATTAATGTACCCTGTTTCACACTCTGCCGAGATTCAAGCTCCGTCCTCAACCTACGATCAAAACCTTCCCTGTTATACAAGCCTGTCAGGGAATCTAAAAGACTTTGCGAACGAAGACTCTCTATCGCACTTAACTGCTGCCGAAATAGCCGCCCTAATGTTTCCGCCATGTTGTTAATAGCCGCCGATACGTTCGCAAGCTCCCGCGTTCGCGGCTCATCTATACGGAACGAAAAGTTGCGATGACTCATTTCTCTAGACAGGCGCTCAACTTCAGCCAGTGGACTCAACAGACGCGACAACAAAATTCGCATCGCCAACAACGCACTAAACAAGACTAGAGCAAACCAAATAACCTGATTCTGCGTTTCATTCCAAAGCTTAAGATGTGCCGCATCAGCGTTCGTCTGCACGACCAATTCTCCGAGCTGCTGCCATCCGGCCATAACCTGAGATGTCGCCATTGGAGACTCAATTTCGACCAACGATCGAAACCATTCTGGTACAACGCCGCCATCATCTACCAAACGTTTATCTACTCTCAGACGTCTATCAATGCCAAAGTAAAGTATCTTGCTGTACTCGCCGCTATCAAAAATTGCATCAATCATCCTACTCACCAACACATCATCATTCGCATCTATCACGGTCGATAAAGATAAGCCCAGAGAGGTAGCGGAATCTTGCGCATGAACATATAACTGCTGCTGTAAATAACTTCTCGTCGACAGAATATTCAGCACCAAATTACCAACAAGAAGACAAACTAAAGCGAGCGATAACGTGACAGTCAGCAACTGCGTCAAAGAAGCTTTCTGCTTGCCAACATGTGATGACATATCAAACCCGTGGTTATAAAAAGGAGGCAAAAGCGCCATCGGCTTGCTGAATTAACAGAACCATGGCCTAAACCACAGTCTGACATTATTTCCGCTCGTAAAACAATATCAATATAGACAGATCGAAAATGTAAGCAATAATGATAGATGAAACAACTACGACGATTACTCGCCTTTGTCAGTGTCGTTTATTTTTCGTTAGCGAACGGGAAGCCTGAATGCCCTTGCAAAACCAGAGCGCAAAGCTAAAACAACTTTTTTCCAAGCGCGTCACCAACCAAGCTCGCATTGTTTTAGACAGCTATCAAAAATGTAAAGAAGCCAACTGGGAAGACCAAGATAGGCTCAGCAACCTTTCTAGCGCCGCTGAAAAACTAAAGCACTCGGCAGAGCGCTTTGAAATGCAAGAACAACACGAAATCGCAAACAAAATCACCTCATTATTAAAGCTGATATCATCTAGCTCTCCAAGCAGTGAGTCGATTAGCACCTTGGACACATTCATCCAAGAACTAAATGAACAAACCTTGCGTAAAAGCGACCTCGCTGATGACACATCAACAGCATTGAGCTCTGGTCCACGCACATTCCTGCGGACCCCTGTTTATATCGCGATCAACAACAAAGAATTCGCTAACCGAATCATTAGCCAGTTAGATTTTTTTGGCTTTCGCTCTATTAGTTTCGAAAAAGCTGACAACCTCATCGCGGCGTCACAGCAAAACAAGCCAGAAACCGTCGTGATGGATATCGATTTTGGCAATGAAAAAATGTCCGGATTTGAAGCCGCAGAAGCGCTGCAAGCGAAACATGAAACACCAGTACCCATTATTTACCTAAGCTCTGAACGGGATGACATCCAGACCAGATTGCGCGCCTCGCGATCCGGAGGAGAAGAGTTTTTTTACCCCACAGTAGACCCCGGCCAGCTTATCGAGAAAATTGAGCGCTACACTCATGCAAGCCCGCAAGAACCATATCGCGTGCTGGTGGTAGACGACTCTCAATCACAGGCCCGTTATATCGACACGGTCCTTAAAAAAGCGGGGATGCACCCGCTTACGATTACAGACCCAATGAAGGTACTCCTTGCGCTAGAAGAGTTTCATCCTGAAATCATCATTATGGACATGTACATGCCAGGCTGCACCGGCATGGAGCTTGCGCGAGTCATTCGCCAACAAGACAAATTTCACAGCGTTCCTATTATCTACTTGTCTGCCGAGGACGACCTCAATAAACAGCTTCATGCAATGAGCCAAGGCGGAGATGACTTTTTAACGAAGCCAATCGATCCAAAACACTTAACATCGACCATCCATAATCGAGGCAGGCGCGCTCGCTCCCTACTCGCCCTAATGATCCGAGATAGCCTCACCGGACTTTACAACCACACACATACACTGCACTTACTCGAACAAGAGGTCACCAAGGCCCAAGACAAAGAACAACCTCTGTCTTTTGTGATGCTTGATTTGGACCACTTCAAAAAAGTAAACGACACCTACGGTCACCCGATGGGAGACAGAGTCATTAAAAGTCTTGCGTTATTTCTAAAGCAAAGACTAAGAAAAACCGATCATATAGGGCGTTACGGCGGCGAAGAGTTTGCTGTCGTATTACCCAACACCAGTGAAGGCGATGCGAAAACGATCATGAGCGAAATCCGCGAGCGCTTTTCAACCTTGCCGCAGCCCTGTGGCGATACGTCATTCTGCGTTAGCTTTAGCTGTGGCATTGCCACTTATGAGAAAGGAAAGCTGGAGGCGAACGCTAAACAGATGTGCGAAAAAGCAGACCAAGCTCTCTATCAAGCAAAACACGATGGCCGCAACACCGTGCGTTCTTACATAAACGACCTACTGCAGTAAACCACCCACCAACTTGTAGTAATTATGCTTGTAAATGCATAGATTTGTAGGCAAACTTGCGCTCAAATCACGCATTATCAACGAACTGATGTTTTACTTCTTACGATTGTGTGATCACCGCAATATAGAGACCTAAACACCATGCCTTCTATTCTTGTGATCAACGGCCCGAACCTAAACCTACTAGGTTCACGAGAGCCCGAAATCTACGGTACAGAAACCGTCGACGACATTCATCAGCGCCTCATATCAAAATCAAAAAACGCAGGCCATTCACTCGAAGCATTCCAAAGCAATGCAGAGCATGAGCTGATCGACAGAATTCACAACGCACGCAACGAATCGGTTAAATTTATCATTATTAACCCTGGCGCGTTTACCCACACCAGTATTGCGATAAGAGATGCACTACTCGGTGTTTCGATACCATTCATCGAAGTACACCTATCAAATGTCCATTCGCGCGAAGCGTTTCGACACCACTCATATTTTTCAGACATTGCGACAGGCGTTATTTGCGGCCTTGGAAGTCAAGGCTACGACGCAGCTTTAGATTACGCATTGTCGACGCTGTAAAGCAACGGGTTATTAAGAGGCCACCATGGACATACGAAAAGTCAAAAAACTGATAGAGCTTATCGAAGAATCCAATATTACTGAGCTTGAAATAAAAGAGGGTGAAGAATCCATCCGCATTAGTCGTGGCCATGCAACAACACAAGTGGTCACTGCGCCGCAGTCAGTCACCCATTCCGTAGAGTCCTATAGTTCCCCCGCTGACGTCAGTCAACGAGCCCCTGCAACTGCAGGCCACCAAGTAAAATCTCCAATGGTCGGGACCTACTACCAAGCGTCATCTCCAGACGCGCCAGTTTTTGTGGAAGTTGGCCAAACTGTAAAGGCGGGTGACGTCTTGTGTATCATCGAAGCAATGAAAATGATGAACCAAATTGAAAGCGATGCATCTGGCACGGTACAAGAAATACATATCGAAAATGGCGAACCAGTCGAGTTTGACCAACCACTATTCACTATCGTGTAGCACAACTCCATGATCAAAAAGATACTAATTGCGAATCGCGGCGAAATTGCATTAAGAATTTTGCGTGCGTGCAAGGAAATGGGCATTGCTAGTGTTGCCGTGCATTCAAGTGTTGATCGCGATCTTATGCATGTCCGCTTAGCGGATGAGTCGGTTTGCATTGGTGGAAACCTGCCCGCTGAAAGCTATCTCAATATTCCGGCTATTATTGCCGCCGCAGAAGTCACCAACAGCGAAGGCATCCATCCTGGCTATGGTTTTTTAGCTGAAAACGCCAACTTCGCGGAGCAAGTTGAGCGCAGTGGGTTTACGTTTATCGGTCCAACCCCAAACGTCATTCGTTTAATGGGAAATAAGGTCTCTGCAATCGAGGCCATGCGCAAAGCGGGCGTACCGACTGTCCCAGGTTCAGACGGTCCCTTAACCAACAATCAGGATCGCTCGCGCGCCATCGCTCGCAAAATTGGCTACCCAGTAATTATAAAGGCCGCCTCGGGCGGCGGCGGACGAGGCATGCGCGTCGTTCACGAAGAAAGCGAGCTAATTTCTTCTATTGCCGTAACTCAAGCAGAAGCAAAAGGCGCTTTTGGTGACGATACCGTTTACTTAGAAAAATTCTTGGGTCGCCCTAGGCATGTTGAGGTTCAGGTTATTGCTGACGAGCATGGCAACGCCGTTCATTTAGGCGATCGCGACTGCTCGTTACAGCGACGCCATCAAAAAATAATTGAAGAAGCGCCCGCGCCAAATATTAATGAAGCCGCCAGGCAAAAGGTATTCGACGCTTGTGTAAACGCATGCAAAGATATTGGATATCGCGGTGTGGGAACATTCGAGTTTTTATATCAGGATGGCGAATACTTCTTTATAGAGATGAATACCCGCATCCAAGTGGAACATCCCGTTACGGAGATGATCACAGGCATCAACTTGGTAAAAGAACAGATTCGTGTCGCGAGCGGCCTACCTCTTGCATTCGCTCAAAGTGATATTATGTTCAAAGGCCACGCGATCGAGTGTCGAATCAATGCAGAAAACCCTGACACTTTTATCCCAAGTCCAGGCACAGTGACTCACTTTCATGCCCCTGGTGGAATGGGCGTACGAGTAGATTCTCACTTATATAGCGGCTATAAAGTGCCTCCCTTCTATGACTCCTTAATAGCGAAGCTTATCTGTCATAGCGAAGACAGAACCGCAGCGTTAAACCGAGTCAAGAATGCACTGGAAGAAATGATTATCCTTGGCATTAATTCTAATATCCCTCTTCATCAACGTCTTGCCAGAGACAAAGGGTTTCGTGATATTGAATTCAACATTCATTATCTAGAAAAATTACTTGCCAATTAGTGCTGACTGCATTCACTAAGGAATATACATGAACTGGATACAGCTCAGTGCGACCATCGACCCCACCCAAGCGGAAGCACTCGAAGAGAGCCTGCTTGCCGCTGGAGCTTCCGCTGTCACGATGGTCGATGCCGCCAACCAGCCGATTTTAGAACCCGCTTTAGGTACCACGCCTATTTGGAATGAAACGCGCGTCACCGGGTTATTTTCAGCTGAAGAGGACATCGACTCTGCGCTAAAAATAACGCAAGCGGTTTTTACACAAATGGCATCAGCTCCCTGCCCCAATCTAACAGCAGAGCTGCTTGAGAATGAAGACTGGACGCGTAAGTGGATTGAGAACTTCAAACCCATCCGTTTTGGCAATCGCCTTTGCGTTTGCCCAAGCTGGGAAGCCACTCCCGATACCGGCGTGATTAACTTGTTACTTGAGCCAGGCCTAGCTTTCGGGACAGGAACTCACCCAACAACAGCGCTATGTCTTGAGTGGCTGGATGGTACAGAGCTAAGCGGCAAGACGGTTGTCGATTTTGGCTGCGGTTCAGGAATACTCGGCATCGCCGCACTGTTACTTGGCGCAAGCAAAGTGATCGCTATCGACAACGACCCGCAAGCACTGATTGCAACGCGCGACAATGCTGACCGCAACAGCATTGCGCCAGAACGCATCGAAACTTACTTACCTGAAGATGCACCTTCACTTAAAGCAGATATTGTCGTTGCCAATATCCTAGCCCAGCCTCTTCATGACCTAAGAGACATTATACTGTCATACCTAAAGAGCGAAGGAAGCCTAGTGATGTCTGGAGTACTTAAAAATCAGGCCGAAGAACTCGCACAACATTACTCCTCTCAAGTTGAAATAGAGCCCATTGCACAACAAGAAGACTGGACTCGGGTGAGTGGTACGCGCAAATAGCGTGATCTTGTTACTCACTCGCTAGAAAACCAGCTACACTTTACGGAAAACGTTCACTCATTCTGACCCAACACTCGCGCTAGGAATCAATCCAGACCATGTCCACCGATAAGCTTACTCGCTGCCCTCACTGCAAAGCCGCATTTAAAGTATCGGAAAGCCAACTAGCTGTCGCCAGCGGCAGAGTTCGTTGCGGCGCCTGCATGAACGTATTTGACGCCATTGCCTATAGTCTTGGTGACGCAAAAGACGCACCTGAGAACCCTCCTACTGACTCCGAATTAGAGCAAGAGATACAAGACCTTGCGGAGCATGACGATACATCAACAGAATTAAACAGCGACTTAATTCAAGACAACCCGACAGAAGACAATGAAAGCGAAACAACATCACAAAACTCTCCATTTGGCGACGAGCTCAGCGACTCATTTAAAGATCTTGAAGAAACACGCAGCAAAGACCTAAATGCTAGCTATGCCAATGAATTAGAAGAAGCTCGCCAGGCACCAGATGACGAAAGCTGGGCGACCGATATGCTAGAGCAAGAAGCCCGGAGCATACCAGAATCAAGCCCTTCAGAGTCTCCAAAGAAAAAACAAGAGCGGATCGAGCCAGCATTCACAGCTAGTTATAACGAAATCGCAGAACCTGAAAATGTTGAGTTCGCGCCGTTCAGTGAAAACAACGATGAGCAAGAGCATATTAGTTTTTACTACGACGACGCACCAAGCAAACCAAAGCGCAGTAAAGTTGCCTCGTTTACTCTAATTACACTAAACACCCTTCTCGTTTTTACACTAGTAGGCTTAGCTAGCTGGTTTCATTACGAAAAACTCGCCAAATACCCTCAGGTCGCTGCTCTTTATCAGCAGTTTTGCGATATCGCCGGATGTGAGCTCCCCGAGCTTAGCGATATAACAAAAATCCGAAGCCATAACTTAGTTGTGCGAAGCCACCCCACTACTCGAAACGCTTTAATTATTGATGCCGTGATCACCAATGAGGCCGACTATCCCCAAGATTTTCCGGACATAGCCCTCTACTTTTCCGACATTAATAACCAGACGATTGCACAACGACTCATTAAACCTGCTCAGTACCTAGTACCTGAAATCTTAGAGTGGCGTCAGTTACCGAGCAACGAAGGAATCCATATTTCACTAGAGATTGTTGACCCCGGCAAAGAAGCGGTGAACTACAGCCTGAAATTTTTCCCCCAAAAAGATAATAACTCCCCCGACCCAGCGACAGACCAAAACTCCGATTAAATGTCAACCAATCCGCGCAAAATATAACCAAAAAAAGTCCGTATTCAGCCTTTAATAGCCGATAATCTGAGAGTATTATTAGCGCCCTTTTATTCAACTACCCCAATGGCCGCTGAGAAGACGAGTGCTTAAACTTGGTCCGTACGAACTAAATAGCCGTTTAATACTGGCCCCGATGGCTGGGGTAACTGATCGCCCGTTTAGAGCACTTTGCCGTCAACATGGCGCTGGACTAGCTGTATCAGAAATGGTCATTGCCGATCCCGCTTTTTGGAATACACGAAAATCTAAGCATCGCCTCGATCATACTGGCGAAGAAGGCCCTATCTCCGTTCAAATTGCAGGAGGCGATGCTGAAATGTTAGCGCTGTCTGCAAAACTAAATCAGGATCAAGGCGCGCAAATTATCGATATTAATATGGGCTGCCCGGCCAAAAAAGTATGTAACAAGGCAGCCGGCTCAGCACTGATGAAAGACGAAGCACTGGTCAGTGAAATATTAGATAGCGTCGTTAAAGCCGTAAACATTCCCGTCACACTCAAAATTCGAACGGGCTGGGACACGAATAACAAAAATGCGTTGACGATTGCCAGAATTGCTGAAGATGCCGGCATTTCTGCGCTAGCAGTTCATGGCCGAACCCGCGCCTGTGCTTATCAAGGCAATGCCGAATACGACACCATCGCAGCGATAAAGTCGGCCATCAGAATTCCTGTGCTGGCGAATGGCGATATCGACTCTCCAGAAAAAGCGCTGCATGTACTAGATAAAACTGGCGCTGACGGCCTACTTATCGGACGTGCAGCTCAGGGCTGCCCATGGATTTTTGACGACATCAATCATTACTTGGCGACAGGAACTCACAGAAAAAAACGAAGCTCGATACAAGTTAGGGACATTATGCTTAGTCATGTCCGTGCTCTCCACGAGTTTTATGGCGAAGTGATGGGCGTTCGAATTGCCCGCAAGCATGTCGGCTGGTACTTAAAATCCCAGGAAGACGTACTTGGGTATCGTAAAGCGTTCAACGCAATTGCAGAGCCCGCGATACAACTAAATTCTATTAACAACTATTTTGAAAAACAGACAAAAAAAGAGGATAAAGCCGCATGAACCCAGAAACGCTTGCTGACAACAAAGAACAAGAACAGGTCAATAGCACAAATACAGCAATCGAAGGTGGCGCGACGCTGCGTGACTGTGTCGAAACCACGCTTAGCAACTATTTCGCTCAATTAGACGGCGCACCCGTTACAGACGTGTACCAACTCGTTCTTTCGGAAGTAGAAGCTCCCTTGCTAGAGCAAGTTCTTAAGTACACCCGAAACAATCAGACAAAAGCCTCAGTACTGCTTGGCCTAAATCGTGGCACCCTGCGGAAGAAACTAAAACAGTACGGTTTGTTATAAGCCCTCGCGCCTAATATTACTTTGAAAGAGGGCGAGCTGATCTCGCCTTTTTTCGTTTTAAATTTTATTACTTGTCATTTCCCGGAACACTATCATGAGCAACACAGCTAATCTTGTCGCGGTGCAACGCGCACTAATAAGCGTCTCCGACAAAACAGGCATCGTTGAATTTGCCAAAGCGCTCAACGAGCAAAACGTTGAAATTCTATCGACTGGAGGCACCTTTAAACTGCTCACAGAAAATGGCATTCCAGCGATAGAAGTGTCTGACTATACGGGGTTCCCCGAAATGATGGATGGACGTGTTAAGACGCTACATCCGAAAATCCATGGCGGTATTCTTGGCCGCAGAGACAAAGATCAAACTGTCATGCAAGAGCATGACATTCGCCAGATTGACATGGTCGTCGTAAATTTATATCCATTTGAACAAACCATTGCGAACGAAAATTGCAGCCTAGAAGACGCGATAGAAAACATTGATATTGGCGGCCCTACCATGGTCAGAGCGGCGGCCAAAAACCACCCCTTCGTCAACATAGTGGTTAGAGCTAGCGACTATGCAAGCATCCTCCAAGAGATGCAGGAAAATCAAGGCGCTACTAGTTTGGAAACTCGCTTTAATCTCGCGATCAAGGCCTATGAGCACACCGCTAGCTATGATGGTGCTATTGCAAATTATTTTGGCACTATGGTCCCAGGCGGCAACGAAAATTTCCCTCGCACCTTCAACGTACAAATGACAAAAGCTCAAGATATGCGTTATGGCGAAAACCCGCATCAGAACAGCGCGTTTTATGTTGAGGACAAGCCAGCCGATGCATCAATCGCTAGCGCTCAACAAATTCAAGGAAAAGAGCTGTCATATAACAACATTGCGGATACTGACGCAGCATTGGAGACGGTCAAACTATTTGACCAGCCTTGCTGCGTGATAGTTAAACACGCCAACCCTTGTGGCGTATCCGAAGCAAATAGCTTATCAGAAGCCTATGAACGGGCTTATGCAACCGACCCAGAGTCGGCATTTGGCGGGATCATTGCGTTCAATCGCAGTCTAGACGAGAACACAGCACGCCTTATCGTAGACAGACAGTTTGTCGAAGTGATTATTGCACCTGAGATCAGTGAAGGGGCACGACAGGCGGTTTCTGAAAAGAAAAACGTGCGCCTGCTTGAGTGTGGATACTGGAACAAAAGTGTTCGCGGACTTGACTATAAGCGAGTCAACGGCGGCCTGCTGGTGCAAGATCGAGATATCGGCTTAATTACGCCAGAAGAACTTAAAGTTGTTACAAGCCGGCAGCCAACTGAAGATGAAATAGCCGACCTTATGTTTACTTGGAAAGTCGCTAAAATGGTGAAATCTAACGCGATTGTCTATGGTAAGGACGCTCAAACGGTTGGTGTCGGCGCAGGCCAAATGAGCCGAGTGAACTCTGCACGTATTGCTGTTATCAAGGCAGAACATGCGGGTTTAGTTGTTGCTGGCTCTGTAATGGCATCTGATGCATTCTTCCCATTTCGCGACGGCATCGATAATGCTGCTGCCGCCGGTGTGAGCTGTATCATTCAACCAGGCGGCTCAATGCGTGACCAAGAAGTCATCGATGCTGCCAATGAGCATGGCATGGCAATGGTGTTCACCGGAATGAGACACTTCCGCCACTAGACCCAAAGATTCAACCTGGACGCTTCACTCTCCTAGCGAGAATGGATACACTGAAATTGTTCTTTAAGGAGTATGAAGCGTGACAGATTACATTCGAATCAAAGTAAGAGGCTACCACCTAGACCAACGCGGGCACCTTAATAATGCCGGCTACATCGAGTTTTTAGAAGAGGCTCGCTGGGTGCTGTTTGAGAACTACAGTGCCGATCAGTTTCTATCCCAACATGATTTAGCACTGACCCTCGTCAATATTAATATCAACTATCGCCGCCCCAGCTTTCTCAACGAAACGCTCGAAATTCATACCAAGGTCATGCGCATTGGAACCACCAGCTGCCATATCGACCAAACCATATACCTCGAAGGTACCAATACGGTGATCGCCGATGCGAATAATATTTTTGCGTTGATGGACAACGCCACCAATAAAGCGGTCGCCATCGAAGGAAAAGCAAGAGAAAAACTCGAACAGCTCGCCAACGCACTATAAAAGCGTCGTAGAGCACCTATATCAACGAGATCAACGTTCAACTCCGCTCTCGAATACGGTATCCTTGCCGCGCTTTATTTGTCCCAGATTAGAAAAGGTTTTTGCTATGAACGTATTGGTTATCGGTAGTGGTGGTCGCGAGCACGCATTGGCATGGAAAGCTGCGCAAAGCGCTTCCGTCAGCACAGTTTTTGTTGCTCCCGGTAACGCTGGAACAGCCGGCGAAAAAAATCTTGAGAATGTCGCCATCGACGTCGGTGACTTTCAGGCCTTGGCTAACTTTGCCGAACAGAACAACGTAGGCCTCACTATTGTTGGTCCAGAAGCCCCCTTAGTTGATGGCATTGTTGACTACTTTGCGGAACGAGACTTGCCCTGTTTTGGCCCTAATAAAGGCGCTTCTCAGCTCGAAGGTTCAAAAGCGTTCACCAAAGACTTCCTTGCAAGACATAATATCCCAACGGCCGACTACCAAAACTTCACTGAGCTTGAGCCTGCTCTCGCCTACTTGAGAGAAAAAGGCGCACCAATCGTCGTGAAAGCCGACGGTCTTGCCGCTGGCAAAGGCGTAATCGTCGCAGAAACGTTAGGCCAAGCAGAAGAAGCCGTTACCGACATGTTGTCGGGCAATGCATTTGGCGATGCAGGTTGCCGAGTGGTAATAGAGGAGTTTCTAGATGGCGAGGAGGCAAGCTTCATTGTCATCGCCGATGGGAAAAACATTCTCCCCATGGCAACCAGTCAAGATCATAAGAGAGTGGGCAATGGCGATAGCGGCCCCAACACAGGTGGCATGGGCGCCTACTCTCCAGCTCCGGTAGTCACTGCAGCAGTGCACCAGCGTGTAATGGAACAAGTGATTCAACCCACGATTGAAGGCATGGCAAAAGAAGGCAATGACTATACCGGTTTTTTGTATGCCGGCCTGATGATCAGCGCTGACGGTCAACCCAAGGTTATTGAATACAATTGCCGCTTTGGTGACCCGGAAACACAACCAATCATGATGCGCTTGCAGTCAGACCTCGTATCGCTTTGTCAGTCAGCCCTATCAGGAACTCTAGATAGCTGCAAAACCCAATGGGACCCTCGCGCTTCGGTTGGCGTAGTATTGGCCGCAGGCGGCTATCCAGGCAGCTATGAAAAAGGCTTAACGATTGAAGGACTAGAAGGCGCCGATAGCGAAACTCAAAAAGTGTTTCATGCGGGCACCCAACTGCTCGATGGAAAAGTGGCCACAAATGGCGGACGAGTACTGTGTGCAACAGGCCTCGGCGACAATGTCACGATCGCTCAGCAACAAGCCTACGAACAGGCCTCAAAAATTAGCTGGAAAGGGATGTTTCATCGTGATGACATCGCGTACCGCGCGATCGCCCGCGAGCAGACTAACTAACATTAGCTAGTCATCGCTTCATCTGGAGGCCGTATGTCGCTTAACTTACACGAAATCAGAGAATTCGCGCTAGACACCGCTAAAAGTGCAGGCACTTTAATACGTGAGATGCGCGAACAAGGCGACCTTCAGCATAGCTATAAGGACCAGCAAGAGCTTGTTACCAGCGCAGATATCTCCGCCGACAAGCTAATAGTTGATCGCATCAAAGCGCGCTTCCCTTCACATAGAGTACTTTCTGAAGAAGGCTACAACGATACATCCATCGCCGCAGACCTCGCGTCTCCAATTTGGATCATTGACCCTATAGATGGCACCGTCAACTACGCCCATGGGCAGATGATGGTCGCGGTATCTATCGCCTTCGCCTGTGAAGGCGAGGTAAAAGTAGGCGTAGTTTACAACCCATTTATGGAAGAAACCTTCTCTGCAGTCCATGGCGAACCCAGCGCCCTCAACGGCTTACCAATCCATGTCAGTGGGCTGGACGTATTGCGAAAAGGCCTCGTTGCCACGGGATTTCCTTACGATAAGTCTGGTGTTCCGCCGATTATTAACCGCGTTGAAAAAGTACTATTTGAATGCCAAGACCTGAGACGGCTTGGCTCTGCCGCATTGGATATTTGCTGGGTAGCTTGCGGGCGGCTGGATGCCTATTTCGAGTCACTGAGTCCATGGGACTTTGCTGCCGCTAGGCTAATTGCACTTCAAGCAGGTGCAAGATGTGGACACTTCAGCCCTGTCCCCGCGCATATACCAGACTGCATACACTGCGATGACCTATTAATCAGCACCCCTGCAATCTACGATGCGCTACATCAAACGCTGCAACCCTAATTACATTTCCTATTATTGAAAGATCCCTGTTGCCAATAGAGGCCAGTGCCCTGTCCAACCTGCTGTTGGCTTTACTGCGAACTCCGTTCTGACGTATTGATGAATACGACCCTCGATATTCACGATCAGTAGATTCGCGCCCAACACACTCGTTAAACGCAACTTTTTCGACTCTGAAACCTCAGCCTGCCTAATGATCTGCTTTAATTCTGTTTCAAGCCGCTCAAAGAATTGACGCGCTCTCTGTCTTAGCTTCGGATTTTCACCGGCGAGGGCATCTCCCATTAGTATTCGGCATAAACCGGGGTTCTTTTCTGCAAACGCCAAGACAAGTGTCAACACCCGTTGAAGCTTCTCAAGCCCAGTCCCCGCGTCTGCATTAATTTTATTAATACGCGAAAAAACCGCATCTTCGATAAATTCTATTAAGCCCTCAAACATCTTGCCCTTGCTTGGGAAGTGCCGATACAACGCTGCCTCTGTCACACCTACATTTTTCGCCAGCTGTGCGGTTGTTATTTTTGCACCGACATTGTCCTCGAGCATTTGCGTAAGTGTCTCAAGAATTTGTTGGCGTCGGTTTGGTTTTTTGGTGTTAGCAGGCATGAGCGATTCCCTTAAGAAATAAGTCCGTCAATCGGTGAAGAGGCTGAAGCATAGAGCTTTCTGGGCATTCGCCCTGCTTTCCAAGCCACCCTGCCACTCTCTACCGCTAAATTCATCGCCCTTGCCATCAATACGGGCTCGCGAGCCGCAGCAATTGCAGTATTCATCAATACTCCGTCACAACCTAACTCCATTGCAACCGTTGCATCAGAAGCAGTACCCACTCCAGCATCTACTAAAATCGGAACAGACGCGTTCTCTAATATCAGCCTGATGTTGTAAGGGTTGCGAATCCCCAGGCCCGAACCTATCGGCGCACCTAAAGGCATAACGGCAACGCAGCCTATCTCTTCCAGCTGTTTTGCAACAATCGGATCGTCACTGGTATAAACCATTACTTTAAAACCATCGTCTACCAAGGTTTTCGCGGCGCTAAGCGTTTGCGTTATGTCAGGGTATAGCGTCTTCTGGTCACCAAGAACCTCTAACTTTACAAGATCATGACCATCCAACAATTCTCGCGCCAAGCGACACGTCCTGACAGCGTCCTCTGCGGTATAGCAGCCTGCAGTATTGGGTAATATCGTATATTTTTCGGGAGACAGGACGTCGAGTAAATTTGGCTCGTCATTGTTTTGACCGATATTAGTCCGGCGCACAGCAACCGTTACAATTTCAGCGCCACTCGCCTCAATCGCCGCTGCAGTTTCCGCCAAGTCACGATACTTTCCTGTACCGACCAATAACCGAGACTGATAACTTTTTCCCGCTATTACTAAGGTGTCAGCTTGCTTAGATTTGTTCATAGTTTCCCGATAATTTATTAGTCTTTAGCCGCCGCCAATCGCTTGGACAACTTCAACGACATCCGCATCGCTTAGCTTAAACGATTCATGCTGGCTTCGCGGCACAATTTCTTGATTCACTTCGATCGCGTAACGCGTACCGTTCAGCGCTAACGTCTCTGCCAATTGGGTTAGCGATGCAGCTTTATCCAAAAAAAATGGCTTCCCGTTAAGCTCTATCTCTAGTTTGTCGTTCACATATTTCTCACTGTTAAACGTGCTTAGATTTACGTAACGTTTTGCTCTTTAAGTTGAATTGTTAAAGCAACCAACATCGCCACCCAGCCGAGCAAAAAAGCCACCCCTCCGATTGGAGTAATCGCACCAAACGCCTTAAGCCCACTAAAAGAAAGGAGGTAAAGACTACCACAAAAGAAAACGATGCCAAAAAGGAAAGCGTTGCGACTTAATACCAACCACCATTGCGCTCGATGCGAGCTACAAAGTGCTAAAAGGGGACCCAACGAAAGTAACGCCAACGCATGGTACATTTGATACGTAACGGCTGTTTGAAATACTCCACGCGAATAGGCATCTAGATACTCCTTCAAGGCATGAGCACCGAACGCACCAAACGCAACCGCAAGCAGCGCAACCAGAGCTCCAAACTGAATGGCCCTTATGGCATGCACCGTCAGCATTGTGGTTCACTAAGTTCAGAACAAGAACAAGAAGTACGCACCTGATTCCGAACCTTAATTGCGCTCAAGCTCCCCCCCCAGACACAACCTGTATCGGTCGCTAGAATACCACTAACCCCCGTATCGCCCTCAAGTGCCGCCCAATGGCCAAAGTACTGACAAATTTCCGGATTTTTTCGATCAAAACGAAACCAAGGCTGATACCCCTCTGGCGCATGATCAACCGTCTCCTTGGCTGAAAAATCGAGCGACCCCGCAGCCGTTATAAAACGCATCCGCGTAAGGTAATTAGTAATCACCCTCAAGCGCGCCTGCCCTGATAATTCATCACACCATCGATCTGGTGAGTTTCCATACATCGCATCAAAAAAGTCTGGGGCATCTTCGCTCTTGATCACCTTGCTCACTTCTTTGCTCAGCGCAAACGCTTTTTCAACACTCCAGATATGTGGCACACCAGCATGCGTCATAACAGTTTTTTTCTTTTTGCTATAAACCATCAATGGAAGCTGTCTTAGCCACTCCATTAGCTCTTCGCAATCTGGCGCGTTTAGAATGTCCGCAAACGTATCTTTCTTTCGAATCGACGACTCATTTCCATAGAAACATGCCAAAAGGTGTAGATCATGATTCCCAAGCACCGCTTTGTGTGCAATTTCTTTGATCAATCGGAGCGTATTAAGTGAATCAGGCCCTCTATTGACTAAATCACCTGCGAACCACAATTTATCTTTATCCGGGTCGTAGGCGATTTTTTCAAGCAACCTAAGTAAGGGCCTATAACAGCCCTGTACATCTCCAATAACATAGGTAGCCAATACTATCTCCCGTGGCGCTTAAACATTGGAATTCCGTTTGCGAAACACAAACAGTAGATTATTTGCGGGCATTTTAATGCGAGCTTCGCATTCTAGCGATTGAGATAAAGCCTTACTCTCTAGCCAAGCCGTATCCTTTAACCCGCTCAATGGGTCGCGGGACTTTAACCATTCGTCCAAAGCCCTATCGCCATCTGACGTATAGCGCCCTGCCTCGCTAAAGGCACCGTAAACAAAAAGGATTCCGTCACGTTTCAAGGCGATCGCGGCGGTTCTCAAAACAGCAGAAGCAGTTTCCATCGACACAAAATGAATAGTGTTTGCTGTAAAAACTACATGATAAAGGTCTTGCTGAGCTAAAGCGCTCTCACCATCGTTAACATCCAAGGCAAGGGGCTGACGTACATTGGGCAAAGAATAGTCGTCAACCCAAGCACGGATGCCAGGTAACAAGTCAACGAGATCACTTGGCTGCCAAACAACATTAGGCAATTCTGACGAGATATGCACCGCATGCTGGCCTGTTCCACTTCCGATCTCTAGCACTAGCCGCTCTGGCATATTTATATAAGGCCGAACCGCTTCTAGAATAGCGTCTTGGTTCCTTAAGCAGGATTCTGCAACCGGCTTATCCATTTGACGCTACCCTTGCCCTTCATACTTTAAAGGGTCAACCGCATCATTTAGACTAAAAGCCTCGAGCCTTTCTTGGCAGGAGCCACACTTACCACATGCGAGCTCCCTACCTTTATAGCATGTCCAGCTTTTACCATAATCAAGCCCCATTGCGATGCCCTTCGCCAGAATTTCTATTTTGTTCAAGGACAAATAAGGCGCTTGAACATCAACAATTTCATAATTAGCGACGCGTGATACAGCCGCCATCTTTTCGACGAACTCCGGGCGACAGTCAGGATATATGGCATGATCTCCGCCGTGAGCACCAAACAACACCGCTGATGCATTCACCGATACAGCGTAAGCAATCGCGAGCGACAGCATAACCATATTGCGATTAGGTACCACTGTCGACTTCATGCTCTCTTCTTCATAGTGGCCGTCTGGAATCTCGATATCATCGGTCAAGGACGAGCCCATCAACAACTGATGAATTGAGGTAATATCAACTATTTTGTGCGGCAAACCCAAATCATCACAAACCTTCTGAGCATAATGCAGCTCTTTCGCGTGTTTCTGCCCATAATTAAAACTCAAAGCATAAACGCGCTTGCCCTGCCTCATGGACTCATTAATTAAGGTAAATGAGTCCATCCCTCCAGAATAAATTACTACAACTTTATCAGACATAAATACTCCGCTACTTTAGCGTGATATTCTAAACGCTAGTAATAAAATAAACAGCACTCACTGATAGCGAAGATACTTAAATTCTATGATGAGTATCATTTGAGTTTATCCGTCGTGGCCTATAACATTGCGACCGCTGACACTGACCATCGACGACGACACCATGACCGAAACCGCGACACATTTTATCGACTTTGAAGCTTCGAGCTTAGACCTTGTCGCGAGCTACCCAATTGAGGTTGGAGTATGCCTCGCGTCGGGCGAAACAAAAAGCTGGCTGATAAAGCCTCATGTAGTATGGAAAGATTGGTCTGAAAGAGCATTCCGAATCCATGGAATCACACAAGAGACACTTCAGTCGGAGGGCTTAGACGTCAGCCAAGTCGCTGAAGAGCTGAACGACTTTTTACAGGGCGATGTGTATTGTGATGCATGGACGTTCGATAGCTTTTGGCTGCATCGTCTATACAAAGCTGCCGGCTGTAAGCCGAACTTCGAATTAGACTCTATTGCAACACTGCTCTCGAATTCGCAAGTCGAGAAGTGGCAAGAGATGCACAAAAGCGTCATCGCCGAACTCGGTTTAGACAGACATCGTGCCGAAAATGACGCCATTATTTTGCATGAAACCTGGTCTCGCCTAAAAGACATCTAGGTCGGATCAGTGAACTCCATCGCGCACCTATTTTTGATTAATGCTATGATCTCGCGCGTAACTGATCGCACGCATTAACGTGCCGCATTTATCTTTTTCAGAGTATTTCTACAGCATGAACCGACCCCAACCTTTAGCAATTTCAATACTTGTCTCGTCTTTAGTTTTGAGCGCCTGCGGTGTAATCGGCGAACCATCTTTGGACACCGCAGCGAGCCTGTGTGCGAACGGTGAAAAGGCGGAGGTCACGATTGGTCTAGACTTCAGCGACCCAGCAACTTCTCCTTACGTAACCGAGCCGGGCAGAGACAACGGAGATTACAGACTATATCTGCAGGACATTTTAGAAGCAGCCGAGCCAAGCGAATCCATTAGTGTCGATATACAAAACGCGCTAACCTCGATCAGTGATCTAGTTAACGGCGATGCGGACGATCAGTTCGGACTAAACTATGAAATGGCAGGCGGACTAGTTGTAAGCGCAGATAACCCCCTTGATTATATAGAGTCCCTATTAGCCTCCACCGACTCTAACACTCAAATTGGTGCGTTTCAGGATGCTCGAACTCAAATTAGCGGGGGCATTAGTGCCGATGATGACTTCTGCAATTACACAAATTCTAATATCCGTTTTGTTGACCAAGACAGTAACACCGTCTTGTTCTCAGAACTTAACCTAAGCTACAACCCTTTCACTCGTATCGTACAGCAATCGTTTTTGATCTCTGAACTACGAGAGGCCTTTGCTGATATCGAACAACGTCAGACCGTCCCCTATTTTGGGTTTGCACAAGCCAATTCCTCTAACTTCCAAACTCGAGGGTTTTATCCATTTACGCAGCGGTCCACGTTAGCTAACAGCCCCGACGGCTTTCGCAGTTTGTTGGTTGATGACGGCAAAGACCTAAGCCTTGGTCAGATAGAGATATCTACCAGCAATACCTTTTGTGAAGATGCAGATGGCGAGGTGACTGTCTGCGACTCAGGGCCAACAAGAGCGCCCGCCAAAGCCCAATGCGACGGATCAGACCCTGACGGACAAGACGAGACAGGCGTTCTACAAGAACGCGCCTTAGCCCTCGATTCCTCAATCACCAACCTTAAACGAATTCGGCTAGAGACAGATTATGCAACACAAGAGGTCCGTATTTATGCCTCCGAATATAACGAAGCCATTTTAGACTCAGATGGCGTGACAGAAATATTTGATCCAACGAACTGCGAGAAACAAGCAATATTGGACGAACTAGCTATTGCAAGTCCAGGCGTTGGCGTGCGACTAACAATCGTCGAGGATCCGAACTACGACTTGATCTATGACGAAGACAATATCTTGATTACAACTCCTCTCTACACGTTTGCGGGAACCGCCTTACCCGAGTAAGCTCCGATGTCTCGTTACTTTCGAAGATTCGTCACCTTCGCGCTTGGCCCTAAATGCTCATCGATCATCCCGATGAGCTGCCAATTCCGCTCTAGCTGCTCTTGAAGCTGTCTTATCGTAGATAAATCTTGGCAGCTATCAAGGGAGAGCTGCCTCAACTTTTCTTTTGCTTGAACAATTTCTTGTTCTAACCTCACCTTTTGCACTTCCAACAATTGCATAACTACTGCCTCAAAATCAGCCACTTTGTCGCTGCATTAAAACAGTATAGTTTTTGATCAGCACGGCTCCTTGGCTGTTTTGAATCACTTAGTGACGGCGCGTTACCAAGTGATTCAAATGAACAGACTCCAACAACAATTATGTATCTGCTATTCTTAAGGGTAAGAAAAGCTTTGGAGGCCCTCATGACAAGACCAAGCATTGCTCACGTGATCAATGAGTTTGAATCGTTTCTCGAACTGCTCGACGACGCCTATTGGGAAGCTTCCGCTATCGAGCATAAAGATTTTATTTATGATGTTATTGGTGTCTTTTCACAAGAAGTCAGAGAGATCAACAAACTCAGCGTTCAAGATCACCACTATCCGTATGAGTTTATTACAGAGGGGATTAGGAGAATTGCGAACAAAGTTGCCACGTTAGATAGCCGAAAAAAAGAGCTCGTGTGCCGCACACAAACTCTTCTGGACTTAAGTGAGGTTCTGTCTAATGTAACCATCATTCTGGATACGCAAGACGATTGAGCCGCCTTAGTTATAGAACAGCCAACATAGGCTTCGTAAAGTGATCCACCAGTAAAGCAACGAACAAAAGCATCAGGTATGTAATTGAGTATTTAAACGTTTTTATCGCAGCGTGCTTATAGTTGCCCTGAATCATTCGAATAGCCCAATGAATAAACCTTGCACCCAACAACATTGCCGACACTAGATAGATTTCCCCGCTCATTCCAGTCAGATAAGGAAATACCGTAATCGCGACCAAAATAAGGGTATAGAGCAAGATATGCAATTTGGTATATGCCTCTCCATGCGTCACCGGTAGCATCGGAATACCTACCGCCGCGTACTCCTCTTTTCGATGAATCGCCAATGCCCAAAAATGAGGAGGCGTCCAAGCGAAAATTATGAGTACCAGCAAGAGCGCATCTGCTTCAATATGACCCGTTACGGCAACCCAGCCCAATAGTGGTGGAGCCGCGCCCGCCAAGCCACCAATCACTATGTTCTGCGGCGTTGCCCGCTTTAGATAGAGGGTGTAAACCAAGGCATATCCAATCAATGAGGCCAATGTCAGCCAGGCAGTCAGCTCATTCGCGAACACGACCAATATTGCCATTCCTGTAAGGCCAAGAAACGCAGAAAACAATAATGCACTCAACGCGTCGACACGCCCTTTTGCAACAGGACGATTGCGAGTTCTCGACATGAATAGATCAATCCTTCGGTCAACAACATGATTGATCACAGCGGCCGAGGCGGCCATAAAACCAATACCCAAGTTACCTAGTATCAATACCTCCCAGCTAGGAAGGCTATATTGCGCAAGTAACATCCCAATCAGAGACGTCAGCAGCATTAGCGCCACGACGTTCGGCTTACACAGTTCTAGATAGTCTTTCCAGCTCGCGGGCTGTTCCGCAGATAGCGTTTGGGTAGTCATTGTCTTGCCCTATCGTTATTTTTGTTGATTTCGGCTTAACTGAAAATTTCAATTTAATTGTGGCATCAGCTGCCACTAACATGCCCCATTATGCGCAAGCGGAATTGACAGTGGTATTAACCATATCACATTACTCAAGTCGAGCAGCTATAGTGCAAGCAAAACGATGAAAACAGCCGCAACATTCTCGCGTACAAAGGTATTTTTTTCGATTTAACATACTGACTGATAGCCACTAGGGCTCCACACAGATAGCGTATCACTATAAACACAGAAACTTCTCGACATTGCACCACTGCACTCGCTAGGCAAGCAACGACAAGATGAGCCAAGACATTTTTTTTTGCACGCCCGAGCATTCTGCTCCTGCGCCGATAACATTACTATGATTGACGAAAATAAAAGAGCCCGCAAAACAACCCTTAAAGTTTGTCGAAGCAGTTAGCCTATATTTGACAGTTTCAGAAGTTTCTTTAAATCTCCTTTCATGTCATAACCATCGTTATCCAGACCGTACTGCAAAATAACATTCCCGAGCGGGTCGACCAGCCATATATTCCAGCTAGACTCGATACTCTGAGGAGTTACACCCGAAGCGTTAATCGCCTGATTTTTGAACGTAATTAAGTTTGATGCACTACTCTCAAAAACTTTGAGGTTCGGGTACGTCGACGTTAGATTCGTTTTGGTTTCCGCGCTCATCTCACCAACATATACTCGACCGACTCGATCTAGCTCCTTACCCATCGCGATATTTACTTGACGAAGCGTATGCAAGCGTTCAAGGCAGGTATCAGTGCAATCTCCCTGCCCGGTTAGCATTAATACCCATAAGCCGTCTTGCACGATTGCATCATTCACCGTTGGAGAAATCGCATTTTGCTCGCTCAGTACAATTGGCGGCCAAAGTAAGTTTCCTTTATTTGTTTTTCCCGTGGGGAGCGCAATTCCACCAAAATACATGACCGCCGCTGCAATAACTGGAATCAACGCTACGCCAAATACCCCCAATAACTTCATTCGATTTCTGTTTACTTGTTTCGGGTCCATTGGGGGTTGTTCAACATGACTGCTCATAAAAACCTGTTCCTATTTATTTTGAGAGCTCAGTAAGAATTTGGCATCCTAACTCGCCCATCACTTACAATTCGCCAGCATGCAAAAATACTGAGAACCACTAAGGTCGCACTTAGTGCGAACCACTGCACTGCATAACCCATATGCTTACTAGGCATCATACCCAACAAGGGCCAACTCGTTAGATAAGCGCCCGCCTGCTGCTGATCAGATAACCTAAACTGTCCAATGACAGTAGGGTCGTTTCTGTCCGCGTTAAGTTTTCGCCAATTAAGAGACTGGACGCGTCTCGGCCAGAAATCCGACTCATATCCAGCATCGTCTTGAAGAACCGGGTTCTCATGTTCCGATAGATAATAATACGTATTTAAACGCGTAACGCCCTGTGGCGATGCAATTTCAGGGATATCTGTCCGGTAGCGCCCTGCCTTAAGCCAGCCACGATTTACCAGCAAACGCTCGCCCGTTTCTAACAAAAACCAGGTTAGGACTTCGTATCCAACCTGGCCATCTCGCGTGCGATTGTCGAGCAAGTAACTTTTTGATTCATACTCCCCACGCAACGAAAAGCGCGCGAAATTTTCAAGGCGCTGACGGTCAAACTCGATAGCATCAGCTGCTGAACGCACAAGTTGCTTATCCTTTATCAAGGCCTTTTCAGACGCCCGATCTAACTGCCAAAAACCAAGCCAAAGCGTAAGGGGTAAAAAAATACCGCAAAAGATGCAGACCTTGATAAGAGGTCCCTTTATGACTGATTTTTGCGGCATATTTGAGAGAATTACGTGGTTTGCATCCATTAAGGAGTCTAAACTGCCCATACCCTAAACCACTTTTGCGAGAACAAAAATGATAAAAATAATAATTGGAATCCTACTATTGGCAGTCATCGTAAGCCTCTTTTCAGGCTTGTTTTTTCTAGTCAAAGATCACAACAAAAGCAAACGTACCGTTAATGCACTTACCATACGCGTCGGCCTAGCAGCATTACTATTGTTAGTTATTATCGTTGCGAATCAAACAGGATACTTGCAGCTCAACCCATCTCCCATCAACGCATTCTAATGGGAGATGAACCAAAGCGATCTAAATTACATAAATAACAACAAATAAACCGAGCCAAACGACATCGACAAAATGCCAATACCAACTGGTGGCTTCGAAGGCAAAATGGTTCTCTTTATCAAAGTGCCCTTTCTGAACTCTAAAAAACATAATGATTAACATTAATGTTCCCAAGGTGACATGCGCCCCGTGAAAACCAGTCAATAGAAAAAATGTCGTGCCATAGATACCTGAATCAAGCGTTAGATCCAAAGTATTGTATGCCACAACATACTCTTCACCTTGAAAAAACAAAAACACCAGACCTAAAGCAATCGTTGCGAACAACCAAGCTTTCAACGCCGCACGCTTACCATCTTTAAGCGCATGATGAGCAAACGTCACTGTCACACTAGACGCTATCAAAAGTATTGTATTCACCAAAGGGAGATGCCAAGGGTCTATGGTCGCCGTAGGTCCTGGAAACAACTCAGGAGAAGGGTTGCTCAAAAGAGGCCAAGTTGCTTCGAATTCTGGCCAGAGTAGCTCCCCTGTAGACGCATTACTTCCGTCTCCGCCCAGCCAAGGCACTGCAAAAACCCTTACATAAAATAGCGCACCAAAAAACGCCGCAAAAAACATTACTTCGGAAAAAATAAACCAGCTCATGCCCCAACGAAATGAACGATCCATTTGCGTGCTATACATTCCTGCTCGGCTTTCTTGGATGACATGGCCAAACCACCCGAATAGCATATAAGCCATCAACAATGCACCACTAAAGAACATCAACCAGGATAAGCCCGTACTCTCACCTGCTGAACTCGCGTTCATCACAGACCCTGCCCCAACAAACGTTAGAAACAAACCTACCGACGCGACAATTGGCCACCGGCTTTGAGACGGCACGTAATAACTAGATTCTGCACTCATAGTAGACTCCTTTTTCTCATAAGCTCTTTAATGAAGAGCTCATAAATTTTTATTTTTAATGTGCTGCTATTTGTAAATTAAAAGTACCCTGTTCCATCTCTACTTCAGAGACCACGGGCTGGTCGAATAAAGTATAAGACAGTGTCAGCACTTTCAGTTCTTTAGGTAGTGCTTTATCGACAACGAAACGGAGTGGCATCAATACCTCTTCACCCGGCCCTAATGCCTGCTGGTTAAAACAAAAACACTCTGTTTTATGAAAGTAGTCTATCCCTTGAGAGGGCGAAAGACTTGGCACAGCTTGAGCCACCATATTTCTTGATGTTGGGTTTTTTGCATAAAAGTCCACCGACATCAATTTGCCTGGGTGCACTTTGATTTCCGACACTACAGGCCGAAATTCCCAGGGCATACTTTCATTATTACTCGTCGTAAATTGAACTCGCACCAGGCGAGCCTCATCTACCGTCATGTTTTGCGCATCCGATAGTTCATAACGACCTTTTGTTTTGCCGTTTATACCGGTGATATCACAAAAGACGTCGTAAAGAGGGACCAACGCAAAACCAAACCCAAACATGCCAACTACTGCCAACAACAACTTCGCAACGGTTTTTTTATGCTCCACGGTACTCCCCCCTTTCTTCTCTACTACAAAAGTCTGACTATCTACTTAACTTCTGGAGGCGTTGAAAATGTGTGGTAAGGCGCAGGCGAAGGAATCGTCCACTCTAGACCTTCAGCACTTTCCCAAACCTGATCAGTTGCAGGTTCACCAGACCTAATCGCCTTAATCACTAAGTAAAGAAATAACAACTGCGTCGAGCCGAACATAAAGGCGCCGACAGTTGATATTTGGTTAAAGTCAGCAAACTGCAATGCATAATCAGGAATTCGACGTGGCATGCCCGCCAATCCCAAAAAGTGCATCGGGAAAAAGGCTAGATTCATACCGACAAATGACAACCAAAAATGCCACTTACCTAGCGCCTCGCTATACATTCGGCCACACCATTTAGGCAGCCAGTAATAAACCGCCGCGAAAATCCCGAAAATGGCACCTGGAACCAACACATAATGGAAATGCGCAACCACAAAATACGTATCATGGTACTGGAAATCAGACGGCGCAATGGCGAGCATCAAACCCGAAAAACCGCCAATGGTAAACAATACAACGAATGCGATTGAAAACAGCATCGGCGTTTCAAAGGTTAGAGATCCTCTAAACATCGTAGCGATCCAATTGAAAACCTTAACCCCTGTTGGCACCGCGATTAGCATTGTCGCGTACATGAAAAACAGCTCACCAAAGAGCGGCATCCCAACCGTAAACATGTGATGCGCCCAGACAATGAAAGACAGAATAGCAATCGAGCCAACGGCATAAACCATAGAGTGGTAGCCAAATAGTGGCTTACGACTGAAGGTAGGAATTATCTGAGACACGACACCAAATGCTGGCAAAATCATAATGTAAACCTCGGGATGACCGAAGAACCAAAAGATATGCTGAAACAACACTGGGTCGCCGCCGCCAGCGGCATTAAAGAAGCTCGTGCCAAAATGAACATCCATCAACATCATTGTTACAACACCGGCCAATACCGGCATAACCGCTATTAACAAAAACGCCGTAATCAACCAAGTCCAGACAAACAACGGCATCTTCATTAATGTCATGCCTGGTGCTCGCATATTTAGTATCGTCGCGATAACGTTAATCGCCCCCATAATGGATGAAATCCCCATCATGTGAACGCCGAAGATAAAGTATGTGACAGTGTCCGGAGCGTAGGTCGTTGATAATGGAGCATAGAACGTCCAACCAAAGTTAGGCGCGCCACCCTCCATGAACAAGGTACTTACCAATAAGCTGAAGGCGAACGGAAGAATCCAAAAACTCCAGTTATTCATGCGAGGTAACGCCATATCCGGCGCCCCAACCATCAACGGGATCATCCAGTTAGCCAAACCAACGAATGCAGGCATTACCGCGCCGAATACCATGATCAAACCATGCAAGGTCGTCATCTGATTAAAGAACTCTGGCTCAATCAGCTGCAAGCCAGGCTGGAATAGCTCAGCCCGAATGGTGAGCGCCATGCACCCGCCGAGTAAAAACATGATAAAGCTAAACCATAGGTACATCGAACCGATGTCTTTATGGTTCGTTGTAAACAACCAACGCGCTATCCCTTTGGCAGGGCCGTGATGCTCGTCGCTATGTGTATTTTCAATTGCTGTTTCTGCTGTTGCGCTCATAACCCCTCCTATTTCTTCTTGAATTCAACAATATCTTTAGCAGACACATTATCGCCTGTGTCATTACCCCAAGCATTTCGCTCATAGGTAATTACCGCAGCCATGTCTACATCACTTAGTTGTCCGCCATAAGCTTGCATAGCGCTGCCAGCAACACCATTCACAACAACTTCGATATGTTTATCCACAGGACCTAGAGCGATTGCAGAAGCTTTCAATGCAGGGAACGCTGGAGGAATACCCGCGCCATTTGCTTGGTGACAAGCAGCACAGTTCGTATTGTAAACTTCTTCACCACGAACCATTTGCTCCTCAAGAGTAAACGTCAGCTTAGCCAATGCAGCTTCAGCCTTTGCCTCTTCTTGCTTAGCTATAATCCAGGACTGATACTCGTCTTCTTCCACCGCCCGGACGACGATCGGCATGAAACCGTGGTCTTTTCCGCACAATTCTGTGCACTGTCCGCGGTAAATACCCGGCTCATTAATACGAGTCCAAGATTCATTAATAAAGCCAGGAATAGCATCTTTCTTGACTGCAAAGTCAGGCACCCACCAAGAGTGAATAACGTCATTAGCCGTAATAAGGAATCGGATTTTTTTATTGATCGGGACAACGAGTTCGTTATCGACTTCGAGGAGATAGTTTTCGTTTTTCTCTTTAGCGTTGTAGATCTCGTCTTTCGGCGTACTCAGGTTACTGAAAAAATCAACGCCTGTACCAAGATACTCATAGCGCCATTTCCACTGATAACCCGTTACTTTGATGTCAACTTCAGAGTCAGCCGTATCATACATTTCAATTAGCGTTTTAGTCGCTGGCCAAGCCATCGCAACTAGAATAATAACAGGTACGATCGTCCAGAGGACTTCGACCGTGGTACTTTCATGAAACTGTGCGGCGACAGCTCCTTTACTTTTTCGGTGTTTGAAAATGGAATAGAACATGACGCCAAACACCACAACGCCAATGGCAACGCAAATCCAAAAAATGGTCATGTGTAAGTCGTAAACGGAATGACTAACGTCAGTCACTCCGCGAGGCATATTTAATCCATACTCTGCACTGACATCCGCTGCATGAATTGCAGGCAGCAGCAGAATCAGCGCCCAATGAAGGAGGCGTGCTCGCATACGGTAGGTCTCCACTATTTTATTATTTTTGTACTGACGTGGCTTCTGTTTTGTTATCTTACTGCTTTATAGAAGCTCAAGTAACAGACAAGGTTCTTATTAGAAGATTGCAGTGTAAGGGCTTGATTTTTTCGGCGCAATGCTTTTTAACAAATATATAAAGTAATGTGTGACGGGGCTCTCTTAAGCCATTGAATTAAGAATCTTTCTTAGGAGTAACATCTAACATCATTTTGACGGGTTCAACTGCATCAGAAATTTTTTCACCATGATTGACCCTTGTGTCCAACTCAGAAAGCTGTACGTTAGCAATCTGCTTTTCTTGATACCCGCAACTGACGCATTCTTTAAATGTGTCCCCACCCTCTTCAAACGTAACAAGGCGATCCATCTCTGCGCACCGAGGGCAAACCGCACCAGCAATAAAGCGTTTATTAAGCATTTTGAATACCTGACTGTCTCAATAAAGATTCAACTCTTGGCTCTCGACCACGAAATGCAATAAACATATCCATTACATCTCGCGACCCACCCAATTCTAAAAACTCCTTACAGAAGCTTTCTCCAACCACTTCGCTCATCACACCTTCTTCTTCAAACCTTGAAAATGCGTCAGCGGCCAACACCTCTGCCCACTTATAACTGTAATACCCTGCCGCATACCCGCCCGCGAAAATATGACTAAACCCATGAGAAAACCGAGTATATGAGGGAGGTCGACTGACCGCCACTTGATCCCTTACTGACTCAAGAGTGCTGAGAATATCGGTTTCTCCAGGAATAAAGTCACGATGCAACACAAAATCAAACAAGGCAAACTCGGTCTGACGAAGCATCATCATTCCCGACATAAAGTTCTGACTATTCTTAAGGGGGCTAAGCAAGCTCACAGGCAAAGGCTCGCCAGTATCGATATGCTCACTCAGCAAAGGTAAAACCTCTTCTTGCCAACACCAGTTTTCCATCAGCTGGCTCGGAAGCTCTACAGCATCCCAAGGTACACTTGATATACCCGACACATTCGCCACCTCGACACTTGTCAAAGTACTGTGAAGGCAGTGACCAAACTCATGGAACAAGGTCTTAACTTCATCAGGGACCAATAGGCTTGGATTTGAATGCGACGCCGGCGTAAAATTACACACTAAAAACGAAATAGGTGTTTGTACGCCCTTGCCTGCCAGTCGATATTTGGAGCGACAAGTCGCCAACCAAGCACCCCCACGCTTATTGTCGCGCGCATAAAGGTCAAGATAAAAACCAGCGATCACCTGACCATCGCGTAAAACCTCATAAAAAACCACATCAGCATGGTATGTCGGAGCAGACTCTACGATTCGAAATGACACTCCAAACAAACGCGAAGCAACTTGCAACATCCCCCCTAAAACCCTGGGCAAAGGGAAATACGCCCGCAACTCTTCCTTTGAAAACCCAAAATCTTGCTGCTTTAATTTCTCAGAATAATAAGGAATATCCCAAGGCTCCAACTCAGACGGGCCATCCAAGCTGGTCGCGAATGCTACCAGCTCATCAAGCTCCCGCTGAGCTTGGGGCTTCGACTTTCGCGCTAGATCTTCGAGAAACTCAACAACCGATTCTACTGACTTAGCCATCTTCGGCTCTAAAGACAGCTCGGCATAATTGCTAAAACCCAGCAAGCTCGACTGAGACTTTCTTAAGCACAAAATTTTATCGATGATGTCACTGTTATCCCAACGACTTTCTCCGTCGCCCTGCTCTGAAGCTCTAGTCATATAGGCGTCATAAATTTCCCTACGCAACGAGCGATTATCGCAGTAAGTAACAATTGGCAAATAGCTAGGCACATCTAAAGACAATAAAAAGCCAGTATCGTAGCCCTTATCTTTCGCACTCTGCGCAAACATAGCCAACGCACTTTCAGGGAGACCCTGCAAAGCATCTCCGTCAGCTAACCATTTACTCCAGCCCTGAGTTGCATCAAGCACGTTCTGGGAAAACTGATTTTTTAATCGAGATAACGCTTTCGACTGCTCTCCGAAGAGCTGCTTGTTTGATTCGCTCAGGCCGCACCCGCCCAATCGAAACCCCCTCAAAATAGCCTCAAGAGAAGACTTCTGTGCCTCCGAGTAGCCTTCATACTCTACCGAGCTCTCCAGTGTCTGATAGGCTTTAAACAGCAGCTCATTCTGAGAGAGCTCAGTTCTATACTCTGTAACACGCTCAAGACAGACTGCATAAACATCCCGCAGCTCGGGTGAATTAAGGACCCCGTTATAATGAGATAACAAAGACCAAACCGAGCCAAGGTTTTGCTCTGCGCACTCTAGCGGCTGAACAAAGTTCGCCCAAGTCACGTTTTCTAAACACTCCAACGAACGAATCAACGCACGATTCGCTTTAATCACCTCTTCTATCGCCTCACTAAAGTGCGGTAGGGAAATATCAGGAAATGGCGGAAGCTCACTCGACGTCAACAAAGGGTTTGTCATAAAATCTCGCGTTATTAAGAATAGTTTTTCAAAGCCTAAGGCTGACTATAAAATTTATATCGACAGTTCTTATCCTTCCACTGATAATCAACACAATTCTCAACTTTGAGACATCAGGACATATCAATGAATTCGATTCGGCCTCATCAGAATGCAATACCCAATATTGGACAAAACGTTTTCGTTGACCCATCAGCGGTTGTTATAGGCAATGTCAGCATCGGCGATGATAGCTCTATCTGGCCGCTGACCGTTGTCAGAGGCGACATGCACTCAATTACAATTGGTAAACGCACTAGCGTACAAGACGGATCAGTCCTGCACATCACCCATGCAGGCCCCTATAACCCAGACGGCTACCCACTTATCATTGGCGATGATGTCACCATTGGCCATAAAGCGCTCTTGCATGGATGTACGATTGGCGACCGCGTATTGATTGGAATGGGCGCCATCGTCATGGATGGCGCAATCGTCGAAAATGAGGTAGTTCTGGCGGCGGGAAGCCTCGTCTCTCCGGGCAAAACCTTAGTTTCTGGATACGTTTACCGAGGCAGTCCAGCCAAGCAAGTAAGAGAACTTAACGAGAAAGAAAAATCCTTCTTCCGCTATTCCGCCAAAAACTACGTAAACCTAAAGAACCTTCATATCGCCGATCAAACTCAATCGCATAATTAGCAGCTTTTCTTAGCACCAAACTTCTCGAGGGTCGCTGCGTACGCTTGCGCGCGAGCGTGCTGGCCCACTCGTTCCAAAATCGTTTCACCATCCGGTGACAAGGCGTTAATGTCCCGCCCGGCTTCGCTAAATAGCTCAACAAAACGACCAAAAAACTCCGGCACCATATATTGATAAGCTTCGATCAGTACATGAAAATCAGGATGACGCTCATCACGCGGCGTTAACGCCAAAAAAGAACCGATACGCTCATCGCTCCACTGCTCGCCTTCTACTTTTGGTTGACTTGGACCACTCACAACAGACCCCTAATAAGATAAAAAGCGCATTATAAAGCGCATTAGGATTTTCGCCAGTTTAAAACTGGAAGTCTCGACTCTCGCAATCAGGGTCAAAGACACTAATCTCGACACGTCGATTTTTTGCCCGATTTTCACGGCTATCATTCGGCGCCAGAGGATTCGTTTCAGCTCGCCCTGCGGCACTAACACGGTTGGCATCTAGTTTATTGTTAAAAATCAACTGATGCACAACACTGACAGCACGAGCCGCCGACAAGTCCCAGTTGGACCGAAACCGTGAAGAGTTTACGGGCAAATCATCGGTATAACCCGAAACAATGATTTCGCCATTACAGCTAGCCAACACGCCTTCTATTTTTTCAAGAATGCTGAACATCTCACCTTTCAGCTCATGGCTACCTGATGGAAACGTAGTCGCCTCAGAAAACCTAACCACCACTTTATCTGCGTCGTAACTGACACTTAGCGCATTGGAAAGAATTTCTTCTTCTAACTGATCAACCAAACTCTCAGTTAAACGCTCGATATTGGGATCCAACTGTTTAACTTCACTTTGCGGCGCAGGGTCCTCGAGCAGCTCAACTTCCTCCGGCTCATCAAACGCATCCTCAAACTCTTTTTGCAAAGCATCCTGATCATCATCCAGCGGGTCTGACAATACAGGTTGATCCGCAAAGATAATCTGACCGCCAACGTTACCTTGGCCCTGCACAAAGGACACCCCAAATGAAGCAGCGAGAGACTGTGCCATCAACTCATACTTATGCAAATCAGTTTTGGAGAAGCTAAGCAAAAGAATAAAGAATGTTAAGAGCAGCGACATTAGGTCGGCAAATGTCACAATCCACCCAGCACCGGAGTCCTGCTTAGGTCGGGGTTTTGGTATCGCAGCCATAATGGCGCTTACTCTTCTTCTGCTGCTGCGGTTGCAGCGCGATCTTTCGGCGTAAGATAGGACGCCAAAACCTCTGAGATAACTTTAGGATTCTGTCCCTTGAGTATGTTCTGGACACTCGTAATCACTAGGGCCATATTCCGATGCTCATCCATCGCTTTCAAATTAAGCTTCTCTGCAAATGGAATGGCGATGACTTGAGCAATAAAAGCGCCATAAAACGTCGTAAGTAGTGCAACCGCCATGGCAGGGCCGACAGAGCTTGGGTCAGACATATTATTCAACATTTGCACTAAGCCAACCAAAGTACCCAGCATCCCCAAGCCCGGTGCGGTCTCAGCAATACCTTTAAATATTTTCTCACCAACCTCATAACGCTCCATTGACTGCGTTAGATCTTGTATTAGAACCTCTTCAATAAACTCTGGCGGATGCCCGTCAATACACAGCGCAATTCCCTTTTCTAGAAATGCATCCTCAATTTCCGCCCGCTCCAAGCCAAGAATCCCTTCTTTTCGTACAATGCCACTAAGCTCTCTCACCTGCTCGATCAAGACAACAGGGCTCTCAGTCTTATCAACAAATACCGTACCAAACGCTAAACGAAAAGAGCTCGCGATACTGCTCAGTCGATATTTCACCAAAGACACCGCAAACGTACCAACTACCACGATAAGCAAACCAGGAATATTTACAAAATCCAGCAGGCTCGACTCAACCAAAATCGCACCAGCAATGGTAATGATTCCAAAGACCAGACCAACAAGGGTCGCTATATCCATGTTTAAACCTATTATTGTGCTCAGCTCACAAAGAGCCTTGCATAGTTATCTTAGTGCGTTAATCACCGGCTGAGTTTGAGGCCGCTGCCCGCGCCAAAGAGTAAAAGCCTCAGCCGCCTGCTCTACCAACATACCCAAACCATCAATGGTTAACGCAGCATCATTCTTGTTAGCCCACGCATTGAAAATGGTAGTTTCTTTTGCATACATCATGTCGTAAACCACCGTATGCGAACCGATAACGCTAATCGGAAGCGGAGGCAACTCTCCAGACAAACTCGCAGAGGTACCATTAATAACCACATCAAACGACTCGCTCAGCTCGGTAAACTCACATGCATGAATATTGCCGTGCTCTATAAACAGAGCCGCTAGTTCATCAACTTTGGACATAGTGCGGTTACACACAACCAGTTCACGAGGCCTCTCTTCCAGTATAGGCTGCAAAACGCCTCTTACCGCACCACCAGCGCCAACGATTAGAATTTTTTTATCTTTTAGCTGAACCTGATGGTTATCTTTCAAATCTTTGACCAAGCCAGCTCCGTCAGTCGTATCCCCAAATAAGCGCCTATGCTCATCCAAAAACAATGTGTTCACTGCGCCCGCCAGCTTGGCTCGAGGACTTAAGACCTCACACATCGCATAGGCTCGCTCTTTAAATGGCACGGTAACATTCAATCCTTTGTTATCGGCATCAGCAAAGAATTCTTTGACAGCTTCTTCAAAGCCGACCAGCGGAAATTCATATTTATCGTAACGCATTGATTCGGCGCATTGCTTTGCAAACATCGTATGAATAACCGGCGATTTACTATGATTGATGGGATTTCCAACAACAGCATACTTATCCATCGACACCCAACTCCAACCAGTTTCTAGGCTTCAAAAAACGCTCAACCAATGCATGCTCTGGTGAGCCTGGCTCGGTCTGATAGTTATATTCCCAACGAGCTAAAGGCGGCAACGACATGAGGATTGACTCCGTGCGCCCACCAGATTGCAAACCAAACAAAGTGCCTCGATCAAACACTAGATTGAATTCAACATAACGCCCTCGTCGATAAAGCTGAAACGCCCGCTCTTGGTCACCGTATTCGATACCCTTTCGTCTTTGCATAATTGGAACATAGGCTTCTAAGTAGCTATTTCCAACGGACTTCATAAACGAAAATGACTCGTCAAAACCCCACTCATTCAAATCATCAAAAAACAGCCCGCCTACGCCGCGGGTTTCATCGCGATGCTTTAAGTAAAAATAATCGTCACACCACTCCTTGAATTTATCATAGCTGCCCTCGGCAAAACCCTCACATGCACCATGAGCAACCTGGTGCCAATGCACGCAGTCCTCCTCAAATGGATAAAATGGCGTGAGATCATACCCACCACCAAACCACCAAATCGGCTCCTCTCCTTCTTTTTCAGCCATAAAGAAACGCACATTCGCGTGAGAAGTTGGCACGTAAGGGTTCCAGGGGTGAATGACTAAAGAGACGCCCATCGCTTGATAAGAGCGCCCTGCTAACTCAGGCCTCGCTTGCGTTGCAGACGCTGGCATTGAGTCGCCAAACACATGCGAGAAATTGACACCTCCTTTTTCAATAACAACACCGTCGGCTAGAACGCGCGTCCTCCCCCCTCCTCCACTTTCTTTCTGCCACAGATCTTCGACAAATACCGCTTTACCATCTTGAGCTTCCAGCCCCCGGCATATCTCATCTTGGAGAGACAATAAGTAGGATTTAACCTGCTCTAACATATACAAACCTATCCCCGAATAATTTGATTACTAACGATATTCTTTATAGTAGACGCTTGGGCGCCCCGCCGAACCCTGCCCGGCAGAATATAAGCGAGCGGCTGTTCCCAGCCAACATTGAAGTATCTATGCAGCATAAGACTACTAATCGCTGTGGGCGACCCTGACGGGTTAGCTGACGTCGAGATAATAGGGTATCCCAAACGCTTAGTTAGTGCGGTGATAGCCTTGTGTTTTGATACCCGCACGGCAACCGACGCATGTTCACCTTTAACCCAAGAGGGAATCAACAAATTGTTATCGGGAATCAACCACGTAGTGGGCCGGGGCGGCTCTTTACGAAAGAGCGCCAGCTGATCCGCATTCAAACCTGAAAGCAAATCACAGAAATGGCCTTCATCTCCCGAAATCAATATCAAGCCTTTACTCTCAGCACGATCTTTCAACCTCAGCAAGCGCCTAACCGCATTCGCATTATAAGGATCACACCCTAATCCCCAAACAGACTCAGTTGGATACGCGATAACGGCTCCACGACGTATCAACGCGGCAGCAAAACTCACCTGCCAATCAAAAGCTTGTGACACCGTAATAGACCCTTACTTCAGACGATTTTATGATCGCCGAAGTTTACTGTTTTCAGCGCTTGATAACCACCTGGCACCTGCGCTATGACGCCTTTGACTTCCAAAATTAGTAAACGTTGCACCAAATAGTCAACCGTTTCGGGTAACTGTTCAGATAAAAAATCGAACGTCACGCATTCAAAGCCCATCACCTGCAGCAACGCTCTTTCTTCTTCATCTAAATCTACATACTCAGCGCTTGGGGCAACGGCAGAGCCCGACATTTCGGACTTGATCATTGAAGAGAGCTGAGCATCTTCAAGAATGTCATCAACACACTCAACCAAGCGAGCGCCCTGCTTAATTAAATGATGGCAGCCTTTGGCGTGCAGATTGTCAATTGAGCTAGGTACCGCATAAACCTCTCTATTTTGCTCAATAGCGAAACGCGCAGAAATTAAGGAGCCACTTTTAACGCCAGCCTCTACAACTAATACACCGTGAGAAAGCCCGCTAACGATTCTATTTCGACGGGGAAAGTGATGTGGCAGCGGCGGCGTACCGAGTTTCATTTCAGAGACTAAAAGACCTTGGTTCATGATTTCTTTCGCTAGTGACTCGTGCTGCCGAGGATAGACTCGATCCAAACCTGTCGCCAACACCGCACAGGTAACACCGCCTACCTGCAATGCTGCGCGATGTGCCGCGCCATCGATACCCAAAGCCAAACCGCTGGTTACGCAAACACCTTTAGCCGCCAACGCTCCAGCAAACGTCTGCGCATGGCGCAAGCCAGGCAAGCTTGGCTTACGACTCCCTACAATAGAGATCGAAGGCCTAGCTAGTACAGATAGCTCTCCTTGAAAATATAGCACCGGGGGCGGATTGAACACCTGCTTTAAGAGTTCAGGATAAGAGGAATCTTCAATACAAATAACTCTTCGCGAGTCGCAACCCGTGAGCCAACTTTCAACCGTTAAAAGGTAAAAGTCATCGCACTGGCAATTCGCTTTACTGAGGACTGCAGCAATTGATCGCCACAAAGCGGGGCTAAGACTAGCTCGCAATTCGTCTACAAACTTGCCAGCAAATAAAGCCTCAGTTGACCCTACAACGCTGAAAAGTTCATAAAAACGCTTTACACCTAGGCCTTTGATAGAGGACAAAAGCAAGACGCGCCGACACGCTGGAGAAATAGACATAATGATCATCCTTGATCTTAAAACAAAAAAAAGCAGCCGAAGCTGCTTTTCTAATCTAACGAGGTTGCATAGAAAATGCTGTTATGGAGTTCTCACCTCATCCATCACATGCAATGGTCGCGTCGCTTTAAGAATCAAGCCGTAGCTCAATTTCTCAAACACTCGGAATACCATTAACAGACCAGCGCGCTCTGAGGGAAGTTCAATTTTCTCTCGCGTAATCGGGTCTCGAACAACACCGCCTAGTTTATAAATGGCTAAAACGTTGCCCTCTTCGATTCCTTCACGAGTACCTCGATTTATCACCACAACGTTATACTGACCAATGTTGCCAACGCCAGAATCTACTGCAATCATTTTTCCGCGAATATCACCTTCAGGCTTGCTGGGCGTAAACGTTGAGTTTATGACTCGATCTTCCGTTTGCAGCAATCGGTCAGCCTGTCGAAGCTCTTCAGATGAACGCACGATACCTAAAGAAATAACCTCTCCATCAATAGCTTTAACATCAGCGGTAGCGATAGAGCGAGCTTCCAAACCCAAAAACTCTTCTGTTTCAGGATCAAAGTAAGGAACACCCTGACGATAGATCCCCATTGTTGCACCAGCAACCGCCTCACCACGAGCAAAAACCGTATCGCCTGCCGCAGTAATCAAGTGATTCTCTTTACCGGTCAGAACATAAGGCGCTTCATCTAGCTCTGCTTTTGTCACAATCCTGTTTTCAGAAAGAAAACTACCTATCGCATCAAGAGGAATCGTTGGAATAGCCGTTGAAATCGGTGTCGCTCGGACAGACGGACTTAACTTAACCACACCATTATTTGGTCCGGCTTTGACAGTCGTTACACGCTTTTCCCCGTCAACGTATATCAAACCAATAACATCACCAGGGTAAATAAGGTGCGGGTTAGCGATCTGAGGATTTGCATGCCACACTTCTGGCCACAACCAAGGAGACATTAAAAATCTCGCCGAAATATCCCACAGGGTATCGCCTTTCACTACTGTATAACGATCAGGGTGATCATTAGTAAATTCCGGGGCAGCAAACAAAGATTGCGACACCAGTAAAAGCAGTATGGAACACTTAACAATTAACTTTCGAAACATGAGCTGCCTATCTTTTGATTATCTCTGAATTGAAACAATGCCTTAGAAGCTTTAGACGCAAACCTAAACGACTTAATGACACTTCAAACCTATATTTATCTATTAACTATAGATGATAGCTTTAGAATTTGTACTAAATTCGATTTCTATAAGATAATAGTAGCAGCGATATCGTGACACGCACCACAAATTCACCCACCTTTCCTTAAGAAACAACGCTAAGTATATGGCTATATTAGAAATACTGGAGTATCCGGATTCGCGTTTGCGCACTATTGCGAAGCCGGTAAAATCCTTCGACCAAGATCTATCACACCTAATCGACGACATGTTTGAAACAATGTACGACGCTCCAGGCATCGGACTAGCAGCCACACAAGTCGACAAACACATCCAGCTGATCGTGATCGACATCTCTGAAGAGAACAATGATCCGCTCGTGTTTATTAATCCCGAAATAACAGTCTTAGAGGGCGATCCGGAAAAAATGCAAGAAGGCTGCCTCTCCGTTCCAGGCTTCTACGAGGACATAGAGCGAATCGAGCATGTGCTAATTAAGGCCATTGATCGAGACGGAAGCCCTTTCGAGCTTGAAGCTCGGGGGCTACTAGCCGTCTGTATTCAGCACGAAATGGATCACCTTAACGGAAAACTGTTTGTTGACTACATCAGCACGCTAAAACGAAATCGCATAAAGAAGAAGCTTGAAAAATCACATCGAGCACGCGCTTAATCGCGCGTTTTTTCAATTATTCCGACAGAGAATACCGTATTGAGAATCATATTTGCTGGCACCCCCGAATTTGCAGCGATCAGCCTAAAAACTATTCTGCAACATGGCCATGAAGTAGTGGCTGTTTACACCCAGCCTGACCGCCCTGCGGGCCGCGGTAAAAAGCTTCTCGCAAGCGACGTCAAACAAGAAGCGCTATTGCACGGCATTCCGGTTTACCAGCCTCTGAATTTCAAAGCTGCGGAAGATCTAGACGGCTTAAAACAGCTTAACGCAGACCTAATGATTGTCGCCGCCTATGGCATTATATTGCCTAAAGAAGTGCTAGAAACGCCATCGTTAGGCTGCATCAACATTCATGCGTCTCTTCTTCCGCGCTGGCGCGGAGCAGCCCCCATTCAGCGCGCTATCCAAGCCGGAGATAAAAAGACAGGCATCACCATCATGCAGATGGATGAAGGCTTAGACACGGGCGCCATGATACTAACAAACGAAACCGAAATATCTCCAGAAGATACCGGCGGAAGTTTGCATGACCGGCTCGCCATACTCGGTGGAAATGCCATCATCGACTATTTAAGCAGGTTATCCAGCAACACCATTACGCTGACGCCTCAAGACAACCAGCAAGCGAGCTACGCAAAAAAACTCAGCAAGCAAGAGGCGCTAATTGACTGGAATAATAGCGCCGAAGAGATTGAAAGAATGGTCCGAGCCTTTAATCCTTGGCCGGTCGCCTATCTAGAAACCGAACAGCAACGAGTAAGAATATTCGAAGCGAATGTTGTCGACCTGACAAAACAAGCACCCGCCGGCACCGTTATTAGCAAAAACAAAAGCGGCATAGTGGTCGCCTGCTCAAATCGCGCGCTCAATATTACCAGCCTCCAGTTAGCGGGCGGAAAACGTATTAGCGTTGAGCAATTTATTAATGGTGGTAAAGCGTTGTTAGATATCGGCTGCGTGATAGAGAAAAGCGACTCATGAGCACATCCAGCAACCTTCGCGTAATCGCTTCTCAGGTCCTCGACCAGGTGCTAAGCAACCAGCAGTCTCTTGCTAGCTGTCTAGAGCCTGCAACCTGCAACCTCGCCCCAAGAGACAAAGCACTGGTTCAAGAAATCGTATTTGGTAGCTGCCGCTGGTACTTTGCGCTGAAGCAGCAATACCAGTCTTTGATGAACCACCCACTATCAAAGCGGCATCAATTAGCCGACCCGTTATTAGTGGTTGGCGCATATCAGCTTCAATTTATGCGTGTACCTAGCCATGCTGCGATCAACGAAACGGTAAACGCTGCAGAAGAGTTAGGCCTTCGTTCTATCAAAGGAATGATCAACGCAATCTTACGAAAACTTAGCAAGGAAAATATCGGTGACGACCCCGGCGCACACGCTCAAAGTCACCCGGAATGGATACAAGCTAAAATTCAGCACAACTGGCCCGACCAGGCATCGCTTATTTTTTCAGCAAATAACGAAAAGCCGCCCATGATGCTTCGGGTCAACCCACACTATAACAGCAGAGATGAATATCTCGCCAAGCTGGAACAAAACGCCATTTCAGCCCAGCCCTGCGACTTCGCCAGTTTTGGCATACGACTCGAAAAACCGTGCCCCGTATCAGATCTGCCAGACTTCATGAGCGGTGCCTGTAGCGTGCAAGACGAAGCGGCCCAACTGTGCATTGAATGGCTAGACCTACAGCCAAATATGACAGTACTGGATGCCTGCGCAGCACCCGGCGGAAAAACGTGTGCAATGCTGGAGTCACAACCAAACCTTCGAATGACTGCCTTAGACTCGGATGCACAGCGAGCCGAAAGAATTTCTGAAAACTTAGAGCGCCTATCATTATCGGCCACTATTAAAATAGCCAATGCTGAACAGGTCGATACTTGGTGGGATAACGTCCCTTTTGACAGAATACTTCTCGATGCGCCGTGCAGCGCAACAGGTGTTATACGAAGGCATCCTGACATAAAGCTATTGCGCCGCGAAGGCGACATCAAACAATTAGCTGAGCTTCAATTAGAAATGCTGCGGCAGCTATGGCAAACGCTCGCCACCGGTGGCAAACTGGTATATGCAACCTGTTCTATTTTCCCCCAAGAAAACAGTCGAATTATTGAGCGTTTCTTAAAACAAGAACGCAGTGCTTCGCTCGTTACGATTGATGCGGAATGGGGGCAAGACACTGGTTTTGGTCGCCAACTATTCCCGCGCAATGATAGCCATGACGGATTCTTTTATGCTTGCCTTAGCAAACTGGAAACACATTAACCAACTATGAAAATTATCATCATCGGTGCAGGTCAGGTTGGCGGCACACTAGCGGAAAACTTAGCCAATGAAGCCAACGATATCACTGTCATCGACTCTGATCCTAAGCGCCTAAGAGAACTGCAAGATCACTTAGACATCCGCACCATTCATGGCCATGGCTCCCACCCCAGCATCTTGCAGATGGCGGGCGCCGAAGATGCCGACATGCTCATTGCAGTCGCCAATAGTGACGAAGTCAATATGGCAGCATGTCAGGTGGCTTATACGCTATTCAAGACCCCTACTAAAATTAGTCGAGTAAGAGCTACACCCTACCTCGAGCGCAAGGAATTGTTTGATAACAAAGCTTTTCCTATCGACGTGTTGATTAGTCCTGAGCAGGTCGTCACCAAGCACATTACCCGCCTACTCGAATACCCTGGAGCATTGCAGGCGCTGGATTTTGCGAGCGGCAAGGCTCGTTTGGTGGCGATACGCGCAAGTAAAGGCGCCCCCTTGATCGGCCATGAACTATCCTACCTGCGCATGCACATGCCGAATATCGACACGCGAGTCGCTGCCATCTTTAGACAAGGAAAACCCATTATTCCCTCTGGCGACACGGTTATTCAGCTGGACGATGAAGTGTTTTTTATTGCCGCAACAGACCATATTCGCGCCGTCATGAGCGAACTACAACCCTTAGAAAGCGCTTACAAGCGCATCATCATTGCCGGCGGTGGAAATATAGGATTTCGTCTAGCAGAGCAGCTCGAGCGACGTTATCAAGTAAAAGTTATCGAAGCCAACCGCGATCGCTGCATCGAGCTGTCTGAGTCGCTAAACAAAGCGATTGTCCTGCAAGGAAATGCTGCAGGGAAAGACATGCTCATCGAAGAAAATATCGAAGAGACAGATGTATTTATTGCCGTGACCAACGACGATGAAGCCAACATTATGGCATCCATGCTCGCCAAACGAATCGGTGCTCGAAAAGTGATTACGCTAATCAGCAACCCTGATTATGTCGACCTAATTCAAGGCGGCGAAATTGATATTGCTGTATCACCCCAGCAGGCAACGATCGGCAGCCTTTTGACCCATATTCGCCGCGGCGATGTCGTTAACGTTCACGCACTGCGTCGCGGAGCGGCTGAAGCAATTGAGGCCATTGCTCATGGCGATGAAAAATCATCCAAGGTTGTAGGCAAACGACTAGACGAAATTGCGCTACCTTCGGGAGCGACCATTGGTGCAATTGTACGTGATAGTGAAGTGCTCATTGCACACGATCATCTAAAGATTGAACCCGATGACCACGTCATCTTGTTCCTCGTCGACAAACGCAAAATACGCGAAGTCGAAAAGCTCTTCCAAGTTGGTTTTACCTTCTTTTAGTCTTCCCCAGGATTCTTTTCTCGCATGCACATTTCAACTATCGGCCGAATACTTGGCATTTTGCTAATGCTGTTCAGCTTTACAATGTTCCCGCCGCTACTTGTATCTATTTGGTATGACGACGGACAGTTCAACGCATTTATGAATGCATTTCTGATCACTTTCTGTGCCGGCGTCTTTGTTTGGCTGCCTTTTAAAGGACGAAAAAGGGAGCTCAGGGTTCGTGACGGATTCGTGGTCACCGTTTTGTTCTGGATAGTCCTAAGCCTCAGCGGTTCAGTGCCGCTTTACCTCTCTGAAACCGCCTCATTGAGTTTCGTTGACGCATACTTTGAAGCACTTTCCGGGCTCACCACGACGGGCGCAACAGTTATTACAGGGATCGATAACCTACCCAAATCAATCCTCTGGTATCGACAGCAGATTCAATGGTTTGGCGGCATGGGTATTATCGTTCTCGCCGTCGCAATACTGCCCATGCTCGGTATCGGGGGTATGCAGCTATATCGCGCTGAAGCGCCCGGCCCAGTAAAAGACAGCAAACTCACCCCAAGAATCACCGAAACAGCCAAAGCCCTATGGTATATCTACTTGGGCCTAACCGTGATCTGCGCGCTTGCGTATTGGGCGGCTGGCATGACACCTTTTGATGCTATTTCCCACAGTTTCTCTACGATCGCTATCGGAGGTTACTCGACGCACGACGCCAGCATCGGATTTTTTGAAAGCACTTCTATCGAGCTCATTGCGACATTCTTTATGTTCTTGTCGGGCATTAACTTCGCACTTCATTTTACGGCGTGGCGCAGACTCAACCCTCTCATATATTTTTCTGACCCTGAGTTTCGGTTTTATGGTTCAGTAATGTTAGTTGTCTCCGTTATTACGATCACAACCCTCTTGCTCACCAACACATACGAGGGCTCCGAAGCCTTTACCAAGGGTCTTTTTGAAGTAGTCTCCATCGCTACCACCACCGGATTTTCGACTGCCGACTTTTCAGCTTGGCCCTTCGTACTGCCGTTCCTGCTATTCCTCGTTGCGTTTGTTGGCGGCTGCGCAGGCTCTACCGGTGGCGGAATGAAAGCCATTCGTGTACTGCTGATTTATAAACAGGGCCTAAGAGAAATCAAGCGCTTGATCCACCCCAACGCTATCATTCCCGTCAAACTCGGCAGCAAACCGGTCCCTGATCGCGTGCTGGAAGCAGTCTGGGGTTTTTTCTCGGTCTATTTATTTGTGTTCGTCGTATTGCTTTTGTTGCTACTAGCAACCGGACTCGACCAAGTTACGGCGTGGTCAGCAGTCGGCGCGTGCATTAATAACTTGGGTCCCGGCCTTGGCGATGTCGCCCAGCATTATGGTGACCTTCCAAGCACCGCAAAATGGGTACTTTGCTTTGCGATGCTGATGGGCCGTTTAGAGATATTCACACTATTGATACTGTTTACGCCCGCCTTCTGGCGCGCATAGCTCCATTACTAACAAAGCGAACTCAATTCATGAAATACACCATATACCTTTCAGGGGAAATACACTCCGACTGGCGCGAGCAAATCACTGCCGGCCTTGCTGCAGCAAAAATAGAGGTCGAAGTCCTAACCCCAATCACTCACCATGAATCCAGTGATGAAGTTGGCGTGCGCATTCTTGGCGACGAGCCCACTAGCTTTTGGAAGGATCATAAAGGTGCCAAGATAAACGCCCTGCGCACCAACACTATGATCAAACGCGCCGATATTGTTGTGGTCCGTTTTGGCGAAAAATACAAACAATGGAATGCCGCGTTTGACGCAGGTATTGCGATTGGCATGGGCAAGCCCATCATCGTTATGCATGCGCCAGATATTACCCATCCACTCAAAGAAATAGACGGCGCAGCGATGGCAGTCACTCAAACCCCTGAGCAGGTCGTCGAAATTTTGAAGTACATCAACCAATAGTCACCACCGAAGCGGCATAAACTAGGGTATAATGCCGCTCTTTTTTTGGGCAGACGTGTTAACGCACTTCTGCTCCCGACTTCACTTTTTGAATTCTGGATGGGTAGAACCGTGTCGAACGCAAGCATTCCTGACGTTAAAACGTTTCAGGGCCTCATAATGGCCCTACAAAATTTCTGGGCCAGCAAAGGCTGCGTCATTCTCCAGCCCCTTGATATGGAAGTCGGAGCAGGTACTTTTCACCCAGCAACGTTTTTGCGTTCAATCGGCCCTGAAACGTGGAACGCGGCCTACGTCCAACCGAGTCGACGACCCACTGATGGACGTTATGGTGAAAACCCCAATCGCTTGCAGCATTACTATCAGTTTCAAGTTGTCATGAAACCTTCGCCACTTAATATTCAAGAGTTATATCTCGAATCGCTTAAGGCTATGGGAATCGACACCGAAGTACACGACGTCCGCTTTGTTGAAGATAACTGGGAATCGCCAACGTTAGGCGCATGGGGGCTAGGCTGGGAGGTTTGGCTAAATGGTATGGAGGTGACACAGTTCACCTACTTCCAGCAGGTCGGCGGGCTCGAATGCTTCCCGGTCACCGGTGAAATCACTTACGGCCTTGAGCGCATCGCGATGTACTTGCAAGGCGTCGACAGCGTTTACGACCTAATATGGGCACATGGCCCAGACGGCGATGTCAGCTATGGCGACGTGTTTCATCAAAATGAAGTCGAAATGTCGACCTATAACTTTGAACATGCCGATACCGATGCCTTATTCAAGAACTTCGATACGTATGAGTCAGAAAGCGAACGACTCATCGAGTTAGGACTCGCATTACCTGCGTATGAACTCGTTCTGAAGGCTTCACATACTTTCAACATGCTCGATGCTCGCCATGCTATTTCAGTGACAGAGCGCCAGCGCTTTATCCTGAGGGTGCGCAGCCTAGCTCGCGCGGTTGCCCAAACGTATTTTGACAGCAGAAAAGAACTTGGCTTCCCATTGGCGCCTGAAGAACTGCGCAACGAAGTACTCGCCAGCTTAGAAAATGCCAGCGCTAAAAAAGGAGGCAAGAAGTAATGTCGACTCAACACTTTCTCGTAGAAATCGGAACCGAAGAGCTACCACCCAAGTCTCTTAAAAAGCTTTCAGCAGCATTTTCAAAAGGTGTTTTAGATGGCCTAGCTGATGCAGGCCTTTCGTTCAGCGCATCCAAATCTTTTGCCAGCCCGCGCCGACTCGCAATCCGGGTAGAAGGCCTAGCAACACAGCAACCAGAAAAGTCTGTTGAAAAAAGAGGCCCATCAAAGAAAGCGGCCTATGACGCTGACGGCAACCCGACTCGAGCGCTCACAGGTTTTACCGGCTCGCTGGGCATCGACCCTAGCGAGCTCGAAGAGATGGAAACGCCCAAAGGTGCGTGGCTCGTCTATAAAAGTACAGAGGCCGGCCAGCAAACCATCCAACTGCTGAATAATATTGTTGAGCAATCGCTCAATAAACTTCCTATTCCGAAGCGAATGCGCTGGGGCGCCCAACGTGTTGAATTTGTGCGACCCGTGCAGTGGATACTAATGACCTTTGGCAACGAAGTCGTGCCAGGAAGCATTCTCAACATTCAAAATGGCAAAGTCACACGTGGCCATCGGTTCCACAGCCAAGGTGAAATTGAAATCAACGATGCGATGTCCTATGAGTCTACTTTGCTCGATCAAGGCAGAGTCATCGCAGATTACGAGCAGCGTAAAGATAAAATTCGCGCCGGCGTTGAAGCTGCCGCTAAAGACGTCGGCGGCATTGCCGTCATCGATGAGGATTTGTTAGACGAAGTCTGCGCGTTAAACGAATGGCCAGTGCCACTGCTCGGAAACTTTGAAGAACGCTTCCTCAGCGTTCCGGCGGAAGCACTAGTGTCGTCGATGAAAGAGCATCAGAAGTATTTTCACGTGGTAGACGACAAGCAGCAAATGCTACCTCACTTCATAACGCTATCCAATATTGAGAGCAAAGATCCGCAGCAAGTGATTAGCGGCAATGAACGAGTCATTCGGCCACGTCTTTCTGATGCGGCGTTTTTCTTTGAAACCGACAAGAAAACGTCTTTGCTAGCTAAGCGGGACGCACTCAAGAATATTGTTTTCCAAACTAAGCTTGGCACTGTCTTCGAAAAGACTGAGCGCGTATCCAAACTCGCCGCTAAAATAGCTTTGCATCTTGGCAATAACGAAGGCTATGCACAAAAAGCTGGACAGCTAGCTAAGTCGGATCTTGTGAGCGAAATGGTGCTCGAGTTTACCGACCTGCAAGGAATAATGGGTTACCACTATGCCCTGCATGACGGCGAACCAGAGGAAGTCGCTCTCGCCTTGAACGAACAATATATGCCGAAGTATGCAGGCGGTCCGTTGCCCACCACAGCAACCGGTTGCGCACTTTCTATTGCAGAAAAAGTAGATTCTCTCGTCGGACTATTTGGCATCAATCAGCCACCCACCGGCACCAAAGACCCTTTCGCGTTGCGACGGGCCGCTTTAGGTGTACTGCGAATAATCGTCGAGAAAGAACTAGATATCGACCTAAACGACCTCATGTCTTGGGCCGCTGAGCAGTATGACGGACTTGCAAACGAATCCGTCGTCGATGATTTAGTGGATTACATGCTAGAGCGCTTTCGTTCCTGGTATGAAGACGAAAATATTTCGGCAGAAGTATTTTTATCCGTCAACGCTCGTCGCCCAACAAGGCCTGTCGACTTTGACCGCAGAATTCAAGCCGTCAATACTTTCTGTCGCTTAGAAGAGGCGGCAGCATTATCAGCCGCCAACAAGCGTGTTTCGAACATCTTATCGAAACAAGAAACTGAAATGTCCAACACCAGCATCGACAAATCGCTGCTAAGCGAAGCTGCCGAAATAGAATTGTCAGCACAGCTGGAGGCTCAAGCGGCTAAGGTTGTTCCTTTGTTTGACGCCGGCCAATACGGTGAAGCACTTGCTTCGCTAGCGGCTTTGCATCAGCCGGTAGATCAGTTCTTTGATGATGTAATGGTGATGGTTGACGACGAAGCGATTAAGAATAATCGCCTCGCACTATTGAATCAGTTGAGAGGCTTATTTTTGCGAGTCGCTGATATTTCACTACTGTCAAAATAGACGCGATCGGTGCGCTGTCGATATGGTCGATAGCGCACCGGCTTACTTCTTTTCTATTAATTCTTTTCCTGTATCACTTTTCCCTCTATCGATATTAGCCCGTCACCCAGCAGACGCTAGACGCCAAACAGCACGATAACCACCCTCAACCAGTGCCGCCTCGCTCCCTTTGTAAAAGCCTTTGCTCTTTAACAAACGGTGCATTCGAGGAAGGCGATAACTGGGTACCGTCGGCAACAAGTGGTGCTCACAGTGATAATTCACATAGTTTGGCGCGAACAATAAACGCTCCCACCATCCAGCCATCGTTGTTCGCGTGGTTTGTCGAACGTCTTTTGACGATAACATAGGCATCGAACCGTGCTCAGCGATTTGCCGCATTCGAATAATAAACGGATGAGTTGTTAAGTATGCAAGCCACCACAACCCATAGAGCCATGGCTGCCCAAGCGCATAAAGTAAGCTAAAAAAAGCAAGGTGAAACGCGAGCACCTGACAGTAATTACGCAAGCCCATCTGCCAACCAGAATCTTTGCCGATATCTTGGCTATTTACACCCAGAGAAACCGCATTGCCGGCACGGCCCGGCAACACATATAACAAAAGAGCTAGCGTTGCCTTCATGCCAGAAACACCGCTAAAGTCGCGCATAATTTTTCGCCGAAAGCTCGCTTTAGTTACCGGATACTGAGCAATATTGCCAACGTCCGGATCTTCTGTTGTGCCGGTACTGGTATGGTGCTTGAAGTGATACGGTCGATAAAAATTGATGGGCACTAGGACGGCCACGCCTGCAAACCATTGTCCCATAAAATCGTTGAGCCGCGCGGTCGAGAAAAAACCGCGATGGGAGCACTCATGTACGAGAATTCCCAAGCCTAGCTGCCTACCTCCGATAATAAATAACGCAATGATAACCGTTACGACTGAGGGCCAATTTGCGACCAACCCCATTGCGAGCCCAATCAATACCCAGTTAAACGCAAACATTGAAAAAGCTCGCAAGTTTGATGACTCTCTCAAAGAACATATTTCGTCGGCACTTAAGAACGCCTTAACATTCACCCCATCCATCTCAATTTTTACCTAACACTCTAGCTTCACGAAAGTACTTTAACGCGCCTTCATGCAATGGCGCAGTCAATCCGAGCTCTAGCATTTTTTTCTTGCTGAGCCCCTGAAAGGCAGGGTGCAGCTGTTTAAACGACTCAAGGTTATCAAACACCGCTTTGACCACTTCATAAATCACCTTCGAGGACACTTCGGAAGAGCTCACGATGGTCGCACCTACGCCAAACGTCTTCACTGGGTGATCATTGCCACGATACATCCCACCCGGTATCTCAATATGCTGATAGTAACTGTTAGCCGCAACCAACTGATCTATTTCAGGCCCCCGTACCGGAATCAGGCGCGAATCACATGACGTAGTCGCCTCTTTAATTGAAGCGCTTGGGTGGCCTGCCACGAAGACCATGGCATCAAACCTGTTATCGCAGAGCGCCTTCGCTTGGTCCACAGATTTAAGCGCATGCGTCTCAGCAAAGTCAGTCTGCATCCAGCCCAGCGTTTTCATTAAGGCTTCCATGGTCGCCCTCTGACCCGAGCCGATGTTGCCTATATTGACTCGTTTTCCTTTTAAATCTCCAAACGTTTTTATTCCTGAGTCGACTCGAGCAACCACAGTAAAGGGCTCTGCATACAGAGAAAATACCGAACGCAAAGTTGTATCAGCACCCGCGTCAGCAAAACCAGCAGAGCCATTAACCGCATGAAAGTGCCAATCAGATTGAACAACCGCGAAATCCAAGTCTCGCTCTCGGACCTTCTCAAGGTTATAGATCGACCCCTGAGTACTCTCTACCGCACAACGAATGCCATGCTGAGAACGCAGCCTGTTGACCATGCGGCAAATTGAACCGCCTGCTGGATAATAAACGCCTGTCACTCCACCCGTGCCAACAATTGCGTACTCCTGCGCTGACTCTTGCGAAAAACACCCGAGAGACAGAGACATCAGTAGAAAGCCAACAGATAGGTAACGCCTAAACCCGTTTTTCATTGAAATCTCACCATAAAAAGCATCTTGTAATTGTCCTTATTAGCACTAATCTTCTAATTGTATTTATTAGAGACAATTTAACGCTGATAGCTTCAAAAAAACTACTGCAAGTAGTATTTTTTTGATACAACTCTACACCAGATTACTTATCCGTGAATCGAGCAAGCCACAAACGAATAAAACACGATGTCCGCAAGCGTTTCAGACGACTCAGTACATCACATTTCGATCATGGCAAAGTAATTAATATGAATAATAAACAAGGCGAAGGCAATCTCTATCAATCATTCTAATGTTAACATCGCCCCCCATTTAAACCGGAGTCACCCCCGCTTATGAATCTGCTATGGGTCGTACTGTTACCACTTATTGGCACTTTAGTCCCCTTGCTTACGGCTCGTTTCGGGCGCAGCGTCTGCGCTTTCTCTGTGGCAGTATTGCCGGCTTGGTCGTTAACACTCGCTCTAATGTATGCCGGCGACATATTCGATGGACAAACCATTAGGCAATCCATCGAATGGATTCCTATCATGGGACTCGATCTTTCATTCCGACTAGATGGTCTTTCGCTACTTTTCTTGCTGTTAATTCTTGGCATTGGTCTGCTAGTCATTCTTTATGCGCGTTATTACCTCTCAGAGAAAGACTCCATGGGGCGTTTCTACGCCTACTTAATGCTATTTATGACCGCCATGGTCGGCATTGTCACCTCCAATAACCTACTTCAGTTATGGATGTTCTGGGAGCTCACCGGAATTAGTTCATTCTTGCTGATCAGCTTTTGGTCTCATAAGTCAGAAGCAAGAAAAGGCGCGAGAATGGCCCTCACCGTCACTGGTGCTGGCGGACTTGCTCTGCTCGCAGGGCTATTACTGATTGGCAACATGGTGGATAGTTACGATCTAGACACCGTGCTAGCTAACGGCGAACTAATTCGATCTCATGCCCATTACCCTATCGCGTTAATATTGATACTTTTGGGCGCATTCACAAAGTCAGCTCAATTCCCATTCCACTTCTGGCTTCCTCATGCAATGGCAGCGCCCACGCCTGTGAGTGCTTACTTACACTCTGCAACAATGGTCAAAGCGGGTATATTTTTAATGGCTCGCTTCTACCCCGTTCTGGCCGGCACAGACCTATGGTTTCTGGTCGTCAGTCTCACGGGGCTGACAACATTGTTGCTAGGCGCCTATATCGCGCTATTCAAACATGATTTGAAGGGGCTTCTTGCCTACTCAACGATTAGCCACCTTGGCCTTATCACACTTCTTTTGGGCCTTAATTCGGACCTAGCCGCTGTCGCCGCGGTTTTCCATATTATTAACCACGCGACATTCAAAGCCTCACTGTTTATGGCCGCCGGCATCATTGATCATGAGTCGGGTTCAAGGGATATGCGCAAGCTCAATGGGCTTTGGAAGTACATGCCCTATACGGCGACATTGGCGATCGTTGCAGCATTATCGATGGCCGGCGTGCCATTGCTAAATGGCTTTCTTTCGAAAGAAATGTTTTTTGCGGAAACACTTAACCAAAGCATGCTCGGCTCTTTGTCTTGGATGATCCCGCTGTTAGCAACAGTCGGTGCAGCATTCTCCGTCGCGTACTCTCTGCGCTTTATTCATGATGTATTTTTCAATGGCGAGCCAATAGACCTACCCAAAACACCCAAAGAGCCGCCGCGCTATATGAAAGTACCCGTCGAGATCCTCGTCACGCTTTGCTTACTGGTCGGCATCTTTCCCGCTTATGTTGTAGGCGACCTTTTGAGCGTTGCTTCGTTTTCAGTGCTTGCCCATGACGTGCCTGTTCATAGCCTCTCGATATGGCATGGTCTTAACATTCCACTGCTAATGAGCGTACTGGCTATGATTGGCGGAATAACCATTTACTATAACCGACGCCACCTTTTTCAATTTCAATCTCATTTCGACGAGACCGACGCTAAACATGTGTTTGAAGGCGCCGTACAATCGCTCGTTACCGCATGCCAGAACGTTATCAAAACCTTGGAAAACGGCTCGCTCCAACGCTATATATCCTGCTTACTAGTTTTCACGCTCGCGATGGCTGCATTCCCGCTACTCGATTTAACCCAGAATACAGGTTCGCGCCCTCAAATCCCTCTTGATGGTGTAACCATAACCGGCGCCGTATTAATGATACTCAGCGCCATCGCAACCGTAATCTGGCATCGAAGAAGGTTCGCAGCCTTAATCTTCCTGTCGGTTGTTGGTCTAATCGTGTCTCTTGCCTTTGCTCAGTTCTCCGCTCCCGACTTAGCACTTACTCAGCTATCAGTTGAGATTGTTACCATCATATTATTGCTTTTAGCGCTCTTCTTTTTGCCGCAAAGTACGCTGAAAGAATCCAGCCCCAGCCGCTTAAGTGGAGACTTGCTGATTTCAGGCCTTATCGGCTGTGTAATCGGCACTATTTGCTACGCGATGCTCACAACACCGCCAAATACCATTTCAGACTTCTTTATTGCTAACAGTAAAACAGGCGGCGGCGGAACGAATGTCGTCAATGTGATTCTGGTTGATTTCAGGGGCTTCGATACTCTAGGAGAAATCGTCGTACTCGGCATTGCTGCCTTAGGTATCTTTAAACTCATCGCTAAGATGCGAATCTTTTTGCCAATCAGTGATGATAGAGGACGGGCGTGGAGTAATGACCCTCACCCAATGATGTTTGAAACGGTATCCCAAAGCCTTCTTCCTCTTGCTTTATTGGTCTCATTTTATATTTTCTTGCGCGGACACAATGTTCCGGGTGGCGGCTTTATCGCTGGCTTAATTACAGCGGTGGCCATTATTCAACAGTATATTGCTCACGGCGTTTTGTGGATAAAACCGCGTATTAATGTCGACTATCAATGGGTAATTGCGAGCGGAATATTAATTGCCACCGCGACTGGTTTAGGCAGCTGGATCTTTGATCGGCCTTTCCTTACGTCATGGTTTGACTACGTCCATCTGCCTTGGATTGGCGAGTTCGAACTGGCGAGCGCCATGCTATTTGACGTAGGTGTCTACCTAACTGTTGTCGGAGCGGTACTCTTGATACTCGCAAACTTAGGCAAGCTAACCACCAGCGAACGCATTAATACTGAGGAGAACGGGTAATGGAAGCCACTTATGCTTTCTGTGTCGGCGTACTAACCACTTGCGGTTTTTTTCTCGTACTCCGAGGCCGAACATTTACTGTCGTGATGGGACTCACCCTGCTCTCCTATGCAGTAAACCTATTTCTGTTCGCTAGCGGCCGCTTGAAGCTGGATGGGGCAGCAGTCTTGGGCCAGTCAAGCGAATATAGCGACCCACTCCCGCAAGCGCTGGTACTCACAGCGATTGTTATTGGTTTTGCCATGACCGCATTTCTTGTGATTTTGGCGATGCGCTCTAGAGCAGATCAAGGAAATGACCATGTAGATGGTCAAATTCCAGCAAAACCGACCAAATCCGTCGCGCAAAGTAAGAGGAATAGTTAATGCAACACTTACCTATTTTTCCTATCTTACTGCCGATGCTCGCGGCAGTATTTATGCTGCTGCCGCCACTAAGTAACTCTATTAATCGACATCGCGTGTTTGCAGTTTGCGCGATGCTCGCTCTCGTCGGCATTGCGACTCTATTGCTAATTACTAGCCACCAGCAGGGTACACAAATGTACATACTCGGGGGCTGGCAGCCTCCGTTTGGCATAGCGCTTATCGCTGATAGGGTTTCAACAACGATGGTATTGCTAACATCAGTACTCGGTTTGGGCGCGCAACTATACGCCTGTGCCGGCGATGACAATGACGGCATGTTCTTTCACCCATTATTTATGTTCCAAATTATGGGTATTAACGGAGCGTTCTTAACAGGCGATATATTTAACCTCTTCGTATTTTTTGAAGTGTTGTTAATCGCCTCCTACGCGCTGCTCATCCATGGGGGCGGCAAGCAAAAAACAAAGGCTAACGTACATTACGTCATCCTAAACCTGGTCGGATCAAGTATCTTCCTGTTTGCGCTAGGCATTATTTACGGCACCGTAGGCTCCCTAAATATCGCCGACATCGCGAACAAAGTTCGCTTACTGGGTGAGCATGAACAAGCCTTAGCAAAAACCGGCGGTCTGCTATTGTTAGTGGTTTTCGGTTTGAAAGCAGCCTTGCTGCCATTGCACTTTTGGCTACCCAAAACCTATGCGGCAGCCAGTGCACCCGTGGCAGCATTATTCGCTATCATGACGAAAGTTGGCGTTTATAGTATTTTGCGAGTGCATACTGTTGTCTTTGGCGAAGAGGCTGGGGCGCTAGCCAGTATTGCCATTCCTTGGCTGTGGCCATTAGCGCTGCTCACCATTGCCTTTGGTGCTGTGGGCGTTCTAGCCAGCCCAAGCTTAAGATTAACAGCCGCCAATTTAGTCATCGTCTCAGTTGGGACCTTGATACTCGCCATTGCTATGCAGCGAGAGGCGGCCACCTCAGCAGCCCTTTACTACATGGTCCATTCCACCTTAGTGACTGGCGCATTGTTTTTGTTAGCTGACCTAATTGGGAAGCAACGAGGCAAAGCCGAAGATCGCTATGTCATTGCGCGCAAAATGAAACATGGAAAAGTTATCGGTATCGCCTTTTTCATTGCGGCACTCACTGTTGTCGGCATGCCGCCGTTATCAGGCTTTGTCGGCAAAGTTCTCGTATTGCAAGCTGCACAAGGCATGGCTGAAATTGCTTGGGTCTGGCCAGTCATACTAATCGCAGGCCTTGCCTCATTAATTGCCATATCCCGAGCTGGCACTACGATTTTCTGGCGCCATGAAGGGGAAAGTACCATTGATGCGCCGCTCTCTAAACTTAGACTGCTTGCAGTGGCTTTGCTGCTATCCGCATCGCCATTAATGGTTATATTTGGCGGTCCCGTTACAGACTACACAAATCTAGCCGCGGCTCAGCTGCACGACAGAGCTCAATCCGTGGACGCTCTCCTTCCGGGAGGAATTGAACAATGAAAGCTCAGCCTCGTTTTCGCCTATTGCCGATGCCCGGGCACTCGTTTTTGCTGTTTATCGTTTGGTTACTGCTGAACAATACGGTAGCCCCTGGCCACTTAGTACTCGCAACATTTTTGGCCATCGCCATACCGCTAATGACGTCGGGCATGCAGGACCCCCAACCTAGCTTTCAAAAGCCTTTTGCTATCATTCGCTATATCTTTGTGGTTATTGGCGACATTATCGCCGCCAACTTTGAAGTTGCGCTGTTAGTAATCGGCCCCGCCAAACTATTGAAACCTGCCTTTGTGGCCGTACCGGTCGATATTGAGCATGAGCTGCCGATTACGATTCTTGCCAGCACTGTCTCGCTAACACCGGGCACCGTCAGTGCAGAAATTTCAGAAGACCGGCAGTGGCTCTATGTGCACGTGTTGAACCTATCTGACGAAGAGGAGCTCATCACATCAATTAAGCAACGCTATGAGCGCCCTCTTAAGGAGATATTCCAATGCTAAGTACCGCAATATTGGTTGCGACTACGCTAGTTTGCATCTCTCTCTCACTTAACTTGTGGCGACTATTTCTTGGCCCTAGTCGGCCCGACCGAATTTTGGCCCTCGATACCATGTATATTAATAGTATCGCGCTCATTTTATTGTTTGGTGTTGCCGCAGGCACAAGACTTTACTTTGAGGCGGCACTGCTGATTGCAATGCTCGGGTTTGTCAGCACGGCAGCCATGTGCAAATACATTTTACGCGGCGACCTTATCGAGTAAGCGGTAAAACAAACTGCCAAATATCAGAAACAAATACAGCCTTTTTGGCAAACACAGTCAGGACAAGATGATGGAATTTTGGATTGAATTAATCGTATCGGGATTGCTTATCGTCGGTGCTATTTTTGTATTTGTTGGCTCGCTAGGGCTGGCTAAGCTTCCCGACTTTTATACTCGCCTCCATGGCCCTACCAAGGCAACAACGCTTGGTATGAGTTGCCTTCTCGTTGCGTCAATGGTGCTAGTCACCTATCAACAAGGCTATTTAAGTCTGCATGAATTACTCATCGGCCTGTTTTTGATTATTACAGCTCCCGTTACCGCACATATGCTAGCTAAAACGGGCATGCATCATGAGCTGGACATACTTGAGAAAACCGAAAATAAAGCACTAGCAGAACGAGCAAAAGACCGAATGGCACCATAAGGAAATCATCGCGATCGCGTTTTAGCCTTAACAGAACATCTAAAAAAAGACACCGACTTTTTCACCAGCAAAGACACCGCCGCTCGGGCAATGTCGACTTACAAAACATCAGCTATCACCTCAGTACTAATCTAGCGCCTTAACGATTTCGAAAACTGTGTATATAAATTGCATGACCTCTTTGAAAAGGAGGGCAAGCGATGAACGATATATACAAAGACCAACGAACCGACAGTGCGCCTGAACAGCAAGACATACGCATAAATGATGACTTGAATCGCTCGAGCAGCACATTGTCTGAGTCACTGAGAGTATTGCTGAAGGCCTGCTACCATCAGCGGTTCGAGCAAAAGCACCCAACGTCGATACTATTAGAAAACGCCCAAAGCGAAGACGAAAGAAGAGTCATCAGTATCGTCGCAATGCTTGACCTAGACTCAAGCGCCCTCGTGCATATCAATAACGCTGAAGAGCGGCACTTTATTGACACCTGTCATAACTATATTCGCAGCCACTGCCGCCTATAAGACACTTTTAACGTTGCGCGCGCAGCCTCTGCCCCGTTATTTGAGTTGCGTCAACTGATATCCATTGTCGCGTAAAGCACGAACCAAGCCATTTGGCCCCACCAAATGACCCGCGCCAACCACAATGAAGCACCCTCTGTCTTGCAACGCACACTGTTGCGCAACGTTTAGCATTTTGGGGTGCCTATCAAAAAACAACACATCAAAGTAAGGCTTTAAATCAGGATGCTCAGCCAGCGCGGCGCCAATTGTCGCATTATAAAGCGCCAGGCCATCACCGGCTTTCCATGCCTCCATCGTCGCGTTCCATTGCTGTGCATAGTCGGCCATGTTTTCAAAACTATCACGCAGTAAGGCATCGCTTTCTGGCAACTGAGCCAGCAAGGCCATCTGCGACTGAAACGTTTCAATCTGCGTCACTCGCTTACGATATCGCGCTTTTTGCATAAAGTAGCGATCCAGTCCTTGCTCAGCGCTGTAACCTAATTTGCCAGCCTGAAGCGCCGTTAATGTTATTGCCAACATACCGGGCCGGTAATTATTAACATCTGATAGCGTTAAATTGAACTCAGCCAACAGTTTAGAAATATGGGTTAACGTTGATTTAGAAAGCTGCGTTACCAACGACTTCCCTTCAGGATATAGACCGAAACGTTGCAACAATCGTTGCTGCTCGTCTGCACTGACCAGTGAGTCATCGACCTCGACAACTAGCTCGCGAGCGTTTTCATAGGCATTGAGAATAGCGGCAGGAAGCGGATAAAAGCTGCTATCTGCAAAGTGGACCGATCCCAATAAGTAACCTTCATGCGTACCGCTCTGGTAATGCCACGCCAAGCCCACCACATCTTGCGCTGCGGCATTGAGCGCGAAACCTAGCCAGATCTGCAACACTAGACATATACGAAAAAGGGTTTTCATAGCATGCTCCATTAAACTCAGATTAATACAGCTATCCGATTAAGACAGACTAATACCGATGGAGCTAACACCCTCATCATTCGCTAACTCTCGCACCTGCTCCATCAAATCTTTGCTGGGGTGTTTTGCACTACGCAACAGTTCACATAGCTCAGACTGAAAAGAGAATTCGCGCTCTACAAGTGGGTGGCTATCAAACAACTTAACCAAGGCATTGTCGCTTAGATTTTCGCCTTCAGAGAATTCGATAAAGTCAGTAATTGTTGTCAAAGAAGCCTGACTGCACTCCGCAGCCCGCTTCTTTTCTTGATTTAACGACGACGCCAGCGCTTGCTCCCACAAATGACAACAATCTCTAGAGGGCAGTGCACCGTAGTTCTCGTCCTCATCTAGCAAATCTAATGCGTCATTCAAGGTATCAAGCAACTCGACAACGGGCTCTTCGGCCGGTTTCATAATACCGCCCTGCCAACTTTGCGACATGACGCTATCAAAACCATCAGGGTATAAGGCCTCGTCCAAGCAAGAACGCTCTGTACTACGCAAGTACAAATCTAAATTCGGCAAAGCTCGCTCTGCCAAAGCCAAAATAAATGCGGTTTCGCGCCAGCCCGTCATGGCCGATAAAGACTTGATAAATTTCTGTTTGTTCATGCGTACTCTAAGACTCTTTAGCGTTAATTTAACTCTTGAGCGCGCACCCGAAATTGGTGCAACGCACGGGCACATTGCCGTAAGTTTTCGCCCCCAGCAACCACTCCGTCGACATGCCCTCGCATTGTAAATACTAACGGAAGCTCGTGACGAGAATGTCGCGTCACCAGCGCTGATACCGAAGCGGCCATTTCAGGGGTGCCATAGGTAATATCACCCGCTGTATCAGGCAAGCCCAAAGCGGCGCTATGATACCAGATATCGGGGCTATGGACATGAATGACAGCATTGATAGCCAAACAGCTCTGGTAGATCACTCCATGAGTCATGGACTCTGAAGACGGCTTGCATTGCCCCTCGGCATTCACTGTATTGTGACGATTATCGCAACCTGTCACATAGGCAAGGTCCGACTCAGATAAAGTTTGCAAGTGCCCGGTCTGACTGCCGCTAATAAAAAAACGTGAACATTGCGTCGTGTTGCATCGAAGCGACAAGTTACCAAAACCAAGGCCTCCATAACGATTTTCATCTGCACCAATAAGGCCCTCGTCCAGCATCTGTTTTCTAGCCTCATTGAGTTGTCTCAATATCTCGGCATCCATTGCTAATGGACGCTCCAAGAAGTTCAGCTGATACTTTATAACTCCTTCTATTTCAGCCTCGTTCTTCATTAGTATCTCTTTTTTTTAATATAGTGTTAACCGCGCGAGTCCATGACAGACCGCGCCAACTTGCTAGAGTTCTACCTCGACCTTCGCCGAATAATACATTTTTCTTGCGCTCATTTTACAAATACCTTTAGATAAGCAACGACTGGCCTACGCCATCCGCCTAACAACAATACTTGGGAGACATTATGAACTTGGAATCGCTTGCGCTACATCATGGTTACAGCTCAGAAAGCACAACAAAAGCTGCCGCTGTGCCGATCTATCAAACTACTTCATATACCTTCGATGACACGCAGCACGGCGCTGATTTATTTGACCTAAAAGTGCCAGGAAATATTTATACGCGGATAATGAACCCAACGACCGATGTGCTTGAACAGCGCATTGCAGAAATGGAAGGCGGCATTGGCGCACTTGCCGTCGCCTCTGGCATGGCAGCGATTACCTATGCTATTCAGTGTATCTGTCGTAGTGGTGACAATATTATCAGTACCAGTCAGCTTTACGGCGGAACCTACAATTTGTTTGCACACACATTCCCGCAGCAAGGCATTCACGTAAAAATGACGGCGAATGACGACTATGAGGGGATGGAACAACTTATCGATGACAATACTCGCGCCATCTTTTGTGAGTCGATTGGAAACCCTGCCGGCAACGTTGTTGATATCGAAAAACTCTCAGAGATCGCTCATCGCCATGGCATTCCCGTCATTGTCGACAATACCGTTGCAACTCCATACTTGTGCCGCCCCTTCGAACATGGCGCTGATATTGTCATCCACTCGCTAACCAAGTATATCGGTGGCCATGGTACGACTATCGGCGGCATTATTGTTGACTCAGGGAAGTTTGACTGGGCCGCCAACAAACAACGTTTCCCGATGCTAAACGAGCCAGATCCGTCCTATCATGGCGTGGTCTATACTGAAGCGCTCGGCCCTGCGGCCTTCATCGGAAGGTGTCGCGTTGTTCCACTTCGCAACATGGGTGCCGCGCTGTCGCCTCATAGTGCATTTTTGATACTTCAAGGTCTCGAGACACTTGGGCTACGTATCGATAGGCATTGTGAAAATGCTGAAAAAGTAGCGCAATACCTTACCTCACACCCTAAGGTTGAATGGGTCCGCTATGCCGCGTTGCCGGACAGCCCTTACTTTGAAACGTGTAAAAAAATGAGCAAGGGCAAAGCGTCCGGCATTCTTAGTTTTGGTATCACCGGTGGGCAAGAAGCCGGGGCACGATTTATTGATGCACTGCAAATGATCTTGCGTTTAGTGAACATTGGCGACGCCAAGTCGCTTGCGTGTCACCCTGCGAGCACCACTCACCGCCAGCTCAACCCCGATGAGCTGCAAAAAGCGGGCGTTTCAGAAGACTTAGTGCGAATCTCTGTCGGGATAGAGCATGCTGATGACATTATTGCCGATATCGAACAAGCATTAGCGCAAGCGTAAACGCAAAATGCCGAAGACACACTCTCTGCGTGTCTTCGGCATTCCATTTTAGGCGCTAATTGTTAAGCCCTAACTCATACGACTAACATTAGTCAGCAACTCACTGTAAACCAGCCTGCTCCTAGGTTTTTGGTAACGTTACGCCGCGCTGTCCTTGGTACTTCCCGCCGCGATCCCGGTAACTTGTCTCACACACTTCATCCGATTCAAAAAAGAGCATCTGAGCAACGCCTTCGTTCGCATAAATTTTAGCCGGCAAATTAGTTGTGTTTGAAAATTCAAGCGTGACATGCCCTTCCCATTCGGGCTCAAGCGGCGTCACATTGACGATAATGCCACATCGCGCGTAAGTCGATTTACCTAAACATACCGTTAATACGCTGCGCGGAATTCGAAAATACTCAACAGTGCGCGCTAAGGCAAAAGAGTTCGGTGGAATAATACAAACATCACTATCAATATCGACAAAGCTTTTTTCATCAAAGTTTTTAGGGTCGACGGTCACAGAGTGTACATTTGTAAAAATCTTGAATTCACTACTACAACGTACGTCATAACCATAACTAGATGTGCCATATGAAATGATGCGCCCTTGCTCATCTTCCCTAACCTGACCAGGTTCAAAAGGTTCTATCATACCTTGGGTTTCCGACATTCTGCGGATCCACTTATCGGATTTAATCGCCATGCTTAACTACTCATTAGTATCTATAATTTGCGCGACATCATACCCTGCCAGCACGCCTCAAAAAAGAGCCCTCACAGAAAGAATAAGCGTCCGATTGAGACGTTTACACGTGACAATGTCCTCATGCCCAATAATAGTCGCTAATTTGCCCTCGACTACAGTTCGTTTTAGGCTATTCTAACTAATGCGTCGCGAAGTCCATAAAGGCAGTGCTGGGCTCGCTTTCTAAACCATTTATTTGATACCTCTGCATTATGCCTCAAGACGTTAAAAAACGATTTAGGTTCAATAAGCTTGGCCACCGCTTATCCTTCTACTTTATTTCTATTTGTATCGTATTTACGCTGATCACCGTTTCTTCGCTATTGCTTCGGCAGTACATCGTCGACCGTGAAACCGTTTATACCGAAGGTGAGAAAACAATTAATGCGGTCCAAGAGCAGCTTGCGCGAAGCCTTTGGAATGTCGATCAGGACAGCACAAGAATTCTTCTAGAGGGTATGTATCGAATGCCCTCCATCCATAGTCTTCGTATTGTTGAGTCTTTGGGTAATAGCTACGAGTATGGCACCCTAGACAGTGAACCCGACTTAAAAGCAGCGCTTGAATTTAATGGTCAAGACCTCGGCAGACTAGAAGTTGACGTCAACAAAGACCTCATTACCGATAATGTTATTGACCAAATGCAGATCATTATTCTCAGCACCTCGCTGATGATCGGCATGATTGGCTTTATTCTTTCGATTATTGTGCGCCGCGCCGTCACCAAACATCTCTCAGCTATTCGTGACGCTAATTTGGATCTATCAAATATTAGCGCCAAATCTTTCACACCAATAAAACTAGACCGCCCAGACTATGACGACGAACTCAGTGATTTGGTTGAGACCTTAAACGAGGCGCGCCGGCAAACCGTTGAGTTTGGGATGGCACGTGAGTCTTATGAAAATCAGCTTGAGTATCAAGCCAACTTCGACGTACTAACCGACCTGCCGAACAGACGTCACATCGACCGCCACCTGAAAGAAGACATGCATCACTACGACCATAGTGATCACCGCAGCAAACTCGCGATGTTTTTTATCGACTTAGACGGATTCAAAGAGGTCAACGATAGCTTAGGGCACAGTGCTGGTGACAGAATATTGCAAGAGAGCTCTACCCGTCTGCGACGCTTATTTGAAGACTACAGTGGCTACGTTGCTCGTTTTGGTGGTGATGAATTTATTGCAACATTTCAATGTATTTCGCGCTCCAAAGCGGAAGAGGTCGCCGAAGAGATCATCAACACCTTCAAAGAAAGCTTTAGCTTGAACGACTCTCAATTACAGCTCGGTTGTAGTATTGGCGTTGTCATGTACCCCGAAGACGGCAAGTCTACCGAGGAACTTATTCGTAAAGCCGATACGGCAATGTATCGCGCGAAAGAAGCGGGTCGAAATACCTTTGAGTTTTTCGACCAAACAATGATGCACGACATCCTGCTAAACAATACGATAAAAACAAAGCTGCAGGGAGCGATCGCGGCCAAGAAACTGGAAATCCATTACCAGCCTCTTATCAATTTAAAAGACATGTCGCTCACGGGCTTTGAAGCTCTTGTGCGCTGGGAAGATGACGACTTAGGCAAAGTAAGACCTGACCTTTTTATCCCCATTGCGGAAAAAACGGGACAGATTTTCGATATTGATACCTGGGTTTTTGAAAACTCTATTGAACAAGTTCGAGAATGGCGCACCGACTTCAAGCAAGACTTTATTATTTCGGTGAATTTCAGCTCAACCAACTTCCATCATCGTGGCTTGCACAGCTGGGTGAATGACCACAAAGTCTTTTTGCAACGCCTAGATTGGGTGGAGCTCGAAGTAACGGAACGCCTAGTTCTAGATGACGACCCCATCGTCACTAAGCGCATCGACCAAATGCTTCAGGCGGGCCTGCGGTTTAGTATCGATGACTTCGGCACCGGGTATTCTTCACTGGGTTACATCAAAAAATTCGCCCATATCCTATCGAAGATAAAGATGGACCGCGTATTCGTTAACGAAATCATTCACAGCAATTCAGATAGAGCGTTGGTCAAAAGTATTGTCACGCTGGCCGATAGCCTCTCTATCGAAGTGCTCGCTGAAGGCATTGAAACGCGTAAGCAAGAAGAGATACTGGCAAGTTTAGGCTGTGATTACGCTCAAGGATTCTTGTACGCAAAACCAATGCCCGCTTCCGAAGTACCTGGATTCATTCAACAGTGGAATCAAACACCTCATATCATTAGCGCGAAAGACCAGCCAAGCTAATCGCCATACCGTCCTAATATATAAAAAAAGGCCTGTTGTAATGCAGGCCTTTTTTATCACAACCAACTGTCTATCAGTCGCTACTAATCACTATTTCTGGAAACGGTGAACGTGCGTCTTTACTCTGCTCAGCCATTTGCGCGCTTACCTTTCTAGCAATGTCTCGATACATCAACGCTACCTCACTATCCGGCTCCGCAACGACGGTTGGCGTGCCAGCGTCTGTTTGTTCCCGAATGGTTTGATGCAAGGGCATCTGACCCAACAAGACAGTATCGTATGACTGAGCAATTCGTTCACCACCGCCATCACCGAATAAAGGTTCATGGTGGCCACACTGGCTGCAAATGTGCACGCTCATATTCTCCAGCACACCCAATACCGGAATATTCACTTTACGGAACATCTCGATGCCTTTTTTGCAGTCCAATAGCGCAATGTCTTGAGGCGTCGTCACAATCACAGAACCACTCACCGGCACTTTCTGCGATAACGTTAGCTGTATATCGCCTGTTCCTGGCGGCATATCAACAATAAGGTAATCAAGATCGTCCCACTTGGTTTGTGTCAGTAGCTGCTGCAATGCACCACTAACCATCGGGCCGCGCCAAACCATAGGCGTATCGTCGGTAACAAGAAAAGCCATCGACATTGCTTGAACGCCGTGAGCTTCCAGAGGAATAAAAAACTTGTCTGCCTCAGTCTTAGGTCTTGTCCCATCAGGAAAACCCATCATCATGCCTACGCTTGGCCCATAGATGTCGGCATCCAACAGACCAACACGCGCCCCTTCTTGAGACAAAGCAAGTGCCAAATTAACTGCACTGGTGCTTTTACCTACCCCACCTTTTCCTGACGCCACGGCAATAATATTTTTGACCGAGCTCAAGGCCGGCACATTGTTAGGTGCTTTGGTCGAAGCGATATTCTGCTCGGACTCAATAACGACCTGTTCAACACCGTCAAGATATTCAAGATTGGTCATCAGAATTTGCTTCATCCCGCCAACGATACCCTCGCATGCGTAAGGCATGGATAACTTAAGGGTGACGACGCCACCTTCACACTGCAGAGACTTTACCGCTTTCATCTCGTAAAGGTTTTGATTCAGGTAAGGGTCAGTGTATGACTTTACTGCGCCTTCCAATTCCGCCTGCTGGACCATACTCATGGTAACTCCAAAGATTCAAATGCTGTCAATAAAGGGGTCTTATCCGTCACAAAGAACCCAAAGCTCAAGACGTTATGGGGCAATCTAGTTATAGTTCAAGGTCAGCAATCACATCGTAGGGTGAAAAGTGCTCAAATCATAGGTATGATAGCGCCGTTTTTGGCGTCATCATGAGTTCGATCCGAACACGCGAGTGATGCTCGGTTTCCATCCTGTTTATAGAGAGTTTTCTGTGCGTAAAATACTGGTCACCAGTGCCCTACCCTATGCCAACGGCCCCATTCATTTAGGCCATTTGCTTGAATACATCCAAACGGATATTTGGGTTCGTTTTCAAAAGCAGCGTGGTGAAACCTGCACCTACGTATGTGCAGACGACGCTCACGGCACGGCTATTATGTTGCGGGCTGAAAAAGAAGGAATCACACCAGAACAACTGATAGATCGGGTCAATGCTGAGCACCAAGCTGACTTTTCAGATTTTTTGATCGCATTCGATAACTATCATTCTACGCACTCTGATGAAAACAAATCACTGTCTGAAGCGGTTTATAAAGCTTGTGACGCCGATGGCAAAATCGCATCACGCAAGATCACGCAAGCATTTGACCCTGAAAAGCAGCTGTTTCTTGCCGACCGTTTCATTAAGGGCACGTGCCCAAAATGTAAAACAGAAGACCAGTATGGCGACAATTGCGAATCGTGCGGGGCAACCTATTCGCCTAGCGAGTTAATCGACCCTAAGTCTGCGATTTCCGGCGCAACACCCATCGACAAAGAATCCGAGCACTTTTTCTTTCGCCTTCCTGAGTATCAAGACTTCTTGAAAGAGTGGACTCGCAGCGGAACCTTACAACCACAAATCGCCAATAAACTCTCCGAGTGGTTAGAGTCTGGCTTGCAAGAGTGGGATATTAGCCGCGATGCTCCGTATTTCGGTTTCGAAATTCCAGGTCAGCCAGGCAAATACTTTTACGTTTGGCTAGATGCTCCGATTGGCTACATGGCCAGCTTCCAAAACCTTTGCGACAAACGCGATGACCTTGATTTCGGCGAATACTGGAATGCAGACTCCCGCACCGAGCTCTATCACTTTATCGGCAAAGACATTATTAATTTTCATGCCTTGTTTTGGCCCGCGATGCTGAAATGTGCGAACTATCGCACGCCGAGTGCCGTATTTGCTCATGGTTTCGTGACCGTTAATGGTAAAAAAATGTCCAAGTCTCGCGGCACATTTATTAAAGCGAGAACGTATCTAGAACACTTGGACCCCGAATATTTACGCTATTATTTTGCTGCCAAACTAACCAGCCACGTCGATGACCTCGACCTGAACCTAGAAGACTTTGCACAACGCGTTAATTCGGATTTAGTGGGTAAAGTTGTCAATATCGCCAGCCGCTGCACTGGTTTCATCACCAAGCGATTCGATGGCACCTTAGCTAGCACCTGCGAAGAGCAAGCATTGCTAGACCAATTCGTCGCCGCGGGCGATGACATCGCTGAACTCTATGAACATCGTGAGTTTGGCAAGGCCATACGTAGAATCATGGAGCTTGCAGATCTCGCCAATCAATATATTGACGACCAAGCCCCATGGGTGGTTGCCAAGCAAGAAGGCCAAGATAATGCCTTGCAGCAAATTTGCTCAACCGGCATCAATATGTTCCGCCTATTAATTACATACCTTGCGCCAGTACTGCCAGCAATGGCAGACAAGTCTGAACAATTCTTAAATATCTCTCTCGGCTGGGATGAGCGTTCGCAAGCTTTATTGAATCATCGTATCAACAAATTCAAGCCCATGATGACCCGCGTTGAACTCCCGAAGATCAACGCCATGGTCGACGCGTCAAAAATAGCGGTCGAACAGGAAATGCAGCTCGGCAAAAAAACCGAATCGGCAGCGCCTGAATTGCCTGGAGGGGAAGCCATTGCACCCGAAATTGAATTTGATGACTTCGCCAAGGTAGACCTACGCGTCGCCTTGATTGCGCAAGCCGAGCACGTCGATGGTGCCAAGAAGTTGCTTAAGCTAACGTTGGATTTGGGCACTGAAACAAAGCAGGTCTTTTCAGGCATTAAGTCTGCCTACCAACCCGAAGATTTAGAGGGTAAGTTAACCGTTTTGGTCGCCAACCTGAAACCACGAAAAATGAAGTTTGGTATGTCGGAAGGGATGGTACTCGCCGCAGGTCCTGGCGGAAAAGACATCTGGTTGCTAGAGCCGCATAGCGGGGCTCAGCCCGGCATGCGAATCATGTAAGTAAAATAGAGCGAAACCTTAAGTAATGACTGACTATCTACTCATTTTAATCAGTACCATACTGGTCAATAACTTTGTCCTAGTACAGTTTCTTGGTTTATGTCCGTTTATGGGCGTCTCTAATAAACTTGAAACGGCGATGGGAATGTCTCTGGCAACGACCTTTGTGTTGACGCTGTCATCCGTTTGTAGCTATCTGGTATATACATTTTTACTCGCCCCGTTTGGAATTGAGTACCTACAAACGATCTCCTTTATTCTCGTTATTGCTGTCGTCGTGCAATTCACAGAAATGGTGGTACGTAAAACCAGCCCTTTGCTATATCGCGTGTTAGGTATCTTTCTTCCACTGATCACGACTAACTGCGCAGTGCTGGGCGTTGCTCTGCTGAATATCAAAAAGCAGAACGGCTTTATTGAGTCCATTATGTACGGTTTCGGTGCTGCCGTTGGGTTCGCGCTCGTATTAGTTTTGTTTTCAGCGATGCGTGAACGCATCACGGTAGCCGATGTACCCACGCCGTTTAAAGGCTCTGCTATTGGAATGATTACCGCGGGCCTGATGTCGCTAGCATTCATGGGGTTCACCGGGCTGGTGAATATTTAATGAGCCTTATTACGACCGCCATTCTAGCCCTTGCCGCACTCGCTATTGCGTTCGGCGCTTTGCTCGGCTTTGCGGCTATCCGGTTTAGGGTAGAAGGTAACCCGCTAGTTGATCAGATCGACGGTATACTCCCGCAAACACAATGCGGCCAATGCGGCCACCCTGGCTGCAGGCCTTATGCAGAAGGTATCGCCAACGGCGAAGATATCAACAAATGCCCTCCTGGTGGTGAAAGTACAATTCAAGCTCTTGCCGACTTACTAGACGTCGAGCCTATGGCGCTCGATGCAGAGCATGGAGAAGAGACCGTAAAAAAGGTCGCGATTATTCGTGAAGACGAATGTATCGGGTGCACTAAATGCATTCAAGCCTGCCCCGTCGACGCCATTTTAGGTGCCGCCAAGCACATGCATACCGTTATCGAGTCAGAATGTACGGGCTGCGATCTTTGCGTAGAGCCTTGCCCTGTAGACTGCATTGATATGGTTCCCGTCGACGCGGGACTTGCCGGTTGGAAATGGAACTCACCCAGCCAATCAAACATCATTGCGACTGACGCACAGCCCTTTAAGAGTATCTCCGCCGCATGAGCTCATTGATCGCTTCAACATCTCGCCGCGTATTTGACTTTCATGGTGGTATTCATCCCTCAGAGCACAAGTCTGACTCGAATCAAACTACGATTAGCCGCGCGCCAATACCGCCTGAACTGATTTTGCCCGTTCAGCAGCATATTGGTAAGCCGGCCATCATCACCGTAGCTGTCGGAGACAAAGTACTCAAAGGACAGCGAATTGCACAAGCCGACGGCTTTGTCAGTACACATGTGCATGCACCGACTTCCGGTACAATCGTTGACATCGGCGACCGCCCCATTCCACACCCCTCAGGCATGACAGAGCTTTGCGTCATACTTGCGCCTGACTCCGAAGACAAATGGTGCGAACTTGAGCCGGAAGAGCATTACGAAAACCTTTCCATTGAAGCCATTCAATCGAAGGTGCGAGCAGCAGGCATTGCAGGCATGGGCGGCGCAGGTTTTCCGACCGACATTAAGCTACAACCGCCTCAACAAGATAAAGTGGCCACACTTATTCTCAATGCCGCTGAATGCGAACCTTACATTACGGCCGATGACAGACTCATGCGAGAGCGCGCCGATGAAATCGTCAAAGGAATAGAAATTATTGCTTATGCACTGCAACCCGGCGAGTGCCTGATTGGTATAGAAGACAATAAGCCGGAAGCTGTTGCCGCGCTAAATAGCGCCGTAAAGGGCACCAGAATTGAAGTCGTTGTGGTGCCGACCAAGTACCCGTCAGGAGGAGAAAAGCAGCTAATTAAACTACTGACAGACAAAGAAGTTCCGAGCGGAAAAATTCCGGCAGACATCGGAATTGTTTGTCAAAACGTTGCCACCGCAGCGGCAGTTTATAGAGCGGTAAGATTCGGAGAACCCTTAATTTCACGTATCACCACCTTAACCGGCCAACAGTTCAATCAAGCCGGCAACGTTGAGGTTCTTTTAGGTACCCCGATCAGTTGGCTGTTAGAAAATTATGGCTATCAGCCTAGCAATCCCGAGCGACTAATTCTAGGCGGCCCAATGATGGGTTACGCGCTGCACGATCGGGATACGCCAGTAATCAAAACGACAAATTGCATACTTGCGCCCGCCAATGATGAACTGCCGCTTAGCGACCCGGCTCAAGCCTGCATTCGCTGCGGATTGTGCGCCGATGCTTGCCCTGCAGAGCTCTTACCACAGCAGTTGTATTGGTTCGCGCGCGCTCAAGAGCACGAAAAAGCAGAACATCACAACCTATTTGACTGTATTGAATGCGGCGCTTGCTCTTACGTCTGCCCAAGCTCAATTCCGCTCGTGCATTACTATCGGCACGCCAAAAGCGAAATCAAACAACAACGCTTAGATCATGAAAAATCAGATCGTGCGCGAATACGTTTCGAAGCGCGCGTAGAGCGTTTGGAGCGCGAACAAGCCGAGAAAGAAGCCAAGCGACAAGCACGGGCTGATGCGGCAGCAAAGGCGCAAGCAGAAAAGGCCTTGGCCGCTAAGAACGAAGAAAATAAGGACGCGATGCCGGCCAACTCCGGTGTCGACCCTAAACAGGCCGCTATTGAAGCAGCCTTAGCAAGAAAAAGTACTGTACAACAAGACAAGACAAGCAGCCCTGCCGAACTTAAGGAAGCATGGGGTAAAGCCCAAGCGAAGCTCGATAAAATGTTAGACGCGCTCGACAATGCAAAAGAGAATGCCCCTGAGCAGGTTGAAAAGCTCACTCGCGCGGTCGAGAAAAATCAGGTCCGCGTCAATCAAGCGAAACAAAGCTATGAAAAGTCACAGTCAGAAAACGCTGCGACCCCGAGCACTGCAATCAATAGCAACGCTGCGCCTGCATTGTCTCAGGCCGACATATCTCAACTCGAAACGAATCTAGCAAAAGCGGAAGCGAAACTAGCAAATATGTCTGATTCTTTAACGCAGGCAAAGCAAGATCAGCCTGAGCTGGTCGAAAAACTTGAGCGTGCCGTTGCAAAGAATAAAGTTCGTGTTCAGGCAGCTAACCAAGCATTGCTCGATGCACGCGCTACGCTAAAACAGGAAGAAGGCTAATGGCTTTACTTACGCTGTCATCTCCTCACAGCAAAGGAAGTAATCGAACCGCCAACATGATGCGCTGGGTCATTCTCATGTGCATTCCTGGGCTAATTGCCCAAACCTGGTTCTTTGGCTGGGGAAATGTACATAATGTCGTCTGGTGCTCCATTGTTGCACTCGCCTGCGAAGCCTCAGTATTGTTTCTCAGAAAAAAACCGATCGCATTTTATCTCAATGACTATAGTGCGCTGGTTACCGCCATCTTACTGGGCATCGCATTACCGCCATTAGCACCTTGGTGGCTCAGTTTGATCGCGACCGCATTTGCCATTCTATTCGCTAAACACTTATATGGGGGCATGGGCTACAACCCGTTCAACCCGGCTATGGTGGGCTATGCACTGGTATTAGTCTCGTTTCCCGTTGCCATGACTACAAATTGGGCGAGCCCTGGACCCTTGCTCGAACTAGGCCTCCCATCCTTGTCGGCAACAGTCGCCTCGATTTGGGAGATCGCCCCGTTAGCGGATGCTTATAGCGGTGCCACGCCTCTCGATTTATACAAGCATGAGATTGCTCAACAAACCGCGGAAGTAGTGCGCGCAAACCCGATATATGGCGATTTTGTCTCACTCGGCTGGGAATGGGTTAACCTCGCGTTTTTGGGCGGAGGAATCGTACTACTACTACTAAAAATTATTCCGTGGCAAACACCTTTTGCGGTACTTGCAGGGCTAACCTTACCCGCTCTCGTATTAGGCTGGGATTACGACCAATTTACACCGCTATCGATTCACTTACTCAGTGGCGCGACAATGCTGGGTGCATTTTTTATCGCAACAGACCCCGTTTCCTCTTCGACCACTAAATTGGGTCGGTTAGTATACGGCTTTGGCATTGGCGTACTGACCTACGTAATTCGCGTCTATGGCAGTTATCCAGATGCATTTGCCTTCGCCGTTCTATTAATGAATTTCGCCGCTCCGTTTATTGATATCTATACGCAGCCTCGTACCTATGGCTATGCAGGCGCAAAGCGCGGCGCGAAAGCTAAAGAGAACTCTTGAGTCCAGCTAATGACTAATCCGAACCAAGAACCGACCGAACCAAAAGACGCTGAAGCTCCCGCGTTAAGCATGAAAAGCAGCATTCTTAAAGGGGTGCTAGGGCTTGGTATTTTCGCCGTCATCACGGCAGGTCTCATCGCGCTCACTCAGCAAATGACAGCTAAAACCATCAAAGAGCAAGTCGCGTTAGCTCGTTCAAAAGCACTTTACGAAATCATACCGGCGAACGAGCACAATAACGCGCTTCTCAACGAAGCTTTCTTGATCAACGCTCAAGCACTTGGCTTGAACAAGTCTGATCATGCCTACATTGCAAAATTAGACGGCCGCCCTGTCAGTTTGATCCTACCGGTCATTGCTCCAGATGGTTACTCAGGCCCAATCAAACTAATCGTGGGCCTTGATACACAAGGAAACATCAAGGGCGTTCGTGTGGTAGAGCACCGTGAAACCCCTGGTTTAGGTGACAAAATTGAGTTACAAAAATCCGACTGGATAAATGGCTTTAACGGCTTATCTTTAGACAATACGCCGGCAGAACAATGGAAAGTGAAGAAAGATGGCGGTCAGTTCGACCAGTTGACCGGTGCGACCATCACACCACGCGCCATCGTTAATGCAATACTGAAATCCTTACAGTTCTATAAGACACACCAGAAAGCTTTGTTAGCGCTGGCTCCTGAGAGTCTTTTTAGTCCATTCCAATCTGACACGAAAAGCGAGCAACTCTAATGGCATCTTCCGAATTTAAGGCGCTCGCTAAAAACGGCTTGTGGGACAACAACCCTGCACTAGTTCAGCTACTTGGCTTATGCCCATTATTAGCGGTCACAGGCACCGTTGTTAACGCACTAGGACTTGGCCTTGCCACAACATTAGTGTTGGTTAGTTCTAACATTGCGGTCTCGTCTATCCGGAATTTCGTCGCAGAATCAATCCGCTTACCTGCGTTCGTGATGATTATCGCCTCCCTCGTCACCTGCGCGGAGCTTCTCATGAAAGCCTATACCTATGAGCTCTATCAAATACTGGGAATTTTTATTCCGCTCATCGTCACTAACTGTGCCATTCTCGGTAGGGCAGACGCGTATGCCTGCAAAAATCCGATTCTACCCGCCGCCACCGACGGACTCATGATGGGGATTGGGTTCACCCTCGTCTTAATACTCTTAGGCGGCATGCGAGAGGCGGTCGGCCAAGGAACCTTGTTTTCCAATATGCACCTTATTTTCGGCCCAGCCGCCGTGGCATGGGAATTAGTGCTGATCGATGACTATCAAAACTTTCTGTTCGCAATTTTGCCCCCCGGCGCCTTTGTCGCCATGGGTCTTATCATTGCCGGCAAGAATATTATTGACCAACGCATCGAAACCACTCGAAAATTGCGGGAGGCCAAAGTTGTTTCCGGTAGCAAGCGCGTTCGCGTCACTGGGAAGATCGCTTAACGAAAACCGCCTCAACCCTATTGTGTTCCGCTCACGCTTGGCTAAACTGTAGCCAGCATGAAATAAACGATACGGGTATTGCCATGGAAGCGCGCAGCATTGTTGTTATTGCAGCAGATCAAAACAACCTTCAAAACATCGTGACGAGACTGAGTGAATCCTATCAGGTTTACTCTCTCAATCTCCCCCCCAGTAATGACTCCTTAGTTGATAATTCCAATCTAAACAAAGCACTCGCAAAATCCCCTGTTGCGATCCTCATTGAAATCATTCCCGAGCATGACTACACCAAGCTAATCACAAGGCTGCGAAGCCAGTCGGAAGATCGCTCTCCACTGATACTCGGAGTCTTACAAGAAAACGCCAGCGCGAAAACCAATGATGTGTTAACCCAGTTACCCATCGATAGCTTTATTTTCTCGCATTGGTCGATCGAACGGATAGTGCAAAAACTTGACCAACTAGCGCAGTTACAAGAACGAAATGAAGCCCTAGAGATCGAAGTCGCAGATACCTCTCAAGCAGCCATCACCGCGATGAAAGCGGCCTCCGAAGTTGGCTTATTAATGCAGCTGGTTGAGTGGCTCAACACTGCAGTAAGTATTGAAGACGCCTGCAATGCCATGTTTAAAGTGTGTCAGCGATTAGAGCTAAATGCGTTTTGTTTGGTACAAAAAAACCAAGAAGAATTGTTTTTCCCCGACGGTCTAGTGCATGAAACCGCCCAAAAAGTTCTGCATGAAGCAAGACAAAGCAATATTCGCGTACTTTCGCGAAATCGCATTGTGGTGTTTCGGCTTGATTATCTTGTATTGATGATTACAAACGCGCCATGGCAAGACGAAGAAAAATACGGACGGGTACGTGATATTTTACTGCAGGCAGCCGCCTTAACTGAGGCTAGAACCCGCACGCTAACGGTGAATGCGCTGATCGCTGCACAACACGACCAAGTTCAAACGATTATGACATTGATCAAAAACGTTTCTGGTGAAACACAAATGTATGCGCGAAAAATCATGCAAAACTTATCATCAGAACTAAGCGAAGCGGTCCTGACCCTTGATCTAACTGAGCACCAAGAGTCTCGGCTTCAAGCGCTCTCCGAAAACGCACTAGACTCCATCGAAGTGTTGTATAGCGGAAGCGATGCACTAGAAGCCCACTTTCATACCTTAGTGAGCTCTATTACCGTCGTTAAAGACCTAACAACGACAAATGCTTCCGGCACCACACGCAAAGAACAAAGTACAACGTCAAACAATGAAGAGATAACGCTGTTTTAGTTACAGCAAAACGCAGCGCTAATTGTTATTTTTCGTCAAATTCATGCCTAAATACTCAGCGCTTGACGACTAATTCACGTATCCTTCTTTCCTAGCTTGCTCCTAAACCTTTCGCTTTGTAGCATACAGCAGCCTGTTAAACCGCTATTCGTTCATATGGAGAACGGAATGAAAAAAGTTTTGATTAGTCTTGTCGTCATCAGCTCATTATTTATCGGGGGCTGCCAAAGTTTTCAGAAAGAGCGCGACTTAGAAATGTACATAATTGGTGCGGGTTTGTCGTATGCGGTTGGCAAGCAACTGTGCCGCACAAGCGACAATCATAAAGAAAAATGTGGCGTAGGGGCAGCGGCGGCATTCGTCCTTTGGTACTAACTCAAACCGTACCAAATAGAATCTAATTAGACCCCTCTTCTAAAAAATCGCTGGGCTGCTGTGGCAGCCAATAGCGAATTCTATTCTCAGGTTTAAGATAGGGTTGCAGTGCGGCATACCACTCGGCAATTTGCGCCTGATAACGCTGCTCACATTGCGCCCTTCGTGCGGGCGCCCATGCCAATTCAGGCTGGCTGTTCTGGAACTTGTCGAAATCCTTACCCACAACCGTGCATACAATTAGCTGATAACGCGACTTATCAAACTCTAGCTCGCTCTTCCCTTCTCCAGATACTAGCGCTTCTCCCGTCTGGTCTACGAGCAAATACTCCTCAGTCGCATCCAACAAGTAAGCACTATCATGAAGGTTAAGCAGCATGACCGTGGCAAACCCGTCTAAGGCATAGGCCGGCTCACCTTGTATTGGCAGTGAGAACTGGCTTACCAGCGCTTTACCAAGTTGCACCCAAAGAAGGTGCTCGACTGCCGCAGCGAAAATCTTCTGTCGTACCGCTTGCCGCGCATAACGCTCAGTAATGCTCGCTTCAAGCTGGCGTAACATTTGAAAAGGCAAGTAACTAATGCCTGATGCCGTATCGAGAAACAGTTCAAAACCAGGATAGACTACGATCAATACTTCTTTTTTCAATAATAATGAACGATCAACAAAGGCCGATAAACGCTTCTCAATTTGCTGCTCGTCCAGCATCGCACGAATCCGCTCGACCTCATCAGAACTAACCCCAGACCAATCGAGATTGGCAGACTTCGCCATCGTCGATGGTGCATAAAGCAGAACCACAAAACAGAACGCGCAAACGAACAACATCGCTCGCGACAATCTTAGGGAAACACCAATAGCCATTAAGTTAGCGCCAGCTTTTCTAACAAAGCCTGCTGTGCGCTGCGACGCTCTTCGTCTGGCTTTGGCGATTGAAGGTGATATTCACCATCGGCATCAAGAATCCAGCTTTGACAATTATCATCAAGATAGAAACCCAGTTCTTCCTGTACTCGCTGCTGTAACTTCTTATCTTCAATAGGGAAACACGTCTCAACACGATTCAATAAGTTGCGAACCATCCAGTCGGCGCTTGAACCGTAAATTTCGTCTTGGCCATCATTATGAAAGCAATACACGCGCGTATGCTCGAGAAAACGCCCGACAACGGAACGCACCGTAATATTATCGGAGATACCATCGATGCCTGGACGTAAACAACAAATGCCTCGAACAATTAACTCAATCGGCACACCTGCCTGAGAAGCGCGATAAAGCGCACGAATAACCTTCGGCTCAGACAATGAGTTCATTTTGGCTGTAATGCCAGATGACAAACCTGCAGCAGCATTAGTTGCCTCGCGATCGATCAACTCAATTAAGCGGTCGTGAAGCGTAAATGGTGCATGAAATAATTTTTTGATTTTAAGAACTTTGCCCATTCCCGTTAGCTGCTGGAAAATCTTATGGACATCTTTTCCAAGCGCATCATCACTCGAAATAAAGCTGTAATCGGTATATAAGCGCGCATTGCCCGCGTGATAATTACCCGTACCTAAGTGGACATAGTGACGAAAGCCCTTCGCCTCTCGGCGCACAATCAAGATCATCTTGGCGTGCGTCTTATAACCAACAACACCATAGACCACAACAGCACCCGCCTCTTGCAAGCGACTCGCTAACTCTATGTTCTCTGCCTCGTCGAAACGAGCACGAAGCTCAATAACCGCCGTCACTTCTTTACCTCTTCTTGCCGCATCAACCAAGGCTGCAACGACTTCAGAGTTTGCTCCCGTTCGATACAGTGTTTGTTTAATCGCGACGACTCCAGGGTCTTTCGCTGCTTCGCGCAACAAATCAACAACCGGGGTAAAACTTTGGAAGGGGTGATGCAATAAAATGTCTCGTTGCTGCACCACAGACAAAATACTCTTACTGACCTTAAGAGGCTTAGGCAAACCTGGGGCGAAGCTGGGGTACATCAGGTCGGGGCGATCAAGCAAACTAGGCAGGCTCATCAGCCGAGCCAAATTAACCGGACCATTCACCTGATAGAGCTCACTAGCCGTCAATCCAAACTGACCGAGTAAGAAATCAACCAAGTGCTGCGGACAATTCTCCGCTAATTCTAAACGAACCGCATCACCGAAACGACGCGATAACAACTCACCTTTGAGCACAGACGCCAAATCTTCCATGTCATCGTGCTCAATTTCAAAATCCGCATTTCGTGTCAATCGAAATTGATAGCAGCCCTTAACGCTCATGCCTGGAAAGAGCTGGTCTGCATGGGCGTGAATAATTGATGACAAAAATACGATCTCATCACCTTCTGATACATCTTCCGGTAACTTAACCATGCGCGGCAATGATTTTGGCGCAGGAACAATCGCCATGCCGGTTTCACGACCAAACGCATCTTTACCCTCAAGTTCCACAATGAAGTTAAGGCTTTTATTCACGAGCCGAGGAAAAGGATGCGAGGGATCCAGCCCTATCGGGTTGATGACCGGTAATATCTCGTGTTCAAAGTAGTCTCTCAACCAAGCTGTTTGACCTTCATCCCACTCAGCACGCCTTAAGAAACGAATGTTCTCGGCCTCTAGCGCAGGCAGCAGGTTATTGTTCAGGATGTCGTATTGTTCTTGCACCATCGCATGCGTAAGCAAGTCAATTTTTTGGAGCGTCTTCTGAGGTGTTTGCCCGTCCGGACCAACTGTTTCACGCCCGAACTTTATTTGGTGGTTTAAACCCGCGACACGAATCTCAAACAGCTCATCCATGTTACTACTAAAAATACAACAAAATAGCAGTCGATTTAGTAAGGGGTGATTATCATCCAGCGCTTGTTCCAGCACGCGCTTATTGAACTGTAGGTGACTAATCTCTCTATTGAAGTAATATTCATGCGCTGTTAGGTCAACCTCTACACTACCGGTCTCCTGAGACTGCTGTCCTTCCACTATTACCCCTGTCTGTCGTTATTTACGTTTAACGCTGTTTGTTTAGAAGCGTTGCCGCTTCTTTTGCAAAATAGGTCAATATCCCATCTGCACCTGCGCGTTTAATACAAAGTAATGATTCCAAAATTATCTTGTCGCGATCAAGCCAGCCGTTTTGTATTGCGGCCATATGCATCGCATATTCGCCACTTACTTGATAAACAAATGTAGGCACCTGCAACTCGTGCTTAACGCGATGAACGATGTCCAAGTAAGGCATCCCTGGTTTCACCATCACCATATCAGCGCCTTCTTGCAGGTCCATGACCACTTCATGCATCGCTTCATCTTGGTTAGCGGGGTCCATTTGATAGCTTTGCTTGTCCGCCTTGCCTAAGTTTTGAGCTGAGCCAACCGCATCACGAAAGGGCCCATAGTAAGCTGAGGCATATTTTGCAGAGTAAGCCAAAATGGATGTTTCCGAATACCCTTCGGCCTCTAGTGCATCGCGAATAGCGCCAATCCTGCCATCCATCATATCGGACGGCGCGACAATATCAGCACCCGCTTGGGCATGCGATAACGCCTGCTTTTTGAGCGCTTCTACCGTTACGTCGTTTAGGACATAACCCTTTTCATCGATAATGCCGTCTTGCCCATGCGTCGTGAATGGGTCGAGCGCAACATCAGTAATGACGCCCAAATCTGGCAATTTCGCCTTAATCGCTCTGACCGCACGTTGCGCCAAACCTTCTGGGTTCCAAGCCTCTCTTGCGTCCAAGGACTTTGCTTCCATCGGCGTCACCGGGAACAGTGCTATCGCAGGCACACCGAGCGCCACAAGCTCTTCAGCTTCCTTTAACAACAAGTCAATACTTAAACGCTCCACCCCGGGCATTGAAGCAACAGCTTCTCGCTGACCAATACCGTCCAGTACAAACATAGGATAGATAAGGTCATTGGCAGATAACGAGGTCTCGCGTACTAGGCGACGACCAAAATCTTGATGACGCAACCGTCGCATTCGAGTGGACGGAAAACGTCGATTAATAGGCTTGAACACGGTTAACAGTCCTTCAAATAGGAGGCAAAAAATACTGAATGAGTAGAGTAGCTGATTACGCTAAAAATGTCCTGACGTTAGTCAAGCTTAATCATTTTAGGGAACTATCTTATGCGAAAAAATGTCCTAATGTTATGATGAAATAGAATAGCATTTAGACTCCCACACAAACCTCATACTTTTTCTAGGAAACGTGCATGCCCGCTAAGAAAATTGGCCTTTTTGCTCTCGTTGTCGGCCTGACAGCGTGCTTTTTTATCTTCGATCTAAACCAGTACTTCAGCCTTGAGTATTTTCAAAGTCAAAAAGCCTTACTACTCGACTATAAAAACAGTGCCCCCTGGGAAGCAGCCGCCATTTACTTTGTGGTCTATGTCGCCATTACAGCGCTATCTCTGCCAGCCGCATTGATCGCGACACTAGCGGGCGGGGCCATATTCGGTCTTGGTCAGGGCTTTATATTAGTGTCATTCGCTAGCACCATTGGCGCAACACTTGCCTGTCTAACAGCTCGAATTTTACTTCGAGACACCTTAGAGAAAAAGTTCTCAACAGCATTTCGAAGCATTAATGCAGGTGTTGAAAAAGAGGGGCCTTTCTACCTTTTTGGTCTGCGATTAGTTCCTGTTTTTCCGTTCTTTGCCGTCAACTTAGTTATGGGTCTAACTAACATGCCGATCAGGCATTTCTTTATAGTCAGCCAGATTGGCATGCTGCCCGGCACCTTAGTTTACGTTAACGCCGGCACACAAATTGCCCAACTCGAGTCCTTATCAGATATCGCCACGCCAACAATGCTTCTTTCATTCGCCTTGCTTGGATTGCTTCCCCTTGCTTCTAAGCGCCTTCTTGGCTATCTCAGCGCTCGTAAAGTCTACAGCAACATTAACCGTCCTAAGCAGTTCGATACCAATATGGTCGTCATCGGGGCAGGCTCAGGCGGGTTAGTTACCTCTTACATTGCCGCCGCCACCAAAGCGAAAGTGACGCTGATAGAAAAACACAAAATGGGCGGCGACTGCCTCAACACCGGATGCATACCGAGCAAAGCACTTATTAAGTCCGCAGCGGTAGCAAAACAAATACAAACCTCTGCTGAGTTCGGCGTCATCTCTCAGGTCGAGCACGTCGATTTCACAAAGGTCATGCAACGTATTCAAGACGTAATCGCAGAGGTTGAGCCTCACGATTCCATAGAACGCTACACAAACTTAGGTGTCGATTGCGTGCAAGGAGAAGCGCGCATCATCGATCCTTATCGGGTTGAAGTGAATGGCAACACCATCACAACACGCAATATTGTTATTGCGACAGGCGCTAGACCAGCACTTCCCGACATTAAAGGTATCGAGTCTTGCCCGCACTACAACTCAGACACCATTTGGAACCTTGAAACGCAGCCAAAACAACTGTTGGTTGTGGGGGCTGGACCAATCGGTTGCGAGCTTGCTCAGAGCTTTCTCAGACTCGGCTCTACGGTAACCATCGTTACCCGCTCGGGGCGCGTGCTACCAAAAGAAGATGACGATGTCGCAGATCTAGTTAAACAAAAGCTTGAGGCTGAAGGTTTGTCATTCGTAACGGCAGAAAATATCAAACAAATCACAGCTAGCGCTACACCGGGCGAATTTTCGTTCGAGTATGAGCATAGTGGAGAAACCCGCTCTATCCCATTCGACGGCTTACTCATCGCCACCGGCCGAACACCCAACACAAAAGGCTTTGGCGCTGAGGAGCTAGCGCTTGAACTGAATGACAACGGGACATTTGAAGTTAACGAATACCTTCAAACGAAATATCCGAACATTTTTGCTGTGGGAGATGTTGCTGGCCCTTATCAACTAACCCATGCCGCTTCGCATCAAGCCTGGTACGCAGCCGTGAATGGCTTATTTGGCGGAATCAAAAAGTTCAAAGCAGACTATCGAGTCATTCCATGGGCGACCTTTACCGACCCTGAAATCGCGAGAGTCGGGTTAAGCGAGATGGAAGCACAGGCATCCGATACCCCTTATGAGGTGACGCGCTATGATCTTGGAGAGTTAGACCGCGCAATCGCTGACGGGTCCAACTATGGCGTAGTCAAAGTCCTGACGGCACCCGGCTCAGATAAAGTGCTAGGTGCCTGCATTGTTGGTAACCACGCCGGTGACTTGATAGCGGAGTTTGTGCTCGCGATGAAACAAAATATAGGGCTCAATAAAATCTTGGGCACAATTCATACCTATCCAACCCTAATGGAAGCGAACAAGTACTTAGCGGGAGAATGGAAGCGAGCTCACACCCCAGCACTTGCTATGAGGCTATTGCCGGCTTTTCACAAGTGGATGAGGAAGTAATCGCTAAAAAGAAAGCAGCAACAGCGGCTGAAGAGATAAGACAAACAAAACGCAGGCTAACAACACACAAAAGACGCCAAATATCTGAGAGTTTCGAATTTTCATTTGTTGGCGTCGATCCATCCAACACTCACTCCACTTACAAAACGCTGTAGGCTCGAAGAGACACAATCTAGGGCGGCCAGATCGACTATGCGCAAAGTCGTTAAGACCCTGCTCATCCAAGTCTCGAACAAACACAATCAACATCGCAAAACACAGAGCCAAAACGACCGAAGCCAGTGTGATTTTCATCATCGAAAGCTCAAAGCCTGCGAACAGTGGCGCAGCAATCAAGCAACCCAACAACGAAACCAACAACAAAATGAGCACTCGTGTACTTTTGCTCATGCGGCGCTCGCTGCGACGGGACTTCGCAACATTAAGTCGAATGCTATCCCCTACGTGAAAGCGACCGGACGTGGACGGGTCGATGGCGGTAAACGCTAAAGGGCCCGTGTCAGACTGATATTCCACAACCGGGTAAAAGCCGTCCCCGACATAAGGCTCACCATGCTTATCATGACGCCCATGCACAAAAACCTGCTGAATAGAGATCACTTTGCCTGACAGCGAATGGACACCCAGAAGAAACCCGACATAGTCACGGAAGATAAACACACCGGCAGAAGCCAATGTCATACCGATGATCAAAATAAAGATATCCATGTCTTCACTCAGTCCCGAACGTTAGATAGCCCGATTTTAAGGCAGAAAAACCAATTGAAAAAACTAAAATCAAATTACTCACATCACACAGTAAGCGAGACATACGTCTCAAAAAGAGAGCAGATTATCCCATATTCCAAAATATAGGCAAGTCTGGATAGTGCGTTAAGGAAATATCCGCAGACATAAAAAAAGACGCTAACGCGTCTTAAGTCATCTACTACGATAAATTTTGAAAATCCAAGGTTGCCTATTCACGACAGCAGGCAAAATTCCTTGTCTTTAAATTGGCGCCGACCCATAAGTCATGGATGGCTTTTTAGGCGGATCTGCTCGAACGTTATCAGCAATCGCTTGAACACGTCCCCCACCTTTTAAGAAAGACTCTACGTCATTCGTTAACTGTCTACGAACAGAATCCCGCAGCTCGTCAGTTGACTCGCTACTACACTCTACAATTACTGTGGCTTGCTTTGACATAATTACACACCTTACTCACTGACCTTAAATGCACGTTGACCAGATTCATTTTTGTTTAATTTAGAACTAATTTTAGCGCCGTATCCCAAACTAACTTCGACTACCGAGCCTTGGTAAAGAGCCCCGAAAGATAGCCGCTCTCTGCCGGCAAACAACAAAATTCACGTTCAATCTTATATTTAACAGAGGACTAGTTGATAAATATAAAGCATATTATTAATAAAGCAAGGTAATCACATGGTTTATATAGAGTTTTAAGATTTCAGAGGGTAGAGGTCTTTGATTTAAAGGTGTCTGAGTGCTGCATTACGTAGCGAAATGTTGATAAATGCAAACGGTGCAGGCAGTTCTCAAATAGTTGGCTAGGCTTACTAAATAGCGCAATGGAAAGTAACGGAATGCGCTGAGAATCTCTCCAAAGTTGCTTTCCGATCCCTAGTTGTTATAGAAAATTTTGGGAACCCTTTTGGGTTCCCTTTTTTTGTCCGCAACTTAATAAATAGGAATCACACAAGGTGAATCATGGCTCCACCAGAGTGCCACTTATACTGCACTCAAAGCATGCGAAGATGAGAGGATAAGAGGCCATATGGTTAAAGTGTTCACTGTCTCCATTTGGACTTCTGTGCGAGAAAATCGGATTTAACCGACACTCACTTACTGCCACGTCAAGAGACTGACGTTTAAACCTAGCTTTTCCTGATATTGCATACACTAATCATCCTAGCTTTGGAGTTAAAGCTATCCCCTACCAAAGAGGGCTATCGACAATGTCCTGTAAGGTGATTTTTAAAAATGCTGCCTTGATCGTTTTACACTTGATAATAAAAGAGTATCTTGAACGACACGTTATTACTCAACCACTAGCGCGAATAGTATATCCAACTGTCATAGAATTGGTGGCTTATATGAGGGGCTTAGTTAAACTTTTTCTAACTTTAATTCTACAATGTTTGTTAGCAGTAACTAGCGCTTCTGCTCTCTCCGAAGAGTTGACTTTAAAAGCTGGGCTTCCGCCGTTCCCTCCTTTTTCCTACCCAAATGACCCAAATAAATTGGGTGTAGTTGATGTGATTTACGAAAGACTAGGCGAGATAACTGGCGTCAAGTTTGATGTGCAGGACTATCCATACGCAAGAGTTATAGAAAGTATGAAAAACGGGCGACTTGATGTCGCTATTATATTTAAAAATAAGTCCATTAAGAACTTTGTTACATATGTAGCTGAAGTATCCAAATCTAAGGTGATTATCATACCGTCTAGAAGATTTGATCTGAATTCTTATGAGGACCTTTATTCATTGCATAGCATCGCGGTTCTTAGAAATGCCAGTTTTGAAAGACATTTTGATTCAGACGATGAACTAAATAAATTTACGATGATAGACTATGAACAAGGATTGAAAATGATGGTTTTAGGCAGAATGGATGCAATTGTTGGATCCAAATCCGGCCTCGAAGAATCAATTAATTCCTTGGAAATTGATTCTTCAAAATTTGGGAAGCCTTTTATTCTTAATAACAAAGAATGGTGGCTACATGTATCCACAAAATCTAAATATCAATATCTCATCCCAGAATTAAAGAAGGCAGTGCGCCTAATCTCTTCTGATAATTTAGTCTATAGCCTTTATCAGGAGGGGCGAAAATAAGTTATCTGGAAACAGTTGGGGTCAGGTCTTGCATGGTGCATGTAAAACTCAAAGAAATATTATTTAGCGCTTAAGTTAACCAATACTTCCGAGCGTCTGAGTACAAACTGAAAGCGATAGCTAATGAAACTTTTTCGTTTATAAAGAAAAAAAAGAAAAACCTCTTACTTTTTTCCAGCTGTATTCCGAAGCAAGCAAATGGAGAAACGGCAATCAGGGGAAATCATCGAGCGGCGGTGGGCTCTTTTAGTAAAGCGCCTCACTAACCGTTTTCAGGTATGACTAGTCATCTTTTATTGATATATGACTGATGTCTGGCAGGGACACTGGAATATCTTCAACCGGGTCTACCAAGTCACTACCTGGTGGCAAAACGTCAATCTGAGCCAGTTCGCTTAACTCCACTTCTGCAACAGGTTCAGACTCTTCCGACAGCCTCACGCCTACAGGGTCCAGCGACAACGAACTACTTGCTAGAATATTACTTACTTCTTCTCCAGCAACACGCAAGCCATTTCCTTCAGTTTCAGTTTCAGTATCGGTACTCGCACTATTTGAAGGCCTAGGCATTGAAGACGTCGGCGCATTTGACTCAGGAGCTTCTTGAGCTGGGGCTGCAGCCTGTCGTGCTGGGCTCGGGGCCGGAGTTGAAATAGTAACGTCTTCAGTAGGCTCAACCGACTGATACTCTACGCCCGGCTGACCCATTATTTCAATCTTACACGCAGCGCCTCGCTTAGCCATTGCCTGAATATACTTCTGCGCGGTCTCGGCATCTAATTTATTGCGTATAACAACCCGCTGCCCCGCGAACATTCTCTCAACTTGATCAACCGAAGCTTTAAACAGTTCAGCAATATTGGCTTTTACATCAACCTCGTTAAAACCGCTTCGAAGCTCTCCATAAAATGCTAACTCAAGGTGATTTTGACTCATCGTACTCTCTTCAACTCAATTGATAGATTTAACATCGTTTATTTAGCATAGACCAATACCGCTCTAGAGTGGTTAGCCTTGCCACACAATGAGACAATTTCTGCCGGCGTCTTTCGCTTGATACAAAGCCTTGTCTGCTCTATCAAACAAGCCTTCGTGATCAATCCCTTCTTCAAACTCAGCAATACCGAATGACATCGTCACTTGAACTTTTTCATCTCTGAAATGAAAAGGTAAGCGCTCTATCGTGGAGCGCATTTTATTGACGACGGTTTTCGCAATTTCTGCATCGGCTTCAGGCAAAATCATGACGAACTCTTCGCCGCCGTAACGTGCCACAAAATCACTCTTGCGCAATCGCGACTCCAATTCTTTGGCCAGAATTTGTAAGACCTTATCGCCTGACAAGTGACCATAGTTATCATTAATACCTTTGAAATGATCGATATCAGCAACGATCAACGTAGCGGGTTTGCGATATCGCTTCCAACGCTCTAGCTCCATCGTCACACGCTCATCATACGCCTCTCGATTCGGCAACTGAGTCAGTGCGTCAGTCAGTGCCTTACCCCGCTCTTCTTTGAGCCGCTCTCGGAAGAAACGTGTTTCGTTCTCCAAGGCTTCAAAACGCTGCTTCATCAACTCAAGCTCACTTGCCTTGTTCTGCTCTATCTGCTTACCCGTTTCTGAGTAGCGATCAAGCACTTTAGATATATTATCAACTTGCTCTCGAATTGATCGCTTAAGGCTTTCGACGTCATTATCAGACTCAAGACTATCGGTCATGCTTAGTATTTGAGCCCGCATTTGGTGATCAAGTTCTTTCTCTTCCTGACGCAAGCTCTCGTCAGCTTTTAAGCTTTCCAGTACAAACTGCTGAATCTTGTGGAGCTGTTCATCGATGTCTGTGAGGAACGAGCCAAAATCGCGCTGACCTTTGCCGATGGCAGAAATAACGACACTAGAAAGGTCATCCAAGGTCGGCCCTAATTCGTACCAATTCAGTGGCCCGGCGATACGCTCTCTTAACGACGCAAGCGCTCTTTCCGAACTCTTCGGAAAAGTTAGCTGGTCCAGCAAATGATTAAGCGTTGCACGCACATGTACCGCAATAGCGGAAAAGCCTGGCATGACGTCATCTTCTTCGGTCTGCCCTGTCGACTCAATCTCCAGCGCTTCTTCACGATCTGTCGTGACCGCAGCGACGTCATCATCTGCTTTGGCACCGCCTTTAAACAAGCGACCCATTAGGCTCTGGGTTTTTGGCTCCTGCTCAACCATCTGCGACAGCACTTTCGCTTGCAGCTGCTGATAGTCGGTCATTAAAGGAATAATTCTACTATTGCTAAACGTAACGGGGTCCACTGACTTCGCTAGTTTTTTAAGGGCTGAACGATCAGTCCTCGCGGGCTTTGTTTCGAGCAACTGCGCAACGATTTCATCAAATAGCTTGATAAACGATGTCGCGAATGAAGACTTAACATCGTCAACTTTTACTAAGGCTTTATCCATCTTCGCTAAGCGTTTTGACAGCATAGCGGTCGTCAAGTCTGGGGACTTTATATCGTCTCTCAAATTTTTGAGTTCTTTATCAAACGCTTCGCTTTGCCCTTCCGCAGACAGACACATTCTCAACAACAGGCGTTGCAGAACCGACTTATATTCTTCTGCCTCTTTTTGAGAACCGTCAAAGCTATCCTGGAGATCGAAAAACTTTTCTTTCCATTTTTTTAACTCAGCTGTTGCATCCGCTGGTTTGCTCATCACTGAACCCTCTATTCTTCTTGTTTGTTGCGTTTGCGATGAGCGCGGGGGTGAGCGGCATCGTATACGTCGGCTAAATGTTTAAAGTCTAAATGAGTATAGACTTGGGTTGTGGAAATATCAGCATGCCCGAGCAGCTCTTGCACCGCTCGCAAATCTTGACTCGACTCCAGCATATGACTGGCGAAGGAATGCCTTAGCGTATGCGGCGACACATTCGAAGGAATACCTTTTTCTTGCGCCCATTTTTTTAGACGAACCTGGACACTGCGCGAACTAATTCTCAAACCACGCTGACTCACAAAAAGCGCGCGACTATCAACCAACCGCACATCCTCCCTAAACTGCAACCACTCACGAATAGCGTCAATTGCTTTGCCACCTACCGGAAGATCCCGCTGCTTGCTACCTTTGCCTGTTACTCTGACAAAGCGAGCGGCGCAATCTAGGTCTGTCAGGTCAAGTCCGGTCAACTCAGACAAACGCAAACCAGAACTGTACAACAACTCGAACATCGCTCTATCACGTATTCGATGCCAATCCCCTTCTTCGGAATCGACTAGGTGAACAGCCTGATCAACACCCAAAACGTTCGGTAGTTTTTTATCATATCGGGGACTAGGGACGTCAGCACAGGGGTTATCACTCACCTGCCCTTCTCGCATCAGGAAATCGAAGAATGTTCTTAAAGCAGACAGGGCTCTTTGGATACTGCGCCCAGATAGTCCGCACTTCTTTAGATGGCCGGCATAGTAACGAACTTGAATATTCGTTAACGCTGACCATTGCTGAATAGATTCGTTTTCGCACCAAACGCTGAACGCACTTAAGTCGCGAGTGTAGGCAGAAACCGTATGAGGAGAAAGTTGTCGCTCTGTGCGCAACGAGCCCAGAAAGCTATCCAGACTTTTTTGCATCACCGTCGCTCCCTTGTTACTCCAATAAAGAAGGCACCTTATCCTGAAGCTTAGAGCTGCGCGAACGCAACAGCAGGTCTGGTAATATTCGACTAATAAAGTCACTAATATAAGAAAGGAATAAAGATCCCATCGAACTATCAAAATGCTTAGGATTCTTACTTCCCAAACAAAACATACCCAACGCATCACCATTGCGCAGTGGAATAATGGCGGCCGAGGCTACCTTTTCCGCATCATTCGAAAACAAGCAGGCCAGCTGCTTGGGTTGAAAATGACCGCATACCGCCGCCGAACTATCAATTAAACTACCTAATTGCTCACGGGCATTCTCGTGGGAAACCAGCGTGATATCAGAAATCGGATAGTCTGTACTATCACCAAAGACGACAACACTGCTGAAGTCTATATTGTCGTCACCCTTAAACGCCTCTCGCACCACTATCTCAATTTCATCTAGCGTTTTGACTTCAAGCAAATTCAACAACAGACGCTTGCTCTTTTCAAAGTGCTTATCGTTCTCTTTAGCAACATCAATCAGCTGATTCAACTGCTCTCTAAGACCATCGCGGTGCTCTCGAAACATTTGTACTTGTCGCTCACCTAGCGATATAGCACTACCACTTTGATGCGGAACCGTCAGTTCACGAAGCAAATAGTCGTGACGAATGAAGAAGTCTTTATGATTGCGAAGAAATTGTGCAACCTGCTCTTCTGTTAGGTTTTCACCGCCTGTCTCTAGTGCCTGTTCAGTCATAGTCATACCGATTCATAATGTTTCGTCGCCCGTCTTATAAAAGCGGACTGTTATATTCTAATTTTGCCTTCAAAGACCTTTACCGCAGGCCCTTCCATCATAACTGGCTCGTTCATTCCCTGCCAACTTATGTTCAGGTTGCCACCCGGCAACTTCACTTCCACTGGGCTTTCAAGTAGACCCTGCTCGATACCCGCCACCACTGCAGCGCAAGCGCCGGTCCCACACGCCATTGTTTCACCTACACCACGTTCGAATACACGTAACTTGATAAAACGCTTATGCACAATTTCCATAAACCCAGCGTTCACCCTCTCAGGGAAACGCTCATGCTTTTCTATTTCAGGCCCTAAGGTCTCAAGCATTGCTGTATTAATGTCCGGGACAATCGTTACTGCGTGGGGGTTACCCATCGAAACAGCCGCAATACTCAACTGTTCTCCATTCACGTCAAGGCGGTAGGTCGACAAGCGCTCTTCTGCTACAAAGGGGATATCCGCTGGGTTCAGTTTCGGCGCGCCCATGTCTACCAGAACTCGACCGTCTTCTTTAATTCGAAGCTCTATGTCGCCGCCCGACGTTTCAACACGGACCGCCTCTTTATTGGTTAGTTTTTTCTCACGCACAAACACGGCAAAACAACGCGCGCCGTTTCCGCACTGCTCAACCTCAGAACCGTCCGCATTAAAAATACGATACTTAAAATCGACATTGGGTTTTCCTGGCGGTTCCACCAATAATAACTGGTCAAAACCAATGCCCATTCTACGATCAGCCAAACGGCGGACTTGTTCGGGCCGAAAATGGGCGTGCTGACTAATCAGGTCAACCACCATAAAGTCGTTACCTAAGCCATGCATTTTAGTAAAATTCACGATCATCGGAGCTGCTTATCCTTTTACGCAGGGCATTAAATGTTCACCCGCCATCTGGTGCTCGATAGTTTCTCGCTGCCGCACGATATGCGACTCGCTTCCGTCCACCATCACCTCTGCAGCTCGGTTTCGTGAGTTGTAATTCGAACTCATCGTAAACCCATAAGCGCCGGCAGACCTCACTGCAAGCAGGTCCCCCTCTTCGATAATTAACTCACGGTCTTTGCCTAAAAAGTCCCCGGTTTCACAAATCGGACCGACAATGTCATACATACGCGCTTCGCCCTGTTCACGCGGACGTAACGGTACTATGTCCTGCCAAGCGCTATACAAAGCTGGGCGAAGCAAGTCATTCATTGCGGCATCCACAATTGCAAAACTCTTATCTTCATTGGTCTTCAAAAACTCGACCTGTGTGATGAGCACGCCTGCATTTGCCGCGATAGACCGACCAGGCTCGAGCACAATGGTTAGCCCCGTATCTTTTAATTTTTCCAACACAGCTTTAGCGTAATCCTGAGGCTCAGGCGGTGTTTCGTCGCGATAACGAACCCCAAGGCCACCGCCAAGATCCAAATGCTCAAGCGTAATACCCTGCCCTTTTAGTCTATCAACCAAGAGCAAAACTCGATCCAAAGCATCTAAAAACGGCCTTGTCTCCGTTAGCTGCGAGCCAATATGACAGTCGACACCAATCACTTTCAAACAGGGTAGCGCTTGGGCCGCAATATAAATAGACTCCGCCGCCTCAATCGCCACGCCAAATTTGTTGTCTTTCAACCCTGTCGAGATATAAGGGTGAGTGCCTGCATCAACATCTGGGTTTACTCGCAACGAAATCGGAGCAACCTTACCCGCGGCAATCGCCACGTCGTTTAGTCGATACATTTCAGCTTCAGATTCAATATTAAAACAATGAACGCCCACATCGAGCGCACGCTGAATTTCAGCAGCTTGTTTACCAACACCTGAAAATACAATTTTAGCGGGATCACCGCCGGCTCTCAGCACGCGCTCTAATTCACCGACAGAGACTATATCGAAACCGGCGCCTAAACGCGCCAGCACGTTTAGCACAGCTAAATTAGAGTTGGCTTTTACCGCGTAGCAAATGAGACTTGCATGACTCTTAAACGCATCCGCATACGCATGATAGTGGCGCTCTAAAGTGGCGCGCGAATAAACGTAGCAAGGCGTACCATACTGCGCGGCTAATTCGCTAAGCGAAACCTGTTCAGCGAACAACTCGCCATCTTGATAATTAAAATGATCCATTCGAAAAACTGCTTAAAATAGTAGGGGCTTCAACCCGTAATTAAAATATAGGCTTAGTCGTTTGCGTTCTCAGTTTGCTCGCTTGATGGTTCCGCGTCAGCATCTGGTAAATATAGGTCACGTTTTTGCCCGCACCCTGCAATCAGAATAAACATGGAAATCACCATCAAGCCCTTACATAAACGCGTTGTCACAACACTTGCCTCGCTGGCTAAATAAACCGAGAAGTATACCCACTTAACACTGCAAACTCTATTGCATCAACGCTTGAATACCTGCGTCAATTTGATGATAGAGCTTTAAATAGTCAAGCGAGCTTCGTGAATGATCTGCATTACTGCGCATCAGCATTGGGTCGCTAGGGTAAGAGACATCTTCGAGCGCTAGCGGCTCAGTTTCTGGATTGAGGCCCTGATGCCTTGCATAATGAACAAGCGCTTCAAGTTGGCGGTCACCATGCTCGGCATAGGAAAACTCCCTGTCATCGAAACTTAAGTCGTACCGTAACGCCATGCCGTCATAAAATGCGGTCGCTGTTAAAGACCTAAATCGCTGTCTTGGCGAAACAGTCATTGCTCGAAAGTTCAGTTCGGATTTGACCTTACTCGCTTTTTGCCAAACAATTTTCGGCATTTGATCCTGACCTAAAATGGCCTGATCGAGCTGTCTGCGCTCTAATATGGTTTCCAAAAATAAATGTAGCTTCGATTGGAACTCAACTTCGTCCTGAGCAAACGCCTCAAATCGCAAAAGGCTCCCTAACTCATCAATGACACAGACATCAAAGCTCGCACCGGTTGCTTGGTAAAACACCTGAATAGACGCGGGCGTACTGCGCCTCAGCACACCGTGCAATAAAGCGTCATCTCTCAGTGCATATCGGTCGAGCGCAATCTGGCAATAGGCGTTACTACTCTGCGTTAACGATGCCATTAGTGCATCGAGAGAAGCAAAAGCTTGGTAACGAAACTGCGTGTCAATACGCTGCACACTATAAAAACTGTCTTCAATCTCGAGAATGTAACGGACATTCTCTTCGCTCTGGCTTGCAAGGAATACCGTGCGCGCATCTTCGAACAGGACCTTTACCCGCTTTGCGATCGCCTCAGCTCGCTGAGATGTGAAGCAAAAAACATGCAATTCACACGGGTGCTCGTCTCTTTGCTCAACACACATGAGCAGGTAAGCCTGCAAATTCTGCATCAACGTTTCGCCGAGTTCATAACGTCTTGCTGACATTTCATTCCATGAGTTCAATGCGACCTGGTCAATGGTTCGAACCAGATTGTTGCGCTTTGAGCTATAGTCGAGCGAATCATTACGATCGCTAAGACGCAGCATCCCCTGCTCCGTCAAATCCGCCATGGGGTCAACACCAACATTGATAAATAGCACCAATTTCTGAACGTAGGCCGGTGTTTTAAAGTCGAGTTGAGAAACAGATGGCAGAGGTAATTCGAACACCCTTGTCATGGCGGCGATAACGGAGCGCAGTTCATGCGCGACCACACCGCTAACCCCGGGCTGCATACTCAACCGGGTTTCGGTGGTCACAATCTGGTTAAAGAACAACCACACCAGCAACTCTATCAAGTTGGCGCTTTTCTTAAGCCCCGTGTGGAAAGACGCGTCATCATTCGCAGACAAATCTCGATATACCAGCCATGCATTCTTATCCAGCTGAAATGGCTGACTGCTAGTGTGGTGAAGCGCCAAATTCTCTTCCCAAATAAACGGGGCAATACCGGGGTTCACTTTCTCCACCTTGCCCGCTTTTCGCTGAAACGTTGCGTTTAGCTTGCGCCCAAGTAGCTGCACATCTTCATCACTAATCGAGGCACCAACATTGTTGGCGCGTGCATAGTCAGACAAAAACCGATAGCTGCTGTTGAGCTCAGCAAACAATTGCTGGCGCTCAGCTATCACCTCATCGACTTTCCATAGCGCTCGTTCGTCAAGACGTTTAAAGTCACGATCGCGCCAAGCCCAGCTCCCTGCAATGCTTTGCAACAACTTGCGCTGCCAAGAAGCACCTCTCACGCCCGTTTTCTTCGACAGCTTTTTGTTCACCTTGAGATAAAAACTCTTGCGCACTAAGTCCAAACGTTTAGCGTTACCAGACTCTAGCAAGTAACTTTCTAGGCAACGATAGATCAATAAATACGGATCTAGTTGTTCTATCTCAATCTCATCTTGATAAACCAGCTCTTTGAAAACACGGCTTAGACAAACCTGTTGCGGCAGTTTCTGCGCATAGACTTCGGCTAGTAGCAACTTCAAAACCGACTTATAAGGAGAGTCAATACTCTTATATAACTGCCACAACCCTGCGCCCGCTAACTCACTTTTGGGGATATGCGCAACACTGCCAAAGTCGATGACATCCGTGGCTTTGACAAAACGCTGACGCAGCAACAAGTCAGCATAGCGTTCATAGTCGGGCTCTAGCTGCGACGGGATCAACCACCAAAGTGGATAGCGCCCGCCTAACAAAATAGCCGTCCGATAGAATTCATCCAATAACAAATAGTGCTGAGCCGTTCCGCTACTTTCGGAGTCCATTGCGGGAACGTCTTTACCGCGACGAAATGTGTCGGCATTCATCAAGAATGTATGAAGCTCTAAACCCTGATTATTCGCCCATTGGTCTAATTTATCTGCTTTAGTCTTCAGGTCTGCCAAGTCCTGCGCCGACAGTTCTGGAGAATGGCACAACCATAGGTCGACATCGCTAGATTCGGAATGCGCCAATGTGCCCGTGCTGCCCATCATAAATAGACTGTGAACCGCCGGATCTGAGCGGCGGTCGCGACGATAACGAAACGTTTGGCTGAATGATCGCGCGATAGACAATGCCGCCTTACTTGGCTCATAGCCCGCCAAACCGCACGGAGCTTGTTTAGAAACATAGCCAGGCAATAAAGCATGATTGACGTGCAACAAAAGAGGTAATACTTCAAGAATGTCTTGTTGACGCAGCGACATTGACTGCAATGCGCGCCCTAAGCGCTCCTCATTTATTTTGAGAAAGCGGTCCCGCACCTGTTTGAGAAGCTTTCGATCAACTCCTTCGGAAAAGTCCGGCGACAAGGCTTGTTTGAATCGGGTCATAAGTCTAGAGGAAGTGTCCAGATACCACTGCAGTCGTGGCGATAACGGTATACGGCACTGGGCCGCTATTATTACCCTTTATTCTAGACGATCAATCAGATTATGCTGCCAAAGAGCGCAACAAAAAACGGCGCCGAAGCGCCGTTTTTTGTCAATACTGCCAAAAACCTAGCGTGATGCGAGGCCCTGTAAAACTCTCTCCGCGGCAGAGCGCACCTGAGCTGGCGCCGTTCCACCAAGATGGTCCCGCGCATTAACGGAGCCTTCTAGTGTCAACACGTCAAAAACGTCATCGCCGATCACGGGCGAGAACTGCTGCAACTCTTGTAAACTCATTTCAGACAGATCTTTCCCTTCCTGAATGCCATACCCAACAGCTTTACCCACTACCTCATGCGCATCTCTGAAAGCGACGCCTTTCACGACTAAATAGTCGGCCAAGTCTGTCGCGGTCGAAAAACCTTTCAACGCGGCGCCCCGCATATTAGCCGCTTTCACTTCAATTGCAGGAACCATGTCGCCATAGGCTTTAAGGCACCCTTTAAGCGTATCGATCACGTCGAATAATGGCTCTTTGTCTTCCTGATTATCTTTGTTATACGCCAGTGGTTGAGACTTCATTAGCATCAGTAGTGAAATCAGATGTCCTGTCACTCGACCTGACTTTCCTCGCACTAATTCGGGAACATCCGGGTTCTTTTTCTGCGGCATAATAGAAGAACCAGTGCAAAACCGGTCAGGTAAATCAATAAAGTCAAACTGCGCGGAGGCCCATAAAATAAGCTCTTCCGAACAACGCGACAGATGCGTCATGACAAGGCTGGCAAACGCACAAAACTCGATAGCAAAATCTCGATCACTCACTGAATCTAACGAGTTATAAGAAGGGCGGTCAAAGCCTAGTAAGTCAGCCGTCATATCACGGTCAATCGGATACGTTGTACCAGCTAAGGCCGCCGCACCCAATGGCATAATGTTCACGCGCTTACGGCAGTCTGCCAATCGTTCAAAGTCACGCTGTAACATTTCGTTCCACGCCAGTATATGGTGGCCGAACGTCACCGGCTGTGCCGTTTGCAAATGCGTAAACCCTGGCATAATAGTATCTGCTTCGCGCAGCGCAAGCGTTGCCATACCATTTTGAAGCCGCGTTATTTCTTCGGCAATCACGTCAATTTCGTCGCGTAAATACAAGCGGATATCAGTGGCCACCTGATCATTACGCGAACGCCCCGTGTGCAATTTCTTACCGGTCAGGCCGATTCGCTCAGTTAGCTTGGCTTCGATGTTCATGTGCACATCTTCTAAGGTCACGGACCATTCAAATTCGCCCGCTTCGATATCTGCGCGTACTGCGTGCAAACCATCAATAATCTGGTCGCGCTCTTGGTCCGTTAGCACGCCCACTTTCGCAAGCATCGTGGCATGTGCAATAGACCCTTGAATGTCGTGATAGTACAAGCGCTGATCAAACTCTACAGACGCCGTAAACTGCTCAACAAAGGCATCTGTCGCTTCGGTAAAGCGCCCGCCCCAAGGTTTTTCGGTATTTCCCGTTTCATTGCTCATGCTTTATTACCCATCTACACTCAAACTATGCCTAGTTACGTTACTACCGAACTTGTATTTAAGCCGGCCTTTAAAAGCGGCGGAGTATAACATGAATAACAACGCCCGTTCGAAACGGGATTCAGACAACACAAACACGCTACCAGAGAGCTTTGTACCGAATCTTTGCCAATCGAAGGCCCTGCTTTTTTTGCTGTTATCGACCCAACTATTCGCACTAGTCGTTGCTCTCATTTCAGCGCAGAGTGGTTTTTTGAATTGGGAGTTCCTAGGACTATTTTCGGTATACTGCCACTGTATCGTCCTTAGTTGTTCCGCCATTATTTGCCAAAGTCAGTCACTATTAGCCGCGCGCAGCCCAAAATACCTGTCTATTTTTTGTCTCAGTACGATATGCGCAGTATCCGCTGCCATTGCGACGCTTTGTGAGTCACTCGTCCCGCAAGCTCAAGGCGCATATGCACAATATTTCATTTCCCGTAGTGTCTTAGTCAGCGCCATTGTCGGTGCCGTATTGCTACGTTATGTGTACCTGCAAAATCAGTGGAAAATACAGAAACAAGCTGAATTAAGGGCAAAGCTAGAAGCTCTGCAAGCCAGAATACGCCCCCACTTTCTTTTTAATAGCATGAATACCATTGCAAGCCTTATCACCATCGACCCGGATAAAGCAGAAAACGCAATATTGGACCTGTCTGAGCTATTTCGAGCCACACTTAACAATCAAGAAATGCTTATTTTGGCGGAGCAAGAGTTATCGCTATGCAAGCGCTATCTCAATATAGAGGGTCTTCGACTGGGAAAGCGATTAAGGCTTAAATGGGATGTCGAGCAAGCAATTAACACTGTAAAAATCCCACCTCTAACACTACAGCCATTGCTTGAAAATGCCATTTACCATGGGATTCAACCACTCACAGAAGGCGGTGAAATTTACATCAATGCATATTGCAAAAACAAAGTCGCTTATATCCTGATAAGCAATCCGTTGCCTTCCGCTCCGCAAAAGCATGACGGGAATCATATCGCACTGGATAATATTCAACGACGCTTGGAAGCGATATTTGGATCCTCCGCTGTTCTTAAGACCAGCCATCAAGACATGCAATTCACTGTCACACTTAGACTACCTATTGAGGTGCCAAAATGAATATGCCAGCGCGCACCACCTCTGTTTTTATTGTCGACGATGAGTCTCTCGCGCGAGAACGGTTAAAGCGGCTACTACAAAACGAAGAGGCATTTTCAATTTGTGGCGAGGCTGAAAATGGCGAACAAGCCATCGAACGATCGCTTCAGCTAAGACCCGACATCGTTATACTAGACATTCGCATGCCAGGCACGGACGGCCTCGAAGTTGCCGCATACTTGAGCAAAATGAAACCGGCACCCGCCATCGTTTTTTGCACGGCCTACGACGAATATGCCATCAAGGCATTCGACTATAATGCGATCGCCTATTTGCTAAAGCCCATTCGACAAGAAGACTTACTGAAATCTCTCAATAGCGCCTGCCAACTGAGCCAAGTTCAACTTAAGCAGGTCGAAGAACAATCGCTGGCAGACAAACCGGCAACCTCATTTATTGCCAACACTTGGAACGGCATGGAAAAACTTTTGCTGAGCGACATTTTTTACTTCAGAGCCGATCACAAGTACGTCACCGTCATCCATAAAGGCGGCGAAACCTTAAGCGACCAAACGTTGAAAGAAATAGAGAATCAATACCCCAACGATTTACTTCGAACGCACCGCAATAGTCTCGTCAACCGCTATCATATTCAGTCACTGCATCGACAAACCAATGGACAGTACACCCTTGAGCTTAGTGAGCTGCATAATGTTTCAGTAAGCCGGCGCCTTGTTAGCGAAGTGAAAGCCGCGTTGAATACCCTGTAAGCTCACCTTTCTGTAAAAATGTGGGGCGTCTCACAATTCTTAGTTTCGGCATAAAAAACTGAGACTTAGATCTCTATTCTGTACGAGTAATAACCAAAGTTAACAGACTCTCACCAAGGTTTGGCATATATTGATTACAGTTTGATCAGAGGAGTACTGCATGCCAAGAACCGAATCACGATCTATCATGTTCGCATCATTCTTTACCTTAGCGATTGCATTCGCAGGTATGCCTTCCATGGCATTTGCCGCGCATGGTTACGAAGACGAAGACACCATCCTGGTCGAGAAACAGCCCCCTTCTCAGAAAATCCCCTATTCACGTATCATCCGTAAGATAGGACAACGCCTGCTTAAAATAGATAACATCAATCCTTTCCAGTTTGGTAAAGGCAAAAAACAAGGCGTGGCGCGCAGTTTTCAAGATTTTGCCGATCGCAGTAAATATCGAGTCAACGTTCGCAAAGACAAGGTTGTTGTTAAGTTCACATTAAACTTCTAGAAACTAACGTCGTCTTCTCTTCGCTTTAACTTCAATACCTATTTTTATTCCATTTCCGTCCTTAATTTCGTCCTCCTACGAGCTCATCATTAACTCTGCTTTCAGAGTCAGTTATACTTTCTCGCTTTAACTCTCTAGTAGACGCTTTCCTATGCACAACAAAGCCAAGCAGCCTTCGGCGGCGCCATCACCGTCTGTCAAAACCATCAGAATAGCGTCTCGCCAAAGTGCGCTGGCCCTCTGGCAAAGCCACCATATTAAAGAGCGTCTAGAAAATCTTTACCCGCAGCTAACCGTTGAAGTCGTAGGAATGACAACCAAAGGGGACCAGATTCTTGATGTTCCGCTCGCAAAAGTGGGCGGCAAGGGCCTTTTCGTCAAAGAACTTGAAACGTCACTAATCAAAGGCGAAACAGACATCGCAGTCCACTCAATGAAAGATGTTCCAATGGCATTTCCTGAAGGCTTAGAGCTCGCGGTGATTTGCAAAAGAGAGAGCCCATTTGATGCTTTTGTCAGCAACCAATACGAAACACTCGCTAGCCTGCCCTCAGGTGCTGTTGTGGGAACCTCTAGCCTGCGTCGCCAATCTCAGATCTCCGCCTTGCGCCCCGACTTACAAATCAAATCTTTACGTGGGAACGTCAACACTCGGCTTGCCAAGCTTGATAACGGCGACTTTGACGCCATTATTCTCGCTGAGTCAGGGCTACGAAGGCTCGGTTTTGATGATCGAATAAAACAAAGTGTTAGCGCAGAAGAATCATTACCATCCGTCGGTCAAGGCGCGCTAGGGATAGAGTGTCGCAGCGAAGACAGAGAGATTATCAACATGATTCGCACACTCGCAGACGAAGAAAGTGAGCAATGTGTGCAAGCCGAGCGCGCCATGAATAAACGTCTTGAAGGTGGCTGCCAAGTTCCAATTGCTGGATTCGCAATACGCCAAGGAAACGATCTTTGGTTAAGGGCGATGGTCGCGTCTGTCAATGGCGAGACGATACTAAAATCCGATGCGCGTGGACCCGCTACAAACCCGCAAGCGCTTGGCGAGCAAGTCGCTGAAGCATTACTTGCTCAGGGCGCAGAAAAAATACTCGCCGAAATATACCAATAGCCGCAGGATCCAACACCCTTGATTAAGCCCATTTTAGAAGGCTGCAGCGTATTGGTCTGTCGGCCAGAACCTTCGGCAAGTTCGTTAGCTCAGGTACTAACAAGTGTCGGTGCCCGAACAGAAACTTTACCCTGCATTGACATTACACCGTTGGAACTCAGTGGTGCAGAACATGACTGCATAATCAATTTAGATCGATTCGAACATGTCATCGTCATCAGCCAACATGCTGCGGAACTGGGCATGTCGCTCATCGACCAATATTGGCCTCAGTTTCCTGCAGCGCAAACATGGCATGCTATCGGCAGACAGACAGCTCGAAACTTACCCAGTGATTTACTCGCTTTAACCTCTCCGCGCGCCGACCTAACAAGCGAAGAGCTATTGCAGCAACCTGCTTTCGCACAAATAAAAAACAAGAAAGTGCTGATTCTTAAAGGTCGAGGCGGACGCTCCACTTTGCATGACAAGTTAGCAGCGCAAGGTGCTAATGTTTCTCTGGTTGAACTCTATGAAAGGCAACTACCTTCTTATTCGGACACAACGTTACAGTCAAAAATCACACAATTTGACCCAGACTATTTCATCGCGTTAAGCGGAGAAACTCTAATCAATCTCGCTAATATGTTTGACCAGTGCGGATATGATCCGAAGCAGAAAGGGTTTATTCTTTCAAGCAATCGAGTCGCCAATATTGCTATAGAACGCGGTTTCAATTTAACCTATGTTCCAAAGAACCTGATGCCGATAGATATCATTCAATGCATATCCAAAGCACGGCGCTAACTACGCGATAAACCACTTACTAGGATGCTGGATACAGTGGAAGATATAAAAGAAAATAAAAGCTCTCCTTCGCCCGCCGCTTTGGCGCCACCGCCGCAAAAGATTTCGCGCATTCAACACCCAATACTGGGTGGACTATGCCTTATAACATTGGTCTTATTATTGGCATTTGCATTCATTGCCTGGCAATGGCAGCAGGACGCTAACGAAAGCAATAGCCAGGTTGCAAAACAATTAGGTCAGTTACAGCAGAGCCAAACAATGGCCCGTTCCAACGCAAGTGCGATTGCCAAACTTTCGCAATCACAGTTAGCGCTATCCAACCAACTGAGCGCCTTGTCGCAAAAGCTAAGCTACAACGCGCAGCAACTAGCCCAACTTAGCGGTGGTAATCGCAATGATTGGCTGCTATCCGAGGCAGAGTATTTGCTCAGACTTGCGAACCAGCGTCTAAGCCTCGAACAGGATATCCAAGGAGCAGAGCTCATCTTAAGTGCGGCCGATGGCGTACTTAAAGAAATAGACGACCCTGCATTACTGCCGGCTCGGATTGCCGTAGCGGAAGAGCTACTGTCGTTGCAAGGACTTGCCAATACAGACATTCAGGGCGCCCAAGCGACGCTGCGCGCGCTGATGAAAAACATTCCCTCTATTCCTGAGCGGAACCAGTCAAATGCACTTCGCAACAATAGCTTGAACGATGAGTCAGCAAACATTGAGATAATCAATGCGGAGAACTGGTTAGATCAAGTCATTCACGAACTGAAAAAGGCAGTAGTTATACAGCGTCTAGATGAGGCAGTAACACCGTTACTTCCTCCTGAACAGAAATACTATCTGCAACACAACCTGCGGCTGATGTATGAGCAAAGCTCGCTTGCCTTAGTAGAGCGAAACGATGAATCCTTTCAAGGAAGCCTGGCCCAAGCGGAACAATGGTTGAACGAATACTTTGCAACGGAGCACCCTTTGGTAAAAGCCCAATTGGAGACGATCACCCAGCTTAAAGCATATCGGCTCAGTATAGTTTTACCGGACATATCGCAGTCCTTAAGACTCGTGAAAGCGAGAATTGAAGCGATGTATCGTAACCATCAACTACCGCAACACACCTCTGCGAGTGAGAAAACTGAGGCAGCACAATGAAGCGCCTCTTCTGGCTCATATTAATTGGGTTACTGCTCGCCTCTACTGCCTATTTGGGGCTAAATCATGACCCCGGATATGTTCGCATTTCAGTCGGTAACTGGCTAATCGAAAGCAATTTATATGTATTGGCCATTATCAACATAGCGATTCTAGTATTGCTATTTATCACATTGAGCATCGTGCGACGCTTGTGGCGCGCGCAAAAAAGCGCAGGACAATGGCTAGGTAACTCGCGTGCTCAAAAAGCGGCAAAGAAGACCAATGAAGGGCTACTAGCGTTTCTTGAAGGTAACTGGGGCGATGCGTCAAAACTACTCAAAAGCTCTGCAGACAAATCCGCCACACCAATCGTTAATTATCTAGCAGCGGCGCACGCTGCAAATGAGCAAGGCAATAAGAAGGAAGCCGAATTACTGCTACAAAAAGCTTACGATAAAACGACCGATTCTGACTTTGCAGTAGGCATTGCAAAAGCACAAATGGAGCTAGATCAGAACGAATTAGAATCTAGCCTCGCGACCCTAATTCGTCTGAAGGCTCGCAAACCAAACCACCCCTTCATATTAAAGCTACTTCGAAGCGTCTATGTCCGCCTTGAAGACTGGCAGCAGTTAATACAAATCATTCCGGAACTAAAAAAGGCTCCTAATGCAGACAAAGCAAAGCTGCATGAATTAGAGGAACAAGCTTGGCGTGAACTATTTACTCAAAAAGCTGACGAACTACAACGAGACAACCAAGTTGATAAAGCGTCTGATGAGCTAGCAGAATTATGGAAAAAGCTACCTGACAGCGTCCGATATGACGACACCGTGATTCTAAATTATGCGACGCAGCTAATTCGTTTGCAGAATGGGCTTGAGGCAGAAACACTTCTCAGAAAAATGTTAGTGCGTAACTGGAGCGACTCATTAATCGCGCTTTACGGAACAGTGAAGGCTAATAACCCGGCAGAGCAATTAATCACGGCAGAAACCTGGCTGAAATCGAGACCCAACAATCATGTATTGCTGCTCTCACTTGGCCGAATATCGTTACAGAATGAACTATGGGGTAAAGCGCTTGAGTATTTTGAAGCGAGCAACTCACTCCATCCATCAAAAGAGAGTCTTGCTGAACTATGCCGTTTAGAACAGCACTTGGGTAAAGCAAATAGCCATGGCTCAGACCATATCAGCGGTTTAATTAACGCCTTAGCATTGCCACAACTACCGTTACCTAAAACTGAAGGCTAACGCGGCCTTTCGGCATATTCTAAAACGTCTGAAAAGAACTGATCTTCTGGCAGCCCTGCCTGCTCAAGCGAGTCCAATACGGAGAAGACCAGCCTTGGCGACCCGCTCGTAAATACTAAACTGTTTGCGATATCGTGCTCATCTGCCAGTACCGCCTCTGCCAGCTGATTATGATGGTCAACACCGTCAATCGTATCAATGTCGGCAATATGGGGACGGAACTGAAAGTTTTTGTATTCCCGCTGCCACTGCTCTGCCTGTTCACGCATATACATGTCTTGCTCTTTACGAACGCCCCAGTACAACGTGAGCGGATGAGCAAAACCATTGGGCAGCAAAAATTCAATCAGGCTCTTCATTTGCGCAAAGCCCGTTCCCGCTGCAATTAATATGAGTTCTTGATCAGGAACTGTCGGCAAGCATGCCTTACCATGGGGTAAATTAAGCTTTACCGTCGAGGCTCCGTTCAAAAATTCAACAATCTTACAGGCTCTTTCAAGATGCGGATCTGCCTGTATGTGCAACTCCAATAATCTTGGGCCCGGCGCGCTCGCAATTGAAAAATAACATGCCTCTTCAAACCCAGGTATTTCGAGCGACAAATATTGTCCTGCATAAAATTCTGGCGTGCCGCCCGCAGGCAATAAAAGACTAGCTTTGTAGATGTAATTATCCAGCTTTGAAACTGACTCAACCTGACAAACAACACTTTTCAACGGTAACTCACCTCGTGCATACACACTTTCTATTTCGATTTCACAATCACTTTGCGGTACCGCACGGCACAGCATGACTTCAGGTTGGTGTCCGGCGTTAGCAATAAGATTAGGTGCGCTAGCGCCGACGCTCAATTCACCAATAAGCAAACGACCTTTGCATATTTCACAAACGCCATTTCGGCAACTGACTGGGAATCTAATTTCCTGACGTGCCGCTGCATCATAGATACTTTCACCCGCATCACACTCGAACACGACGCCTTTTGGTAGCAATACGATACGAGCCATTACGCTAAATACCCAGGCTTGCCCAAATATCATCGACACGCTGCTTTACGGCGTCGTCCATCGCAATGCTTTTGCCCCATTCACGGTCAGTTTCACCTGGCCACTTATTCGTCGCATCTAGGCCCATTTTTGAACCTAAACCAGACACCGGTGATGCAAAGTCCAAATAATCAATTGGCGTATTCTCTACTAAGGTGGTGTCTCTGGCTGGGTCCATCCGCGTCGTCATCGCCCAAATCACATCATTCCAATCGCGTGCATTCACATCATCATCAGTAACAATGACGAACTTGGTATACATAAACTGCCGCAAAAAAGACCAAACCCCCATCATGACTCGCTTAGCATGCCCTGGGTACTGTTTCTTCATCGTGACAACAGCAAGTCGGTAAGAACAGCCCTCAGGAGGCAGGTAAAAGTCGACTATCTCGGGGAACTGCTTCTTCAAAATAGGGATAAATACTTCATTCAACGCCACCCCTAAAACCGCAGGTTCATCTGGTGGCCGACCGGTATAGGTACTGTGATAGATTGGCTTCTTGCGGTGCGTGATTCGCTCTACGGTAAACACCGGAAAGCTTTCTACTTCGTTGTAGTACCCAGTGTGATCACCGAACGGTCCTTCATCAGCCATCTCGCCAGGATAAATAAAGCCTTCCAAAACAAACTCAGCACTCGCTGGAACGCTAAGGTCGCTTAATTGTGCCTTCACAACTTCTGTCTTGCTACCGCGTAATAACCCAGCAAAGCCATATTCTGACAAACTATCGGGTACGGGTGTCACCGCGCCCAAAATAGTCGCAGGATCAGCCCCTAACGCCACCGCAATTGGAAACGGTCTATCCGGATGCTTTTCACACCACTCCCGATAATCCAGCGCGCCCCCACGATGAGAAAGCCAACGCATGATCAACTTATTTTTAGCAATCAACTGCTGACGGTAAATACCGAGATTTTGGCGCTCTCGTTCAGGCCCTCGCGTAATAACCAAAGGCCAAGTTACTAGAGGCCCTGCATCTCCGGGCCAGCACGTTTGAATCGGCAAGCGATGCAAGTCCACGTGTTCACCAGACAGCACAACCTGCTGACAAGGCGCCGAACGTACTTCTTTCGGCCCCATGTTCATCACTTGCTTGAAAATAGGTAATTTTGACCAAGCGTCACGCAAACCTTTAGGCGGATCAGGCTCTTTCAAAAATGCGAGCAATTCGCCTATCTCACGAAGAGCACTGACGTCGTCCTTCCCCATTCCCATCGCGACACGTTTAGGCGTGCCAAACAAATTGGCAAGAACAGGAGTGTCATGGCCTTTAGGGTTTTCAAACAACAAAGCTGGCCCGCCCGCCTTTAGCGTACGGTCGCAAATTTCCGTCATTTCCAATACTGGATCAACCTCTTGGCTGATTCGCTTCAGCTCCCCCTGCGATTCAAGTTGGTCAATGAAGTCTCTAAGGTCTCGATATTTCATAGCATCAATCTAGGAGTAAAGTGGCGGTCTTTAGATAACAAAAAGCCGGTTCTTATCACCGGCTTTGCTTCGTTCAATAATCTTGTTTTGCTAGCGTTTTTTCATCGACAAGAAGAACTCATCATTCGTCTTAGTGTCTTTGAGCTTGTCTAGCAAAAATTCAATTGAGGCGACATCATCGTCCATGTTGTGCAAAAGCTTGCGCAGAATCCAGACGCGTTGCAAGGCGTCTTCCGTCATTAACAAATCTTCTCGGCGTGTACCCGAGCGGCGAATATTAATCGCTGGGTATGTACGCTTTTCAGCAATCCGGCGGTCCAGATGCACTTCCATGTTGCCCGTGCCTTTAAACTCTTCATAGATTACTTCATCCATTTTCGAGCCGGTATCAACCAAGGCCGTCGCGATGATGGTCAAACTGCCGCCTTCTTCAATATTTCGTGCCGCACCGAAGAAACGCTTTGGACGTTCCAAGGCATGTGCATCAACACCACCCGTCAATACTTTTCCAGATGAGGGAATAATCGTATTGTAGGCTCTGGCCAGACGCGTAATCGAATCAAGAATAATAACCACGTCTTGCTTGTGCTCAACCAGACGTTTTGATTTTTCAATAACCATTTCTGCTACTTGCACGTGGCGAGCAGGTGGCTCATCAAACGTACTTGCGACAACTTCCCCACGAACAGAGCGCTGCATCTCGGTTACTTCTTCAGGGCGCTCATCAATCAACAAGACAATCAAGTGACACTCAGGGTTATTTCTCGCTACTGACTGAGCAATATTCTGCATCATCAGCGTCTTACCTGCTTTAGGTGGCGAAACAACTAAGCCCCGCTGCCCCTTACCGATTGGTGCAACCAAGTCTAAAATTCGACCGGATAAGTCTTCGGTACTACCATTACCCTGCTCTAACACTAAGCGTTGATCAGGAAACAGAGGTGTAAGGTTTTCAAACAAAATTTTGTTTTTAGAGCTTTCAGGTCGATCAAAGTTAATTTCACTAACCTTCAACAGCGCAAAGTAACGCTCACCATCTTTCGGCGGACGAATCTTTCCTGAAATAGTGTCGCCAGTGCGCAAGTTAAAGCGACGTATCTGACTAGGTGAAACATAAATATCGTCAGGCCCAGCAAGGTAGGAGCCTTCAGCGGATCTGAGAAAACCAAACCCGTCTTGCAGAATTTCCAAGACACCGTCACCGTATATATCTTCACCACTCTTAGCGTGACGCTTAAGAATGGTAAAAATAACATCTTGTTTTCGGGATCTGGCGAGATTGTCTAGGCCCATTTCAGAGGCGATTTCGAGTAGTTCAGGAACGGCTTTTTTCTTTAATTCAGTCAGATTCATAGGATATTTTTTTGATGATTGCAGAGGAAATCTCTGTTGCTGGATAGATTTGAATTACGATCGGGAAGAACGCGGAAGGAATTCCTGCGTCCTACAAATTGGGTATTTCAATAAAGATAGAACACATTATACTCAATATCCAGAAGTTTTCTATTATTTATTATCGCCCCCGGCTAACCAAGGCTCGGCGCGCAAAAACAGGCTATTCTTTCTCGCTAATGACCGACCTAACAACACCAGATGACTGCACTGCAAAACAAACGCTTCACCCTTTAGAATTCGTTGTTGAGCACCTTATTCGAAGCGCGAATGCTATTTCCAAGACTAATCGTCTAGCTCTCAACGACGCACTTAACGCCACCTTATCGCAAGACGTAAGCTCGACGATCAATGTGCCTCCTGCGGACAATAGCGCAGTTGATGGTTATGCATTGAAACGTGAGGACTGGCTCGAGGGTAAGCCACTCTTAGTCTCTCAACGAATCCCGGCCGGCAGTGTTGCAAGCTCTCTCGAGGCTGGCACTGTTGCGCGCATTTTTACAGGCGCAAGTATTCCGCAAGGCGCCGACTGCGTTGTCATGCAAGAAAACACAAAAGTGCTGGTGAACGAGCGAGTGATTATTCTCCAACGCCCTACACTGCATGACAACATTCGGCCTCTCGGACAAGATATCAAGCAAGGCAATACACTTCTTAAGAAAGGGCAGTCTCTTTCGCCTCAGAGACTTGGACTAGCTGCCTCTATCGGGCTCAGTCATATCAGCACTATTTGCTCGCCGCGCGTTGCAATCCTATCAACGGGAGATGAGCTAATCGAGCCGGGCCAGCCCTGCAATCCCGGAAAGATATACAACTCAAATCGCTACTTACTCAATGGCCTATTGCAAAGTTTAGGGATGGAGGTGATCGACCTCGGCGTGATTGAAGACAAATTGGATAGTACGGTTCAAGCGCTAGAAAAGGCGAGCGCATGTGCAGATGTAATCCTCACCACAGGTGGCGCCTCTGTTGGTGAAGAAGACTATATACAGTGCGCAATAAAACAACTTGGCAGTATCGATTTTTGGCGCGTTGCCATCAAACCAGGAAAGCCGTTTATGTTCGGGCGTGTCGGTGAAACACCCGTGCTTGGACTACCTGGCAATCCCGGCGCTGTTTTTGTTACCTTTTTAATGCTCGCCCGCCCTTTTCTCCTAAGCATGCAGGGCTGCTCTGAAATCAAGGTGTCGCCCTATTCTATGCCACTTGGTTTCGACATTCGCAACCCCGGTAAACGTCGTGAATTTCTTCGAGTCAGAATCGATGCTAACGGAGTATTACAACGCCACCCGAACCAAAGCTCGGGGATGCTAAGCTCAACCAGCTGGGCGGAAGGTCTCGCGGTTATACACGAGCATTCTCAGCCGCAAGCAGGGGATATGGTTGACTATTTTCCGTTGACAAGTTTGATCAACAAGCCATCAAGCTAAACACAATAACTCTGTTAGCAGATGCACACTAACTATTTAAAAGGCAGTATATGAAACTATTATTTTTCGCCAGTTTTCGAGAAAAGCTTGGTGTTGATTGCGAAGACTGGACGAACTTAGATGGCATCGCAACATTAGACGATGTGTTAGAAAAACTGCGGTCGAGAGGCGAGCCTTGGCAATCAACACTTGCATCAGATGGCACTTTGGCCGCGATCAACCAAGAAATGGCGCCATTGTGCAGCAGTGTTGCTGAGGACGACGAAGTCGCCTTTTTCCCACCGGTAACAGGCGGCTAACAATGATCAGCGTGCAAACAAAAGACTTTTCCTTAGCCGACGAGTACCAGCAGCTGCGCAACAAACTCCCAGAGCGAACCGGCGCCATCGTGACGTTTTCAGGTCTCGTTCGAGATTATGGCGATCAAAATGGTGTCTCGTCGCTGGAGCTTGAACACTATGAAGGAATGACCCAGCGCAGCTTGCAAGCCATCGTCGATGATGCCAGCCAACGCTGGGACATCATCGATACCCGCATCATTCATCGGATAGGCCGGCTTGAACTAAGCGATCAAATCGTATTTGTAGGCGTTAGCAGTGCCCACCGTCTCGCTGCTTTTCAAGCCTGTGAATTCATTATGGATTATTTGAAAACGAGCGCCCCGTTTTGGAAAAAAGAAATCACCAATGACAACGCAACCTGGGTAGAGGCAAAGCAGAGTGATGCAGCTCAAGCCGATACATGGGAGAGCAAGAACACACTCTAAACCTTAGCTCGAACCGACAGCTTTCAGCAGCCAAGTTTAATAGAGACATGCTATTCTTTAATTCTATTGGTTTTCTGGGTGCCGCGAACACTCAGTTTTGAGGAGGTATGCACATGCAGTCAATTAAAATAAAAGATTATATGAGCCCAAACGTTATGGTTTTCAAGCCGGAGGACAGCGTGATTGATGCGCTTCGGCGACTCCTTAAAGCAGGCCGCTCAGGCGCGCCGGTGATCGACAATCAGGGGCACCTTATTGGACTGCTGTCAGAATTAGATTGTTTAAAAGAGGCCCTAATGGGTGGTTATTATCAAGAAGCCGGCGATAGAGTTGCTGACCATATGGCGACACAGGTAGATTCCGTGCAACAGGACGACAACATTATCGTCACCGCCGACCTTTTCTTGAAAGGCCGTCGCAGGCTTCCTGTGCTAGACGGTGAAAAGCTAGTCGGTATTATTACTCGGCAAGACTTTGGTCGTGCACTGATCAACACGATTGACCATCCTTCGCACGGCAACAATGATCACTAAGCTTTCTTATCTTTTTCTTTCGGCGGCTCTTCGGCAGTAGGCTTAACAAAGCTAAGCACCTCCCAGCCGTCGTCAGGCACCACTCCCCCTTCCCCGCCCATGGGGAATACTTCCTGTAGAGGGCTAATAGCAAACAAAGGCGTTGCACGGCCACTGTACTGGCTTTGATAGTCCTGATAACTAAATGCGCCAGAGAGCTGCGTTACTTTCACGCTAGCGCCCTGACTAAGCAAACTCGCTAACTTGGCAAACGTGACACTTTCATCGAACTGCTTCCGTGTGCGCACATACTTTTCTGCAGACTGATGGCTGGCCCGTGCGTCCTGATCGCCTTCGGAAAGCCCGAACACTCGGTCAGCCCCCATCAAATCGAGATAGTGGTATGTCGCTAAGGTATTGAGCTGCCGATAAGGCGACATGGCCATGGTATTGCCAATACCGCTGAGGTCTAAATTATTCTCTGCATGCTCTGAAACAGGATTCCCGTAATAGACCCGAAGATTGTCCATACGAGCAGCCCTGACATTCTCCCAGCTGGTATCCGTCATCACGACAGGAATACCCTTCGCGGCAAACGCTTTCGCTACCTGACGAGCGACTGCATTCGCGCCGATAAAGAGAAAGCCATTGCTAGCGACCTCATTGACCTTAAGTAGTTTTGCAAGCGGCGACGCCGTGAGGCTATTGGTAATAACGGTTACCAGAATCACCATAAAAACTAGCGGGACAAGGACACTAGCACCGACATGACCTGCTTCCTCCAGTTTGAAAGCGAACAATGCAGAAACAGCAGCCGCTACGATCCCTCGCGGAGCGACCCAGCTTAAAAACGTCTTTTCTTGCCACGTTAAATCGGTCCCAATAGCCGCCAACCATACAGCAACAGGCCGTGCGATTAGCATCAGCGTGAGCAGCACCCATACTGGCCCTAACCCCAGAGACGCTAACGCACCAAAGTCTATGCGAGCAGCCAATAGTATGAACAATGCGGAAATTAACAGTACGCTTAATGATTCCTTAAACTCAAGAATGTCATCTACTGGAACCCCCTTCATGTTCGCCAGCCAAATTCCCATCACAGTGACCGTGAGCAATCCCGATTCGAGCACTAAAAAGTTAGACAGCGCATAAACGCCAAGCATAAATGTGAGCGATCCTGCGTTTTGCAAAAACTGTGGCAACCAACGGTTTCTGAGTGCAGAACCTAGCAAATAACCTGAGCCACAGCCGAGCGCTGCTCCCAAAATTAGCGTCGATCCAAACGTAATAAAGGTATGACTGAGCGCTCCGCCTTCACCAGCAGAAATTACGAATTCAAACACCAACACCGCCAGCAATGCGCCCAGCGGATCGATCACGATGCCTTCCCACTTCAGGATATTAGAAATGCGCCCATTTGGTCGCACTGCGCGCAACAGTGGCATAATTACGGTAGGGCCCGTCACCACGACGATAGAGCCAAACAGCGCGGCGACCCCCCAGGAAAGGTCAAGCGCTAAATGACTAACGACCGACGCCACCACCCAGGTCACGATCATTCCTGTCCCAAGCAGGTTACGAACCATCTTGCCGTGTTCCTGCATCTCGCTAAACTTCAGCGTCAAACTTCCTTCAAATAAAATGACAGCAACCGCCAACGAGACAATAGGAAAAAATAGATCGCCCAATAGCGCGTCAGTGTCTAGATAACCAAGAAACGGCCCCATGAAGATGCCCGCAACGAGCAAAAATAGAATAGCTGGAAGTCGCAAACGCCATGCGATCCATTGGCATACGAGGGAAACAACGCCAATGCTTGCGAGTACAACGATCTGATGTTCAACCATGCATATTCCCAAAAGCTTTTTAAGATAAACGGGTGACGAGATTGCAATGACGCTCTCAGCTCCAAAGGTCATCGCTTAATTAAAGAACATTTTTACGGTGATGCTAGTTTATTCAATATTCTCGCTGCAGCGACAAACCCAAAACTCGCCGTCACATGTGTAGCAGCACCAAAGCCACTAGCACAATCTAATTTCACCGGCCCCGCGTCTACCGGTCGCTCGTTACAAACCGTGCCATCGCCCTGGTCATAGCGCAGCGGCTCAGTCGAATACACAGCATCCACTCTGAAACGCCGCTTAGGGTTGCGCGTAAAACCGTGCAGGCGCCGCAAATTATTTCTAACTTTGGCTAATAAAGGGTCTTGAATAGTTTTGCTGAGATCAGCGACATCAATGCGCGTGGGGTCTAGCTGACCGCCCGCTCCTCCAGAAGTAATAATTTTTATTTTGTTTCTCACGCAATACGCAATAATCGCCGTTTTTGCGTTCACTGAGTCCGTCGCCTCAAACACGTAATCAAACTTTGACGACAAGTGTTTATCCACGTTTTTCGGGATGACAAATGCGTGCGTCGGATGAACACGAATATCTGGATTGATATCCTTAAGACGCTTGGCCATTACATCGACTTTCATTTGCCCGACCGATGAGCTTTGCGCATGAATTTGACGATTCGTATTGCTGACGCAAATATCGTCCATATCAAACAAACTTATCTCGGCAATACCTGACCGAGCCAACGCTTCGGCGGCCCAGGATCCAACCCCACCAATACCGATCACGGCAACATGCGCTGATTGAAACGCGGCGAAACCCGCCGTTCCGTAGAGTCGCTCAATACCCCCGAAACGCAGATTTGGAGACTCGAAATTTGTGTCATCACTCATTCGACAAAATAATCCAATAGTCCGTAGCGTTTTCGTTTACTGGGCAGCAAACGGTTAATATCAACAACGACGAGGCCATCGATACAATCGTTGAAGTCCGGATCAACATTGAAACCGTGAAACAACACTCCGCCCTCATTACACAGAGCAGTGTATTGTTTATAGAGAATCGGCACGCCAAACGACATTTGCGCCAAACGCTGCTTTAACGCGACAAAAGCCTCTTTTGCACTTAAGTCGCCGAAGAACGCTTTTAGCCCAGGCACCAACTCACTATCTATCACGTATGGTCGCCGACAGCTCACAATGGGAGCGGGGGAACCATAGTAACGCTGATAGTAGTAAACCAATAAATCTTTTGCTTCGCTGGAATAAGTATCGCTAATACTGACGGCACCCAGCAGATAACGAAACTGCGGTCGATTCCTCAAGAACGCCGCAATCCCGACCCATAAATAGTCCAAGCTTCTTGAGCCCCAGTACTTAGGCTGCACAAAACTGCGGCCAAGCTCTAAACCCTGATCAAGCACCGCTGAGGCGCCTGTGGAATAATCAAAAAGTGTTTGGGTATAAAGAGCGCCGAGACCATTGGCACCGACTCCACCGGTCGGCTTTAGGCGATAAGCCCCTGCTATTTCACGCCCAGCCGGATCCCACAGGACAATATGAAAATAGTCTCGATCAAAGGCGTCAATATCACTGGCTTCGCCCGTTCCTTCGCCAATCATGCGAAATGACTCTTCACGCAGCCGGCCAATCTCATACATCACCGCATCCGTTTCACGGCAATCGTATAAATAAATTCTCATTCCGTCTGATGATTCGCCCAACAACTCACAACTCGCCAGCGCTCGCTCCAAAACCAATTTATCTTGCGGCGCTTCGATATGCTGAACGCTTTTGAACAACGAAGACTTCCCTCTCGCAGTCCGATACAACTCTTTGCGGAACAACTTGGCCTTTGCCTGCTTCGAAAGTGTAATTGGCTGATAGCACGAATGCGTAACCGGCAGACCAAGGCGCAGGGGAAGCTTACTACCGGTAGGACGCACAGACCTTCCTAACCATGGGACGCGACTAACGGGGCGGGCGGCCATCGCGCGCGAATAAAAACGCAGTAAATGTCGAATATCCAAATATACTGGAATAATCGTCGCGCGCGACTTCTCGGCATAATCGATGAAGTCAGTTTGCCAGCGTCCGTCTTTGGGGCCCTTCAATTCTAAACGAGAAATGCTGGTAGCCGGAAACATAAGCAATGCGCCGCCCGCTCGCAGGTGACTATCAACCTCATAGCACCGTTCAGCTTCGTCATTGTAGTCAGCACTGCACAGAGTAATACCATCAAAAGCATCGACCCCTTCGGTAATTGCGCGGCTTAACACCTTCAGGTCTTTACGTACGCTAGATAACATATGAAAAAGCGTCACAACTTCGAGCGCGCCTAAAGGATAATTTGAAACAAAGATGAGCGGCCCAGTTGCCGGAATGCTTTTCTTTTCTCCCTGGCGAAATGTTAGCTGGGGGAAGCCAAGATTTAGAATTCTTAGATAGAGGTCCTCCGCCCCATTAACAACATCGCTGGCTGGCAAGGTTGCCAATTCACTCATCGCGAAGCGCTTAACAAAGGCTTCTAGTGATAAATATTTGGAGATTCCAAATGGCAGTGATCGTGCGTTCAAGGTCTCAAACTCATGCAGGGCTGATCACTAGATAGGCCAATCCAATCACTAGCACTTCTCATATACAAGGTCCCAAACACCATGACCCAGTTTAAGACCACGGCGCTCAAATTTAGTTTGCGGACGATAATCTGGTTTGTCCACATAGCTGCCATCGGACGACTGGTTTTGATATCCCTCCTGAGCATTCATTATTGCTAGCATATGCTGCGCATAAGGCTGCCAATCGGTCGCCATATGGAAGAGCCCACCCTTCGCTAGCTTTTTACGGATACGCTGCACGAAGTCTGGCTGCACTAAGCGCCGTTTATGATGGCGGGTTTTATGCCACGGGTCAGGAAAGTAAAGCTGTACACGACTCAAAGCATTGTCAGTCAGCATCTTATCGATTACCAAATTCGCATCACAACAAAGCACGCGTAAATTGGTTAATCCCGCATCCCCTGCAGAAGCCAAAATAGCCCCAACGCCAGGGCGATGGACTTCAACCCCGATAAAGTTATGCTCTGGGTGCGCTTGAGCCATTTCAAATAAAGACGCCCCCATGCCAAAGCCAATTTCAAATACCAACGGATTTTGATTGCCAAACAGCTGCTGGAAATCAAGTATTGTCTCACAGGGCTCTACGCCCATTGCGTCCCAATACGTATCCCACCCTCGCTGCTGCCCCACTGTCATCCGAGTGCTGCGCACAACGAAACTTTTAATACGTCGCGCAAATGGCTTATCGACATCTGTCATTGAAATAATCCGAAATCTAATAGAAGTTACACAGCCCAAAGGCTACGCAGAGTCGGCGATGATAGAAATCAACGTCATAAAGATCAAGCGCTTAAGCACTTATTCGCGTGAGCAGAAGCGAGTCATTATCACAGATCAAATTAACAAAGGATGCTAAGCCCTTATTAGGCATATAAAACCCATCGACAGGCTTAATAAGCGCCGATGCACAGACACCTCAATAATTAACTATCCGTTACACATCTGATCATTTTTTAACCGGCTATATTTCAGCTTAGGCGTATACTCAGTAGACAAGTCACGAAAAAGCGATCGTGATTTGTCTTCCTTGAAGGAAACCCCTGTTTAAAGGAGCCATTTATGGCTCCTCTTTTTTTGCCTGCGAAAACAGGCCAATCAAACGTTCACCCCTACCTTATCAAGCGCGCGATACGCCATCGCTTCGCCCAAATGAGTCATCTCGATATCCTGATCACCCGCAAGGTCTGCAATGGTTCTTGCCAGCCTCAATACTCTATGAACGCCACGTGCAGACAGCGATAGCTGCTCCATCGTATTTTCTAGCCACCCTTGCAATCGCGCATCCAAGGCACAATATTCTCCAAGCTGCTTTACACTTAGCAAGCTATTTATACAGCCCTGTCTGGCGGACTGACGCGCTCGCGCAGCCATCACTCGCGCTTTGACAACCTCGCTTCCTTCTTCTGCCGCACTGGCATTCAACACGACGCTTCCTGCTTGGTAACCCACTTCGACATGCATATCAAAACGATCAAGCAATGGGCCCGACAGCTTACGCCGATACTGATATATCTGTTGCGGTGTGTCTTTGCACGCAATTTTAGGGTGGCCGAGATAGCCACAAGGACAAGGGTTCATAGCCGCCATTAATTGAAATACCGCAGGATAGGAAAGTGTTCGGCTCGCTCTTGAGATATTTACATGCCCCGACTCAATTGGCTCGCGCAGCATTTCTAACGCACGACGATCAAACTCAGGCAGCTCATCCAAGAACAACACCCCATGGTGCGCTTTCGACACTTCGCCCGGCAAAGGAGTGCTTCCGCTGTAATATAATGAAATAGATGCGACACTGGTGGCCTAGCTATAGTGTTTTTAGAGCTGTTTTAAAGAAAATATTGCAACAAAATTACAGGAATAAGCGCGATGACATCTGCTTTTAATGGAAATAGCTGCGACAAGGTTCAGATTTTACATTCACAGATGCGTAAAATTAAGCCTACTAGGCGAAGTGTGTCAGGCCAATACGCGTTTAGGGGCCAAACGGCGATTGCTTTTGAGTCCACCTTAGAGCGTGATTTCCTCATGCGCTGTGAATTTCAGTGTTCTGTGCTCGATGTTATCGCCCAACCGATACAGCTGCCTTTTGTTGCTTTAGACGGTCGCCAGTTTACTTACACTCCAGACTTTCTTGTCTACTTCCGCCTGGGTTCTAGATCTCACATCGACTATCCAAAACCATTGCTCGTTGAGGTGAAGCCAGAAAATGAGTGGAGAAAGCATTGGCGTAAGTGGTTTCCGAAGTGGAAAGCTGCAAGGCGCTACGCAGCTTCTCAGGGATGGCGCTTTTGTATCTTCGATGAAGCTCGAATAAGGGACGAAACCTTGGTCACGATTCGTTTTTTAGAGCGATACGCGCGGATGCACTTCGATCAAGCCGATATCGAACAAATTACTGAATGTGTTGCTTCGATGGGGTCGTGTAGCGTGGATTATTTACTATCACGGTATTTCCCCGGAATATATCGTAAAAATGGATTGGCAATAATTTGGCATCTGGTTGCAGTAAGGAAGCTGGATTGTGATGTTACCGGGCCTTTGTCTGAGGCAACTGAACTTTGGGAAGCGACCTATGAAAGATGAGTACGAAACCCTAGTGGAAAAAGAAGCATATCAGCCGCAACGACAAAGTGTGAATATTGATATTGGCGCAGTTGTTCAGAATGGTGAAACTGTTTTTAAGATTATTCAGGTGCTCGATTTCGAGTCAGTGATTGGAGCTAACTTATATACAGGAAAGACTTCACACCTTCGAATTGGTGAGTTGCGCCCGGCAACTGACTCCGTTACTGAGCATGTTGAATTATCTGAAATCGCCGATGATGATTGGCAAGTCGCACAAAAACGCTATGCCGCTATCAGCCCTCTTGTAGGGAAAATGACGATTGGTCGTGAAGATGCTGAAGAAAGAGCTCAAGAAATTGGTGTGAATGTAGCGACACTGTATCGCTGGATAAAAAAGTTTAATGCGACCGGTTCGGTGACTGGCCTTATCCCTGGGCGGCGAGGCTGGAAGCAAGGCAATCGCCGCACCGATCCTGAAGCCGAAAAAGTCATTCGTGATGTCATTGACGAATTTTTCCTAACAAGGCAAAGGCCGTCACCAAAGCATGCTGTTACTGAGGTGCTTAGACGGTGCTCTGAGCGAGGAATTGAGCCACCTTCACACACAACAGTTAGAGCAAGAATTTCTGAAATTCCAGAGAGAGACCGACTACGTGCTCGAGGCTTTAGGGAAAAAGCGATAAATCGGTTTACACCTGCTCCCGGTAAATTTCCCAACGCTGACTACCCTTTGGCGGTTGTGCAGATCGATCATACTCCTGCGGATATTATATTGGTTGACGATACTCATCGTTTACCAATAGGTCGTCCCTGGATTACGCTGGCAATAGATGTTTGTACGCGAACGGTAACTGGGTTTTATCTTTCGTTCGACCCTCCCTCCGAAACTTCGGTCGCCATGTGTGTAGCTAGCTCGTTACTACCGAAAGAGGAATGGCTTATAACTCATGGGATTGATGCACCTTGGCCTGTGTGGGGGACTCCAAGAACTATTCATGTAGATAACGGCGCTGACTTTAGATCTAGCGGTTTTCAGCGGTCGTGCCTCGCTTACGGCATTAATTTGGAGTTTAGGCCAGTAAAGAATCCTCGATTTGGTGGGCACATTGAAAGGCTTTTGGGAACATTGCTTAAGGAGATTCATGCACTTCCCGGTACTACTTTCTCATCGATAAAAGAACGCGAAGGGTATGACTCGGATAAACAGGCCGTTATGACTCGTTCTGAATTTGAGATTTGGTTAATAACGCTAATTTGTAAGGTGTACCATCAAAAAGTGCATTCTGGTATTGGTATGCCGCCGCTAAAAAAATGGGAGTTAGGCGTGTTTGGTGATGGGATTGAGCCCGGGGTTGGTGTACCGCCTCGACCCGCTGACCGTATCTCTGTATTACTGGATTTCTTACCTTCTTATTATCGCACTATTCAAACCTTTGGCGTCACGGTGGACGGTCTAACATACTACGCAGAAGCATTACGCCCTTGGATCAATGCCCGGGATAAGCAGGGTGAAAAGCGAAAACTTCTATTTCGAAGGGATCCTCGGGATATCAGCGCACTTTGGTTCTTTGATCCAGATATTAAACAATATTTTAAGGTTCCCTTTGCTGACCAAGCACTCCCTTCTATGAGCATATGGGAATGCCTTCAAGCGAAAGAGCGGCTAAAGCGCGAAGGATCTGGCTCCGTTAACGAGCATCAAATATTGCGAGCAATTACAGAACTGCGTGAGCAGGTTGGACAAGCTTCGAAGGCGAGTAAAAAGGCTCGTCGCCAGGCGCAGCGTCGTAAAGAACATGAAAGACCTGTTGCAGAGGTGCTCCCTTCTTTATTAAGCGATAAGGATTCAAAAGAGCAGAGAGCACCAGAGAATAATATATTCGGTGATTTAATCAGCGATGGTGATATCGATACATTTGGAGACATCGGATGAACGAATTTACACATGTGCACCCAGAGTTTCTTCATATTATGGGGCTCTCCAATGCTGAGCGCTTAGCGTTTCTGGATGAGCCCCGGTGGATCGGCTATGACCAAGCCAAATTAATTCTAGATTCCTTAAGCGCACTGATGGTCAAGCCGAAGCGTCCTCGTATGCCAGGGCTGCTTATTGTCGGTGAGTCAAATAATGGTAAAACGACTGTCATTCAACGGTTCTATGGCCTTTGTGGACAGCCTTTCGTGAATGATAATGCGGAGCCAGTGAAGCCGGTTATTCTCGCTGAAGCTCCTCCTTCGGCAGATGAAAAAGGCCTGTACATTTCGTTGTTAGAAAGATTTTTTGCGCCTTACCGTGCGTCGGATTCCGCGGCAAAGCTACGCTATCAAGTTATTCACTTATTTCGCGCATGCCATGTGAAGGTCTTGGTGATAGATGAGTTTCATTCGTTGCTCACTGGGACTTCGACTAAGCAGCGAGAAGTGATGAATGCCATCAAGCTTTTGTGTAACGAGTTGTGTATCCCAATCGTTGGTGTCGGTACCCGAGAAGCCGTTCGTGTACTCCATAGTGACCCTCAGCATGCTAGCCGTTTTGATGTGGTTGGTTTGCCTCTATGGAATCTCAATAAAGACTTTCAAAAATTGCTGGCGTCCTTCGAGAAGGTGTTACCTCTTAAGCTACCATCAAAATTACATCAACCAGAATTAGCTTCAGCATTTCACGCGATATCATCGGGTAATCTTGGTGACTTACATCGGTTACTCGTTGAATGTGCCGGGGTTGCAATAACGTCAGGAGAGGAGCGCATTACCCTTGAAATTGTTAGGAGAAAATCTTGGGTGAGGCCGACAAAAGGCATACGTGAAATTGGTGCGTGATGTCCAGGTGGCCGATTGCTGTTGAGTTTAAAGAAGACGAATCATTGTCCTCATGGTTAATTCGATCCGCACTTTCTCTCGGTTGTGATCCTATTGTTCTGACTGGTTGGCTATGGCCTAAGTGGCGCGCTTGGACTTTTGACCTTGATCGAGGGCTGAATACTGACAAGATTAGTGAATTGGTGAAATGCTCAGAGCTAAATCGGTCGATGTTTGAGGCCGCTAGTCTTTTAAGTAGCGCGTCGAAGTTTTCCGCTCGGGATTTACCCAGGCATGGCGTATGGCCATGGATTCAAGCGCTAGGCGCAAGAAATAGGCTCTATAGAGGAGGAACTCAGTATTGCCCTCTGTGCTTTGATTGTGATTTAACGCCTTACTTTCGTAAGCACTGGCGTTTTTCTTGGGTGACCGCTTGCCATAAACATGCTGTTCAAATGATTGATCGTTGCCCTGGTTGCCATATGCCCATTGAGTCACATCGCCTACAAGCATTAGATACAGCCGTTCTCTCACAATGCCCATCTTGCTGCTTCGACTATCGCTCATCCCCTATATTACCTGCGACTACAGAAACTACAGAGTTCCAACGTACCGCCTTAATGGTAAAGAATGACGGTGGGGTAACCATTTGTGGCAGTGTTGTTTCTACTCATGAATGGTTCGACCTGTGTAAACATTTATTGTTGCTAATTAGGCGCTCAGTTTATTTACCTAAGTCTACGCTCGCTATTGCTATTCGAGATTCGTGCCCGGGGGCTCCCATCATTAGTTCTGACAATCTTATACTTCAACTAGAGCTGCTCAATGTTGGTGCTCGAACAGATTTGTTAGCTTCTTTACATCACTTGCTTAATAATCTGGAAGCGTTTTCGAAAAACTTAGAGAGCGCGGGGGCTCTATCGACTTGCTTAGTTGACAAAGGAGGGAGAATCCCCATTTCGCTGCACTTTCTTTTTGATGCCCTGATTAAGCCCGACCCTAGGATTTATGGCTCTAGAATTCTGAGGCCAACTAAGGCAAAGTCCAAAGGTACTGTTATGAAATCTTGGGTGAGGCTAAAGCGCAAGTATCGGCTTGAATAATGTCTTCATTACGGTCCTGCGGTTGGTGTGGACGTGAACGAATAAAAATACACTGTCGATATAACGGAACAGGGTATTGCGGTACTTGCTATGCACGAATATTCAAACGGGTTCAATGTCCAAAGTGTTCCCGATATGCACGTCTGCCCAAAAATATACTAGGAGCAATCTGCAGACAGTGCTTAGCTACTCGGCCTTGTATTCGTTGCGGCCGGTCAAATAAGCCTGTAGGTCTAATCAATAAGTACGGAACCGTCTGTGCCTCATGCGCACCTTACTTCAAAAGAAAGGAATCTTGCGAAGTCTGCGGGCGGCAATCCCAACGGCTAACGCGAGTAGCGCGCTTTAATGACCACTTAAAACGCTGTGAACGATGTGCAATCATTGATTACGGAACGTGTTTACAATGCCGCCGTTATCGCAAACTAATAAAACATAAAGAGAGAAAACTTTGTGCATTGTGTTTCATGGGCCGGATAGCTCTTTGTTGTGATTGTGGAAATCAAATGCCTCTCGCGAGGGGAATAAGGTGTGAGGATTGTTACTGGCTTAATCTTTTCAGTAAAAGGTCATTAATAAATCGCGAACTCATGGCTAGTGAATACTACCGGGACAGCTTTGATCAATTTGCATATTGGTTGTGTGCGAGTGTTGGAGCACATAAAGCGTCGATTACAATAGCAAAATATACAGCATTCTTCAGACAGGTTGAGACTAGGTGGGCCGCTTTCCCATCTCATGCAGCGTTATTGATGAATTTTGGAGTAGATAACCTTAGGCGTTATCGAAAGGTTGTAAGTTGGCTGGTTGCTGACCTGTATATTGAATTAGATGAGAACGCAAAGAAGGCTGTTGCCGAAAAGCAACGGATAGAAAGAATATTGGCCCGAGTTCCCAGGGGGAGTATCTCTCATGGTCTGTTACAGAGATTTTGGCAAAACCAAAAAGCTCGAGTTGAGCGTGGTGAGATTACACTTTTAACGGCTAGATTGTCGTTGACGCCTGCCGTAGGTTTTCTACGAGTTGGTGAGTTTGGGCAGCCTTCGACCCAAAGGTTGGCAAAATACCTCATCTCAGTACCAGGCCAAAGAGCGTCGATTACGAACTTTATCAGCTATCTTAATACTAAGTGTGGCATGTCGATTGAGCTGCCCGAGCCCAACATCACGCAAAAAGCGCGAAAGGGGGAACTGGAAAAGCAGTTAATGGCATTGGCTGCCAAGGGAACGCATGGCAATGATTTTCATAAGTGGTGTGAAATAGCGTTAGCTTATTTTCACGGCCTTCGGTTGTCTCAGGCCAAATTAGAATCTGTGTGCTGCGCTATAAACATAGAAGACGAAGGTTATTTCATTGAATATAAAAAAGAGCGGTATTTTATTCCTAGGCTGCCTAGTCGGTCGTAAAGCCTGCGACGTGCTGATTGTATTTAGTTTGGTTATTGTTAATGGTGCATTTGCGGGTGATTCAAATAGACTTCAGGCGCCAGCTTCATTCTAAAAAGCTAAGCAGCTTCCAGTGGAAATTTATAGTGTTATGTGGTGCTGACACGGCAATGGTTTCATTAAGAAGTAAGTTAGCTTAGCTTAAATGTCCACTTAGCACCTATCATTAATAATCATTAATAATTAGTAAGCTATAATACTAACCGTTACTAATCCGCAACCCCTAACCCCGAAACACTATTTATTCCCTAAGACATATTAGCTTTTAGCATAGATACTCTGCTTAACCAGCGCTTATAGTATTCACACCTTCAAGCACAAAGCCGTTGCAGCCATCGACATAAAACAATCAAAGCCACTCAACAACCCCTCTCCCCACGACCAGATAAAATCAACGCTGCGTATATTGAGCGATCGTACAAACCGCCACCGAGACTGGTGCTGTAACCATAATGTGGCCACTAGCCTCTATTCTGTTTGAAGAAAACTGAGGTCGTTAGTGTCATGTGGTGCTGACACGGCAATGGTTGAATCGCCACTAGTTAGCTAGACACTTACCAGCCATCAGTGGCGATTCATAAATAACGTTTTGGTGCTGATATCAATCGACCGATCTTAGTCTTTGTTATAAGGTGCTAATAAAGAGAAACACTGAGATCAATAAAATGCTTGGGTGCAATCTCTTTGATAACAAACACACTCGCTTTTGCCAAAACTAAAAGAATTCATGACCTCTATTGTCGCCTTTCACCTTAATTCGCATATTCTTATTGCTGCCGATAAACGAGCCGTTCAAATAAATGGCAACACTAGGACTGTGGTTAGTGACGACATTGATAAACTAATTGAATGGCATGGTGGAGTAATTACTGGCGCTGGGAATGCTGAAATGCTCGAACACTTTAAGTTCAGCCTGCAAGAAGCCTCAGTGATTAACAGCAATCAAATTCTCGAACTAGCTAAACAAACCACTATCCAATATGCACACCTAGACAAGTTTTGGTTCGACACAACCTGTTGGTATTTTACTTACGTTGCTGAAGAGAATGGTCGAGCTGTACCAAGGCTAGCTCAAATCAGCGCTAATGAACTGGAAATAAGAGCGTTGGAACCAGGCAGCATCAGAGTTCATGCGAAGATTCCTAACCGTGAAGAATTTCAGGCTAACATCATGCCGTTTATGCAGACAAGCAACGATCTAGACGAAAAAAGCATAGCGGATAGTATTAGCTACCATAATGCTCTAATGCGAGAAATATTTGCTGTATGCGCAGAGCAAACCGAGGATACAAGCGAAGCGTATGATTTGTTCTTTGCATCGCCAAGAGGGTCTTGCTTCATTTCTTCTTAAGAATTTGAGTTCCTATTCATGGCAAACCCTTTATCCGGATAAGTCTAAAGATCTAGCTCCCCAGCTTTATGCTTGTATTTTTTAATCAACTCTTCTTTTGTTAAAGACCTCGGCACGTCATAGCAAGTTTTAAAACCCTCAAGCTTTAAACTTGCCATATAGTTTTCTAATCGGGTTTGCCGAATCAGAAATTTCTTATCTTCTAAGGACAACTTCTTTCTCACCTTTACCCTCACGATTTGATTACGATATTCGTGAACTAGAGGACCTATTAAAATCCGATTTTCAAATCACTACAAATGCTCGTACAACCATTCAAGTAATGGCCAGAAATATATCCGCTCCGCGAACTCGGATAGACTTGTTTGTGAATATATCCACATAACACTTTCTAATAGAAAGCATGATAGCAATGACAACGCAACAAAATATGCCAAGCAACATATAAATCGAATTGGCACTAAAGAGTGATTTAAAGGTAAATAGCTCCTCCAAAAATGGCTTTGTAGATCACCCCCCGTTTAAATCTTCTTTCTCTATACCCGCTAATCGAGTAAGACGTTCTAAATCGCGATCAGATAAGCTCTTGAGACTGTAGTTGTGTTGATTTGCATCGAATATTAACTAAGTGGAAAAGTTGAGGACTCTTAGACTGCTGAGAAAAATCAGCTTTAGATCCAAAGCCCTTATTGGAGGTGTGTCTGCTTCTCACCAACAGCTGTTGTGATCTTGTTGCGGGGAATATGTCGGCTATTTGATGGAAGCTGAAGGGGAGACAAACCGAGTTTTTAGTCCGTTCATCTCACATTTCAGATGAAGATTTTCGACTGACGCGATGTCTGCTTTGGTGTGACAGCTGACGGGGCGGCATACCTAGTATTTAGACCGTTCCATTGGATAAGCAGTGTTGCAGGCATACAAACTTAATGTCTCCTTTCCTCTTTTTTCAGCCATTTTGGCGGTTCTACAAATTCAAAAAGTTAACAACTTTATTGTTTTATTAACAACTATATTGTCTTGTTAACAACTTTATTGTTCACCCACAATTACCCGCGCACTAAGCCACTTCAAAAAGCCGACCTATCGGAATCTCTCACCTAAAATCGTTAAACCAAACGGTTTTGGGATCGAGTTCCCTGCAACCAGAATTTACGTATAAATGCGCTCTCCAGCTGCAGCTATTGACTTCGCGATCTAAGCTAGTAACATAAATACTATCATATGATAGTTAAATGAGGTCAAAATGAGTATAAGTTCAAATTCAGGTGAGACATGGCACCGTGTCGGCTCATCTAGCGAAGTAGAGAAACCAGGCCAATATCTGACAACAGATATTTCGGGCGAACCAATAGTTGTCGTTCGCGGCAACGACAACAAGCTTAGAGCGCTATCTCGAGTTTGCAGGCACAGAGGCTTTGACCTTCTGGAAGGAGCCCTCTCTCCAGATGGCGACCTGCATGGAAGTTGTGGGCAGGTTAAAAGATTACGATGCCCTTATCATGCCTGGACCTACAGTCTTGAGGGTGGATTGATCGCAGCGCCAATGTCGGACCAGATTGAAGGGTTTAATAAGTTCGAAATCGCACTGCCGGAGTTCAAAATTCAAACGATGAATGACGAAATATTCATTTCTCTGGAACGTATATAGTCCGCCAAATTGACGCACTTTAAAAAAGAGATATATGAGATGCAGAAAATTATAGATTTAGATCAATACAACAAAGTGACCGGCCCACTCTCAAAAGCGCATGGACTGCCTGGAGAAGCATATACGTCCGAGTCTTTTTTTAATGCTGAGTCGGATCATTTGTTTAAATCGGAATGGTTCCCAATCTGCCATGAGCAAATGCTTGTGAATATCGGCGACTACTACACTATCGACGTTTTTAGTCACAAGTTTGTCGCTATCAGAGGAACCGATGGCGAAATACGAGTCATGGAGCGCTTCTGCCTAGACTCAGGGAAAGACATGTTTTTGAGCTCGTTCACGCAAGGTCATTGCGAAGACGTATTAGGTACGGTTTTGCGCCACAAGTCCTGGGTTTATGACATCAATGGGCAACTACTGATGGCACCATCAGAAGGTGAAGACTTCGATGTACAATCCGTTAGCATTCCCTGCCTTAGATTAGAAACTTGGAAAGGGTTTGTATTTCTAAACTATGACGGAGCGGCTGAGTCATTTGCTAACTCGGCAAAAACACTTGAGAAATGGCTAAAGAATTATCATCTGGAAAGGCTCGTTAGACTCCCGCATTTAACAATCTTCGAAATGGACACTAACTGGAAGATCGTTGCAGAAAACTATATCGAAGCATATCACCACATGTCTATCCACAAAGAAACGTTCGAACAAGTTTCTCCAGGTCGAAACACAAAGGTACATGACCTAGTAGACAAAACGATTGTTCTCGATATGCCAATAGAAGTTGATTTTGCTAAGGCATTGGACTGGGGCCTGCCGCCCATAGAGAGCCTTTCAGAAGAAGATCTAGCAACGTTTCCTGTTTGGCTTGTTATGCCATTCTTTTTTATTACATCGCTTCATAACTCAATCGCTTGGCTTCAACTAGTCCCTATCTCAGCGACGAAGTCTATGTGGATTGGTCACTTTTTCTTCCCTGAAAGCAGTTATGCAGAACCTGATAGTATCAAACAAACGCTTGAAGGAGGTGTAGCGATTCACAACGAGGATATGGATGCATGCGTTGGGAATCAGAAGGGAGTTTCAAGCAAGCATTTCGAGCAAGGACGCCTTCACCCCTTAGAAAAAGGTGTATGGTTGTTCGACAAGTATATTCTGGAAACCATGTCGAAAAATGCACCTGAGCTTGTCGACAAAGCGTGACAAGCAGAAGGCCTTTTGAACATAATTCAACAGGCCTTCGCTACTGAATCCAACTAATTTAGCTCAATGGGACTTCAGCGAGTTAATAACCATGCGTGCTATCTTTTTTGCCTGAACTTCGGGCTGAATATTCATTGAGGACCTATCGTACCAAGACCAAATAGCCTCCTCCATCCCCATGATAGTATGCGTCGCCAAATCGACATCCTCCACATCAAACACTTTTGAGTCTACGCCTGCCTGGATAACCCTTCGGTAACAACCAAAGGCAAAACCTTGCCGATCATCTATCTTCTTTCTCAGCGGCCCATTATTAACCTCAGGCAATCCCATAATTTTATTAATCTGAAACGGCTCAACCATTAAAAAAGTGACATCGAAGATTACCAAATCAAATAGCACACTCTCCGCATCATCAAAAGAGTGACCAAGGTTTTCCAAATACTCAAAAAGCTCTTTTCCTGCTTCAGAAACTAGAGCCTCGAGAATATCGCCTTTCTTTCTGAAATGATTGAATAAAGAAGGCTGCCGAATACCCACACTTTCTGCAATCATGCGAGTGGTGGTGGCCTTAAAGCCATGCTTAGCAAAAAGCGCCGACGACTTGATGAGGATATCTTCGCGTGTCGAAAGATGTGTCTTACTGAGAACAGCCCTTGGCCGCCCGACCCCTCGCTTAGTTTGCCCCATAAAAACTTTAATCCAAGTAAAACTGGTTATAATAACTAACGCCGGCACGGCCAGCGATGCATGCCTTTCGTCACGCTCAATAAAATATTGAGCCGACTATAGATATGCTTAGCAAAGTATACAAGAAGAATCGCGGAGCACTGTCATTAGAATGCGTAGCGCAGCCTAGCATAACTAACCTTCAATTAATTCCTTAAGCCTTTCTTCAGATACCGGTCCAAGTTCCAGCAATTTACGAGCCTTCAAGAAAGTTTTCTGATCATTAACGCAGTGCACGGAAACGATTTTACCCTCGTCGATATAGACATGGCTAAATCCACTACCGTCAGCTGCTCCATGTAAGTAAAACTGTTTAAAACTAGTTGAGGCCCCAACAATTTTGATTTTCATATCGAGTTGGTCACTCCAGAACCAAGGATTCGTCTGCTGTGCAGCCGGCTTACCACACAGAACTGAAGATACTGTCTTTGCTTGCTCGAGCGCATTGTGGACGGACTCTAAACGCATCCATTTTTGCGAAGGAATATTGAACTGGGAAACGCAATCACCGAGAGCATAAATGTTAGGCTGGCTTGTCTCACAATAACTATCGACGACAATACCATTCTGACAGCGAATCTTTGCTGAAGCAGCCAGCTGATCAGCCGGCTCCGCTCCAATGCCAACGACCACAAGGTCGGCCTTTACCTCGCCCCCCGGCTCACAAGAAATATATTCGACGCGTCTCTGACCTCCAAAAGATTTTATAGTGTTCGAAAGCAGGAACGTAACTCCCTGCCTTTCAAATTCTTTCTGAATATAGCTAGCGATCTCGTCCGAGATAACTCTGGATAGTAAACGCTCCCCGCTATCAATTACGGTAACGTTTGAACCGTTTTTAATAGCAGTTCCAGCAAACTCAAGCCCAATAAAGCCGCCACCGATGATTACTACATCACGAGCTTTTAAGAGCCTTTCTTTAATTGCATCGGCACAGCTGGCCCCTCGCAGATAACACACCCCAGGCATATCACAACCGTCGACGCTTAGTTTTCGTAAGGTGGAGCCAGTCGCAATTACAAGCTTATCGTATTGAAATGTTTGCCCTCTGTTCGTGTCAACCTCGGCCCGGATCGGGTCAATACTCGTAACGACAGTTTCAAGCTGTACCGTTACATTATTATCCTCGTAGAATGACTCCTTTTTGATCAGAATATTTTCAGGCCGTTTTTCGTCAGTTATGTAGGACTTTGATAGCGGTGGGCGCTGATAAGGCAAGTACGCCTCTTCTGACAGCAGAGTCACTTTGCCCTGATATCCATTCTTAACTAGGTTGCTTATTAAACTTCCTGCAGCCATTCCGCCACCGACAATTAATAGTTTTTCCATAGACGGCTTTCCTCAGTACGGACCATTTGTTTAATAGACTCCATCAACCGCGAGAATGCAGTTTCTATATCAACGCTATTGCTGGATGAAAAAGTCGTCGAATTATGTAACTTAGAGGGTACGCTCTCGAAATTACTTTTAGTGCAGCTAGGCTTATTATTAAGATGAAACTGAATACAAATTTGTTTCTGATTCACAATAAAAGCGGCATTTTCGTTACCGTTTATTTGCGCTAGATGAACAGCGTTTTTTGGTAATTCTATAATCGCGTTACTATGCTCATATACATCAAAAAACTGTGGTAAACGGAAAAACGGATTCAGTGTCAGAAGAGCCGGTGTTTTCTTGGCTTGATTCCAACCGAGTGAACGCACGTCTTTTTTCGTTACCCGAGATCCGAGTTGTTCTGCCACTAGTTGCGCACCAAAACATATCGCCAGGATCGCTTTGTTCTGAGCAACCGCCTCGGCAATAAAATTTTTTTCCGAAAGTATCCATGGGTAGATGTTCGCTTCACAAACGTGCATAGGCCCGTCACCAACTACCAGTAAATTATAAGAGTCGTGAGCAGGCCAATCGATAGCGTCATGAATATCAATACAATTAACACTGACTCCATACTGCTGTGCCCAAAGAAAAAACGGCTGGACATTATCTAAAGGTGAATTTTTTAAGTACAAAATTCGCATATCAACTCCAAAATCACTCTACCGCAGCATCGTCTCGCTACTACCTATCGAAGAAAAGGAAATACCTGCAATTAACTATCAGTTGATAGTTTTAACACAAATTGCTACCTCCTAGCAAGATGTAACTTGAAACAAAGAGATTAAGTTTTCTCGGAAACGCAAGGAAGGAATGCTGCCGCAACCCCTATTTGCCGCTTAGAGAGCGCGTGTGAACGAAACCTGCACAGGAACAGACTTGAAGTTTGGAGTTTTACTTCGTGGATCGACGGTATTTCCAGTAAGTACATTTGCTTCGGGGTAATATGCCATTACGCTGCCTCTCGGAATGCTATGAGGTTGCGCCTTTAGGTTTTCCATACAACCATTAGTCGAGATAATTTTAACTCCCTGTCCAGGCTCTAATCCTAACGCAAGCATATCTTCAGCGTTCATTAACACAGCGTCTCGAGGCGCATTTTGCCTATAACTGTCAAGCTCTTCATAGATCATAGTATTGTATTGCCCTTCGCTTCTAATCGTCGAAAGCAAAAATGGAAAGCGACTACAGTCGGGATTTACAACAGGTATTTTTCGTACTTTGAAGACAGCCTTTCCTTCAGGCATATTAAACTCTCTGCGGTGCTTGACCCTGCCTGTAACATGGAACTCTTTTTTAGTCTCCTCAATATTTTCCAACCCTTCCATTCCATCGATACAGCTTGCAATAGACTTTCTTATCCGGGAGTGATCAGAAAACACGCTAAAGTCAATCGGACTGGAAGTCATAACCAACTCAGCAAGCTCTGCAATAATCGAAACCTCTGAACGTAAGTTGTCTAAACGGGATATTCCACCATCGCTAAGCCTAACAAAATTAAACATGGATTCTTGAGTTGTCGGCTGGGCTTCCTCATCGCGCGCAAGTACAGGTAAGACAATAGACTCTCCCTCATTGACACCAATGACATGCCCTTTGTTTAAGGTAGTGGTCATAAACAACTTAAAAGGGATTCGATCTAACGCCTCTTCACTCCAGCCGGCATTTGGTGATGCTCCAAATAGATTCCCACCCACCATAACACCCACATCTATATTTCCCTCATGAGCTGCATTAAGCGAGGCAAGGGTATCAAGTCCGCTTTCTTTAGGAAGATGTACGCCAAATTCACTTTCAATTCGCGCGCTAAGCTCCTCGCTTAGTTCAGGCTTTACCCCCACAGTTCCTATCCCCTGAACGTTACTGTGGCCTCGCAAAGGAAGGAGGCCCGCGCCTGGGCGCCCAATCATCCCCCTAAGAAGAGCGAGATTTGCGATATACTCAATATTGTCTGATCCGAACTGGTGTTGAGTTATTCCCATACCCCAACAAAAAACCGCACTATTTGACCCAGCATAAAGCTCGGCAACAGACTCAATATCGCTGCGTAGCAGCCCAGAAGACTCCTCAATTTCGCCCCAAGTCACCGATAACAAATCAGACTTAAAGCTGTCATATCCTTTAGTAAAATATCGTATGAAAGACTCATCCTCTGCACCACATTGAACAATTGCTTTCGCTATACCTTTCATAACAGCTAGGTCAGCTCCAACTTTTGGCTGTAAATAAGCCGAAGCAATATCACTTCCACCAGAGATAATCGATCTAGGACTTTTTGGCAGAGCAAAACGCTCCAAACCTACTTCTTTAGTCGGATTGATTACAACAACATGCCCGCCTCGATCCCTACACTCTTTCAGTTTGTAGATCAGTCGTGGGTGATTAGACGCTGGGTTTGCACCTATTACAAAAATAAGATCGCATTCACCTAGATCATCAAGTGCAATGGTAGATGTTCCCGCTCCAATAGTACTTCCCAGACCGATACTGGTTGCTTGATGACAGTAGAAAGAACAGTTAGTTACATTGTTGGTGCCGTACAAACGAGCAAATAGTTGCAGGAGAAATCCCGACTCATTTGATGCTCGACCGGAACTATAGAAAAAAGACCTATCTGGCGCACACTCTCTAAGCTTTTGCGCCGCCCTCTTGATAGCCCAACTCCAACCAACTTCTTTGTAATGGTCGCTGCCAGACGCCTTGTAGATAGGGCTTCCTAGACGCCCTAGGTGCTCCATTTCCTTGCCGGTCAACTCACGTAGCTCATTAATAGAGTGTTCAAAAATTTGAGAAGGAATTCTACTCTGTATATCCGTCGACTGAGCCTGAACACTTTTATTACACACTGAAGGGAACTCACCCAGCTCATTACGCATCCCACCTTTTTGCCCCCCCATTCCGAGAGCACAAGCTTTGCATGCATTATTTGATCGCAGTGCTTTAGATGAGCGCACAATGCCCATTTTATTTACCGTTTTTAACGTATAGAGGATTTTCTTGGCCCCTCCTCCGCTTGCTGAGGACATGTATACACCCTATGTATTAGAAGCCATTTAAGCTAAGGTTTTGGATTTGCATTAACATATAGTCGTAATCGATTGAGAGTAAGTAACCCTCGTCAGACGCTAATTGTTCAGGACGCCGAACCGAGCACAACCACTCGATCAGTCCGGCGTTAAAGGACGGGAAACGTATCTAGAAGGAGTGCAACACCCGCACAGAGTCCGACACAAGATCTGAACTTATGTATCCAATCATGTTTGGATTTGCAGCAACAAGCTCGAGCACTTTTGACTCTGACTCAATATCCTTAGGTGGTTGCGCCTTTCCTGTAAACACCAAACGCGACCAGTACGCTTTCAACTGTGAATCTTCTTTTCTTAGAAGGTCCTTATTAAATCGAGTGGTTATCTCACCGCTGCCCTCAACAGCAATCGGAATCAGTTTTATGCCTCCTGGTAAGGTTTTTGACTTCCCGAGGAACAACTTTGCAATATCCTTTACGGTTGCACTTTGCGATACCGACGGGTGAACAATAACCGCTATTTCAGCAAAAGCAGATGAACTCATCGCAACTAGTGTAAGGACAATAAGGACTCTGGTTTTAACTATCTTTCTTATATAACTCATCACGTGAGAACTCCCTAGAAAACGAAATCAATTGAAGTTAGGAACGAATTCAGGCTTTCTTTATCATCTAGACTTCCGTACCCGGAACTCACATCGTAAATGCCATCAAATCTGGTAAACTGAACTTTTAGTGCCGCCGAGTGATGAAAATCATAGCGGACACCTAAGGTCATACCGTCATATCCAAAGCGCAGACTATCGTATGCGTCTTGTACACTTGGCGCTAACAACGGAGAAAACGTCGATGCTGTTGTTGTATTTCGTTTGTTTTCGGTCGTCTCATATATCATATAGGGAGTGAGCAACCCCATTCGGTATCCTGCCATCAAATACCATTCGTCTGATACAAGGTCTAAAGCATTTTTTACTTCAATTTGAGAATACTCTGCGTTGACGATGATGTCTTCATAATCAAAGCTAAAGCCCGCACCTATAAACGTAGCCTCGTCACCGTCTATTTTTAGACTTGATGCTTGCTCAGGTGTAGCACCAAACGCTTCAAGGTCTGCAGCAGCGGTCTCTATCAGCGCAACAGGAATTTCAAGCTCAGCTCTAAAATATGCAACATAGGCACTAAAAAAATCTCGGCTCATTTGCAGATTAATTCCCGCAAAATTTTCTAACTTCCCGTCGGTCGGAGTAGTTGACTCAAAGAAAGTATCGTCAACTGTTCCGAAGTTTACATTCGCCGATAGCTCGTAATCACCTAACTCAAAGCGGTGAATCAGCCCAAGACCATCAAACGAAGAGAACTCGAGGCTGTACATTGCTTTAGGCGGCGTGACAAAAGTGTAAGCGTAACCGACATCAAGAAAATCAGAGTATTTATAGAATGGGATTCGCAAGCGACCTGCGCGCGCCGTAGTATTCTCAGCAACATCGTAACTTAGATATGCCCATTCAAACTCAGGTTTAAAGTCGTCCTCTCCTTTTGCCAAAACTTGCGCTGTAGCAGCTAAGCCGTCGCCTAGATCGGCGGTCATTTGCAACCCAAAGCGACTGCCGGGCTTAAATTCCAGCAAAGACTCGTAATCACTATTGCGAAACGTAGTTGTATCATTTGCATAACCAGCTGCGATCGAGCCAAATCCGTTTATTCGAATATCGCTGTTGGCTTCGGCAAACCATGGTGCAGAACATAAGGCAAGTATCGATATGTACCCTGCCCCCTTATTGTTAAATATCATACGTTCATCCCCTTCTCTGATAATTACTATCTAAAGATAGTAATATCGACCCCTTTCTTAAAACTGTCAAGCGATAGGTAATAATTATATCCTGAACAACAAGCCAAAAAATTTGATAGGCATCCATTGCTCCTGTAAGCAGTTTTCTCGGAGAATCCCCCACCTACTTTAGCTTTGCTTGCCGATATATTGCGCTTGGCGGAATATAACGAGTAGTGATCCAGAGAAGTACATAACTAGCGTGTAGACCGCCGCAGGCAGAGCCATCTCCGGCGCATTAAGCAAAGTTGTCGCCAACAATATTGCCAACGCGGAATTCTGGACACCCACCTCCACAGTCAACGAAACGGCTTGAGAAGCTCTAAGCCTCGTAATCACCGCCATACAAAGGGCTACCATCATCGTTGTGATATTGAGCACTGAAACGGCAAACCATACGCTTGAAAGAGTGCTGAATATGACATCTCCTTGATTTACCAGCACTGAGGTGACGAGAGCCAATAGAAAGATTCCAGAGAAAATATTTATTTTTTTCTCCAAACGCTCAGCCCACTCTTTTTTGAAGTAACGCATTAACATACCCAGAAATACAGGCAATAGCGTAATTGCGAAAAGAACGCCGATTATACGACTGACCGGCAACTCTACTAAGTGGGAGCTTTCAAGGAATACATCCATTGAATAAAACAGAATCAACGGTATGGTAATAATTGTCAGTACGCTGCTGACAGCAGTAAGTGATATGGAAAGAGCAACATCACCTTTTGCAAGGTAGCAAATTAAGTTGGAAGTTGTGCCTCCAGGACAAGCAGCCAGCAGCATTATCCCCATCGCCAGGGCTGGGCTGTTTGCGACACTCATTGCTACCGCAAAGCCAATCAGAGGCAAAATTAGCATTTGCCCGACTAAACCTATGAAAATTGGCCGTGGGTAGCGTAACACTCGAGAGAAGTCCGCCAGAGTTAAACTGAGCCCCATTCCAAACATAACCAAAAACAAACAAACTGGGACAACAACCTGAGTAAGTATTGAACTCTCCATTTTTCCTCCAAAATTAGCTCATCGCGCTGAATTAAGCCGACCCTAAAATTTCAGGGGACTTGAGTTGAGCTAAATACTATCATTTGATAGTATTTAGCTCAACTCATTGACACGCATGTATCGAGAGAGAATCAAGTACTTAGATAGTGCTTTTGGGCAGTGCAGGAAAGTCTCGGTGACAGAGCGCTCTCGCGTGGCGAAATAAAAGATTGGACCGTTCTTTATTGCCAAGAAAAAGGTTCGCATTGGACTAGGAAAAGACGTATGAACAATTGGATCTGCATAGTTTGCGGCTGGACGTACAGCGAAAGCGAAGGACTTCCAGATGAAGGAATACCTCCTGGCACAAAACTAGAAGACATACCCAGTGATTGGACATGCCCCGACTGCGGTGTTGGTATCGACGAATTTGAACTGATCGCAATCTAATTAGCGAAATAGAAATCAACAACCAAGGCGCAATTTGCTAATTCAAGAATAAATAACTTTCATTTAATAGTTATTTATTCTTGGCGCCACCTCTGTATTCTCGCTAAATTACTATCAATAGATAGTAATAGAGTGTTCAGACATGAATCTCCAATATTTAATTACCTCAACGATTGTCGCCGTTTTCATTTTGCTTAACGCACAACCAAGCCATGCGGAAAAGCTATTCGCGGGATTTTATGACTGGTGTCCGTATACCTGCAACCCCGATAAAACAAATGGCAATAAGGGATACATAGTAGAAATAATTGAGGCCGCGTACAATGAATCCGAATTCAAAGTAGAGCTTTCCTACAAACCCTATGCACGACTACTACTGGAACTAAAACATGGGCGGATCGATATAATTGCTGGCGCCACGCGCGAGGAGAGCACTCCGTTCTTAGTACCAACTCTTAACCAGGGCTTTTCGGTAAGTTCTTTTTTTAGCTTTCACCCCAGCATATCGCTAACGCAGCCCCGAATCATAAAAACGTCCTCAAAAATCGCAATAGTTAATGGATACGAGTATAACTCGCCACTATTCGATCAAATCAAAAAGACTGCGGCAGATCGAATTTTCTCGATCTCTGGTGACGGCGCGTACGAGCGAATTTTCACCCTATTAACATTGGGACGTCTAGATTTCGTTCATGACGACATTAGAGCAATGCGATATTATATAGACCAGCTTGGGTACAGCGGCCTAGTCAATCAGTCTCACGAAAACGACCCGCACACGCCTATCTACATCCCTTTTTCTGCGAAAAGCATTAGCGCGCAAAGAGCACTTGAATGGTTTAACGAAATATATCCGTCTCTTATTAAGTCAGGGAAAATCGATAGAATACTTAGCAAATATGAGATCAGTAGCGAAGAATTTGACTATACACAGTATTGACGTTTCAAAGGCCTCTCAGCCAAAAAAGCGCTAGTGATAGCACAAGTGCTTCACTAGCGAACATGAACAACTACGCCCCTATATACTCTAACGCATAGGCCTATTTGAGAGAGACCGTGCCTTCTCCCTCGAGGAAAGCGCCAAACTTATCGTCAGTCTCAGTTAGCGCTGGATTTAATGTCACATCGATTTCCCCGTCAATTCCTTCCCACTTGCCAGTTCCACTCCAAAATCGGAACATACCTTTATCTTTTCCATCTTTTACAAACCAATCTACCTTGCACATGATTGCGTCGCCCTCTAGATCTTTCAAGATCAAGTTCCCTACTCCACTAACGACAACATGCTCATCGTTAATATCATCCATACCGGTTAAGTAGCCGTAAAAATACAAGGGCTCTTTTCCTTCCAGATCAAGCCTCATTGTTCCTTCAGTCTCATATGTGAATGTGTGTAGCCCATCCGCAGATGGAATAAACTTCCCCCACTTCGCTATTCCACCACCAGTTAAACTTGCCTTTAAAGATGACATACTTAATTCCTCGTTCAAATAAACTGAGGCCGATACAAATCAGCGCCGACCTCTTGCGCCTAACGCTGTGCTAGCGTTTTAATGGCAATGAGCGCGAGCTCATCGTCTCTATTTCGTCCATAATTCGATTCATCACATCTTCCATGCCCGCTAGCCGCTCCTCGAACGCGCAGATATCCTCTCGTGATTGAATATATTTATTGGGGTCGGGGAGCCAAGACCTCGATAGCTCTTCAATGCTTTGCTCAGTTAACTCAATATGAAACTGCAGGCCAACGATACGCGAGCCATATATAAACGCTTGGTTATGACAGCCTTCAGAACTGGCCAATAACTTCGCACCTTTTGGCAGATCGAACATATCGCCATGCCAATGCAAGACATCGAATGTCATGGGTAGGTGAACGAATGGGCCTTCAAGTGAGTTAGACGGTCGCTGCGTAACAGGCATCCAGCCAATCTCAATATTTGGACTTTTCTTTACTTCTGCCCCCAGTATGTGTGCAATCAGCTGCGCACCTAAACAAATGCCAAGAATAATTTTTCCTGCCTCTATCCCCTCCCGAATGAAGGCCTTCTCTCTCACTAGCCAGGGGTGTTCGTCAATATCATTGACACCCATAGGGCCGCCGCAAACAACTAGTAAATCGAAACTGCCTATCGTCGGAAGCGGAGCGTAGTCGTAACATGCAATCTCTAAAGCATGGTGACCGTTTGCTCTAACCCAGTTTGATATCAAGCCGAGTCCTTCACTTTCCGTATTCTTAAGACAAACGATGTTCATAATTTTTCTCGCTGTTCAAAAAATCAAATAGCTTTGCGTCAATCTGATTGCGCTCCGCCCCTGCCCAGCTAGGTGACCCTGCCATATGACCGGAATCAGACTGCAAGATTTCTAGCTGACAATTTTGGAGGTGGCTTGCCTCATCCATGGAGGCCTCGCTGGAAAAATATCTATCAGAAAAGCTGGATATCAAAAGACAAGGTACTGAGATTTTTGCAAGCACAGATGAGACACTATCTCCCGAATTATAAACACTGGAAATATCGCCATGCATCCACGTTCTTAGCATTGCAAGCAGGTCATAGGTACTCCAATGCCGGTGATCCACAACCCAGCTTTCTATGAGATCAGAAAGCGTTGAAAAGCCAAGACTTCGATAACGAGCTCCACTAAGAAATGCTGGAGAATATGCCCAAGCCACATAGTTTTTCGCGAACATTTTCAAAACATAGTCAGAGCTAGCATTCAGGCTTTGCTCCAAATTGAGAATATCTTTAAGGCCATCCAGAAATAGATGATTAATTGGAGATGTTTTCGCTGAGCTACAGCAGCATGCGAACGATTTAACCATTTCAGGAAACTGAGTAGACCAGTGGTAAGCCTGCATCCCACCCATAGACCATCCATAGACCATTCTAATGCTACCTATACCCCAGAATGTTTCGACTAGCTTTTTCTGAGCCACTACGTTGTCTATAAGCGACACCAAAGGAAATGACTCATTTCTTTGAGTTAAGTGCGCATTGCTGGGAGAGGTCGACACACCATTCCCAAACATATTTGGGATAACGATGAAATACTTAGTCTCGTCTAGCGCCTTACTAGCCCTCACAAACTCAACATTGGACTGATGCGTCCCCCCAAAATGAGTTGGATAGACAATCACATTATCTTTCTGGCTAGAGAGTCTTCCGAGCGTCACATACTCCAGTTTAGCCTGACGCAAACACTCCCCGCTTGCCAACTGAAAGTCACCCAGCTCAAAAGAGTTAACCTTTATATCTTGAACTTCCACTCTCGCTATTAACCTCTGCAATCACTCATTGAATGTAATTTTTGCCAGTTAAATATTCCGACACTTGATTTAACTATCAATTGATAGGTATAGTTATATCAATCGGTCGAGAGAAAAGCAAATATCTTGAGATCTCCAGTCACGTTTACCAAATAAACTAGAGAAATGAGCATGAAACAGTCGGAAGTAAAGGAACTTGAAAAGAAGTTGACGTCAGATGGCGTTAAATATGCGATGGCAAGCTTTGTAGATGTTCACGGAATGCCAAAAGCCAAGTTTGTGCCCGTCAACCACCTTGGTCAGATGTTCGCGGGCTCAGAGATGTTCACTGGCGCGGCGTTAGATGGCGTCCCACAAGAAATAAACGACGAAGAAGTTTCAGCTCGTCCTGATGCCAACTCAGCAGTGCAGCTTCCCTGGCGAAAAGAGCTAGCCTGGTTCTCTAGCGACTTGTACTACAAAGGTTCTCCTTTTAGTGCCTGTTCACGGAGCCTGCTTAAGCGTCAGTTAGAAGAAGCGGAGGAAATGGGGTTTATCTTCAACATGGGGATAGAAACCGAGTTTTTCCTACTGAAGGAGGACGAGAATGGAAACCCAGTACCGATAAGCAATCGTGACACGTTAGACAAACCTTGCTATGACCCAACTGGCATGCTGGATAACCTAGATATCGTATCTGAGCTCGTTGAGGTTATGAACAAAACCGGCTGGGATGTTTACTCATTCGATCATGAAGATGCAAACGGCCAATTTGAGATTGATTTTAAATATGCTGATGCGCTAACAATGGCGGACCGCATCATATTTTTTAGAATGATGGCCAAAGAGATCGCTCAGAAACACGGTGCCTTCGCAAGCTTCATGCCTAAACCGTTTGCTGACCGAACAGGAAGCGGAGCACATTTTAATATGTCTTTAGCCTGTAAAAAGACCGGTAAAAATCTTTTTGAATCGGATAACGACCCAAGAGGCTGTGGAATCAGCGAGCTTGGATACCAGTTTATAGCCGGTGTACTAAAGCATGCTTCAGCAATATGCGCGGTTATCGCACCAACAGTTAACAGTTATAAAAGGCTGGTCCGCCAAGGAAGTATGTCAGGCTCAACATGGGCACCTGTTTTTGCGTGCTATGGCAATAACAATCGAACAAATATGATTCGTATCCCACTTGGCGGCGGGCGTGTTGAGTGTCGAGCAGCCGATATATCTTGCAACCCCTATTTGGGTTCAGCTTTGATACTAGCTGCTGGTCTTGAGGGTATTCGAGAAAATCTTGACCCAGGAATGCCGCATACCGAAAACATGTACAACTATACCGATTCCGAACTCGAAAAACTGGATATTAACTACCTACCAAGAGATCTAGGCGACGCAATCCAAGACTTCAAGAATGACACTCTATCGAAGCAAGTCTTTGGGCCAGAAATGTTCAAAGCATTCATAGACTATAAAACGACTGAATGGGAAAGCTACTGCAGTCACGTTACGGACTGGGAATTAAAAAGGTACCTAAAGTTCTTCTAACTGCAGAATATAGAGCCGCACTCAGCATGCATCATCGTTCGTTTGCGGCCTGTTACAACCCTCCTCATTGAAACAAAAGAAGGTCAACATGACAGCTACCGAGAATACAAAGAGTTCAGTTCGCAACCAAGTTAGCGAAGAAGAATGGGGGCTAAGAGTCAATTTAGCCGCCTGCTATAACCTTGCAGCCATGTATGGATGGGACGACCTGATATTTACCCATATTTCCGCGAGGGTTCCTGGACCTGAAAAACACTTCCTAATAAATCCCTATGGCTTACTTTTTGATGAAATTACAGCAAGTAATTTAGTAAAAATAGACCTAGACTCGAACATCGTGATGGATTCCGAGTACGAAGTAAATCCAGCAGGCTTCAACATACATAGCGCAGTTCATAACGCTAGAGAAGATGCACACATAGTCATGCACCTTCATACCAATGAGGGTGTCGCAGTATCCATACAAGACGAGGGACTATTGCCACTGTCACAGCAATCTCTATTCCCCATTTCTAGCTTAAGCTACCATGCCTACGAGGGAATATCACTCGACCCTGACGAGCGAAAGCGCATTGTTCAAGATCTAGGTAATGCCAACTTTATGATCTTACGTAACCACGGTTTACTAACTTGTGCCGACAACGTCCCAGATGCATTCCTCTACATGTATACGCTTCAAAGAGCCTGTGAGATTCAACTACAAGCCCAAGCAACCGGAAACAGTTTGTCTAAGATTCCAACACCAATTGTAAACGGTATACAACAGGCTGCCGATAAGGTTCTGAAATCTTCGGGCGGAGCTCTTGCTTGGCCAGGCCTTCTTAGACGCCTAGACAAACATGGCTACCCATACAAAAACTAAGAGATCTAAAATGAAAAAATTATTATTTTACGTCATTAGCACACTTTCGCTTGTTATCGCTGTGTCGTGTATATACTTAGAAAATCGTTATGGTGGTGGCTCCAGATTTCCAGATCTAACTACCGCCCCGACGCTTTCAGGCGACAAGCTAGAAATAGTCGCAAACCTTTCCCTCCCTCCAGGAAATATAGCTGTTAGCGAGAAAGGTCGAGTCATATTTTCTTACCACCCTGAAGCAAAACCTGCGATAAAGATAGCTGAAATGGTTAATGGCCAAGCTGTTGAACTCGCTCTGGAGACACCCCCTAATGTGTCGCTACAAAATATTCTTGGTATTAGAATTGATTTAAAAAATCGGCTGTGGGTGTTAGATAATGCGGAGCATGGCATCGGACAGCCTAGACTACTAGCGTTTAACCTAGATAGTCTCAAAACTGAATACATACATGATTTCCCCAGTGAAATTGCAGGTATCGGCTCTCACTTAAATGATTTGCAAGTAAGCAAAGATGGCAATTATGTATACATAGCTGACGCATCAATTTTCGCCCAAACTCCAGCAATAATAGTCCATAGCACTATAGAGAAAAAATCACGCCGAATACTTGAAGGCCACCATAGCGTTGTTCCAGACAACTACCTACCGGTTGTTCAAGGGAAGAAGATGCTTATGGGAGGAATCTTAGCAGTCCGACCGGGTGTAGATTCGATTGCATTAAGTCGTGACGGGTTGTGGCTATACTTCGCACCTGTCACAGATGAATTTATGTACCGAATAAAAGTTAGCGACATACACGATGCAGATATACCAAATAAAGTCCTTGAAGAGAAAGTTGAGCGTTTTGCCGCAAAGACGATGAGCGATGGTATAACGATCGATAATAGTGGACGCATTTATATAAGTGATATCGAGAATTCCGCCATCAACCGCCTGTGGCCTGATGGCACTCTTGAGACGTTTATAAAAGATGACATCTTAAGGTGGCCCGACGGTTTTAGTTTCGGACCAGATGGCTGGCTTTACGTTACTTCAAGCTCTCTTCAACATGTGATTTTTAAATCTCAAGATCATATTCTATCCAAATCACCCTATCATATTTTCCGAGTTAAAACGGATAGTAAAGCCTCCTCAGGGCATTAATTAGAGCCAAATTGTCGGCCGAAAAGAAAGCTCTTTCTGCGTTTAGGACTCGGACGTACAAAGAGCTGTCGGCAGCATTTTTGTAGTGTTTCAAACAAGGCTACTAACGTCGCGTTGCGCACCTATCTCCAGCTACCAAGATATATGGGCTTTCCAGACTTCACTCAAAAATGTCTAGTAAAAGCTGGAAAGTCCAAACCGAGCATGAATCGTCGCGAACTTGAAGAAGGAACGCATCAAGCGCAAAGTATTCAGGACTAGAACTGAAGCTAGGCAAGTCGTGTTTAATTATATCGAGATGTTTTACAATCTCACCATGCGGCACACAAATAATAATCAAGTGTCGAGCAATTTCAGGCCTTACCAAAAGTACATGGCCTAAGGAAGGAGCATACTGATGTACCAGTATTCACGTTTAGTAATACTCATCTTATCTTTGACGATACTTGGTGGCTGCAGCGCCAAATACATAAAAGGACCTCAACTTTCTTTAGCACTTCAAGACTCGAAGGTGGAAGACCATTTTCTGTTTATTGATAACAACGGGATAATGCGGGATGTCGACAATAGATCGGTTTTTGACTACGAGAGCAAAGTCAACAAGATGCTGGCTACCTATGATGCAATGCGTTTGCACCACCCGAAACTAGAGCTAACTATTTATATCCACGGGGGATTGAATACGTTTAGTGAAACAAAGAGACGGGTTGAGAATACGTATAAAAGAATCTTAGGGGACAAAGATAAACCATCGTTCCCGATATTTATTTCGTGGAAATCGGGCCCATTTACCAACTATTTTGACCACCTTTTTGCTATCCGTAACGGAGAACGGAATGTACTTAAAGGCGTCCTATCGTCTCCGTTTGTTTTCTCTGAAGACATCCTCCGATCCGCGGCGAGAATCCCGGCATCTTACTGGAACATCCTTGCGGGCCAAAACCAAATAGCAATCAATATTGTTAGTGATATAGAAGACGCTTCTAACACTAGTGAGTCCGAGCTGGAGCGCAACTCAGAATTTAAACTATATAAAGACACTGATGCGTCAAGGGGACATGACTTTTGGGATTTTGCTTCTATTTGGAATCCAGCAAAATTTGTCTCGGCGCCGCTCATTGACGGTTTTGGAAAAGGCGCATGGCGATCAATGCTAAGAAGAACCGATTTAGTTCTAAACTCGCAACAAGCTTTTAACGGAAATGGCGAAGTAGGCTCTGAAACCGCTGCCTATTATCTCTTAGAAAAGCTTTCAACGGAGTATAGTTCAATTAACAAGACACTTATTGGTCACAGCATGGGATCGATTATAGCTAACAATATCTTAACAAAATTTCCTGACCTGAAGCTTGATAACATTGTTTACATGGCAGCTGCGTGCAGCCTGAAATCGATTAGAAGCTCAGTCGTACCCTGGCTGAAAAAAAATAAAAATAGCAAGTTCTACAATCTAACATTAAATCCCTATCGCGATATCAACGAGAATTTTTTCTATGACTTTACACCTAGGGGAAGTTTGCTGATCTGGATCGACGACTTCTTGGAAGAAGTAAACTCATTTGAGGACCGAACAGCAGGTTATTGGTTCAATACGATGCGAAGTGCTGAAGTAATCTTCCCAAAAGATGTGCGTTCTCGTGTAGCCCTTACCCGTTTTGGTATTCGAGACAAGACCCCGCAAAATCATGGAGAATTTGATGATTACAATTTCTGGAGTAAACAGTTTTGGCGAAACAATAAAAAAGAAATATACAAAATAGTAGATCAGTAACAACAGAGAATAAGACAATAGTTCTGTAGTGAGCTTTAAAACAAACACACCTTGGAAAACGGCTCTAAATCTCTCTATAAAACAAATGAATAATATAACCACTAGGCATGCCTAGTAAACAGCCGCTTACCCTTTCTTTGCATCTCCACTAGTTAGCCTAGGAAGTTATATCTAGGACCTTGATGGGAGTGCTCTTTTTATAAAAGGCCACGTCGGAATGGGTGGCTGCGCGTTGAACATCATCATTGGGGATATTTTAGCTAAAATTATTCCATCAATATTTATGAATTGAGTTTAGCCGCCCAACTTGCTCTTAGACGTCATGCTAGATTGACTGTTAAAGAATAATACTTCAAAGAACCAAGGAAGAATAAGCTTGAACGTACCGGATTACTTTTCACATTTCAAAGCCACTGTTAAAGATCGGATCAAGAACTACTGCCAATTAAAGATATGGCCCTTTGATTATGATTCATTCTTATGCTGGTTGAACAACTTCAATACTGAAGCAGAGGAGTATTTTGCTCTACAGTTATTAAACAACTTGATTGTAAGATCAAAAGTTATGGCATGCTCTGGGTATAGCCGACTTTTAAATACTGATATACGAAATCGACTGATCGATTTAAAGAAGCTTGATCAGAATAACAGTATTCCAGAGTGGGAAGATATTCTTCTGGGTAGAGGCCGGAGAAAAGATATTACAATTTTGCCGGTTCAGCTGCTTGGCGACAAAGGAGAGTCTGGAGGAAGCCTTTATCGTACATTGTCACCTTTGATAAACACTGGGGCTTGGGGCAAAGATATAAACAGTATTGATAATGGAGTGATAATTTTTGTCGATGATATTCTAGGTAGTGGGAATCAATTTGAAACATTTTCAAAAGAAAATAATCTCTCAGAGATTAAAGATCAAAACACGATAATTTTCTGCCCACTTATAGCTTGTGAACATGGACTAAGCTATTTGCGGGAAACAGTTCCATATGTCGAGATTTTCCCCGTTGAAACCCTTTCTCTTGACCAGAGCATATTCGATGACCGTGGACAAACATTTTTTAACGATGGGGTTAATACTATTGAAGCATCAGTAGATTTTTATCTAGAAATGAAAGAAAAGTATTCTCCCCAAATGCCAGAGTGGCTTGGCAGGGATAATGTAGGACTTCCTATCGTATTTGAGTGGGGGTGCCCAAATCAAACACCCTCTATATTGTGGATGCGAGAAGCATCTAAGTTAGAAACATGGTATCAATTATTCTCGAGAAGGGCATAGCTATGAAAATAGTCGATATTTTGAACGAACTATCAAATGCTAGAGCGGAATTTAGTTCAGAGAATAACAGCGTCTACAATAAATTTGTTGTCCCATACTTTATCGATAAATGCGACATAAGAAAAGAATCTCACTCCATCGCTCTTGTGGGAAGCAGAGGGTCAGGAAAGAGCACGTATATTCAATATTTCTGTCATGCGACTAGATTTGACACTAGAAAAGAGAATATACCTGAGGATGAATTTGACTGCATAGTCTTCTATTGGAAACCTGACACTGCATATTGCCAGGGCTTGAAGCGAGAGTGGTTAGGTAATGATGCAGACCTGTTTTTCAAAGTACATGCAGCCACCTCGCTATTGACTGAGCTCTCATCAATGATAAAAAATGTTTTAAGGCATTATCAAGAGGTCCAGTCTGATTTAGCAAAAGGGGGCATGCTATATGAAGCCCTCTCGCTTGTCACAAAAGAAAGTGTGACGTCTCTGGATGACATAGAAAATATTGTGTCTAGATGGAAGTATGAAGTTTCCACCAGACTAAATCCAGTTAATACGGAAGGGTTGCTATCTATCGAGCCAATGGAAATGATGGTCTTTCTTCTCGAAGCTTTAAGAAAAGATTGTCAGCTATTTTCATCAACTAGTTTCAAAATATTTGTTGATGAGTTTGAGCTGCTCAATAATTATCAGCAAAAAGTCATTAACACTTACAGGAAAGAATCTAAAAAGTTAATCAATTGGAATGTCGCTTACAAAAAAAATGCTAAGCCAACACCTGAAACAATTAGCGATCAATGGCTTCAAAAGCCAGATGATTATAGAGAAATTGATTTAGATGAAATGATTCGTGGTGACTTCAAGATTTTTGCCGCCGAGATACTAATTCTCTCATTTCAAAGCGTTGGGCTTGACTGCCTTCCTGGGACGTTTAACGCTCAATTCTTGGGAGAAAGGAGGAATATTGATAGTCGCAGGAAAAGCGAATATAGAAGTGAGATTCTGAGGCTGATTGAAAGAATATTGCCGACTCCATCTATTAAACAGCTTTCAGAACTTTGCTTATCTAAAAGCTCTGTTTCTAACGAAGTCAAAAGAATTCTCTCTGAAAACAATGCTCCACAGGGCACAATTCAACAGCTCATGGATAACCCTTCTCTTGCGATAACGCTTCTAGGGATTAACCAACAAAAGTCATTCAACCTGAGCGACTTCATTGAAGACACAGACCCCAACAATGCTAGTAAAGCAGTAAAAGAAAAGATTAATACTTATGAGTTCAACACCTTACTTCACCTAAATTTACGTTGGTCGTCATTAGAGGTTCCCGTGTACGCCGGGTTTGAGCGCTTTGTAGCAATGACTAGCTCAAATATCCGGCACTTTAAGGAACTTTGTTTTAATACTATTAAGCAGTTTAATGAAAATGCGTCAGATATAGAATTGAACTCTGTAGAGGATCTTCCTATCTTCCCTTATGAGTGCATGCATGCTGGAGCGATCCTTACAAGTAGGTACTTGGTCGATGAGATAGCAAGCTATCCTCCATACGGGAAAAAACTATCACAAATGGTAAATCGGATAGGTGAGATATTTAGGGTATCTCAGAAGACTACTTATCAAACAGAACCTGAAAGAACTATCTTTATTATAGAGTATGATTTTTCTGGCGACGACGTGGAGCTTGAGTCCTTTATTGAGTCGGCGTTAAGTTGGCGGGTTTTGGTCGATGATAGTGTCAAAAGGCTCAAATCTGAGAACAATATTATTCGGTCTCGAGAGTTTCAACTAAACCCAATATACTCACCGCGATTTGGGGTGTCATACAGGAAGAAGCGTGATGTCGTTTTCACAGCAGAAGCTTTCAAGCAAATAATAGGCGGCCCATATAGTTTATACGAGTTACTTCTTAAAGAGTATAGAAGCAAGTGGAAGCTAGAAACTGACAGTGCAAATCAGGGGTCGTTATGGTAATTACTGATTGGAATTACTGTGAAGCAGTATCGCTTTTCTCTGAAATCCCTAAAGGCTACTACGATATTGCTTTGTCGCATGTCCACGCAATTGATGATCGTGAAGATATGATGAGTGAACTCGTTGAGCACGCATCCAAAGAGTCTATTAACGTTTCATATGTGCACGAACGGTCATACCTTTCTTTAAACAATGAGAATATCCCACTTAGAAAATTATCAACTATAGGCTTCCCTGGAAAGAAAGTTTTGGTCGATGCCACTAGGCTTTCTGTCCCTGAGCTACTGCATGTGTTCTGCATTTTAAAAGACTCTAGGGCTCAGTTTGATGTTTTATACGTTCAACCAGAAAAATATAAGAAAAAAGGGGCTCAAGGTAATACCAAATCTGGTACTGAAGAGAGTTATGATTTATCAAATGATGGTGCAGGGGTACAGCAGCTTCCGCCATTTGTAAGCTGCGTCACAGATGTATCTCTGGTAGCCAATCTTGGCTTTGAAGGCCATAGACTAGGCAGCGTTCTTCAATCAGAACAATACCCTCTTAATAGCTTGACGTGCCTCCTAGGCACGCCTGCGTTTAAAGCTGGTTGGGAGAACATAACACTTAAAAATAATATAAGTATTGTTAGCGAGCTATCATCAAATGTCAGAGTTAAAATTGCAGGAGCAAACGACCCTATTCGAACACATGCCATGATAAAAGAGGTCTATGAAGGTTCAAATTACGAGGATAAGAAACTCTGCTTGGTTCCGATTGGAACGAAGCCAATGTCCATCGCTTCCGCTTGGTTCGCAGCAGATCACAGGGACGTTATCGTTGTTCACGATTTTGTAGAGAAGCGACAGAAGCGATCTAGCGGAACCGATACAGCTCATCTCTGGAAATTTTCGACATAACCACTACATTGTGTGATTATCGTGGAAGCCCGATTATAGGAAGTTGAAGCATGTCGGTTTGGCTAAGCAGCTTCGTACATGACCCTTTCGTGTGAGCATTCCTCCAAGCTTTCCCGGCATCTGAGAAAAGGGTTTCATAAATCATCAAGGAAAGTCGTTCACTGTTAACTCTTATTTTCAAAATACTGTCAGTAATAACAGCAGCCCCATTAGAAACTACGCATTGATCAAGGTGACATCTTTTTCCAACTCTAGGAATCAGAACGTCATTTTTTTTAGCAATCCAGTTTTTAGGGTGATGCTCAAGGTCAGAATACTTGCCCTCAAGCTTAGTGGAGTTTGGTTGATTTTCCTTAAAGCAAGTTGAGTGGAAAAAGCTTTCATTGGCGCTATCAAGCTGCTGTTTTGTCCTCTGCCCCCTTGTAATAACGCCCAGAACTTCACCAACAGATTTGTACCTTTTACTCAGGTTATCAATTAATTCTTTGCTGACGGCATATTTGTAGTCCATACGTATGAGGGCCGCTACTTTTGAAATACCAACTTGATCGATTATGTCTCCATTTTTAGTACACCCAACATTTACGAATACGTCATCGTTGTTCTGGTTTTTTATTCCAGTTACTAGATATGTGTCGACCTCGGCTCCAGAGAATGCATTCCTTTCTATCTTCAAAACCGATAAGTCAGAGAGAGAAAGCAATAGAGTGTTACGTACATATTTGAATGTTCCTCCAGAGACGATAGATTCAGGAAGTATCAGTGATACGATTCCGCCTTCTTTAACAGAGTTCAAGTAGATTGCAATAAAAGCAACTTCCGCACGGAAAGACATGCCTTTTCTAGCATTTTTAGTACCAAACGTTTTGTTTATGTATGCTGCTGTTTCGCGGTTCAGTATAGTATTGATAAAAGGCGGATTTCCTACAGCAATAGTAAACTTGTTGTGATAAACACTCTGGGGAAGGAGGGTCGAGTCACCTAGCTCCGCAGTAATTAAGGGGATTTTTTTTTGGAGAAGATCAATGTTTTCTTTATCCAAATCGAAAGCATGGATTTTTGCACTAGGGAAAAGCCTAGAGATAGGTTCGAGCAGCGCCCCCTCTCCCGCTGCAAAGTCAACAGCGGCTGAGACGGACTGACCGTCCGCTAGGTTGTAAACTTTCTCCGCCATTAGTTCACTGAGCACATCCTTGGTATAAAATTGACCCAGTAATTTTCTTTTTGCACTCATACCCTGACTCCTTTTAGAGATCGAATCATTCGCTCAATTTTTCGACCCATCCCTGGGTTTCCCTTGACTACGTCTCTGAGTGTAAAAATTAATTCTTCATCAAAAGCAGGATCATAATTTGTCTGCTTCATGATTTCAATATCTACATATTTACATAATATTTTGAATGCCTCTGTGTACGTTTTTGTCCCGCTATCACTAAGAATCCGTGAAATTTTTGGCTGGTCAATTTTTCGCAACGGCCTATATAATTCATTTATTTCATTACATATTTCTTTTTGAGAAAGCGGTATCTTAGAAACTCTTTTGGCTAATTCTTCGCGAACTTCTGAAACAGGTCTAAAGACAGATTTAGTATTCATCTATCCTTTATAATATACATATTCACATAATTCAAGACATAGCATGTTTTGGTGCTGTAACCATAATGAGGCCACTAGCCTCTATGAATCGACCAGTCTTTTCTAGACAGTTTTTCGTTTGAATTCTTCGAGCCTTTCATCCACCAATGGTGGCATATTATCAGCTTGTCCATGCTCCCGTGTAGAGTTATAAAACATCTCGATGTAGTCAAAAATATCTGCTCTCGCCAATTCACGCGTCGTATAAATTCTTTTCTTGATACGCTCCCGTTTTAACAACTGAAAGAAGCTTTCAGCCACAGCATTATCGTGGCAGTTTCCCCTTCGACTCATACTTGCCTTTAGATTGTGCTCCGCAAGGAATGCCTTCCACTCATAGCCGGTGAACTGGCTCCCCTGATCGGAGTGGATAAGTACCGTTTTTTTTGGTTTTCTACGCCATACCGCGGACAATAAAGCTTGTGTGGCCAGCTCCGCCTCCATACGTGAACTCATCGACCAACCGACAACGGCTCTGGAATATAAATCCAACACAATGGCTAAGTAGAGCCAGCCTTCGTGCGTACGAATGTAGGTAATATCAGTCACCCAAGAATGATTCGGCGCTGGCGCATTAAAGTCTCTATCCAAGATGTTACTAGCAACTAAAGCAGGTTTTCCTCCGCGCTTACCTTGATACTTCTCGTACCCAACCTGTGCCTGTAAGCCTTCCTCCGTCATTAAGCGTGCAACGCGATGTTTGCTACATTTTTCGCCTAAGTCACGCAGGTCACTGGTCACTTTCCTGTACCCATATACGCCGCCGCTCTCAAGCCAGGAATGCTTAATAAGACCTAGTAAGCGCTCGTCCTCTCTTTTTCGATGAGACTTGGGCTGCTTAGACCAAGCGTAAAACCCGCTTCTCTGAACTTCCAGTGTTTGGCACATAACTTTCGCTGGGTAACGGTTGAGCCTTGCCTTTACGAACGCGTATTTTTCTTTGACTCGCCGGCGAAAAATACGGTTGCTTCCTTTAATATATCGCGTTCCATCTTGACGCGTTTCAGCTCTTTTTCTAACTGTTTAATCTTTGCGTTTTGGTCGAGTGAGGCACGGTGCTCTTCGCTATCAGAGCCATAAAGTTGTAAAGCGAGCTCGTCGTTATTCCGAGTCTTTGTGCGACACTAGAAACTGAATGACCGTGATCAGTAACCTGTTTGACTGCTTGGATTTTAAATTCTTCGGTAAATCGTTGTGCCATGAGTTCTCCTAAGTACACCTAATTGTAAAGGAATTAAGTGTCTAGAGAAGACTGGTCGATTCAAGCAGACCTGCTTTGTGTTTTATGATTGGGTTGTTAGTATGAAGCATTGAGAGTTACCTTTTGTTTCGATTTTAGATTCGCACCTTTATCAAAACGGGTAACTCTCTTCATTTCAAGATGAAGTGTCAGATTAAATCGGGACTAATACAACTAAGTTGATTAAGATAACTCAGTCAGGGTAATCGACTATTTTATTGATGAACTTGATTTGCTCAAATTAGGTTTTCACATTAGTAAATTCATGCCAAAATTCATTCTCTTTGAGCCTAATGCTCGCAGTGTGAAGTCAGATCGTAGTGACCTTGCGGCAGGACCATTTGAGGTGACACGATTCCAACCGCTCGTTTTGGTGATAAAAGTTGTTTGATCAAGCACACATTGAATTTCAGGAAAAAACCGTCGTCGTTGAATAAGGCCCTCGCTCTTTTGCGCTCACCGGGCAATGCCCAAGTTCGAATTCCAGTAACGTCCATCCACGCCCCAATTTGTAATAGCCCAGCAACGTCTCCGAGAGACCATTTGGGTGTAATTGAGAAGTGAAAATCAATTGCTTCCATCATTGGTCTAATTCGACTTTTGGGATAGTCCTTTTCTATGAGGAAGTCTTTTAAACTCTCAGAACTATTAAAAACAAAAGCCGAATGAGGACTGTAGTAGTGCTCACATAGACCAATGTCATGAAACAAACAGGCCAATGCCAATTGCTCTTTATCAACATTCATCTTATTTTTTTCGGCAAATTTTGAAGCAAGATAATGAGTCCTTAGTGAATGATTATATATATGACTATCTGCCGCGAGCCCAAGCAAATCTATAGCATCCTTTACAATCGAAGTATCCGGCAACAGAGATTTTTTGAGATTTTTATTGGCTTGTAGCATATTTATCCGCTCACTTAATTGAAGTTTTTTGGACGTCTAATAAATATAAGAAACGCCGTCAATAACGAAGGTAGTACAATCACGAGTATTTCTTTAACAACCCCAAACTCGGAAGAAATCATTCCGGAAAAAATCATATGGATATGAAATACACCGTGTACGACAACAAAAAGCCCTCCCGCTAAAGTAAGGGGAAAACGCCAACGATCTGATAAATTGGAGTAGATCAACAGCACTCCTGATGAAAAGAATGCCAGCCCTGCATCTTTAACAAAATGATTGTTGAACTGGCCGTAATCATCTCCCAGTAATCCAAAGAAAGATTCGGAAAAGAAAAACGCAAACACACCCGCGAAAGTAAAACCAAAACTCAAAACCCAAGCTAAAGTTCGTTCGCTTGCTTTTAGAGCACTTATTAACTGCATTTTAATTGTCCCCGGTAGATCGGATTTACAAAGCACCCATCAATGCGACAGCACCAACTAACTCAGCTAACAAAAAAACCACCGGCCACTTTTTTGTGCGCTCAAGAATAAATCCAATTAACCGCCCTGCAGCCATACCAAAAAGAGCTAACGCTATTCCTAAAATCAAACCCTGTCGCACATCCAAAGGGAAGAAATTTATAAAGATCAAGCAGAAAGCCATGGTCACGCCAAAGCCTCCATATACGCCTCTGACTTCATTTCTCATACACGGAGTATTGGCGTCCCCACCAAAAATCCCTAAGATAAATGACGGCTTCCAAAACGCAGCCATGCCCATACCTAGAAACGCGAGGCCTACCAAAAATATTGAAATTTGCATTCGATACACTCACTTAAATTGAATCAATGATTATGTTGAAACATATCAGTTCATTCAGGCCATTCTCAATTACCTAATCAGGTAATCAAGTTCAAAAAATCAACAAAAAACGAATTACAAAATCTCAACAAACCTCGAGATTACAAAAGGTTGATCGATTTAGATCAGAGATAGGCCCCATTTGAAACGTGTTTTCTGAAGAAAACAGGCACTAAAAATACTTTCTCGCTTTTCTGTCTATTCCGTGATCAAGAAAGGACATACCTCTAAGCAATCCCGTTACAGCTAGCCACCTGAATGGTTCGGGAGGCACGGGTAGCATTTTTCTATTCACTAAGAAATCAGCGTGTCCTAGATTTTGATTGCAGACTACTTTCTTTATGATTTTACCGACATATCCAGACATAGATAAACCATGTCCGCAATATGCAGCTCCATAATAAACATTGCCTTGACGAGATACATTCCCTACTACCGGAAGAAAGTCGGTAGACATCGCCACTCGCCCGGTCCAACCCTTATCAATTTTGACTTCCGGTATTTGGGGAAATCGTTCGCGAAAAGTATTTTCTAACAAGCGAAAACACTGTCGATCAAAATCTGAGGGGGCTCTTGACCCAAATCCGACTCTAGCTTTCTTCGTCCCAACTAATATACGATTTCTGGGTGTTAAACGGAGATTCTCTATGACCCTATGAGATGTATGTATCGGGTGCCGGCTTGACCAGCCAACAGCATCCAACTGTTTCTTGGTTAAAGGCTCTGAAACGAGAGATGAAACGGATAGAGGCACTATTTTTGATCTAGAAACGCCCATTGGGTCAGCAAAAGCGTTGCAAGCCAATACAAGCTTGTCAGCCGAAACAACGCCGTTTTTTGTTTTGATCAGGATTGTCTTGCCTTCTATTACTTTTTCTACTCTGGAATTCTCGAATATAGTGACGCCAGACTCTTCTGCCAAAATTGACATTGCGTAACAGTACTTGGCTGGATCTAAAGAGCCTCCTATTGGTTCTTTGTAACCACATTTTATTGAATTTGGAAGATTCCCTCCAGATAAATCTGATTGGCCCAACATTTGGCAATCAAAACCGAATTCGTTGTAGATGGTACAAAATTTTTCCAGTTTTTTTGCATGGGAACTGTGCACAGCTCCCATCACGTTAGGGATATTAGTGAAATCACAATCATATCCTGATTGTTGGATATTTTTTTCTACATCCGCAATTGCACTTTTGAGTATCTCTGCGTAGGCACCTGTTTTTTCTCGACCAAACATCCCTAATGTCCACTCAGGATTTGTTCCCAAATCAATAGCAATCTGACCACACGCCCTTCCACTAGCGCCATTTCCAACATAGCCTGCTTCCAATACTGCGACTTTGTGCCCTTCTAAACTTAACTCTCTTGCCGCCGAAAGGCCCGTGATACCGCCTCCAACAACCACTACCTCAAAGGACTCGCCACCCAATAAAGTCCTTGATACTCGTGATCTTGAGATTGCCTCATCCCAAAAACTAACTTCACAGAATTTTTTTAAGGGTAGATGACTCAACATATCTTTAGCCTCATAGAATCTCTTGCGCGTTATCCGACCAATACGGCATTATCGAACTATGTAAGCAAACGGATTTTTGTTTAGATTTTTTGCAAACCGAAAAGAAAAATCTAGACACCTCCATCGCGAATCTCTCAGGATACTCCTCGTGTGCATATAGTTTACCTCCCTCGAGAGTTCGAAATTCCTTCTCCCCGGCAAATTCATTGAGCATTTTTTTCGCATCTTCGACTTTAAAGTACGGATCTTCGTCACCCCACAACAACATTGTTGGAGCTGTTATGGATGAGTGAAAACTACCGACGGCTCTCAAAGATGCAAACGAAATGCCTCTTACGTAATCATAGTGTTTAGTTCTTACATCTCTATTCTCGTTCCAGTTTTTGATAAAGAACTTCTCGAAATCCCCTTGGGTCTTATTCAAGTCAGAAAAACAGCCTTTCAATCCAATAATTGAATTCCGCAGCAACGGATATCTGTATGCTGCATCGATGATATACTGCCCCACTCGAAAACGACCAAGTATAACGAGAGCTCCAAAAAGCAATGAAAATTCTGCAGGTGTTTCCGTATTACCCAACACCATTCCAAAAACCTTTTTTCGATCCTTTGCGGCAATAATTCTAGCAATTGCGCCCCCACTGTCATGAGCAATCAGACCATATTTATCGATGCCCATATATTCGAAGAGTTCTATGAAGTCGTCAGCTATATTTTCTATCCCATACGGATAACCTTCTGGTGCTTCAGATAAGCCTGCGCCAGGGTAATCAAAAAGATGACAAGTAAAATGTTTACTCAATAGTGGAATAATGTTGCGAAAGGTCGCTGAATGAAGAGGCCATCCGTGAATAAATATAAGGTTTGGTCCTTCACCCACAGCCCAGTGTGCAAATTTAATATTGTTCAAGCTCACCAAGTTCTTTGGTTTCGAAAAATCTAGTTTCTCGATTTTTGTTTCGGTTAACATTGATACTCTCGATAGCAAAAAGTTGTATCTGGCATGTTATTTGTCGTCAGATATTTTTCAATTACCTGAGCAGGTAATACAACATCTTTTATATTTCAGGAGTCAACTCGTGACGGCAGCAGTAGACAATGCACAAAACTCAATGTTTCCCGCACTGCTAAAATATTGGCGAACCATGAGGCGGTTCAGTCAACTCGAACTAGCTGTGGAAGCAGAGGTCTCTACCAGACACATTTCATTTCTAGAAACTGGGAAAGCAACACCAAGTCAATCAATGGTCATCCGTTTATCGCAAACACTATCCATACCTCTCAGAGATCAAAATGAGATGTTAGAAGCCGCAGGTTTCGAAACTTACTATCACTCACCCTCCACAGAAGAGCTCTTGAATGGCGTCGTGGGCGACGCTATTAAATCTATGCTCCAAAATCATGATCCTTTTCCAATGACGATTATGGATAGAAATTATGAATTTATTCTAGTTAATCAAGGAGTAAGAAAGATTCTCAGCCTGTTCATACCATCTTACGAGTCAGGCCACGAAAAGTCTTTAAATCTCTATGACTTGCTGCTGAATCCAAAACTGATGAAACCATTTGTTCGAAATTGGGAAAATGTTGCAGCTAAGATGATTCAAAGATTACAACGAGAGATTCTAATGACCAAAGACAATAATCAACTTAATAGTTTGTTGGAAAGAGTCTTAGCATTTGAAGCGATGCCCTCGAAATGGGAAAGTCCAAATTTCAGTGAAAAAGCTAGCCCTGCCTTCTCATTAGAAATTACCAAAGGAGAACTTGAGTTAAGTTTTGTGACAACTGCAACTAAATTCAATGCTCCGCAAAGTGTACTGGCTGATGAGCTACTGATTGAAAGCTATTTTCCGGCAAATGAAGCAACAAAGAACTTCTTTAGTTAAAAGCTATGAACTAAATGATTTTTTACTGCATTGGTTTTCAAGGGAGGTCAAATTCACATCACACATAACTCTATGCTAGTAACCTTCCAATAGTTATTGATACCAATTTCAGACCAAGATCAATTACCTATTCAAGTAATTGATCTTGGTCACAATGGTTTGATTAGATGAGAAGCGTAGCCTTTACAAATTGAGTTTTTTGTGGATCTACGAGTTCTTCATATCATTCTTTATTGGCGATTTTGCCCGACCTGATTCGAACGCTCTGTTTTCTATATTAGTTCGGGTCATGTTGTTTTTATTGGAGTTACATCATGAATTTGTTTTCTAAACTATCGACCGTCTTATTTTTTGTTTTGAGTCTAAGTGGATGTGAATTTTTAAACAAAGTGTCGGTTGGAAGCAGCGCTCAAGCTTATGGCGAGGCGTGGAACAGCGGAAATGTGGATGCTATTTTGGATTTACACAAGGACCAGTCTTCTTTTCAACTTCATTTTTTGGATGAACCGATTGCTCAAGGTAAAGATGAAATCAGAGCCGCATTTGAAAAAGTTTTTACCATCGCTCCTGATTACAAAGGAGAGGTTCAAGAGGTTCTTTTTGGCAGTGACTACGTCACAATAAGATTCGTACTCTCTGCAACGCCAACTGAGCGATTTGTTCTCGGCAACATGGAGTTTACACCGACGGGCAAAACGTACAATATCGAGATGATTGATACAATATTGTTTGAAAATGGGTTGGTTAAGACAAAACATACTTATTTGGATGCTCAATCAGTTTTTCAAAACAGTGCAAGTTACAAGACCAAAATCTAAGTTGGAGATATTTTATTGGGGAGTGCTATGACAATCTTTACTAACGTTTGCATATTCTTAGTAGGACTAATTAATTTTTTACCGGTAGTAGGCATGTTATCTGCGGAAAAAATTGAGTCTACATACGGAGTATCTATCACATCATCGGAGTTGCAGATTTTGATGCAACATAGAGCCCTTCTTTTCGGTTTGATTGGTTCAACTGTCTGGTGCTCATTGATCTTTACGACTATTCAAACAGCAACTCTTACTCTAGCTGGATTCAGTATGTTTGGATTTATCGTAATCGCGCTTGTGGTGGGAGATTATAATAGCAACATACAACAGATCGTCAGGGCAGATGTGGTAGGTTTAGTTATACTTGCGAGTGCGATTGTTGGCAAAACTTTAAATTCAAAAAGTTGAGAGAACTGATTTCATTTCATACCTTTGTTCCATTGAGAAGCAGCAGAACTAGTTCTACTCATAGCTTTAGGTGTATTAGTCCCGATTTAATCTGACACTGCATCTTGAAATGAAGAGAGTTACCCGTTTTGATAAAGGTGCGAATCTAAAATCAAAACAAAAGGTAACTCTCAATGCTTCATACTAACAACCCAATCATAAAACACAAAGCAGGTCTGCTTAATCTCGCCGAAGAACTTGGAAACGTATCTAAAGCATGTAAAGTCATGGGCGTATCTCGCGATACATTTTATCGCTATCAAGAGCTTGTTGAAGATGGTGGAATTGATAACCTGATTAACAAGACACGTAGGTCTCCGAATATCAAAAATCGTGTTGATGATGCTACTGAGCAAGCCGTTATTGCTTATGCTGTTGAACAGCCTGCACATGGACAACACCGAACAAGCAACGAACTACGTAAGCAAGGTGTCTTCGTCTCTGGTAGTGGTGTTCGTTCAATCTGGGTTCGCCATAACTTGGAGAATTTCAAAAAGCGTCTCAAAGCCTTAGAGGAGAAAATAGCTCAAGATGGTTTCATTCTGAGTGATGCGCAGGTCGCAGCCCTTGAGAAGAAGAAACATGATGATGAAGCCTGCGGAGAGATCGAAACAGCGCACCCAGGCTACTTAGGCTCTCAAGACACCTTCTACGTTGGTAACCTCAAAGGTGTGGGCCGGATATACCAGCAAACCTTTGTAGATACCTATAGTAAGGTCGCTTTCTGCAAGCTCTACACAACAAAAACGCCGATCACTGCTGCCGATATACTCAACGATAAAGTGCTACCTTACTTTGAGCAAAATGGCTTGCCTATGCTGCGTATTTTAACCGACAGAGGAACGGAGTATTGCGGTCGTGTAGATCACCACGACTATCAACTCTACCTCGCCATAAACGATATCGATCATACGAAAACAAAAGCGATGTCACCTCAAACCAATGGCATCTGCGAACGCTTTCATAAAACGATACTGAACGAGTTTTACCAGATAACTTTCAGGAAAAAGCTGTACTCGAATATGGAGGAGTTGCAAAAAGATCTGGACGAATGGATGGAATATTATAACAATGACCGAACTCACCAAGGAAAAATGTGCTGTGGACGCACACCCAAGGAAACTTTACTTGATGGGAAAACGATCTGGGCTGAAAAGAATTTAGCTCAAATCTAAACTGACAGGCACCGGTAAAAAACGGGTAACTGTCAGATCAAGTCTGAGCTACTACAAATGATCTAACCTTGGCCTTCCAGCACTACCGGGCCTAACTCGCCGACCCAGCATGTCCTCTATTTCCGCTTTGAACCTGTCTGAACCCAACGCGTAATTACCATTCGTTGACTGGCGAATTTCATCAACCAGCCCTGGGTCAAGCTCGTTGCGAAATAGTTCTCTATAGAACGCGCGCCTACCAAGAGTTTCATTCGATAGCGCCAGATACAGCTCATGCTCAGTCAAACGCTCATCCTCATAGCCCTGTGCATTGTGCCTGTAACTGCTCCAGCGATACTCTGCGGGGTGCGCGACAATATTAGCTCTTACTGGGTTTAACTCGATATATCGATAACAACCCAATACATAGCGTTCGTCATCAGTAACACAGGACCGAAAACGGCCTTCCCAGAGCGTTCCAGTTCTCTGATAACTTCGGTTAATATACTGCACATAACGCTGACCGAGACGTTTCATCAGCTTTCCTAGGCCAATTGAGTCTGTGGGCGTAATGAGTAAGTGAACATGATTAGTCATTAAGACATAAGCATGCACATAGCAGCCATACATCTCAGAATACTCAAACAACCACTCTAAATAACATTCGTAGTCCTGTTCCGAATAAAAGCAGGCTGAACGGTTATTCCCGCGCTGAATAATATGATGAGCCGCGTCTGGAACACTAACTCTTGCCCTCCTTGGCATCGTTATCTCCTTCTATGAAATTGTTCATTATTCACGTGTTAAAACGTGGTCTGTCCCCGATTTTTTGCTTTTGCGCCGGTTCCAGGATCTATAAACGCCTCTACTCGGGTATACCCAAACGTGTCTAGCTCGCCCCCGCCCTCCTCAAAGTTGTAGGCACCTTCAGCAGCATAAAATCGTGTATTGAACTCTACGTTAGTAATCTGTGGCATAAGTACTCTCCCTGTCCGTGATAAATTTACATACATCCATAACTTTTAGTACTTTCTTGAACTCAAGTGGCGGCCCGCCAACACTATCCTCTTCTAAGTACGCAACTTTACAGCCGTCCGGCGAGGTTGACGCAACGCTAAACACCCCTCGCTTCAACTCTATTGTTTCGGTATCGGTAATAAGGTAACTAGCTGGGCGTCTCGTCGCCATATGCATAACAAATATGCCTACTTTTGTGGGGGTGAAGAGCGTGGTACCACCCCTTCCCCACTCAGGTAGACACACTTTTCTGCTCTCAATACGCCAGTCATCTCGATAAAGCCACCATAATCGGCTACATTCCCTACCAATAGAATGCCCAAAATAGGCATTGCTATACGCATGAAACTCTTTCAAAGAAGGCAAAACCGGGAACTTCCCTTGAATCTTTACTTTTGTACCTTCTTGATAATTTACTATTTGAGTATCCCATATTGCGCGATGACGAGCGCCACGCTCCCAAGCATCAGTCCACTTATCTTTTCCCTCTCGAATGCGGCTCATCTCGCCACCTTTAACATGAACGACAGTATCCCAAACGGCCGGATCATCAATTTTCTGCTCAAAGAAACCGTCTTCGGACATTAATATCTTATAAAATGCCAGTTTGTTATCAGGTAATGCCACTGCATCACAACGCATTCCAGTCCATTTTATACGAGTGTCTATTTTTGCTCTTTCTCCAACGTGAATGTTCAGCCCGCTATTAAACGATAATACCGTTGAGTTACCATCTTTTCCGTGAACATACAGGTCCTTGCCAAGCAAACAATAGTAGTAACTATATTTTTCAAGCTCAACCAATCGCTCCGTCGTGCCATCTATCGATACTTTTAACAAAGTCATTTTCGCCCCGCCACTAGCTATTCTTTTGCCGGCAGCTAACAATACATGCTGATTGTCGAGCCAATAGATCAGTCTAGCGGCAGACCTTCCGGTACTAAGTTGCGCCCTTACATGCTCATATGTTGTGACATAATCTTCTGGATCTGGCTCTTTGGAAAAACACCCAGTCAGTGCGCTAGTAAGAATAATTGCCTGAAATAACCTAGTAAAAAAAAGCCGTCGAGAAAATACACATACCATAAGAATGACCTTTTACTTGAATAACGGTTCAATACCGAAGAGCAAAACCAAGATTGCAATGACCGCGAACAAAATACTGAATAAGATGCTATACGTTATTGTCGCCTTTACTGCATGCCTTAAGTTCTCGCCAAACACCTTCATACTCACCGCGACATGAGTAACAAGCGCTGTAAACCAGACATAATGTCCGTATGTTTGAATATGGTTTAAGGGAGAGTCCTCGGGACTAGGTGTACCAAACACCCAACGTAACAAAAGTTCTGACACTGTCATGATTGGTACCCATATAAGCCAAAACAGGAAATGGCGTTTGACGGTCACATCCGAAAAAACAATAATTCTTTTAGTCACCCAGTAATACAATAATGGCCCTAAAACTACTGCCACCAATGTCATTGCCATGTAAAGCAATATCAGTACGACTATGCCCACTTATCTCTCCCCCAAACTCTCTTGCTTATACCGCAACAACGGCGATAAAAAGAACTCTATCAAACGCCGCGTTCCGGTCTTCACTTCTGCGGTGACGGACATACCCGGCGAGAGCCGCACAAAACGCTCATTCACCGCTAGGCCGTCTTGCTTGAGTTTCACTCTGGCGCTATATACCAGCCCTAAGTTTTCATCCTGAATGGCGTCGTCTGAGATGCTGGTAAGCTCGCCATCGATAAAGCCATATTTCGTAAAGTTAAAGGTATCAACTTTCACTTCGACCGTTTGGCCTTCTTCGACAAAACCGATGTCTTTATTGCGCAGCATCACCTCAACTTGCAGTTCTCCGTCTTGCGGCACAATCAGCATGAGCGCTTGGGCGGGCGAGACGACACCGTTGACGGTGTGCACGGCGAGTTGTTGTACTTGGCCATTGATCGGCGCGCGCAAGTCATAATGCTGTAAGCGCTGTTCTGTTTTCGAGACTTCTTGTGCCAATGATTCGCTGCGGGTTTTCAGTTCGCTCCATTGCATCAAGGTTTGCTTTCGTTTTTCTGAAAGATAGAGCGCTTTTTGGGTTTCTACTCCTTGTACCGAAACGTCTAGTTGCGTCATTCGCGCTTGCTGAACAGCTAAGTCTTGCTGCGCTTCGATTAGCTCTTGTTTGATTTCAAGAAATTGCAGCTTTGAGCCATAGGATTTTTTTTGCAAGGTATCGAGTGCATCAACACGTTCGGCCAGAACTGGAACGACTTGCTGTTGTTTGTTGATCTCGGCTTGCACCATTTGAGCTTCGGCACTGAGTTTATTTTGCTCGTGTTTTAGTGCCTTGAGTTGGCTGGAAATCTCGCGTTGCTCTTGAACAAGCAAGCGTTGCTGATCGCTGTTTAGATTCAATGGGGTCAGAGTCTGTGACTCTGACCCCATTGAATCTGACCCCTTTAAGTCTCCCTTTAAGTTATCCAACCAGCGATTCAATACCAACAAGCGCGCTAAGTTTTGTTGACTATCGACTAATTCAGAGGTAAGACGATTAAGGTCTGTTTGCACGAGTGCACTATCGAGCGTGATGAGCGACTCTCCTGCCGTAACGCTTTGCCCTTCTTGAACATGAATGGCTTTTATTCGCGCACTTTCGAGCGGCTGGATTTGTTTTACCCTTTCGCTCGGAATGACCTTGCCCTGCGCGACGGCTACGATGTCGATTTTTCCCACCAATGCCCAAATCACTGCGATCAAAAACAACAGAACGATCAGCCAAATAATGAGCCTGCCAGCCTTAGACGACGGCGTAGATTCCACCTCAATCGCGGCCGGTAAAAACTCGTAGATCACATGGTCGTTAGCGGCTTTTTTGCTTTTGTTTTGAACTGCCGAGTTCTGCGTTTGTTGCTCAGATTCAGCTTGGCTCGTTGGTTGTTCGTTCTGCTCTTTTACAGACTTTGGCTCTTCAATGATGATGCTCATGCGCCGCCCTCCGATCCAGAGGGTTTGGTTTTGCGGGGTGAAAAGGTGGTTGAAAAACTCAGTCCGTTTTGCGCAGGTTTCGATGCAGAAGCCTTTGTCGTTTCTGAAAAGGAGCCAGAAGAAGAATCTAGAGAAGAGGCGTTCGTTGACGTGTTCATAGCAGAGCGTGGCTTTTCGGCCGGTACTTCACGAATAGACGGTACATGACTTTGATGGCTGTGCAGTTTAGCGTAGTAGCCGTTTTGCTCCATCAGGTTGTCATGGTCGCCACTTTCAATGATGCGACCTTTATCGACCACGATAATTCGATCGGCCATGCGCACAGTCGAAAGGCGGTGCGCAATAATAAACACCGTGCGGTCCTGACAAATGCGCCGCATGTTGTCTTGAATGATACGTTCACTTTCGTAGTCGAGTGCACTGGTGGCTTCGTCAAAAATAAGAATACGCGGGTTAGTGATTAGGGCTCTGGCAATCGCAATGCGCTGCTTTTGTCCACCGGACAGCGAAGCGCCCTGCTCGCCTACAACGGTGTCATAGCCTTCGGGCAGTTCGAGAATAAAGTCGTGAGCGCCGGAGAGTTTGGCAGCGTGTATCACGGCGTCGATAGACATGGATGGATCAGACAAGGCAATGTTGTCTTTCACAGAGCGGTTGAACAAGACGTTCTCTTGCAGTACGACACCGATTTGACGACGCAACCACGAAGCGTCCACTTGGGCTAGGTCGACACCGTCTACCAACACACGGCCACTCTCTGGCACATACAGGCGTTGAATCAGTTTAGTGAGGGTACTTTTGCCGGAACCAGAGCGACCCACAATACCAATCACTTCGCCGGCATCGACGGACAAATCCAAGTCTTTCAATACTTCGGGGCGGTCTGGTTGATAACGAAAGGTGACACGGTCAAAGCTGACCTGCCCTTTGACTTGCGGCAAGGTAGTGCGATTCGGGTTATGTGCGGGCTCCGTTGGCGTGTTGAGAATATCGCCTAAGCGCTCTAGCGAAATACCGGCTTGTTGAAAGTCTTGCCAGAGCTGCACCAGCTTAAGTATCGGTGCGCTGACGCGTCCGGCGATCATGTTGAAGGCGATCAACTGCCCAACACTTAAACTGCCCGCAATCACCAAGGTGGCACCGACCCAAAGAATGAGCACGGTCACGACTTTATTGATCAATGACGCGACTTGGCTGGCGATATTACCGAGGTTGTTGGCTTTGAAAGAGGCGGAAACATAGGCGGCGAGTTGCTCTTCCCAACGGCGCTGCATTTGCGGTTCGACCGCCATGGATTTTAGGGTTTCGGCACCGGAGACAGACTCCACTAAAAACGCCTGATTCTCAGCACCGTATTTGAATTTATCGTTTAAGCGATTGCGTAGAATCGGCGTAATATAAATCGACAGTAGGATGTACAAGGGAATAGAACCCAGCACGATATAAGTGAGCGTCGGGCTGTAAAAGTACATGACGGCAAAGAAGATAAGGGTAAAGCCAAGGTCAATCAGCAAGGTCAGCGCGGAGCCGGTAATAAACTCGCGAATGGTGTTTAGCTCATGCACTCGCGCCACGGTATTACCCACTTGGCGCGACTGAAAGAAAGCAATCGGTAGATGCATAAGATGATTAAACAAACGCGCGCCCAAGGTAACATCGACACGGTTGGTGGTATGCGAGAACACATAGGTACGCAGGCCATTTAGCACCACATCAAACAAGGAGATGACCACCAGCCCAAAACACAGTACGTCGAGCGTGGTTAGGCCTTGATGCACCAGCACCTTGTCGATCACGACTTGAAAGAATAAAGGCGTGATTAGGGCAAACAACTGAATAAAGAAAGACGCCACCAGCACCTGATACAAGATGCGCTTGTACTTGATAATCGATGGGATAAACCAGGAGATGTCGAACTTGCCCGACATACCGGGCAGTAAAGAACGCTTGGTGATGAGAATGACTTCGCCGGACCAAAGTGATTCAAACTCGCGCTTGGCTAGCATTTGCGGTGCTGAAGACTCACCGCCGCAGTACTGTATGAGCGCTTTGCCCTCTTCGCTCGACGCGAAATCACAGCGAGCAAGAATGAAAAACTCCCCCGACTTGTCTATCCCAATACACGGCAGCGCAACGCTTGAGAGCCGTTCTATTGGCAGCTGGCAATGGCGAGCTTTGAGCTTTAGATGATGTGCCGCGCGCACTAAGGCCGTCGCGTCGAAGCGCTGTTCCTGCTCGCCAAAATGATGTTGTAGTTGCTGAGCATCGGCAGCAAGCTGGTGAAATGCAGCCACTGCCACTAAGGCGTTTAAGCCGGTATCTTGATTATCAATATCGCTCGCGTGCTTGTCTTGAATTGTGTTTCGTCCCTGCATAATTATTCTCCCTGACGCTATCTTAACGTTTTCGATAGCTAATCCATTTTCAGTTCACTTGTTGGCAGAAAACCACCAACTGAGATTGAGGGACGTAGGTTTCATTCCATAAAACCAACGCTAGTCGACCCTGTTGGGCGCTAGTGAAATACACGGTGAGAAAATAAGGCAAGAGGTGTTGATCATCCTTGTATCATTCTCTGTGAATTCATCCCTGTTCACAGACTATCGCGGGGATAGTTCAGCCACGATAGTAGCGTTTGATCCGGAAGCCTGTCTATGACAGCGCTCTCAGTTCCCAAGTGCGATGCTATTTAGTTGATGCGTGTTCGGCGTCATTGCTCAGAAAGGAGGTCTGGCATGTTTGGTCAGGCAGTTTTGTCTCAGAGCTTAGATAGCTGCTCTGCTTTGATGACTTTAAAGCCTAGTCTGCCAATGAAGTAAGTGAGCCGAATAGCTATTTTATTCGGCTCACTGATTGAGCCTTTTATCAATAATTGGATGCATCCCCTTCTATTCGAAGGATCGTAGATCTGGAACATATTCTTATTAACTGGAAACGCTTTTCAAAGTGCCTATCCCAGTCTGTCGCTCCCGATTCTTTTTCTGCGTAACCTCATTAAAACGTGGTCTGTCCCCGATTATTCTTAAAGCTATCAGAACTAAACCTTGTCTATGCGGTCACAAGATATGTTCAAAACTATATATATTTCTTACTACGCATACCTATCGAACCCACTCAGGTTCAAAATATTCAATAGGTCTAATAAAACAGGAAGTCATCATGAATAAAAATAACAACGTACGAGGCAAGCATGCGGTTCTCGCTATATCAGTTAGCCTGCTAATTGCTGGATGTGCTAGCAATGACAGACAAGTTGAACCGCTAGGCTGTGAAGGTCTCGCGAACTACAAAGTAGTGTTTAGTAGCACTTGGAGCAATGCAACACACCCTCAAGATGCGCCAAATACGCCACATATGTCTCACCTTTTTGGCGTTTCACACAATCAAGATATTTCGTTCTGGAAGCTTGGAGAGTCAGTAAAAGACGGCATCAAGAGTATTGCTGAAAAAGGTTCTGGTTTTGAATTCATTAAAGAGGCTGAGTGGGCGATACGCATCGATAAGGCGAAAGACATATTTGATGGTAACGACATTAAGAGCTCACCCGGAAGTAGCGAAGCAGAATTCAAAGTCACAGAGGACTTTCCGCTTGTGACATTAACAAATATGCTTGCACCAAGCCCTGATTGGATAACAGGCGTGTCATCTTTAAGTCTTTGTGAGAACGGTCGTTGGATCGATTTTAAAACGATCCCAGCTGAGGTTTACGATGCGGGTACTGACGGAGGCAGAACATACACCGCAAAAGACCAGCCACTTGCAGAGCGACAGCCAGTTGCATTGCTAAATGAAAGCGGTCGCACAGACTATGCAAGCTTTCCAGCAATTGGTGAGTATGTATTTACAAAAATTGAGTCTATTACTAATCCAGATGGAGCTGGATATGTGAAACACATTAGAGACGCCTTAAAAAAAGAACGTTTGGATCGCGAAGACTAGCAAACTATGCGCTAAACCCGGCCAGTCAGGACTTACCGGGTTCTACGTTCACGCTGCGCGCTGGCTTCTAAACGCAAAAGTTGCGAGTCACGAGTGCTAAGGTCAAGGGTCAGGTCTTACATGGTGTATCTTCATTTCCCCCTACTTTTTTCATCTTGTAACACCTGCCCACCGTTCAGTACTCAATGCACCATGTAAGACCTGACCCCGATCGTGTGTTTTAAAACGTGGTCTGTCCCCGATTATTGCGATTATTGTAAATTCTTACCACTGCAAACCGGGCGACTGTGCCAATCATGGTCTCTTTCGTGCTTAGTTCTGCGTTTGGATGCAGCCTTTGCTACTGGGCTAAGCTCGCTGCAAAGCGATAGCCATCCGTATCCTCAGACTTAAGCGACTGGGACTCTACACGCGCTTTAACCGCTTCGCCCGTATCGGCCAAACTGCGTTGAAGCTTTTTTTGCATCATCACAGAATGCAGGAACTTCCCTAACAAACCGTATCGTAAGTTGTACGAAAGAGTGACGGCGAGAAGCGTATTGCTCTCGTCTAGCTTTACCAGCGACCACCGGCTACGCGACGGAGCTAGCGGCCCAATCGGCGTCACGGTGTATTCAAAACCTTCGTTCTCGTTCCATTCGGTAATGATTTCGTCCAACCCTCCGAAACCGTCGATATCGCAATGGCGGCCATGCCCAACGCCTTTCTCCTCTTTTCCTATCTGATACGAGTCACTCACCGAGGGCGCCCAAGAATGCACATTGGAGAAGTCTTGTAGCACGCTCCAAGCCTGCTCTCGCGGAGTGTTAATAACAATTTCAGTACTGACTGAATATTTAAATATCGAATCTTTCAGGGTCATAATTGTGTCCTTTGCTCAGTTTATCGTCGTGAAGAACGGGTATGAACTCTTCAACAAGAAACCGAAGACTAAACCTAATCTTCTACGCTAGGCAGGCGGAATATACGCGCAAGCTTGGTGCATTTATGCAACTGAAATTTTTTTACGTATCATTTATGATATCGCCAACCTCCCCCTACAAAGCTAGACATAGTGCGGTGATTCATTGAATTGGGACAATCTAAAGTACTTTCTTGCTGTTTCACGACATGGCTCCGTGCGCGGCGCAGCCAAGGCGCTCGACGTCAACCACGCGACAGTATCGCGTCGTATTCGACAATTTGAACAAGAGCTCGGCCACCGTTTGTTCGAACGAACCGCAAGCGGATACGAGCGCACACATATGGCCGAAGAGATTTATTCGGAAGCGATTCATTTGGAAGAACGACTCAGCAGCGTCTCTAGAAAAGTAGCTGGCCAAGACAAGCAATTGAAAGGTGATATTCGAATCACCCTGGCTGACGTACTAGCAAAATATCTGATGATGGAGGACTTCGCAGACTTCGCGAAACAACACTCTGAAATCACCTTAGAAATAATGGACTCCACCCGCCCGTTTAATTTGGCCAACCGCGAAGCAGATGTCGCATTTAGAATATGTACCACCCCACCCGACTATCTAGTGGGACGCAAACTCGCAAACCTACATCGTTCCTGCTATGCACGCAGAGAGAGCGTTGGTCATTTTTCTGCTGAAGACTTCGAGTCCGAAAGTTGGGCAGCTAGTCAGCACTGGATTAGCTGGAGCGACAAATTCCGCAAACCTGCGGGGCAGATCGCTAGAGATTACCCTCGTTTTAAGGCATGCCACAAAATACTCGATGCTGACCTCCAGAAGTCTGCATGCAAAGCCGGTATGGGTATTGGTGTATTAATGTGCTTTACCGCAGACATTGACCCTGACTTAGTGCGTATTCCCCCAGCAACTTCCGAGCATAAGGGCGATCTTTGGCTGCTGTATCATCCCGACCTGCGCAACAGCGCCAAGATACAAACCTTTGTTCAGTTCATGTATCAGCGTATCGCATTAAAGCGATCATTGATTGAAGGAAAGGAGCCCTACCAACTATAAGAACAGACACAAGCTAACCTAAGAGAAAGTATCAGATCTATTTTTCATTCTCTTTCGGCCATCCCGGCCCTCGGCTTTCAATTCGTAGTCCCGCCCTCGTTTCAATCTCATCTATAAATTTCCCCGTCCCGGTGAGCTGACAGCACTCTATGACGTCATGGATTTTCTTGACTTTATTTTCACATTCTTGGCCCTCGACAACTGACGATAGTTTTTTGGGGGGATTACAGTCCAACTCAGGCTTCGATAGTCCAAAATAACAAACATCAAAATCTAACCGTTCTTTCGATGACAAGCCAACTTTTGGAGGTTCCTAGGGTAAGGTCTTGCATAAGTAAATCGGTAAATCGCGGTAAATCGCGGTAAATCGGGTAAATCGGGGACAGACCACGTTTAATTAATTCGCTTTTCAAAGTGCCTGTCCCGGTCTGTCCCGCTGCATTGTTACCTCATTAAAACGTGGTCTGTCCCCGATTATTCAATAATTGTATGCATCCCCTTCTATTCGAAGGATCGTAGATCTGGAACATATTCTTATTAACTGGAAACGCTTTTCAAAGTGCCTA